>Ga0315900_10005799_pt1 | contig 16840 bp, 14 predicted proteins | sample LakEriMetagenome_FD_203521 | JGI IMG/M metagenome (GOLD analysis project Ga0315900, IMG submission 203521) | Freshwater fungal communities from buoy surface, Lake Erie, Ohio, United States - Buoy 12 MA114 | ecosystem: Environmental > Aquatic > Freshwater > Lake > Lake biofilm | place: USA: Lake... | reverse complement strand
CGGCATTCGCCAGCGCGGCACTCTTGGCGCGGTATTCGGGGGGATACGGCTTGCGGGATTTGGGCATCGATGGAGTCTCATGACTCGAGAGTGAGTCTCCACCGACACGGGTCAACTACAACCACAAGGTTCCGTGGCGCGTGGTCACCGTCATCCCTTCACAGTGCCGCCGATCGGACCGGGTTCCTCGCAGCTGGCTGATCGGCCGTAACGGACCGGACGCGTCGGTCATTGCCGGTGTCGGCAGCCCGAAGATCGCCCGGGTCCTTGCTGTTCGGGTCGAAGCGTGGACATTCAAGGGCGACATCTTTTTCGTGCTCTCGACGGAGAATTGAATGCTGCGCAAAGTGCTGATCGGCGTCGGCATACTGCTCGTGTTGGTGATCGGCGGCGGGTTCCTGTTGCCCGACGTCGTCACGGTTACCCGCAGCACGACGATCCAGGCACCACCGGAGGCGATCTATCCGATGATCGCGACGCCCCGACAGTGGCCTGTCTGGTCACCGTGGAACGACCGCGACCCCAACATGGCCATCGCGTACTCCGGCCCCGAATCGGGCGCCGGTGCCAAGTGGGAGTGGAAGAGCGCGTCCCAGGGCGACGGTTCGATGGTCATGACGCGCGGCACGGCGCCCAACGATCTGGGTTTCGAACTCACCATCGTCGGCATGGGACCACCGTCGCGCGGCGCCTTCGCGTTGCGCCCAACTGGAGCTGGCACGCAGGTCGAGTGGACCATGACCTCTGAAATGGCCTTCGGACCCATCGGCGGCTGGTTCGGCCTCTTCTTCCGGCCGATGCTCGAGAAGGACTTCGCTCAGGGGCTGGCCAAGCTCAAGCAGAAGGCCGAGGCCGCCCCGTCCGCGCCCTCGGCCCAGGTGCCAGCGGCCCCTCCCGGCACGCCGTAACGGCCGCGCTACCGTCGCCGTGCGGCCGGCAGGCGCGCTGCGATGTCACGCCAGTCGTAGAAATGGAACGTACGGTTGGTCGACATCAACACGACCATGCCGTTGGGAAAGCGCGGGCCGAGAGGCGTTGATGTCACCTCGACGCCGTCCGTTTCCTCGGCCGAGACCGGGATCGTCACTACGCTCGGGTGCTGATGCGGCTTGCCCGGCATCCCTTCGCGCGGGAACAGCTGAAGCCGCCGCCCTTGCTGGTCGGACGCCACCAGCCACCCCGTGCTGTCCGACGTCGCGTAGATCCCCATCCCCTCGTGGTCCTGCACGAATCCCGTCGTCGCAAAGAGCGCCAGCTCTCTGGCCGCGTCCGGGGCGTCGGGATCCGCGTGGTACTTCCGGATGCCGACGGTTTCGTCACCGTAGAAGACGTAGCCCAGTGTGCGATCGACGGCGATCGATTCGATCTCCTTCTTCCCGCTGAACGACCCGAAGGCCCGCACGCGTGTCCCGCGCATGACCCCAGTTGAGTCGCGCGAGAGACGGTATTGCCAAAGATAGCCATCGGACGGGCCACCTTTGCCACCGACGATGGCGAACACCGCCCCATCGGACGGACGCGTCCACAGCGCCACGCCCATCGGCGCGCGCGCGGCGTCCCCGTCGAACACCGGGATGCCGCCGCCATCGATCGCCGTCATGTCGGGCAGGCGAAACACGCGGAGCGCCATCGCCCCGCGTTCCGCCGTCACGGCCAGATCGAGCGTGTCCTTCCCGAAGACGGCACCCTGAATGATGTCAACATTGTTCGGCCGCTTCATCGGGAATCGCGTGCGCGCCGTGTCGCGCGTGCCGTCGAGCCGAAAGGCGTACAGCCCGCCCGTCGAGTCGCCCTTGTCAGTGCCGATCACGAACGATCGGTTCGCGTCTGCCGGGTCGATCCAGATCGCGGGATCGTCGGAGTCGTTGAGCACGGGTTCGGTGACGACCGCCGGGATGAGCGCCCCGGCGGCCGGAGTCGTCACGATATCGGCCGGCGGAACCGCCGGTAGGGGACGCCACGGCAAGGTGACGGCGGGCGTCCCGTCGGCCCTCGGGGCGCAGGCGACGAACGCCAGCGCCCCGACGGCCATCCAGAGAGCATGCGCAGACCTCACCGCTCGAACCGGAGGCCGATCATCGCCCACGTGCGATAGAATTCGAACGACGGGTCGTCACCGCCACCACCGCGATTGACGCGATTGCCGACCGTGGCGCGCAGCGGCGTGTTGGTCAAGTTGATCGCCTCCGCGAAGAGCTTGATGTTGCGGGAGAAGGCGAACGATCCGGACGCGTCGATCTGGAATCGGGCGCGGGTGCGCGTGTCACCGTCGGGCGTAACCGGATTGATGGTCGAAAGGAACTCGCCCGAGTAGTTGCCGCCGAGGCGAAGAGACAGCGGGCCGCGATCGTAGAAGATGCCCACGTTGCCGGCGTTGCCCGTCTGGCCCGGCAGCGGCACCGTGACGCCTGGCCTGGCGGCCAGCGTCGCCTCGGAGCGCGTGTAGGTGTAGTTGACGTTGAGGCCGAGCCCGGAGAGCAGCCCCGGCAGGAAGGACAGCGTCTGCTGCCACGCCACTTCGAAGCCCGAGAGGCGCGCCGTCGGACCGTTGTCCGCCTGGATCACCAGCTGGGCATCGGCCCCGAACTGCTCGCCCGGCTGCAGCGGCCGCGACGTCGGAAAGATGAAGTTGGTGACATCCTTCACGAAGATGCCGCCGGAAACGAACCCCACCGACGCGAAGTAGCGCTCGACCATGAGATCGTAGTTGATCGCCGTCGTCGCCTCGAGGTCAGGGTTTCCGATCGACACCGTCGGCTGGCCGACGGTGATGTTGACGTAGGGCACCATGTCCTGGAACTGCGGACGCACGAGACTGCTCGTGACGGCCGCGCGGATGATGGTGTTCTCGCCCGCCCGATACGTGGCGTGCAGGCTCGGGAAGACGTTGAGGTACGAGGCCGAACCAGTCGTCGGCGTCGTGGTGACGGTGGCACCTTGAATCTGCAGCCGGTTGGCGCTGTTGTCGAGCGACGTCTGCTCGAAGCGCACCCCAGGTACGAGCGTCAGGCTGCCGGCGTTGAGCGTGGCCATGGCGTAGGCCGCGGCGACGTTCTCCTCGACCGTGAAGGTGTTGCCTGCGCTGGCAATGGTCGATGCCGCTGCGTCTCGCGTGAAGGCGGCCTGGTTGGCCCGGATGAACTCGGCCGTGCGGGCCGGATCCATCATGCGGCCCAGCGTATAGTCGCCGCCGAAGAGCGCGTTGCCCGACGTCTGCGAGACGAGCGTGCCGAAGAGCGTCGCCGCTGTCGCGCCCAGCGAGTTGGTCCCCAAGGCGTTCGTGAAGTTGTTGACATTCTGGATGTTGCGGCGATCCTTGGCGCGGTACGACAGGCCGGCCTTGAACGTGCCGCTCGTCGCACCGAGCAGGAACGGCATCGACACGTTGACCCGACCGCTCACGTCGCGGTCGACGGTCTCGCGCACCTCGCGCGCGAAGCTGTTGTAGACGAAGCTCGCCGGGTTGTCGAAGCTGCCGGTCGCCACGTTGATGCGCGGGCGGTCGGCGTCGGCGAAGTTGTAGCCGAAGGACATGCCGCCCTGCCGGAAGACGATCGTGTGCACATCCGGGCGATCTTCGCGGGCCTCCGACACACCGGCGACCCATTCGACCTGCGTGCCGCCGCGGGTCGCATGCTCGCCGCCGAGCTGCGCGGTGACGATGCGCTGGTCAACCTTGCGGAGACGGACGTCGCGGTCCATACGGCTGCCGGTGGTGATGCCGGAGTCGGGCGTCACGAGTGTCCAGCGCGACCCGCTGCCGGCGCGGAAGCCGTAGCGCGTCCGGAAGCGGATCTCGTCATCCGAGAACGTGTTGTACGTGCCGCGCAGGAACAGCTTGTTGAAGGCGTTCGCCTGCCAGTCGAACGTGCCGTTGATGCCCTGGCGGAGGCGGTTGACCTGCGGGTAGTCACGCAACTCCCAGAGGCGCGGCGCGTCAAGCGCGCTGCGCGAGGGATCAGTGGCCAGACCGCAGTCGCGCTCCTGCGAACACCACGTGCCCTCGAAGTTCTGCGAGGCGCGCTCGTTCCGATAGTACGTGCCGCCGAGCATCACGCCGAACGCTTCGTTCGCCCCGAACCGGCGCCCGGCATTGAAGCCGAGGTTCGTGAGGCCGCCGCCGCCGAGCTGGTTCCGGCCGCCTGCCGCCGTGAGGTTCAGCACCGGCCGGCCGCGCTGGGCCGACCGCGTGACGAGGTTGACGTTGCCGCCGATCGCGTCGGCGTCCATGTCGGGGGTGAGCGTCTTGGAGACTTCGATCGCTCCGGCCTGGTCGGACGGGATCACGTCCATCGGCAGCTGGCGGCTCGACTGCTCCGGTGTGGCGACGCGGAGTCCGTTGATGGACATCGCGTTGAGGTCCGCCGCCGTGCCGCGGATCTGCACGAAGCGCCCTTCGCCCTGGTCGCGGACCATCGCGACGCCCGGCACGCGCGCGAGCGCTTCCGCGAGGTTCGGGTCGGGCAAGCGACCGACGAGCTCGTTGTCGATGACGCTGGTCACGCGATCCGACGTGCGCTGCTGGTTGAGCGCCGCCGCTTGACCTGCCACCTGCGTGCTGACCGTGATCGCCGCGAGCGCGGCCGCAGAGGCCTCGGCGAATCGGACATCCAGCGTCACCGTCTGGCCCCCGGATATCGTCACGGTGCGGGTGATCGGGGCGAAGCCGATGTAGCGAAAGGTGACCTGCCGCGGGCCCGACGGAATGCGGCCGATTCGGTATGTGCCGCCGGCGATCGTGGCCGAGCGGATGTCGTCGATGTCGACCGCGACGCGAACACCGGCAATGGGCCGGCCCGAGGGGTCGGTCACGGAGCCGGCGATGGCACCGGTCGCGGGCTGAGCGGCCACCGAGGCCGCAGCCAGCGCAAGAAGCGCAGCGGCGCGTACGAATGAGGAGCGCATGGAGGGAGGGGAGCGTGATACGGCGCGACGTCAGCGTGACGGAGCGCGAGGAGTATCGGGCTGCCGTGTCACGGCGCTCCCCGCTTTGCGTCACGAATCGGTGAAGGTCAGGCTGTTGTTCGTCCCGGGTCGCACCGCAACTAGCGCGGCGCCGACCGAATGGCTCCGACGGCCACACCCCGCCCGACGCGAGAGGCACCGAGTGGGGTGCGGACGGCCCGAGCGCGGTGCCTTTACTGCACCGCGGCTGCCCGGTGCCTTCACCGCACCGTGGATGGCGCGGTGCCTTTACTGCACAGCGTCGATCATCGCGACGATGCGCAGGTACATCGCCGCGACCACGCTGTCAGCGGTGGTAACGAACACGATGATCATGATCGGCTCACGCGTCTTCAATGGGGACGGAATACCGATCGGGGTGGGTCGGGTACCCGTCGAGGTCACGGCGCACACATCGGCATTGCCAGCGCTGCGTGGCGGCCGCCAGCGTGCGTTACGGCTCGCACACGCGACGAGCGTCGTGCGACCAGCGGTCGCCTAGCGAGCGCGCATGCCGACGGGGCCCATCCGCTGCGGATCGGCCGCTGCGATGGGATCACGCGTGTGCCAAGCCCCCCGCATGGAGGCGGGAGTTGTGTGGGCAGCCTCACTCACCCGGCAAGGCGTCGGCGGCCACGCGCGGGGCGCGCGTCAGGCTCCGACTCGCTGGGGCCCGCGTCGAGGGTGAACGCCGGGCCCGGTGTGAACCGTGCGCGCCGCACGGATCAAGCTGCGCGACGCCGCCCACGGCCACGAGGCACGCGCCGTGGACGCGCAGAGCGAGCTCGTGGCCATCAGCCGCGAGACCACCATCGAGCGCGACCTCGGCGCCAAGCGCATCCGCGCGCAGCGCAGCCGCATCCACTCCCACGTGTGCGCGCAAGTGGCGGCCGATCTTACCCGAAAGGGCTACACGTCGCGCACCATTCGCATCCCGCTGTGCCTCAAGGGCTTTCGCGCGGTCACGCGCGATCCGACCCTGCCAGAGGCGGTGCCGCGCGCCGACGACGTGGTTCACGCGGCGCGGCTGTGCCTGACGCCGGTGGACTTCAATTCGCAACGGCGGATGGAGACAAGAGCGGGACATTTGGTGCAGCTGGAATGCGTGCCATGAAGAAGTCCGGATCACGCCTCCCGTGTTGCCGAGAGCGCCACACGCGCTCGATAGGCGTCGAAGTCGGGCGCATGCCAGGCCTTTCCATAGCGCGATGCCAAGCGCTCGAACTCGTCGTTCAGTCGCTTGATGCCGAATGCGGCCTTCACGTGTCTGAGTGAGGGAAGCTTCAGAACCGGCTCGAAATCGGCCGGAACAGCGGCCGGCTTCTTCGACGACACGAACAGGAACAACTCGAGCGCGGACTCCGCCGACACCCTGACGAAGTCGACCACGTTGTGGAGTGATTCGATTCTCAGCACCAGCAGGCTTCCAGCCAGCGAGGGCAATTCGGACACACCCGGCATCGTGTCAAGGTCCAACCACTGCAAGCTGTGGCAATCGGACAGGGGCGAGACGTCAGACACGCGCCTCATCTCGAACAGGGACAGGCGACGCAGGCGCGGCAGTGTGCCGACGACAGTGAGATCGGAGAGCGACCCTCGACCCAGATGCAGGTGCTCGAGTTCCTTCAGTTCCGGCAGGAACGCGCAGGTGTCGGCACCGACCTTGGGCAGCCCCAGTTCCCGCAGGTTGCTCAGATCCCCGAGCGCGTCGAGTCCTTTGCACGGCCCCGCCAGCGACAGGCGCCTGAGGTCGCGAAACCGCCGCAAGGCATCCATGCCGATCTTCGGACGATCGGTCTCCGCATCCAGCACTAGGGACTCCAGGTCCTGCGGGAGGTTGCGAAGCAGCGCGAGGTCATGAGCCCAATACGCGTGCAGCCTCAGGCCCCGCAGGCCAGGGCAACGGAGCGCAGTCTGCAGCTTTGCATCTTCGACGGGGTCATCGGCTGCGGAGAAGAACAGCTGCAGCCACTTTACGTTGCGCAGTTTACCGAGATCGGAAAGCACCTCGGCCTTGCTGACCGCAACCGTCAGGGTCGGACGAGTGGCAAGCAGGTGATCGATGGCCTCGATCTGTCGAGCCGGGAGTCCAGGGGAAAGCCCGACGCTCTGCCAACGCTCATCGTCAGCCAACGCGTCGATTTGCTCGACGCTGGTGTCCGCACGAACCTGAAACCGGGCCTGCAGCATCGGACTCTCCCGTCCGGGATAGGACCTTCAACCGGGGTGGATCGGGTCCCCGTCGAAGTTGCAGCGCGGCCGTCTGCTTTACCAGCGCTGCGTGCAGGCCGCCGGTGTGCCCTACGGCTCGAGCGCGCCTGACGAGCGCCGCGCGACCGGCGGTCGCCGAGCGAGCTCGCATACCGACCGGGCCCATCGGCTGCGGATCGGCCGCAGCGGTGGGACAACCGGGTGCGTCGAACGCCACCGCGTGGAAGCGGGAGGTGGGGGGGCAGCCTCCGTCGAGCGGCGACGCGACGGCAGCGAGGCGCGGGGCGCGCGCCGGCCTCGGACTCGCTGGGGCCCGCGTCGAGGGCGAACGCCGGGCCCAATGTGAGCCGTGCACGCCGCACGGATGCGGAGGTGGGTGAGGATCTGATCGGACACCGACGTCGGGCGAATGAACGCGACGATCCGCATCGCGCTGGGACAGAAGGCGTGGGACAGTTGGCGTAGGCGAGCCGTTCCAGCGCGACCGGCTTGCGGGCGCCACACCGCGCGAGGCGGGTCGCAAAGGCGCGATTGTCCTCAGGCGCCTACTCGGCCGCATGCACGCGGAAACCCGAGCGGGGCCAAGTGAGCATGCCGGTGGCCTGCGCCTCACCAAACAACTCGAGGCGCACGGGGGGCCCGGGAACGGCGCGGGGGAACGGTTCCGTCACTCGGACGGTGTCGTGGGTTGGCCACGATACGAAGAACCCGCGAGCCGGATGCCGCCAACGTTGACGAGGAGGTGCAGGAGCGGATGCCAGTTGGCCCAAGACCCGAGCGTCTGCAAGCAGGCCAGGATGCCGACCATGAGGTGGCGCTCACCGGTCAATGTGCGCATAGTAGTGGTGACGGTTCCGACAGCGACGCGGGCGATCTCGCCGCGGAGGTGGCGCCGCAAGACGCAGTAGGGCCGGTGCCGTTCGGGGATCGTGAGCGCGACCTGGCGCTGCGGCACGAGCGCGAGGAGCGGGGCATCCAGCCACTGCGTCCAGATCGCGAGCCGCTTCGCGTGGCAGCTCGGACGAACGTAGCGACACTTACGCGGGGAACACGAGCAGGTACTCGTGCGCGCACGCATCGCAGTTGATGCGCGCGACGCCGTGCTCGAGGGTGCCACATACGAGGAACTTCTCCGCCACTTGGATGACGACGAGGCGCCATGGGCCATAGTCGCACGAGAAGCGTTCGTCGTATGCGCCCGCTCGGGGACCTCCCGCTGGCGCCGTTCGAAGCGCAGTATCAGCACACCGCGGTCACGTCTGTGGCCACGGGATTCAACTGACCGAGTATCCGCGAAACCCGGGGCGATTCACATGAGATTCAGGCGCATTCCAGGGGAATACCGAATGGCATCAGACGACAAAAGGAATGAGTTGTCCTTATTGTTCACAGATCCTGAGGCGGTGTGGCACTTTCGCCTTGTCACCCCAGATTGGCAGCTTGATTTCGAAGCTGTGCAAGTCCTGGATTCGGTACTTGAATGGCAAGTCGAGCGCATCTTCGAAACCAGGACACCTACTAGTGCTGAGCCCGCAGACGAATCAGCCCGAGCAAGCAGTTCGGCAGATTTGTCCCTTCTCGTTCAGGCCTTGCTCGACTTCGGTCACTTCTTTGGCGAGAGGGCTGGCGAAGTCAAGGTTTCTCTGAAGACAGATACCAACTACCGTAACCAGTAGCCGGATTGTCGGCCCGGTCGTTCGTCAGCCGTTCGAGCGTCACGGGATTACGCGCACAGCACCGGGCAAGCGAAACGCGCGCTCGCCCTCGGAGACCTGCACGGCGGTGTGCACGTGGAACCCGGAGTGCGGTCACGTCAGCATGCCCTCGGCCTGGTCTTCGTCGGGGACTCCGAGCCGCACGAGCACCCGCAGCACGGCGCGGCGAAACGCCCCGGTCAACCGCGCGATATCTTGCACCGGCCATGACACGAAGGTCCCGTCCGGCCGGCACCCGCCGTCGGTGACGAGGAGGGGCAAGTGCGGACGCCAGTTGGCCCGCGATCCGTGCGTCTGAAGACTAGCCACGCTGCCCGCGGCAATGTGACGCTCGCCCGTCAGCGTGCGACCGGCGGCGATGACGGTGCGGGCGGCGACGCGGGCGATGTAGCCGAGCAGCGTCCCCAACAGAAACAGGTGGCGCAGAGCCGCTTGGGGATGGTGAGCACGATCTGCCTCTGCGGCACGGGCGCGAGGAGCGTGGTGTCCAACCACCGGGATCGAGCGCGCGCTGGCGCTCCGGCGGTGGGCGCGGCGCTATGACGGGGGGTGGTACGGAAAGCCGGATCTCGACCTGTTCTTCGCCCTTTCGGATTGGGGGCCGGGATACGACGCGCACGCGGAATCCACGATGCTCGATGCGACGCAGTGGGGGGCGCGGGCCATCACGGGGCGCCCGGCAGCAGGGACGCCGACTCCCGAGCGCTACGAGGTCCCGATGCTGTTCCTGATGGGGCGCTACGACCTGCACACGCCGTACACGACGGCACTGGCCCGCTTCGAGCGGCTCGAGGCGCCGCTCATGCGGTTCATCACCTTCGAGCGCAGCGCGCACTTCGTGATGCTCGAGGAGCCGGGACGGTTCCTGATGACGCTCGTGCGGGAGGTGCTGCCGTTGGCCGGGGGGGCGAAGGGCTTCGCGCCGATGCCCGAGCCGCCGGTCCGCCGCTGAGGGCAGCGCGATGACGAACATGCGCTGTCCCGCGGACGGACGCGAGATGATTCGACGTGACATTGACCGGCGGCCGGCGGCGTCGTACCGTCGCTGTCACGGCCGGTGGATTCCCGGCCGCGCGCTCACCGAGGCGACGCTCGCCGTTCTGCCTATGCTCTTCGGCAGTTGACCGACCCACCGCTGCGCGAACTCGCGAACGCAGCTCGGCGATGCCCCTGCGCGTCGTCCATGACCGCCTCACCCTTTCTGCGCGAACCCGATCGTGTCCATGTCGCAGCGCGAGCGTATGCGCGCCGGAGCAGAGTACGACTCCCGCGATCCCGAACTCATCGCGCTGGCTCAGCGCGCCCGGGGCCTGCTGGCCACGTTCGCTGGACTTCCCGCCGTTGACGTTGAGGGCCGGTCGGCGATCCTGCACAACCTGTTTGGCGCGGTGGGTGAGGGCGTCTGGCTCGAACCCCCATTCGGATGCGACTACGGGGTGCACATCGAGATCGGTGCTCGGACGTTCGTGAACATGAATTGCGTCTTTCTCGACGCCGCACCGATCCGCATCGGCAAGGACGTCCTGATCGGCCCTGGCGTTCAACTGCTGACGGCGTCGCATCCGCTCGCGGCGAGCGAGCGTCTGGTGGACGCCGACTCCCGGCGTGGCGGTGCCGCTCCGTATCGCACCTTTGCGCGACCGATCACCATCGGGGACGGCGCATGGATCGGTGCCGGTACGCAGATCCTGCCTGGCGTCACGGTCGGCGAGGGCGCGGTGATCGGTGCGGGGAGTGTGGTGACGGCGGATGTGCCGTCGGACTGCGTGGCGTTCGGGAACCCGTGTCGCGTGCAGCGGTCGCTCGGGGGGAATGGAGGCGAGGGGGATGGCCACGCTCGTGCTCAGCCCTGATGGGGCTGACGGGGTTCGTGGCTGGGCTTCAGGGCAACGCGGTGGGCTCCTTGAATCGCCCCGGGTTTGCCTTTGGCTGGCTCCATTCCGTGCGAGGCTGCAGCCACGCCCGGACCCACGTCTCGACCCACGTCTCGACCCACGTCTCGCAGCAGGTACGCGCGCGGGTCGGATGGTGGTCGAACAGGTCGCACCTATCCTTTGACGCGCCGCTCGAGCTTGGCGAGGGAAAGGCACTTCGAACCGGCCGGCCGACAGCCCATACGCCTTCGCTGGTTCTGAAGGTTGCAGTCCCGTCCTCCTCGAATTCGAGGTGCTCCGGACTCGTCATCAAGGCCTTCTCGATGCGGGCGATGCGGCCGTGCGCCTCGAGGTCCTTGGGGCTCTTCGCCGCGCGCAGGAGGTCACCCTCCGTCACACTGTGTGCGGTCATCAGTTCCCCCCCTCGCCGCAACACGATTCACCCGAAGAACCCCGCCGCCCGCTTCATCTGATCGTACCGCGCCGCCACCGCCGAGCCGTCCACGTCCCGCTGCCCCAACGCTCGCGCGATGTCGGCGCGGGAGTCGCGCCCGGATCCGGCGCTGCCCCGGTACGCGAGGTCCAGCACAACGCGATCTTCAGAACGGCGCCGGATCCTCCACCACCACCTCGACGCCGGTCACGGGATGCACGAACGCGAGCCGCTCGGCGTGCAGCAGCAGCCGTTCGTCGTCCTCCGGCGCGGTGCGCCCGTACAGGCGGTCCCCGACGATCGGCGCGTCGAGCCCCTGCGGATGCGCCGCATGCACCCGCAGCTGGTGCGAGCGCCCCGTGTGCGGCACGAGCGCCACGCGCGTGCCCCCCGGCCCGCGGGCGAGCACCTGCCACTCGGTGTGCGCCGGCTTCCCGTGCACCGGGTCGTGGATGTTGCGCGGGCGGTCGTCCACGTCCACCCGCAGCGGCAGCGTGACATGGCCATGGTCGCCGCGCACCTCGCCGTCGAGCCGCGCCACGTAGCGCTTGGCGACCTGCCGCAGCGAGAACAGCCGCTGCAGGGCCTTCGCCGTCGCGAGGTCCTTGGCCGCCAGCACGAGCCCGGAAGTGTCGAGGTCGAGCCGGTGCACGACGAGCGGCCCCGTGGCCTCGGGGTACCGGGCGCGCAGGCGCGAGACGACGCAGTCCTGCAGCGCGGCGCTGCGTCCCGGCACGGTGAGGAGCCCGCTCGGCTTGTGGACGACGAGCAGGTGCGCATCCTCGTACCGCACCTGCGGCTCGGACGGATCGATGGCGGCCGAGCCGAAGAGGGGAGGCGGGTCGGCGGGGAGCCCCTCGAGCATGTGCGCGAGGATCGGGAGGCACTTGCCTCGGCACGCCGCATAGAAGACGCCCTGCCGCCGGTCGCCCGTCGGCGCGGGCGCCCCCCACCAGAACTCGGCCATCGCGAGCGGCCGCAGCCCCAGCCGAAATGCCTGCGCCAGCAGCTTCGGGGCGGCGCAGTCGCCGGCGCCCGCCGGCGGCTCGGCGGGGGCGAAGAGCTCGCGCAGCGTGCGCACCTCGCCGCGCGCGTTCGCGAAGCGATAGCTCGTCTGGATCTGCCGCAGCAGCTCGCGCGAGCGCTCGGCGCGCGACGCGTCGAGCGCGCGGATGGCGGCGTGCATCCCCGCGGCGTCGGCCACGAGCGCCTGCCGTCGTGCCGCGAGCGCGAGCATCTCCGCCTCCTCGCCTGGCCCCCAGACGGCGTCCCGCAGCTCGCGATCGAACGTCGGGGGCGCCCACCCCGGCAGCTCCCACCCCCCGCCGAGCATCCCGGAGAAGGCGCGCAGGTACCCGATCGTCCCGTCCGGGGCCTCGACCACCAGCACGCCGAACATCTTGCCGTGTCCGGGTGCCTCGAGCCCCCACCCCCGCCCCGGCCCCGCCTGCAGGGCGTCCATCAGCGCCGCCGCGGCGCGCCGCGCCATCGGATGCACGGCCGTCCGGTCGAACGGCGTCGGGAATCGCGACGGCGGCTCGCCGGCGTCGGGCAACGGCACCAGCGGTCGAGGCTCAGGCAGGTCGGTCACGTGGGCGGGGCGAGATGTTGCGCGCGTGACGGCACCGCCATCCGCGCGGCCGATACCGTCCGCTACGACTGCGCCGAGGGGTCGGCGGCGTCGCTGAAGATGCGGATGTAGGGCCCGAACCGGAATCGCCGGTTGCGCGCGTGCCCCGTCATCTCCTCGAGGACGCCGATGGCGGCCAGGCGCGCGACGAGGGCGTTCGCCGCGGCGTAGGTCGTGCCCGTCCGCGCGCGGACGTCCGCAACGGAGACGATCGGCCGGTCGTACAGCGCCTCGAGCACCTTGTGCCCGTGGCCGGCGGCCCTGCCGAGGCGAGCGGTGATGTCGGCGCGGTGCTGCTCGCGCATGACGAGGATGCGGCGCGCGGTGGCGGCCGCGTCCCCAGCCACCTCGATGACGCCGGTCAGGAAGAAGGCGAGCCAGTCCTCCCATGCGCCGTCGTCCCGGACCGCCTGCAGCAGCTCGTAGTAGCGCGGCCGGTTCCGCTTCAGATAGTGCGAGAGGTACAGCACCGGCTGCTCGAGGATCCCGTACGCGGTGAGCAGGAAGGTGACGAGCAGGCGCCCCACCCGTCCGTTGCCGTCGAGGAACGGGTGGATCGTCTCGAACTGGACATGGGCGAGCGCGATGCGCACCAGCGGCGGGAGGCGGTCGGCGGCATGGAGGAATCGCTCGAGGTCGCCGAGTGCCGTCGGCACCAAGTGAGCCGGTGGCGGTACGAACGACGCCGTGGCGATGGTGCTGCCGGCCGGACCGATCCAGTTCCGGCTCGTGCGCAGGTCGCCCGGCTGCAGGCGGTCGCCACGCGCCCCCTGCATGAGCACCGCGTGGATCTCGCGGATGAGTCGCGTGGAGATCGGGAGCGCCTCGAGGCGGGCGAGCCCGTGCTTCATCGCACGCACGTAGCGCAGCACCTCGTCCACGTCCTTCGGCAGGCGCGGCTCGAACAGCTCGGCCTCGGCGGAGAGCAGGTCATGCAGCGAGCTCTGCGTCCCTTCGATCTGGCTCGAGAGCACCGCCTCCTTCCGGACGTACATGAAGACAAACAGGTCCGGGTTCGGCAGGGTCGCGACGGACCCGTCGAGGCGGCCAAGGGCCCGATCGGCGTCGGAGAGCAGGCGCTGGAGGTCCCCTGCCAGTTGGAGCGGCGGCTCGGGGGGCAGGGGTGCCGGCTCGAAGGCCCGGTAGCCGGCCGGCTGGGCGACGTACCGGCCGGCTCGGGTCGAGGTCTGTGAGTTCGATGCCATGCGTGTGCGCGACAACTACGCAGGTTCGACAGAGGCCTACAGGATAGTTTCGCGATAGCAAGGAGCTATTGACCAGCTGTTTCATTGCCTCGATATACCAAGGACCGCGAGTTGGCAGTCCATCGGCACCGCTATCCCCCCGCCCAGACCCCCCGCAGCACCGCGTTGAATGGCGCCCCCAGGCGCGGCACACCGTGCCCTGCCCCGCGCAGCACCACGCGCCGCGCGGCCAGCTCCCGCTCGAGCACGTCGCAGACCCCGTCGAACAGCGGGTGATGCCCCCCGGACACCACCAGCGTCGGGATCCCCGACGCGCGGAGCGCCGCGAGCGGGATCTCCGCCTCCCACGGGAACCGCCCGCGCAGCTGCACCCCCGCGGCCCGCACCAGCGCCGGCGGCAGCGGCCGAGGCAGCCGAGCCGGGTCGCCGCCGATCGCCGCCACGAACCGCGGCAGGAAGTCCTCGGGGGTCGGGCGTTCGGCCCGCAGTGCCTCGAGGGTCGCGATGAAGTCGCGCGTCACCGCGGTGTCGCGCGTCAGCGCCAGCGCCGGCGGCTCGACCACCGTCAGCGAGCGCACCGCCTCGGGGCGCCGCGCCGCAGCCAGCAGCGCGACGACGCCGCCGTACGAATGCCCCACGAGGTGCGTCCCGGGCTCCAGCAGCGCCGCGACATCCGCGGCATCCGCGTCGAAGTCCTCGCCCTCGACGTCGGCGCTGCCGCCGAAGCCGCGCCGGTTGACGAGCCGCAGGCGGAACTCCGCGGCGAGGTCCGCCTGCATCGCGAAGGTCGCGGTGGCGTCGTACACGTCGCCGTGCACCAGCACCACCGGATCGCCGCAGCCGGTTTCCAGGACCTTGACGTCGGGGGCGGGCTTCAGACCGCCTCCGCGTGGCCGGTGCGACGGGGATCGGCGCAGGCCGTGGCGTTCCCCGCGGCGTTCATCGCGATCCCCTCGAATGCGCCGTTCATGAAATACCACGGCGACGTCACGTGGAACCGCACCCCCCGCCTCGTGACCTCGTGCCGCACCGGCTCGGGGACGTCCACCTCGATGTAGTGCGCCCCCGGGAGGTCGAACGAAAGGGACTCCCCGTGGAAACGGAGCCCACCCGAAAGCATCGGTTCCTCCACGCCGGGGAAGAACCAGTTCTCCGTCACCAGTGACGCGCGCATGGAGACGCGCTTCGTGCCGCCGAGCATCACGACCGGCCGGTCGGCAATGTCGCCACCGAAGAAGCCGTAGCCGACGCCGACGGTCACGGCGCCGTCACGCCCACCCGACGTCAGCGCACCGTAGCCGATCCCGGCAAGGGTCGCATCGTCGGCGAAGGGCGGGAGTCCCGCCAAGGCACCGACCGCGACGTTGAACCGTTCGGCCTGCACGACCGAGACCTTGGGTGAAACGAAGAACGTGTTGTACCGGAAGAAGTCCCGGCCGGATGCCGGCAGCAACGTGATCGCCGCGCCGATGGAGAAGCGATCGGTCACCCCGACGTATCCATCCAGCAGGAAGAGCCAGTGGTTGCTCAGGTACCCTTCCCCCGGTCGCAGCATCCGCGCCGTCGGCCCGAAGAAGAGGCGCGTCGCATTGGGATCCTCCGGCCAGTACTTGCCGTCCCGCAGCGACGATGACGGGATGCTCCGCACTGCCCGGACGAAGTCGCGACGGATGACCGCCGTCCCCGATGGTGCCTCGACGCGCACCGAGTCGTCCCAGACGGCGACGATACGCCCGAGCACCGTGGACCCATCGGTGAGCGTGATCCGCTGCCGCATGGAGGTGTCCGGGTCCACCGCGAGGGGGACGCGGGGGCCCTGTGCCGCCGCGATGTGCGGCAGGAGCGCGAGAAGCGCGATGGACGCCGCGATCAGGAGTCGCTGGGGGAACACGGCAGCCGAAGCAGGAGTGGCAAGGGTGCGACCGCGCGACGCCATTGGGCGCGCCGCGCGCGCAGGGCCGCGTGACGCGCGTACCCTCTGCGCAGAGAGTAGCGCGTGAGCGCACAACGCGACAGCGCTGCGCGACGGGCGTCGGATGTCGCCGCGTAGGCCCCGGGGAAGCGCCGCAGTCGAGTTGCACCCGCCGTCGCTGGTGCCCGCCGCGGCACTCACGGCGCGCGCGTGTAGCGCGGCCGGGTGGCCGTGTTCGACGTCCGGTACCACCTTGCCAACCGCGCGAACGCGCTGCGCCGGGCCGCTTCGAAGGCGCGAGCGGAGGCGTTGCGACGCTCGGCGTTGCGCGCCGAGGGCGTGCCCACCTCTCGAATCTCCGGACAGCAGTCGATGTCGGTCCCGCGCTCGGTCCGGACGCACCGGTACGAGACGGCGAAGACGTGGGGATCGCCCGGTACGTTGAGGCGCGCGACGAGTGTGGACGGATCCGTCGGCCGCGCAGCGGCGGCGCGCTCGGTGACCACGAACCCGGCGCCCGCGTGTGCCGCCGCAAGATGGTCGAACCACTCGACGGGCGACGCGCCGACGACGACAAAGCCGCACGCGGGGCGACCGTGCTGGACCTCGGGCGCGGGGGGTCGCGCGCTGACCGGGAGTGCGACGCCGAAGAGGAAGCACAGCGTTACGCGCACAGGGTGCCTCGCGAGCCGAGCGTCAGGTCGTACACGATGCGTACACACGGGAGGGCTCTCGGAGGTCCCCTCGACGTGCGGGCAGTGACGGCGGGGGTGGCCAAGCTCGCCGAGCGACCGTACCCCGCAGACACGATGCGGGGCCTCGCTGTTGCACAACCGCAACAGGTGTAGGATTGAAGGAGGGACACCTGAGGGCTCCGGACGAACGGGCGGTCAAGCGAAAGCGTCTCCCAAGCGTC
>Ga0315900_10005795_pt1 | contig 16844 bp, 16 predicted proteins | sample LakEriMetagenome_FD_203521 | JGI IMG/M metagenome (GOLD analysis project Ga0315900, IMG submission 203521) | Freshwater fungal communities from buoy surface, Lake Erie, Ohio, United States - Buoy 12 MA114 | ecosystem: Environmental > Aquatic > Freshwater > Lake > Lake biofilm | place: USA: Lake... | reverse complement strand
CAGGACCTCGAGGCGGCGTCGCGATGGTGGCAGGCGGTGGACGTCGCCGCCACGTCGCCGGCGCTGCGCAACAAGGCGGCGCTGGCCGCGATCGACGCCGCGCTGCGCGCGCCCGGCGCGCTCGACAAGCCGGGCCCGCTCGTCGACTTCCTCGCGGTCGCGATCCACGCGCTCGACTTCAGCGGACGCGGCGAGAGCCCGGCCGTCGTGCGCGACGCGCTCGCCGACTGGATCCTCAACGCGAACATTCCGCCCGCGCGGCTGTGGGCGTTCACCAGCCTCCTCGACCAGGACCTCGGCATCGCCTGGTACGGGCCCGATCTCGTCCTCTCGACCAACGCGGACACCGCCGAGCGCGCGCGCATCGCCGATCGCCTCGTGAAGGCGTATCCGACGCCGGAGGAGTCGGCCGTGGGCGAGGCGACCGCGATCGCGGCGCGGGAGTACGAGGCATGGACGGAACTGGCGACGAACGCAGGGAACCTGCCGCGCAGCGACGCCGCCGACGCCATGCGCCGCGCCGCCGTCATGCTGGCGGTGGCGCGCACGGCGCGCGCGCACGAGACGCTTGACCAGAAGGGAGCGCGCGCATCGGCGACGGCGACCGAGGGCCTCATCAAGCGCGACGAGCGCGAGTGGAACGCCTCGCCCTCCGGTCAGCGCGCCGGACTGCCCGCCGCCGGCGTCGTCGACGGCGAGTTCGCGGAGGCGCTGCAGGCTGCGGGCCGCGAGGCGAACCAGCGCATGAACGTCATCCGCGCGCTCGGCACGCGTCCTGCGGCGGGCGATCTCGGGCCGCTCGATGCGCGCGCCATCGTGTTCGAGGCGCTTCGCGGATTGAACGCGGAGGTGCGGGCCGCGGCCGCGACCGTGGTGATCGACCGCTACTCGGATGGCCCGGTCGTCCTGCGCACGGTGCTCGATCTCCTGCCGGAGGGCGGCATGCCGAACGACGCGCGCGACTTCATCTCGCACCTCGTCGGCGTCGGCGTCGCGGGAACCGACTGGAAGGCCGAGGCGCGCACGCGGCTGGTGGCGCGGCTCTTCCTGCTCGAAGACAGTCGCGCGCACGCGCTGGACGCCGCTTCGGCGGAGCTCGCGGCCATCGCGGGCGAACTGTCGACGATGTTCGACCCGACCTCGTCCGCCGCGTTCTCGCAGCCCGACCGCGCGCTGGCCGCGCTTGTCGACGCGATGCGTGCCGCGGCACAGGGGCAGTTCCTCTCGAATCCGTTCCCGGCGTCGATCGACGAGATCGAGCGCCAGCGCTCCGCGCGACGCTCGCTTGCGAATGGCACGACCCAGCGCATGGCGGCCGAGACTCCGGCGATCCTGCAGTACGCCGCGATGATCCGCGTGGCCCGTCAGCCGAACCTCGAGCCGAAGCTCGTCGAGCTCTTGACGCGCGCTGGTCGCGCCCGCGCCGCCGCTGCGAGCGCGCTCGACCAGGTGGCGGGCGACCTCGAGGCGCTGGTCGCGATCATGGGCGAGGGCCTCGCTCCCGAGGCGAATGCGAGGGACGCGCAATGATGGACCGTCGATCGACCGGCACGCTTCCCGAGGGCGTGCGCGCGGCGCGCGCATGCGTCTGGCGCGCGCGCACGCTCGCGCTCGCCTGCACGCTGCTCGCGGGCGTCGGACTCGCTGCGTCCGAGGCCGGACCGGCCCACGCCGCCGCGACCGCGGAGGCTTCCTCGCCGGCGCAGGCGCGCGCGGACGTCGAGGCGACGTGGGGTGCGCGGCTTGCGCAGCTCGATCCGCTGCGCCCGCTCGACTACCTCGAGCTCGGCGAGGAGGTTGCCGACGCCGCGAAGACCGACGAGGAGCGCGTGCTCGCGCGCGAGTTGTTCGGGCTTGCGGGCGCGCTCGACACGGCGCGGCTTGGGCGGAGCGCGATGCTCGCGATCGCATCGCTCGCGACCGGCATCGGCGAGCGCGAGCGCGCGCTCGCGGCCGCGGAACTCGTCGGCGGGCGAGGCGCGTCGCGCGTCGCCGCCGCGGTCGATCCCGTGCAGATCGAGGCGCTTTCGCGCAGCTTCAGCTTCTACCGCCGGGGCGACGGCCGACGTGCGCTGACGGCGCTCCGTCAAGGCGGCGCCGAGGCGCTTCTCGAAGCGATCGGTCCGCGGCTCCCCGGCGGCGCCGAGGGCTATCGCAGGGAGTGCGAGGCGATGCGCACGAGCGGCGCGCTGCCGTTCGATTCGGAGATGGTGCGCCGGCAGCTCGAGCTCGAGCTTGCGTTGCGCCGCGGCGAACTGCGGCCGGTCTCGCTCGACGTCGCGCTCCATGGCGACGAGCCGCTGCTCGAGATCGATCTCGCCGATCCGCGCGCGCTCTGGAAGGTCGACCCCGCCCGGACGTGGTGGCGGGAGGGCGGTTGGCGCGATTCGCCGGATCCGGTGGTTCGGCCGAGTGCGCCGCGAGGCGCGTGACGAACGGACCGAGGCGCGCGGCGCCCCGTTGCGACCGGGAACCACGGCATTCGCGCCCGTGGGTCGCCTCTGTACACTCCGGCCATGTCCCGCGTCCGCGCCATGGCCCCCGTCTACCACAACATCCTCGAGATGATCGGGAACACCCCGATGCTCGAGATCACCCGCATCGACACCGGCCCGTGCCGGCTCTTCGTCAAGATGGAGTCGATGAATCCGGGCAACTCGATCAAGGATCGCATCGCGGTCACCATGATCGAGGACGCGGAGAAGTCGGGCAAGCTGAAGAAGGGCGGCCGCATCGTCGAGGCGACCGCGGGAAACACGGGACTCGCGCTCGCGCTGGTCGCGGGGCAGAAGGGCTACCGCCTCACGGTGGTCGTTCCCGACAAGATGAGCGACGAGAAGATCTCGCACCTGCGCGCGATGGGCGCCGAGGTGGTGCTCACGCGCTCCGACGTCGCGAAGGGCCATCCCGAGTACTACCAGGACGTCGCCGAGAAGATCGCGAAGGACGACCCCGACGCGTTCTACGCGAGCCAGTTCACCAACGAGGCGAACCCGCGCGCCCACTACGAGACCACCGGCCCCGAGATCTGGGAGCAGATGGAGGGCAGGATCGACGCCTTCGTGGCGGGCATCGGCTCGGGCGGCACCGTGAGCGGCGTCGGCAAGTACCTCAAGGAGCGCAATCCGAAGTGCGAGATGGTGCTGGCCGATCCGGTCGGATCGATCCTCGCGCCGCTCGTCAACGAGGGCAGGAAGGTCGATCCGGGCTCGTGGCTCGTCGAGGGGATCGGCGAGGACTTCATCCCGTCGATCTGCCACCTCGAGCTCGTCTCCAAGGCCTACGCGATCTCCGACGGCGAGGCGTTCCACACGGCGCGCGAACTCCTGAAGAAGGAAGGCGTGCTCGCCGGATCGTCGGTCGGCACGCTCTTCGCCGCCGCGCTGCGCTATTGCCGCGAGCAGAAGGAGCCGAAGCGCGTCGTCACGCTCATCTGCGACAACGGCGCCAAGTACCTCTCGAAGATGTTCAACGACTTCTGGATGGTCGACAACGGCTTCATCGAGCGGCCGACCTACGGCGACCTGCGCGACCTCGTCGCGCGGCGGCACCTCGAGCGCGAGGACTTCTGCCTGACGCCGGATCTGCCTGTCGTGCAGGCGATCAAGCGCATGCGCATGTATTCGATCTCGCAGATGGCGGTGCTCGACGAGAAGGACAAGGTCGTCGGCATCCTCGACGAGAGCGACGTGCTCCTGGCGCTCGTGCGCGACCGCGACTACGCGAAGCACCCGGTGCGCGACTACATGACGAGCCGCATCGAGACGGTGCGTCCGACCGCGAGCGTGAACGACCTGCTTCCCATCTTCCGGGCCGACCGCGTCGCGATCGTCGCCGACGAGAAGCACTTCTACGGCCTCATCACCAAGATCGACCTCATCAACTACCTGCGCAAGCAGCTCTGAACGCGCGACCCGAAGGCAACGCCCATGGCACACACACCCGCGCATCTCGCGACCGACTGCATCCACGGCGGCCAGCACGCCGATCCGACCACCGGCGCCGTCATGCCGCCGATCTACACGAGCTCGACGTTCATCCAGGAATCTCCCGGCGTCCACAAGGGCTTCGAGTATTCGCGCAGCCACAACGAGACCCGCTTCGCCTTCGAGCGCTGCATCGCGTCGCTCGAGCGATCCGGGCTCTCCGAGTCCGATGAGCGCACGTGCGGCGGCTTCGCGTTCGCGTCGGGGCTGGCCGCGATCGCGACCGCGCTCGAGCTGATGGACGCGGGCGACACCATCGTGTGCATGGACGATGTCTACGGCGGCACGAACCGCCTGCTGAACCGCGTGCGCAAGCGCAGCGCCGGCTACAAGGTCGTGCACGTCGACCTCAGCGACCTGTCGAAGGCGGAGGCGGCGATCCGCGAGCACAAGCCGAGGATGGTGTGGCTCGAGACGCCGACGAACCCGACGCTGAAGCTCGTCGACATCGCGGCCGTCTGCGCGCTGGCGCGCAAGGCCGGTGCGGTCTCGGTGGTCGACAACACCTTCGCAACGCCCATGCTCACGCGGCCGATCGAGCTTGGCGCCGACATCGTGATGCACTCGACCACGAAGTACGTGGGCGGGCACTCCGACACCGTCGGCGGCGCGCTGATCACGGGGTCGAAGGAGATCGCCGAGAAGCTGCGCTTCATGCAGAACGCGATCGGCAGCGTCATGGGGCCGTTCGACGCGTACCTCGGCCTGCGCGGCCTGAAGACGCTGCACGTGCGCCTCGAGCGCCACTGCGCCAGCGCGATGGAGATCGCGCAGCGGCTCGAGAAGCACGCGAAGGTGGCGAAGGTCGTCTACCCCGGCCTCGCGAGCCATCCGCAGCATGCGCTCGCCGCGAAGCAGATGCGCTTCGACGGGAAGCCCGCGTTCGGCGGCATGATCACGATCTTCCTGAAGGGCGGCCTCGGCGAAAGCCGGCGCTTCCTCGAGAACGTGCATCTCTTCGCGCTGGCCGAGAGCCTCGGCGGGGTCGAGAGCCTGATCGAGCACCCGGCGATCATGACGCATGCGAGCGTCCCCGAGGCGATGCGCGCCGAGCTCGGGATCAGCGATTCGCTGGTGCGGCTCTCGGTGGGCATCGAGCATGTCGAGGATCTCTGGAAGGACCTCGAGCACGGACTTTCGGGGGTCTGACGCATGGAGGGGGCCTGGCGCGTGGAGGGCGATGCGCCCGCAGCCCGGTTCGTCGTCGCGCGCGTGGGCGCGGAGGGTGATCTGTCGTCGTTCGTCGAGCTGCGGCGCGAGGGCGAGCGCGAGGGCAGGGGCGTTCGCTGCGAGCTCGGCGCGATGTCGCTGAAGGGCGGCCGCGCGGAGGCGCGGGCGATGCCGATCGTGAAGGCGGTGGGCGACGCGCGGACGGTGGTCGACGCGACCGCCGGCTTCCTGGGCGACGCGTTCCTGCTTGCGGCGGCGGGCTACGAAGTGACGGCGCTTGAGCGTTCGGCGCTGGTGTATCTGCTTGCGAAGGATGGGCTCGAGCGCGCGGAGCGCGATCCGCGCCTCGCGGAGCTGCTCGGAGGCCGGCTCAAGGTGGTGCAGGCCGATGCGCGCGAGTGGCTGTCGGCGCGCGCCGGCACGGCGGATGCGCCCGATGCCGTGGTGATCGACCCGATGTTTCCGCCGAAGAAGAAGAAGAGCGCGCTGCCCCGCAAGGAGATGGTGGCGCTGCGCGAAGCGGTGGGAGCCGACCTTGACGCGGCCGACTTGCTCGCCGCCGCGCGCGCGTGCGCCCGCCAGCGCGTGGTGCTGAAGCGCGGCGACGACGCGCCCGAACTCGCGAAGCCCGACTGGTCGATCGAGGGCACGACGGTGCGCTTCGATGTGTGGCGGGCGTGACTCGGAAACGGTGCCCGGCACGTGCCGGGAGGTGCCAGGCACCAGACGGCACATGCCGGGCACCGAAGTTTCCTCCTGAAAAACATCCGAACACTCCGGGGATCGACCGTTGGCGCATTACCTTCGTCGTCGATAGGTCGACACGCCAAGTGCTCTCCGAGCGGGTCTCGAATGAGCGATTCAGGCGCGCGATGTCGACACGCTGCAGAAAGGAGCGAGATATGGGAAGGGCAAGAAGGCACGCGGAACTCGGCGTTCCGCATCACATCGCACATCGTGGGAATCACAAGCACAAGTTGTTCGAGGACGACACGGACCGCCGCTACTACCTCGCCTTGCTCTACCGATTCAGTCGGCTCACGGCAACGCGTATCGCTGGCTTCTGCCTGATGTCCAACCATGTCCATGTGATCGCGGTCCCCGAGGCGCAGAACTCACTCATGGAGTGCATCGGGCGCACGCATCGAAAATTTTCCGAGCATCTCAACCGCCGCACTGGAACGAAGGGGACGAACTGGGAGGGCCGCTACTTTGCCCAGGCGATGGGCCCGAGACATGCGGTGAACGCATTGCGCTACATCGAGCGAAATCCAGTGGATGCCGGGCTCATCGAGGATCCGACCGCATGGGAGTGGTCGAGTGCTTCTGCTCACTCAGCTGCCGGAAAGCACTGGCCGATCCTCAACTTTGATGTTCGTGGCGAGCTTGCGAATCCTGCGCTGTGGCGCGGAAAGCTCGGTGTTCCGCTCGAAGAGGAAGAGATCCAGGAGCTGCATTGGCCAGCGATCGCGGTGTCCACTGGAGAGGTGTGCTTTGGAGCATATCGCTAGTTGTCAGCGGACACGGTGCCTGGAACGTGCCGGGAGGTGTCAGGCACCAGACGGCACGTGCTGGGCACCCTTTCTGTAGCTGATCGCGCTTGCAGATTCTGCGGCCCGGGGTACTCTTTCGAAACGTACTCCGCGTTTCCTCATTTCGCATCGAATGGCTCTCTTGAAGGGCAGAGGTGGCTGCAATGGGAGATTCTCATCGGATTGTCGCTGGTCTGGAAAGCGTCGCAACGCAGCAGAGCGGGCGACTTTGGCTCGCTTCACTCGTTGGCGCGCTGGGATTGGGTGTGGACGGCGCTCAAGCGCTCGCGCAATGCACCGCCGGTCCATGCGGGAATGACTTCATTGGGCCGGGTCCGAGTTGCGCAACGACGACGTACAAGTGCTCGAATCGCTATGTGTCGCACACGTTGACGGAAGGAGCACCTGGCACGCCAATTGTCAAGGAGTCGCTCACTTGCGACGCCTGCGAAACCGATCAGGATCAGGAGGCTGGTCCGATTGCGGTGTCGGTCACCAAGGGAACGAAGGTCTGCGTTTCAGTCGGGGCGGAGATTGAGTTCGGCGATCCGGTTGGCTTGGTGGATCTCACGCTCAAGACGGCCACGGAGCTCTGCGTGGATACACAGGAGACCTTTTCATATCAGCACAAAGTGCGGTGCAAGGCCAGGACGAGAGTTCGCGGCGACGTGCTCGAGATTCCGACCCCCGTTACGCTTACAATTCAGTTCGAAGAGGTTCTTACGTTGACGACTGTTCCGCCCCCAGGTGACCCGTGCGGGATCGGCCCCGGCAACTCCATTTCGCTGACGTGCAGGCAGTACGATGTCACCGCTACCGGTGAGAAGCGCCACATTCTCCAGAAGTTCAAGGACGAGGCTTGTCCTCCTGTGACCGCGACCGGATGCCTTGATACTCATTCGATCTATCCCTACCAAGACATTGAAGAAAACGACGGGGGACTCTACATTTGGGTCCCGGCGGATGTGATTCGATGCCGCTGAGTTCAAGTCTCATCTCCGCACTCGGCGTGAGTCTCTCCGTGCTGCTTCTTCCGATGTCCGCGTCGGGCGTAGCGAGTCCGTCCAGCCAGGACGGCGCTGAGCTGTCTCAGGTTCTCGAGCAGGCCGACGGAGTCCTCGCTGGCCGGAGGAACACCGCAGAATGGCGCAACGAGGCGGGGGCCTTGCTGGAGCGGCTTCGGTTGGCGGTATCAGACGATCCGGCCGCTCCGCAGGTTCCCGCCGCGATGCTTCGCATCGGTGAGATCTTGGAGCGAATGGGCTCTCCGGAAGAGGCGTTGGTCGAATACGAACGAGTCGGTGCGAATCCCGGCGAGTTCGGCTGGAGGCTGGAGGCGCTCCTGCGCTGTGTACGGATCGCATCCTCAACCGACGACGGGCCTCACCGTGCGCTGGAATTCCTGGATGACTTCGAGCAGGGGTTCGTGGCAGCGACGCGTCAAGGACGGGAGCCGTGGGTCCAGCATCTCAAGACCTTTGATGGCCGTCAGGTGATTCGAGCAAACATCTTTGCGACGGCAGCGCAGCGCATTGGAAGTGGGAGACAGTCGCCGGTCGATGCGACGGTGGTCGGCCTCTATCTGGTGCAGGCAGGTGACCTTCTCGATGGCTGGGTCGCGGCGCGTGGGCATCTTGAGCATCCCGCTGCTCTTGCGACCGAGCGTATCCGCGGAGCGAGCTATTACGTCGAGGCGGCTGCGCTCCTTGGCCGATCGGGCGACGCGGCTTCGGCGGAGAGCGCACGCTTCGCTGCCTCGCAGCTTCTCGAGTACGCGATGCTCGATCCCTGGTCGGAGGGCCGCCAGCACTACGCGGCGGCCCTGCAGTTGAAGAATCTATTCGCGATTCATGGCGTCGGCGACGAGTACATTCTGCAGGCCGGGCGAGTGCTCGGTGTCGCCGTGCCGGGGCACGAGGCGCTGTCATACCTTCGGGAACTCGGAGATTCCGTCACCGGTAACCCAAAAACGCTCGTCTTCGCGGACGACGTGTTTCGATTGGTCGCCGAGACGGAGATGCGGTGGTTTCCCGATGAGTATCGCCAGCATGTGAACTACCAATGGTCCCGCGTCGAGCAGGGGATGATCGCGCTCGCATTTGGCGACGTAGGCAAGGCGCGGCGCATCGCCGACGAACTCGACAGTCTTCCACTGGAGGGCGAGTACTTCGCCGGCAGGAGGGATCACATCCGCAAGTCGGTTGACGGCCGAAGTGCGCCCGAGCCACAGGCCGAGGTCAGTCCTGGAGTGGCCGAGGAGGCGCTCTCGCCCGACGACCCGGACGGCGACAGCGCCGATGAAGCCCTGCCATCGACATCGGAGGAACGAGGGACGGGCGACGGCGAGTCGATCGTCCAGCCAGCCGCGTCGCCTCCGGCACCACCCCCGCAATCTGGTTCCGATCACACCCTTGGGCGTGAGACGGAGCCTCACATGAGCGAGACCTCCGGTCGAGGCGCCTTTTGGGTCGGCCTCGGCGCTGTTTCGGTCATGATCGGCGTGTCGATGTTCCTGCGGCTTCTAAGAACTCGCGCCGATGCAGTTGCTGCTCTCCGCCGCTCAAGTCACGGGCACAATCGCGTCACGGCGAAGCCGCCGTCGGCCCCACGCGTGTAGACGATCCGGTCGTGCAGCCGGTACTTGTCGCCTTGCCAGAACTCGATTCGGTCGAGGCTCACGCGATAGCCACCCCAGTGCGGCGGGCGAGGCACGTCTCGGTCTGCGAAACGCGCCGTGAGCTCGGCCGCCCGGCGCTCGAGTTCGGCGCGGTTCGCGACCGGCTCGCTCTGGTCGCTCGCCCACGCATTCACCCGGCTGTCGACCGGCCGCTGCGCGAAGTACTCGTCGCTTTCCGCATCGCTTGCACGCGACACGCGGCCCTCGATGCGTATCTGGCGATCAAGCAGATCCCAGTGGAAGAGGAGCGCGGCCCGCGCGCTCGACTCAAGCGCGCGTCCCTTGCGGCTGTTGCGGTTTGTGAAGAAGCGGGCGCCTTCGCGGGAAAACCCGCGCAGGAGCACGATGCGCGCGCTTGGCGCCCCATCGGCGTCGACCGTCGCCAGCGTCATCGCGTTCGGGTTCGGCGTCGGAAGCCTCTGGGCCTCCGCGAACCATTGCTCGAACAGCGGAACCGGGTCCGCTGGCGGTGAATCGAAGTCGATCGAGGGAGTCGGGCCGTGTCCTGTGCTCATGGCGTGTCTCGCTTTCGTCCGCCGTCGCGGCGAGATTCCTTCGTGCGCTTTCGGCCGCCGATTCGCGCGCCGTCCTTCAGGACCGGCGGCTCGTGCGCCTGCATGAGCCGCTCGAGCGCCGCGTCGTCGATCTCTCCGAGCGCGGCGAGCAACGGTCCGCCGGCCTTGCCGTCGAGAATCGCCAGCGGATCGGCGAGGTCCTTCGTGGCCTCAAGGTAGCGCTCGAGCGCTGCGTCGTCCGTGCGGGCGCGGCGCCGCGCCGGCGCGGCATCGCGCTCGGTCGAGGCCCTCGGAGCGAACCCCGTGGCCCCGGGAATCGCGGCGTGCTCGGCGGTGATCTCGAACAGCGTCATCCAGCCGGCCACCTCGCGCTCGGAGAGCGGCACGCTCCGCCGCGGACTTGCCGGCTGCGGCTTCGCGCGCCCCGGCTTCACGCGCCGCGCGTCCTCCGCGAGCATGGCGAGGAACGCCTCGCTCTTGATGCAGTCCGCTCCGCGCGACCTCGCCTTCCGCTGGATCGCGCGGTCGCTCGTCACCACCGTCAGCCGCCGAGGCGCGCTCGAGCGGTCGAGAAACGCAGCGATGTGGTCGTCGGCGCTCTTCCCCGGCCCCGCGCCCTCGATCACGATGCGCCCGACGCGCGACGCACCTCGCGGCACGCCGTCGCAGATCAGCCACACCGCCTCTGAGCCGAAGCGACTCGCGGCAATGAGCCGTGCGAGCCCCTCCGGCTCGCCCACGGCGAGTTCCGCGGGCAGCACGCCGGTCACGTGGAGGGCGTTGTAGGTGTCGATAATGAGCGGCACGGTGGATGCAGCATACGCGGCTGGCGGGGGAGGCCGTCGCGCACGGCGGCCGCGGCCGGAGCGGCTTGCGACCGTGTGGCTTGACCGGGTCGGCGGATTCGTGTCCAATAGGCGACTCGGCAGTTTCCACCCCCAAAGGACACGATTTTCAATGGCAATCCGTATCAAGGCCCGTAGTGGCGAGTCCGTCGAGCAGATGCTCCGTCGATTCAAGAAGCTCTGCGAGAAGGAAGGCCTCACCAAGGACGTGAAGCGCAGGGCGCACTACGAGAAGCCCTCCGAGCGCAAGCGTCGTGACGCCCGTCGTCACGAGCCGCGTCCGGTGCGCGTCGGATCCGATCGCCAGGGCGGCAGCGCCTCGCGCGGCCCGAAGCGCGAGTCGAAGGGTCCGCGCGGTCCGCGCGGCGGCGGCGGCTTCTAAGCCATCCAATGCGATCCCGCAGCACTGCTGATCCAGAGTCGACGCGCCAGTTCGCGATCGATATGGCACGCACGCTTGCGGACTCGAAGTGCACCGATGTGGTGCTGCTCGACGTCCGCGGCCGCAGCCAGGTATGTGATTTCGTGATCATCGCGTCGGGCACCAGCCAGCGGCAGATGCGCGGAGCCGCGCAGGACATCGAGGATCTCGGCAAGGAGCGGGGCCAGCATCCGTTCCGCACGAACGCAGACGACGGCTCGACCTGGATCGTGGTCGACTTCGTCGAGATCGTGGCGCACCTCTTCGAACCGGACCAGCGGCTCTACTACGACATCGAGCTGCTGCACGCCGATGGCAAGCGCGTCGATTGGCGCCGGGCCGAGGGCGAGCTTCCGCCGGCCGCGCGCGCCGCGCGCCAGGCAGCGGCCCGGCAGGGCGGCGGAAAGTCCGACGCCGAAGGGTCGGAGGGTTGAGCCCATGCTTCGCGAGGCGCTCTTCGCGAAGATCCACCGCGCGACGGTGACGCTCTGCAACCCAGACTACATGGGTTCGATCACGATCGATCAGGACCTCCTCGACGCCACCGGCCTTCGCATCAACGAGAAGGTGCTGATCGCCGACATCGACAGCATGAACCGCTTCGAGACGTACATTTTCCGCGGTGCCCGCGGAAGTGGCGTCATCGGCGTCAACGGCGCGGCGGCGCGCCTCACCGGCGTGGGCCACCGGGTGATCATCATGAGCTTCTGCCATCTCTCGCTCGAGGAGATGCAGGCGCACCGCCCGAAGGTCGTGATCTGCACGCCCGACAACAAGGTCGGCGAGAGCCTCGCGTACGATCCGGATTGATCGCCCGCAATCGCCCCGGAGACCCTCCATGTCATTCCGTCCCTTCGTCGAAGGCCAGCGCGCGCGCCGATGCGCAGCGACGCTCTGTTCGCTCGCGACCGTCCTCGCGACCGTTCTCGCTCCTGCCGCGCGCGCAGAGGCGCAGGACGCCGCTCCGCGCCGCGGCATCGGCACGCCGCCACCCGCCGCTTCCGTGCCCGCAGAGCCGCCGGCCGCGCCGGTTGCCGTGGCGCCGCTGGCATCCGAGTGGCTGGGCGACTGGGGCGGCGTCGCCACCATCACGTCCGTCGACCGGTCGTCCACGCTCGAGCTGCGCATGACGATCCGTGTCGCGATGCGTGGTGCGGAGCCTGCGGTCACGATCTGGTGCATGCGCGCGGGCGCGCTTGCCACGCCAGCGGTCGACGTCGTCGCCAACGGGAATGCGCTTGCGTTCACGCTTGATTCGCAGGGCGAGCGCGCGCGCTTCGAGGGCACGCTCGGCGAAGGCGGTGCGATCGCAAGCGGCTCCGTCGCCTTCCTGCGCGAGCGGCGGCAGACGCCGGCGCCATCGGGCACCTGGTCGCTCCGCAGGGCCGACGACGTGGCGACGATCGCCGATGCGCGCGTGTTCTCGGCGACGCTCGAGGCGGCCGGCCAGCGCCTCCCGATGCGGCTCGCGCTTGGCGAGGGGCCGCACGGCTGGTGCGGGACGATCGACATCCTCGTGCAGGGCATTCGCGACTATCCGGTCGAGGTGTCGCGCACCGACGTGGGCTTCAAGATCCTGCTGGCGGCGCCCGCGCCCGCGACGATCACGCTCGCAGCCACGGGCGGTCCGGGCGAGTTTGCCGAGATGAAGGTGCTGGAAGGCACCTTTGCGCAAGGCGCCTTCGCGGGGCCGATTCGCTTCGAGGCCGTCGCAGGCGCGAAGGCGGGAACGCTTCGGCGGCCCCAGCAGCCGCAGCCGCCGTTCCCGTACGAGTCGACCGAGGTGAAGGTCGCGCATCCGATGGGCCATGCGCTTGCCGGCACGCTCACGCTGCCGTCGAAGCGCGATCTTGCGGCCGGCGATCGCGTGCCCGCGATCGTGCTGGTGACGGGCTCCGGCGCGCAAGACCGCGACGAGACGCTGATGGGCCACAAGCCCTTCGCGGTGCTCGCGGACGCCATCACCCGCGCCGGCATCGCCGTGCTCCGGCTCGATGACCGCGGCACGGCCGAGTCGACCGGCGATTTCGCCGGCGCAACCACCGCCGACTTCGCAAGCGACGCAGACATCGCCGTGGAGTGGCTGAAGCGCCACCCGGGCATCGACCCCGCGCGCATCGGACTCCTCGGCCACAGCGAGGGCGGACTCATCGGCCCGCTGGTCGCAACGTGGCAGAACGCAGGCGACGCACCGGTGCATCCGCTGGCGTTCCTCGTCCTGATCGCTCCGCCCGGTGAAATCGGCGGGCGCGTGCTCACGCGGCAGACGAAGGCGCTCGTCGCGGCCACCGGCGTTCCCGAGGAGAGGCTTGCCCCGATGATCGCCGCGCACGAGGCGCTGATGACGGAGATGATTTCCGCGCGCCCGCCGGATGCGCTTCGACCGTTCGTGGCGTCGCTCGTCCGCGAGCAGCTGATCCTCGCCGGCCAGCCGATCCCGGACGAGACGACGCTGCGCTCGCTGAGCGACCAGACGCTCGCGCAACTGACTGGCCCGTGGATGTCGGAGTTCATCCGGCTTGATCCGCGCGCGGCGCTTCTCTGGCTCGAGGTGCCCACCCTCGCGGTCTGGGGATCGCTCGATCTTCAGGTCGAGAGCGCCGTGAACAGCGCGATCTTCAAGGAGGTCGCCACCTCGGCCGGCGCGCCCATCGTCACGCGCATCTTCGAGGGCCTGAACCATCTGCTGCAGCCGGCGAAGACCGGAACCGTCGACGAGTACGGCGAGATCGAGTGGACGATCGATCCGAAGGCGCTCGAGGAAATCGTCGCCTGGATCGTCGAAACCGCCCGGCGCGGGCCTCTGAAGCAGGTGCCCGAGGCCGCGCGGCCGGTCGAGATCCGCGAGGCCTACGTCGCACCGCGGCTCTTCTACTACCGCGATCAGACGCCTGCGGAAGCTGCGCCCGCGCCGGCGCAGGGAGCGGGCACGCCGTGAGCTTCGGTCTTGGACATGGCCGCGAGCTGGTTCCCGGAGACTCCGGGATCGAGATGCGTTCGTTGCCGCCGCTTCCGGACGCGCCGAGCGCCGACGAGGCGCGCCGGCTGCTGGCGTTCGATCCGCGCGCGTGGTTCCCCGCGCCGACCCGGCGATTCGAGCTCGAGATCGGTTCCGGCAAGGGCACGTTCCTGCTGCAACAGGCCGAGCTCGAGCCTGAGACGAACTTCCTCGGCATCGAGTGGGCGGGGGAGTTCTGGGCGTACGCGGCCGACCGCATCCGCCGTCGCGGTCTTCCCAACGTGAAGTTGCTGCATGGCGATGCCACCGAGTTCATCCGCACGCGCGTGCCCGATGGCATCGTGTCGGTGATCCACCTCTACTTCAGCGACCCGTGGCCGAAGACGCGGCATCACAAGCGCCGCGTGGTGCAGGATCACACCTTGCGCGACTTCCACCGCGTGCTTGCGCCGGGTGGCGAGCTCCGGATCGTGACCGATCACGACGCGTTGTGGGCGTGGGATGTCGAGCACGCCGAGCGCGCAAGCGCGCTGTTCACGCGGCGCGAGTTCGAGAAGCCCGCGAGTGCGCGCGAGGGCGAGGTCGTCGGCACGAACTTCGAGCGAAAGTTCCGCCGCGAGGGACGCCCGTTCCACGCGATGACGCTCGTGCGCGCGTGATGCGCGCGAGATTTGAGCGGTCGCCGCTGCGGCAGCCGCCTTTGGCGCTACAAACACCTCGCGAGCGCTACAAACACGGCGGTTTCCACGTGTAGTCCTTGTCCTTCTCGAGCGTTCCCGACGAGCGCTTCACGCAGGCCCTGCAGATGCGGGCATCGGGGAACTCGGGACTGCGCCAGAACGGGAGATCCGGCTCGATGAGGCACATGGTGCACGCCTCGCCCGCCCGACGGTCGTCGCGCCCCTCGAGCACCGTCGCCAGGTAGGCAAGCGACAGGCACTCGCCGCAGATGTGGCTTCCATGGTGCCCCTCGACGAACGGGCGCGCCGGGTCATCCGGGTCCCACGCCCTGCGACAGAAGTTGCAGAGGACGTCCTCGTACTGCACGTTGAGTTCATCGGTACCTGGACGAAACATCGGATCCTCGTTCCTTCGCGGAAAGTCGCCGGTGCCGCGACCCCGTAGAATCGCGCCCATGGCGCAGGGTATCTCGCTTGCGAGCAAGTGCCAGATCCTCTTCGGGATCGCCGTGACCGCGCTCCTCTGCGCGGCGCTCGCTGTGCCGTGGTACCGAACCGGCGCGCTCGTGACCGAGAGCCAGCTTGAGGTCTCCCGGCAGCTCGCGGACACCTGGTTCGAGAACGGCTTCTCGATCGGGCGCAGCGAGGGCAGCTCGATTCCGATGCGCGTCCTCAGCGTGGACGACATCCTCCTCGGCGGCGGTGGCGAGGATAACGCGTTCCTGCTCGAGTCGCTCGAGATGTTCGAGGCCGACGCGGCCGTCAGCGAGCGCTTCCAGCGCCGCAGCGAGGGCGCCGGCATCCGCTACCGCTACCTGCGCGCGATCCGGGACGGCCAGTGGCGACAGATCTCCGACCGCAAGTACATCGACTGGAAGCCGCGCGGCGCCGCCGTGCGAAGCGAAGAGACGGTCGCAGGCGTGCTGCTGATCGACCGGCGGAGCGTGTTCGCCGAGGACCAGATCGACCGGAACCGGATCATCATCGCGGCCTCCGGCATCGTGGCCTCGGTGCTCGCGATCCTCGTCTTTCAGGTGATCCTGAAGCGCCTCATCTTCAGCCCGGTCCGCGCGCTGACCGCGGTCGCCGAGCGCGTCGACCAAGGCGGCACCAACGTGCGCTCGCGCCTCGCGACGGGCGACGACTTCGAGCGGCTTTCCAAGGCCTTCGACGGCATGCTTGACCGCCTCGAGGAGGGGCAGGCGCAGCTCAAGCGCGTCAACGAGAGCCTCGACCTCAAGATCGGAGAGCTCGCCGAGTCGAACGTCGGCCTGGCCGAGTCGAACCGCCTGAAGAGCGAGTTCCTGGCGAACGTCTCCCATGAACTGCGCACGCCGCTGAACTCGATCATCGGCTTCGCGGAGCTCCTCGACGAGATCGCCCGCAACGACCCGAATGCCGATCCGAAGCGCGTGCGCTATATCGGGAACATCATGCAGTCGGGGCGAAACCTGCTCGAGATGATCAACGAGCTCCTGCAGATGGCGAAGATCGAGGCCGGGCGCCTCGAGGTCACGATCGGCCCGACGAGCATCAGGGACATCTGCGAGGGACTCGCGGCGATCATGCGTCCGCAGTCGCTCCAGAAGAACATCGCGGTGCAGGTGCAGGTCGAGGACGGCGTGTCGAACGTCGAGAGCGACCCCGGCAAGCTGCAGCAGATCCTCTACAACTTCGTGTCGAACGCGATCAAGTTCTCGCCCGAGGGCACGCGTGTCACGGTGGGGGCGCGCCGCATCGTGAACGAGCAGGGAGTCGATTGCGTGCGCATCGAGGTCACCGACCAAGGGCCGGGCATTCCCCTCGACATGCAGGACACGATCTTCGAGAAGTTCAGGCAGGTCGATGCGAGCCACACGCGCGCGCACGCCGGAACCGGCCTTGGACTTGCGATCTGCCGCGAACTGGCCGAGCGCCTGGGCGCGCGGGTGTCGCTTGCGTCGGTGCCTGGCTCGGGAGCGACCTTCGCGGTCGAGGTCCCCGTCGAGTTCAAGGGCAAGGAACTCGAGCCGCTGATGTCGTGATGTGAGCGGCGGCTGCTTGCGGTAGCCGCCTATGG
>Ga0315900_10005791_pt1 | contig 16849 bp, 33 predicted proteins | sample LakEriMetagenome_FD_203521 | JGI IMG/M metagenome (GOLD analysis project Ga0315900, IMG submission 203521) | Freshwater fungal communities from buoy surface, Lake Erie, Ohio, United States - Buoy 12 MA114 | ecosystem: Environmental > Aquatic > Freshwater > Lake > Lake biofilm | place: USA: Lake... | reverse complement strand
AATCCATAAAAAAAAGCTACCTAATCCCGCATTTGTTTTTGGGTCTTCTAAAAAATATTTGCTATCCCAACACCAATCCCAAAAAGACCCATTAAAACTGTCTTTTGTAAATAAAAAGCATAAAATGGTAAATGATATTACAAACAAAACGTTTAAAGTGATTAAAAGGCTAATTGCTGATTGTTTGGTCAAGCCGTTATGGCTATTTGTGTTTATTATCATAGTGTTATTTGTTTTGATTTATTGTATGTAGTCGCGTTTTCCCCATATCCAATTGTGGATTCTTATGATGTTAAGCCCAATTGTAAAACCCGAAACAATTTTTATCGAAGTTCCGAATAGCCAATTAAACGGCAAAGCCAAAAAATCAAAAAGTTCATTCTTTGGGCTTATCACAACTTCAGGCAATAACCCATCGCATAAAACTCCAACATAAAGAATGATCCAACACGAAATCATTGTCCGAAGTACAAGTGAAATTTTGTTCATTGAATTATGTGTTTTGTGATAAAAATCTTATCAATTCGTCAATTTTTTCCGACTCTTGCTTTAATTCTTTCAGCTTTGCCCAATTCCCATTCAAATCATTCCCGTCGTTTAAAGCCATTCTTCCCATTGATTCTACTATTTGCAGTTTTGCTTTGGCTAATTGAGTTAAGCAAGAGTTTCTGTCTGAAATCTTTTCTAACAAAGTATTGAATGAGTTAGAAATATTGTTGATCGCTTCTTTGTTATCGTTCATTGGATTGCTTGATTATGTGCGGGTATTTAGATTGAAGTTCTTTTAAAATTTTAATTTCAGCTTCTCGTTGTTGCTGATCTATTTGGTCTTTTTTCGCCTCATGAAAACTGTCGTATATTTCTTGGGTTATTAACCTTAAATAAAGTAATTCGTCCGAATCTTCATCAATTGTTAATTCATGATTTGTGTCTTGAAATTCTACTGTAGTAGGCCCGTCTCCGCATCCGTAAAAAAGACAAAAAGTTCCGTCTGTAAAGTGTAGTGCGGTGTAATCATAAGAGGCAATATCAGATATTGTTTTACCGATAATTTCTTCAATGTTTGTTATTTGTTTCTTATTCATTTTGTAATTGATTTAAAAGTAGCGTTTCTACCATGTTATTAAAACTTCTGTTTTCTTCTTTTGCTTTTTGGCATATTTGTTTATGAAGATCAGAAGTAAGTCGAATACTGCGTATTATCTCTTTTTTATTTTCAGTCATTGTTTTGATTTATTTCACCGCAATATAAAGCGCAACACCCGTCATAACTCCCGAAACTATCTTCCAAAAGTTCTTGCGTCTGCGTTCTCGTTTAACGTCCTTTTTTAGTTGATTTAGGTCGCTTTTCATCCCTTCTTCAAGTGCATTGTAGTTCTTAATCACTTCTCCAATTTCTGCTTCGGTTCTTAACACAAGTCCTTTACTTCCAAGTAGTATATCCACCGCTTTAGTTAGTGAATCAATCCTCATTTGGTGAATGTAGTAGGCATTGTGGTAATAATCTTCGGAGTTGTACACTTTGACAAACGCCCTTTTAAAGTCATTAGGAATTACGGGTAGCAAGGTATCAGCTATTGCAACTGATTTAAGGGATATTGCGATTAAAAGCAATGTGAGTATGTGTTTCATTTATTTTGTGGTTGTTTTTATTCGTTATCTTCCTCCTGACCGATACTTCCTTTTCTCCAATTTCCTGTCATTAACTCGTCCTGAATGAACTTTACGGCCTTCTGATTGACTTCCTTAATCAACTTAAACCGTTCTTCATCCCGCTCAAAGGTAAATTCAAATACACGTTCGTCCATTGGTACTTCTACGAATGAATGATATATTGCAGTTGATTCAGGGCTTGATAGCGGGTCTATACCGTAGGCATCAAGGTATTTATCCAAAGTCTCCTTTTCATAAACATGGTCGGCCATTATCTGAATTACTCTCCATGTCGGAAGATCATCATCACCATCGTATTTGAATGTTTCTTTCTTGATCTCGTCCAAAACTTGTTTGTAGGGCGTACTTAACAGAATATGCGCTACCGTGTGACTTTCTGCACCCGTTAGAAGCATATAGTCATGCCCCTGATCTTCGTAAACGTCCTTCAATGAATCAAATGCCGATCTGTGCCACGTATGAATATCCCAACTACACTTAATGTCAACGGTGGCTTTGGCATTTCTAATATCGGGATTGTTAATGTCTCTTGGATGAAAGATGTCGGGTTCGCCCGTTATTTGGTATTCGTCATTATACAATCTCACGTCATTTTTTACAAACATTACCCCTTTATACAAAGAATAAATACTGATCCCTTGTTCCTCCGATACCGTTCCTTTCCTTGTAAATTTGTTGTCAATTGACTCGAATCTGTTGAATCTGTGACCTATGTATAGCTTCACGCATTCTTTGATGAATGAAACGCTTAAATGGGGCTTATTCGCGGCTAATTTGAGGTCGGGGATAGACGCTTGTAACTTGGTTATCTGAATCAGTTTATTCTCGGCTGATTTAGTGCTTGGATTCATCCCCGCGTATTCGGACGTGTACTTGGCCAACTTTGATTCAGCCTCCTCTAACTTTTCAGCAGGACTTTTACCCTTTGGTTTCTTGAATAAATTAGCCTGAGAACTTGACCGAATGTAGATTTGTCCGTCTGTTGGTGTGGTGGTGGTCATGTTTGATTTAGATGTTTTTAAAAGCGGGGGCTATTAACCCCACGCCTATGTTGGTTAGATTGAATCAATTTGCTGTTTAGCCCAATTCTTAAAAGATTCGAACTTTTCATAAATCAGTTTTGCAGTTTCATCGTCTGCAATAGCTGTCGGGATTTCGGTAGTAATTGAATCAATCCAAACATTCAGTTGCTTTTTAACGGGTGCTTTAGCAAGTTTGGCCGCTTCTTTAGCAAGTCGCTGATCTTCTGCTTTTCTTTCTGCTTCTGCTTTGGCTTCTTCATCCTGTTTGCGTTTTAGCTCCGCTTCAATTGCCTCGCGTTGCTTTCTTTCTTCATCAAGTCGTTTTTGGTTTTCAGCCTCAACACGTCTTGCCTCTACTTCGGCAGCTTCTTTTGCCTTCTTTGCTTCGGCCTCTGCTTCCTCGCGGGCTTTTCTGATCTTTGCTTCTGCCTCCTCATTCTTCTTGCGTAGTTCTTCGGCTTCGGCCTTTAGTCTTGCTTGCTCCTGATCGTATTCGATTTCAGCAGCCACAAGTTTTGCAAGGTAGATTTGATAATCTGAATCACTTCCGTTTCGCAAGTCAAACTTTTCGGTGATGAACTTTGCATAACGGCTCACCTCCAATGTTCTTGCGCGTTCAATGCTATCAAGTCTCTCGTTCTCAATCCGCGCAATTTCAGCAAGTCTTTCGGCTTCTTTGCGGGCTTCGTAACTTGATTTAGTTCCTGATAGAAAGTTTTCCCACACAAGATCATCCATAGTACCAAGCGCAAGTTTTTCTACGTTCTCCACCTCATAAGCAAGAAGCATTCCTTCACGTTCCTTTTGGAGTTTAGCAATTCTTTCCTGCTCCATTCTGATTTCGTGCTTTTCAATCTCCTCCAAACGGGCTTCCATTTGTTCATTAATCAAACTTTCTTTGCGTTTGATCGCGTCCACAAACTGACCGCCTCTTAGGTAGAACTCTTTGTTGTTTTTGTGCCAAACCTCAATTCCTTTGGTTCGGTTCTCCTTAATTCTCTTGCGGAGTTCACTTGCTGCCTTGTATGCGGGTTTGCCAAGTTCCATTTGAATAACCTGCTCATATTGGTGAACAAGCATATCACGTTCAGCAAGTGTCGGGGCAAGTCCTACCACCATTTCACTTGCTTTTGTTTCTTCAAGCCCAAATTGTTTTGGGTCAACAACTACTGCTGCAATTACTTCTGTATTCATTTTTGATTTGATTTATTGGTTTAAAAAAGTTCTTTCTTATCACCTGCCTGACCACTCTGCGCCTCAAACGTATCTTGCATAGTCACAATATGATCTTTTACAAGTTCCTTTTGAGCGTCTGACAAGGTTGACAATCTTTGATTTAGTTCTTTCTCGTCTTTAGAAGATAAGACAAGTTGTTTTAGCCTGTCGTCCGTGTTGTCGGCTACGTTTGATTTAAGGTCTTCTACAACCACGTTATCCACGTATTCAAACACTTCCCCATCATCTGACTTTACTACTGCCTGATCGAGAATAACGGCCTTTTGCAGTTCAATAGACATCGGCCCGTTCTTTGAAATATTCAATTTAGAAACGGTCTTCATGCACATATCATGCTTTTTGTCCTTCCAAAGTCCATTACCAAACTTCTTGTAAACCTGTGAGTATTCCTTCGCGTGTTTTTCAAGTTGTTCTACGGTCATGTAGAAAGTTGAACTAAATCCATTGTGAAGTTCAAAATAACTCACATAACCTACTGTCGGAAGTGATTCACGCTTGTTTAGGTCTTGCTCCCATTCAAACACTACCTCACCTGTCAATCTGTTCCAAGACTTTAATTCTCCCTGACGGACATCACTTTGATTTATGAACTTGTATTGCCCTGTACGCTGTGCAAGTTGTTTAATCCCGCGCACACCGATCTGAAAGGTAGCCTGTTGTCCGTAAGGCACAATGTAAGCGAATCCAAGACTGTTGTTTAGTGGCAAGTCAAGTGTTGCCGCTACAAGTGCTGCGTTCAAAACTGATTGAGGCTCACATTTTTTAAGTGCGTCTGTTGATTGCACAATCTGAATGACAGACGTTGAGAATGTTGCCGCTTTTTTGCCAAGAATTTCGTTTAGTCTTGACATTACCGCCTCTGAACTCATTAGCGATTTAATGCTCGGTTGCTGCGTTGCTACTGCTGTGTTGGTGTTGCTCATTTGATTTATGAATTAGTTTCGTTCTTAATCCCTTTGGTACAGAGATACAATACCTCTCTGTTAATGGTTCGCAGGTTTTCTTCTGCCCTCTTTTCAAGTTGTTCGTACAACTCTTTTGGAAACTCGCAGTAAATGAAGTATTTCCTGTCTTTCTTCTGACTTTTAGCCGCTTTTGATTTAGGCTTTCTCGGTCCTTTTGTCTTTGTCTCTGTCATTGTTGTTTTTTTTGGTGTAAAAATATTATATGAATCAAGTTATTTCAAGGTTTTAACAAACTTTCTCAATCTTTAATTTACCCTGCTTGTACGATGAAGTAGATAACTTCTTGTTCATGCTGTTTTTGCATACTGCATACGGTTTATTAGTTTCTACCGTCTCAATCTTTTGACTTCCGATGTAGTAAACAAGATTCCACATGGATACCTGTTTTGGGCTTTCAAGTCCTTTGATCTTTTCAAGTAACTGTCCTTTCCTCCATCCCCAAAATTTGATCGGATTCTCTTTTAGTCTGATTTCTTGCTTTCGGGGAATAAGAAGATATTTTGAATTAACCTCGTAAAGCTCACCAATTTGATTTATGGTGTATCCATTCATCCGAAGGACGTTTATTTCAGCTATTGGGTCGTACATGGGTTATTGGAGTATTTGATTTACTTCTTTCTGAATCAATTCTATTTCCTTGTAATTCCAAAACTCGAAACTGTCATCTTCGGTCTTAGGTTTATTGATCCCTTCGACAATAAAAATTTCTCGGATTTCAACAGTCTCATTAGGCGTGACGTGTGGCGTTCCCTTGTCTGTTTTCGGGCGATATTCGAGGGTGTATTCGCAGAAGAAGTCGTCGGTGTCAACGTCATATCGTCCGTCTTTGGTTCGCTTCATTGCGTCCTGATAAATGACTTCGATTACTTGTTCGGTGGTCATGGTTTAATTTGTTTTAACAAGTTGTTTATGCCTCTGCCGTCAACAATGGATTTGCCCGTGTGCCATCCTGAATATGGAAAAAACTTCACCGTTTCGCCTTTGAAAATAAAATCAATTCTTGTGTCTACTTCAAAAGTAATTTGATAGCCTAATTCGGTAATACGTTTTTTTGCATACTCCAATCTTTGTGGCTGCAATTCTTTTTCCCTTTCTTTGTCAAGTCTATTGCTCATCTCTGTATTTGATTTATAGTTAAGTGCCGATATTCTCCCGTCAGCACATTAGCGGGTTATTTATGAATTTGGATGAGTAGGCGCTACGATTTAGCGGCAATAAACAAGTTACCTGCAAGGCTACGATACTGCATATAACGACATCCCGATAATAACCAAAGCGTGAAGTAATTGGTCAAATCCAAACACAATCCAATGCCATTTATTAGCAGGTGATTGTAGTGTTGGAAACCAACCATTCATTCTACCTTTCCAAACATCAATTAGAAAGTGTGTTATCAACTGAAATCCAAATAATGCAGCCAATTTAAAACCGCTAAATCCGAATACTAAAGCAAGTAATACGAGCATAATTGAAGCGTGAATAAAAGCGTGTGTAAAAATTGGATAAAGCGGTTTTCCTAATCGCTTTGCATTAAGCATCCAAGCAGTTGATAAATGTGTGTAATCTGCTAAAAAATGGCAGATAAATAGTCCGATTAAAATTTGTGTTTGCATTTGTTTTTTAAATTAAGTTCCTACTGATAAACCGCCCAGCAGGTAACAGCGGTTTGGCAAAAGCTGCCATTGAAATTTGTGCGAAAATTGAGCATCCGTTAGGCAGCCTTCGCCAAGCCGCAAAACGTTATAAGTGAGCCGGAATCGGCAATCATTACGTTTTTTTTATGTGACTTTTAATTTCAAGTTGATTCATCTCATCATGTGAGTGATTGCCGATTCCCCGTTCTGTGATTATCCTTCTCACGCCCGACGCATTCTCAACCTTCTTAATATGGCCCACTTATAACAGCGTGTTCGCGCCAGGCGGAATTAGTTGTTCCATCGCAGTTTATTTTTACATTTGAGTGCGTTCGCTGCAAGGATGTTCCTACATGGAATCCGCCCGGACGCGAACACGCGGAACGTTAGGCGCAATTATACGACTTACTCCACGTTTCAACCTTTTGGTCTGGCAACGCAAGCACATCATACACTCTTGAACCTATTTCTATTTGAACATTAAAATCTTTTAACCAGTCAACCGCAGATTGCGCTATTGCAATTTGCCTTTGAAATTCGTGTTTACTTTTTGACTTTTTCATAGCCATATCAGCTACGGTTGCCAATGTGCAATCTGCTAAATACAGAAGTGCTTGCTCTGGTGTTCTTACCAAGTGTTTCATCATAATAACTGCGCCTAACAGCGTGTTTATGCAAGCGGGCGGACAGCTTGCGGTTAATAATTAAGTTCGCGCTATGCCCGCCTGACATAAACACGTAAAACGTTATAAGCTATTGGTTGATTTTAAGTAATCTTCAATAACTTTTGTGTGTATATGTACTCTGTGTTCTTTCCAAATAACCTTATCGGAAAAATCAACCAACAGTTCGCTTCGCCTTATAACATCAAATTGGCGTAATGCTTCGTTCTCTGCTAACAAACGATGTATTTCATCAACTTTCTGTTTCAGTTCATTATCAAGTCTTTCAAAAAGCCATTCATCGCTTTTACCTTGCCAAGTTTGTCTATGTATTTCTATTGCTTTCATATATTTTTTTAAGTTTCGCACTACGCCAATCTGCGAACCGTTAGCGGGGTCATTCCTCAATCATTAATTTGTTGAATTATTCTGCGGAGTCCAATTGACCTTTTGAAGTTCAATGTTGGCAAGAATGCTTTTTTCTAAACAATCCATTGCGATAAACATTTTCTTTTCGGATTCTTTTATTTGAACAACGGTTTTTTCTGCTTCTGCCGATAGCTTTTGTTCCATAAGTTTAATAAACTTAGCGCGAAGTTCTTTTATATCTGAATCAGATCTTTTGATTCTTGTTTGTACTTCGGGCAAAATTTCCACTTTGCTATCCTCCATTTTATCTTCCAAGTAGCGGGATTTGAACTCCTCTAAATTAACTTCGACCTCGTATTTTGTTGACCCGTTGGAAATTCTCAATACCTCAAAATTCCATTCTGTTTCCTCGCAGTATGGTAACACCATTATAGCCTTACCCTTGAAGCATTTCACTTCCTTGTGTGCTTTGTCGCTTATTTCGATCATGGTTATGCCTGATTTAATTGTTTTTTCTGTTGTTTCTTGTGTTGTCCAAGTGCTACATACACACTTTGGAGTTCATCGTGTCTTTTCTTGTCGTATTCCGCGCCTGCCTTTTTTGATTCAGAAAGTATCTCTTTGAATACAAGTCCGATAAGTACCTCCGTAGTTTCAGGAGGCATGAACATCATGTTTTTTTCGTGGCTGTTCATGGCGCTACCTCCTTCACTTTGCTTGTTAAAATTACTACCGAAAGAATGATGAACGACAGGGCAAAAATTACCATCAAGACGTTCTCAATTCTTTTTACTTTCTGTCTGTTTTGTTGTTTGTGGAATCGCATGGGTATAGTTGATTTAAAAAATTATCGCAAGCGCTATCACATAAGCAATGGCAGACAGTAAAACAGTTACCACTACTTTCGTGAACGTGTCGAAAAATGCTTTCATTGGATTTAGATTTCTTGGTTTACAGGTGATATAAAGTCAGGTTTAGTCGCTTCCTTGTCAAAGAACATCGCCTCTCTCCTTGCTATTTCATAGATGCTTAACACATCGGGCAATTCGAGTACATAATGCCTGTCGGTTTCTATGTAGTCGGTCTCAATTCTACCCTGAATTAATCCGTTCCAATGTTCTTTGAACGCATCGAATGTACTTGTTTTGGGGAAGTATAAAAAGTATTTGAACATGATTTATGTTTTTTTAGTAAATTTTATCTTTGAGCAAATACGGCTCTGATCTTATCCCCTGCTGTTGGTTTGTAGAAAGGGTTTCCGTTCGGTTTAAAGCCGTAAACTTCATAGATTGATAGTTTGTCGCTTATTTTGTTTTCGGCTTGATTTATGGCCGCCTTACAGGCGTTGTAGTTGGTTTCTCCCATTACGTACAATAGCATGAACATAAGGGCGAAGGGGAATAGGTAGGAAATTATCTTTTTCATTGGTTCTCTTGGATTTTGATTTCTTTGATTTTGAAACTAACGAGTTCAACGGTTGCGCCTCCTGATAAGTCCTGAATGATTTGATTCACTATTCTGTCAAAGTCTTTGTACGCACTCATAAGAATGCCGCAAGTCCTTTCCGCGTGCATTGCCGTTGCGTGGTCTTTGTTGATCTCTTTTCCGATTTCCTTGTAAGTCTTGCGGAATAGCTTTCTTGAAGTGTAACAGAATACTTTCCGTGCCTCTGCAAGTTCTCTGTTTCTTTTCGCGCCTCTCACCTCGTGAATATCTACATTCATGCGGGCGCAAACGGTTTCTAATATCGCTGATGTTTTCATAATTGATTTAGATTCTCTTGGATTATTTACTCCTCCCCTTCATGCACGTTTAAAACAACTTGGTTTCCCGCGAAGGGTTGATCCCCGAAGTCAATAGGCTCGGAATAATACGGGTAGATTTTATCTTCGTCCACGTACAAACATAGGCGGGCGGATAGGTCTAATTTGTAAACCCGCAGAAAGGCCTTAGTTATCCTCTTACCCTCGCATAGTTGATTTAGAAAATTTCCCGAAATGTCAACATGGTGAATAGGGATCGAAGGCGACAAGTTCGACAAGAATTTCCGTGCAATTCTCAAAGCGCGTATATCCTGCGGTGAATAGTAAATTTCAATCGGTTTTTCGGGATCAAAATTTTCGGGTGTGTATGCTGGATACACGTTTATTTTGGCCGTTGTTTTGTTCATTTGGTTAGATTGGATTGTTGAATAACACATTCGGGGGCGCATTGGGTAAAAGTTCTTCCGTCGCTTGTCTTTACATTAATCCTGTACGGTCTGTCTAAGGCAGAAACAAAAGAAATAATTTCAGCGCTCAAAAAATCACTTTTTCTTGTTTTGTAGTTGTACACTTCAACAAGGCATTTCGCGCCTTCATGGTGGTGTTTTTCTGCGTTCATGGTTCTATTGGATTTGATTTAGTGCTGTATTGAGGATTAATTTTGTACAGTAGTTCGTGTGCCTCTCCTATCCATTGCGCCTCCTTGTCTCTGTTTTCTTGGCTTACTCCGTCCTCAGATAGTCTTTGAACGCATTTCATAAGGTCGTAAACCATTTGGAGCAATTCAGGAGCGGAGGCGATTAGTTTAGCATTTGCCTCTGCCTCATCGTCGGTCAAGTAGTCGCCAACTTCATTTGGTGTTGAAACTTCGGCTATGCAAAAACCATTTTTATGTGCTCTCACATATCTATTGTTCGCGTTTCCTTTTGCCGTCCAATTCCCCTGTGTGTGTTTTGTGTTCATCGCTTTAATTGATTTAAAAATTAGTGTTTACGTTTACATTTCGCGTAATTTCCGCGCTCATTGTTGCGTTTAAACTTCGCGTTTTTCTTTCCGTGCGCCTTGTAATTATACCCGCTTTTCGGTTTCTTTGGTTTGGATTCCTGAGATGCTGAGACGTTGAAACACATTGACAGCATTAGGAGGATTAATAGTGCTTTTTTCATGGCTTTATTTGATTTAGAATATTTGTGAAATAGTGTAGATAACCGCCCAACCAATTAGGACGTAGATAATGTTTTGAAGTGGTTTTTTCATGTGGTTAGTTTTTCGTAAATTAATTTTGTGACCCTGAAATACCCGCCCGTTGGATATTCAACTCCGTATTCAGTGCGATTGTGAAATTCTGTTTTAATTGGTTGCGCTCCCAATTCTATCGCCTTGAGAACTTTAGAAAGATCTTTAACTGCTGGCTCTAATTTCATCTTTATTTGATTTAGATTATTCTTCCCAATATTCAGAATCTAATTGGTCAATTTCCGAAGCGGGCAACCATATTCCACCCGCTCCGTTGTCATTATTATACTTCAACTCCATAGCGGCGTAATAAGCGGCGTTAGCTTCTTCGTAAGTACTGAATGTTTCGCGATGGTACACTTTACGACTATCGGCAGCGGAACGAGTAACCAATACATACTCATCACAATCTTTTTCCTCGTTGTATTGTTCTTCAATTGTTAAACGCTCGTGACCAGCGTCGCAATACCAATCTAAAAATTCTCGGTACGTCATTAATTCTACGCCATGTCTAACCGTGACCCCAAGTTCTGGATTTAAAGCTAATTGTGCTAATGCTTCTGACTTTTTCATGTTACTAAAATTTTAATTTGATTTATGTACTCTTTTCACCACCCCAAAACCCCGACTTTATCTCAGGTCGGGGCAAGGGGTTACATATATACACACTTTTACACAAATTCTTTCAATTCTCTTTTCTTGCAATTGCGTTGAATAGAGGAGCGAATAATAATACCCGACTGTCTTAACTCGTAACTGTCTTTCGTTGGTATTAATCCTTTGTTAATCAGAATTTCGCGCGCTTCCTGCTCGTACTGCGAACCGTAACCATATTGAAACGGCATTGTATAGCGTTTTTCTGTCGGCATCCCGAAATTAACGGTAATTAATCCCGCGAAGTAACTGTTGCCGTTTATCTTATCAAACCATTCTTTCGCCTGAATGTCGATAGTTTGTACTGTTGGTGCTGATGTCTGTGTGTTCATGGTTGTAATTTTTAAAAGGTTGATTTATGAAGTATTAGTAAATGAAATTTTGCGTTAACTGTGAACCTTCAAACATTGCGCGAAGGTCTTTTTTCGTCAATCGTTGCGGCTTGTTATTCCAAAAGTGAAAAATTTTGAAATATCCAGCGCGGCAGTCTAATTGTTGAACAATTTGATTTAGGTCTTCAATGTTGCAAAATGCCTGGTTTCCTGTACTTGTTACGACTTGATAAACGCGGAGCGAATTGTTGATTGTGGTGTTCATGTTAGTGAATTTAAAATGTTTATGTGTGAATTATTTTGAGTGTCTTTTACCACCAAATCCCCGCACACTTGGCAGTGGCGGGGCGACGGGGGTCATGTGATTTATTTGAATTTGTCTAAAATCGCATGAAAATCTACATGCTTGCCCGCTACATTTATCGTGTACTGCGTGTGTATCTGGTCGCGTACCATATCAATAGTGAAATCCTCGTCCGTGAACTCGTGAAGTGTTTTAATAGAATTTACTTTTTTGTAATGGCTAACCACTATGCGAACTAAGTCACTTAACATAGACGGAGTAAAGGGCTGCCCGTTGCGGGTGAGTTTGGTTGTGTGGTTAATTGCTGTACCATCTGAAAGTAAGATTGAGAACCTTGTCATGTGTTTATGTTGTATTAAGTGTGTTTGAATGATTACGGGGACAAGTGTACGACAATTAACTTATACAAGTCAAGTTTATTTTACCTTTTTTTAGTAAGAAAATAAAGTTGTGTTGATAGTCAACGAGTTAAGGGATGAGAATTAACATTTGTTAACAGTTTTTCGCCCTGTCATGCGGTCAAATTTGATTTAGGGTATTGAAACGAGTGAATGAAACAGAGTTGATTTATACCCCTGCGACACGATAATACAAAACCCCGAAACACTAACCGACGGATCAGCCCGCGAAGCGGTAAAACACAACCAAAAACTAAATTTATTCAGTAAATTATTGAAAATCAACAACTAACTTGATTTAGGGAACTGTGAAACCTAAGAACTAACAACACTCAAACAAATAACCCTCGCCAACACAAACTATCCACTACATTCACGCGCGAAGCGCAACCAACCAACTCACAAAAAATAAAAACGCGAAAAGGCCCTCAAATTTCAACGAAAAGTAAAATAACGTACTCACACACCAAAAACGCAAGATAACCCAAATTTCACGGCTTAAACAACGAAAAAAGGCATACTAAAGAATAAAATAAGCCAAAATCTAACAAGAGAACAACAAATAAGCAGCCCTAAAAAATAGACTAAGAAATTGCGAAGGAATAAGATAAAATACAAGGTTGTTGTGTCCCCAACCCCCCGTCTTTCCTACCTTTTCCAGACATTTATCTTCTAAAACGCTTGTGTTTATTGGGGTTTTAATTTTGTAGCACGTAAAATAGAATAATCGTTTACGTTAATTTGCTGCGATCACATAAAAATGTCGGTTTATTATCACATTTCGTTAATAACTTTATATTCAAATGTCGGGTTTTATGCCGAGTTAGTTTATTTTTGTCGGATTGGATACGACATTTTATGAATACAGGTATATTGAAAGCAACGCGAAAGGCTAAACGAATGAAGCAGGACGAACTGTGTAAGCATTTGGGCATTAGCCGTGAATTGTTTGGTAAGTATGAAAGCGGCAAGAGTTCGCCTCGTGCTGATCTTCTGTCTGTGTGGTGCGAATACCTTGATTTAGAACTAAGAATAATAACTAAAATATAGAAACATGGTTTATTTGATTGTATGTGAAGAGAATAGCACTTGTGAAATTGGTTACAGCTATGACAATGCTCAGGGCAGACTTATGCAATTGCGAAACGCAAGCCCTTATGATATTCAATTGAAATATTGGATCGATGGGGATTATGCCGAAGAAAAGCGGCTGCATCATCATTTCAGCAAATACAGGCTCAAACGCGAATGGTTTACTTTGAATGATGAAATACTCAGCTATTTTGCCGAACGTGCTGTTACTTGGGATAACGAGGATCATAAGCGTAAGAGTCAGCACATTAGTTGGGATTCTTATGTGAGTGTGCCTGTAATGATGAAGCATAGAATGAGGATGTTATACAAACCTGAAGAACTGTCTGTTATGCTTGTACTTGGTGAAAAGATACACAACATGAGTGAAGAGTCAGCAAAGAGCGTACTTGAGTACATTTCGCTAATCACTAAGCCGTTTGGGCATACTTATCCTGAACTTAAACAAATGATCTCATTCTTGCTATCATGTCAAGACAGGCAATATGAACTAATGAAAGAACGCAATGAACTGTTAGATTTTATAGACTCCAAAGAGATACATGAATGCGCGGATGAACATTGGATTGATCTGATAGAACACGCTAAGAACAACTAACATTCATTGATTAACAACGCGTTAACCCTCGTCACCTTGTTTATTAATTCAAGCGAGCGAACTCAACAACATGATTATTAATTGGTTAATTGTTTTGGGAGCGACTAACTTAGAAGGGACGGGGTTCGCAAAATCGACTTCGGGGTGACGGGTCGGGGTGGTGGATAGGGTGGTGGTGACCCTTTCTACACTTGGGTATAATTATTTCTAATTTTCTACGCTTATCAATTTTTTATACGACTCGTTTTTAACAATACATTTTATCGAATAGCGCGAAACGTTGTATTCTTTTGTTATTTGGGTTACGCTTATTCCCTGTTTTCTTTTCTCTCTTATTTCAAGAACTTGTTTATCTGATAGTTTTCTGTTTTTTGTTCTTTTTTTGTAAAAAGCATCGTCATAGTTTTCTTGTGGTGTTCCTAAGAACAAGTGGTTTGGATTGATGCAGTTTCTAACATCACATTTGTGACAAACTAATAAGTCATTTTTTATTTTGCCTCTAAACACCGTGTATGAGAGTCTATGTGCTCTAATTCCCCTGCGGTTTAATCTTATTATTGCGTATCCTCTGTTTTGTCTTGATGGGTTTACTAGCCAACAACCATTTGAATCAATTTTAATAAGTCCTTTGATTCTGTTGCGGATGTTTCGGGTTTTTTCTGCTGTAAGTTCTATTGGTTTCATTGTGTTTTCATTTATGTATTACAAAAATATGTTAAATCGTCCAATACACCAAATTTTTCTGTATTACTTTTGTGTTATGGGACGAAATAAATTACCTGAGAACTTGCGCAAGAAGAAGCGTCAGTTGTATATACTTCCTGATGAAAGGAGCGATAAAGAATTAGCCTCTTATTTCAATTCTATTTTGTTACGGGATAGATTGGAGTCAGAGGATAGGTCTTAATTCTTTACGTAATTTCACAATAATTGTGTTTTCCATTCACGGGTGGTTTGGTAGATTTGGGGGATAAATCAAATTCAAATATGAATATTACAAAAGTATTTTTTCACACCGAGTTTACAGGACTTCATCAAAGCACAACGCTAATTTCAATTGGTCTTGTTGCTGAGACGGGGCAGACTTTTTATGCTGAGTTCAATGATTATGATAAGGGTCAAGTTGATAATTGGCTTAGGGAGAATGTGATTAAAAACTTGCTTATGTCTCCGCCAAATGAGGGTGAAGATGAATATTACTCGGCCTCACGGCACGTTGATAATCCTGTTGGGGAAGATTTGTATAAATCATATTCGGTTCAATTGCGTGGAAATACGACTGAGATTAAATTGAAATTACGGGATTGGCTAAATCAGTTTGAGTGTATTGAAATGTGGTCAGACTGCCTTGCTTATGATTGGGTATTGTTTTGTCAAATTTTTGGACACGCTGTTGCAGTTCCGACACACGTTTATTACATACCGTTTGACATTTGTACATTAATGAAAATTAAGGGGATTAATCCTGATGTAAACAGAGAAATATTTGCTTTTGGTAGACCTGAACTTGGCGAACATGAAAAGCACAATGCTTTGTGGGATGCTAAAGTGATTCAGGCTTGTTATGAGAAACTTGTAAATCAATTACAGCCATGAAAATAGAAATCGAATTAGAAGATGTTGAATATTTGAAACGTCAACTCAGGGAAGCACAAGAGGAAAGGGATGAACTTAAAAAAGAAATTGAGAAATTATCTCCTGACGCATTAAAACGAGAGGCACTTCAATTGTCTTATCGTTTATTCAATGATTATATGACTGCTGTTTTTGAAGAACTTGGTTTTGACCAATGGAAAAAAAATAGTGTTATTTATCCGCCTAATTTAGTTAGTTGGTATGGAGAGGAATGGTGGAGAAATGATCGAATAAAATTTGAATTTGGCGCGGAGGTGACGACAGAGTTTAGATCGGCGTTTATTAGAATCAATGTGCTTCCGAAAAAAGAAGATTAAAGGATAAATCGTATATTCGCGCTGTCTGCTGCTGATGCAGATACTCTTGATTAATAGTGGTTTATGTTTTACGTGTAGGAATCCTCATCAAACGTGATGGGGATTTTTCTTTTTACACTTTTTGTGTTTTAAGCACCGATGATTGATTTATCTTTGCTATGGTTTAAGTTCTAAGCGTTCTTGCTTGGAATTGCATGATAAAAAGTTTAGTTAAGTGGAGAAACGGGCGGGTAACGACTTGTCCGTTTCTTTTGAAATTGGAGATTTCCTGATTCATTCAGGATGGTTAGATAAGTTGTAAAAACATAGGTTGGACAATCCCCGTGAAACGTTGCGGGGATTTTCTTTTTTTATAACTTTTGCCCGTTTTTTTTTTGTTTTTCTGACGTGTGTCTTTTTTGAATGACCTTTTTGAACATTGTTGCTTGCGGTAATCGAGTTCAGAGGTGGAAGGAAAGGTAAGAAAGGTGTAACTGTTTCGACCACAGTACAACTCTCAAATACCTTTCATGTATCCAAATTGTCTTGCGTATAAACTGAGACGTCGGCAATCGGATGAGGCGAAGCGCGGATAGTGTAATAGTCCATGACCGCTTCTTTAAATCTTGCTATTTTTTCGTGAGGCAGAAATATGATTAATTGGCTCTGTTACCAAAGACGGCCTGTTAGTCCGTTCAATTCCCCTCCCCGATGCTATTTCAAATCGTAATGTCGTTATTTTATTTGATTCAGATAGACTACCCTGAACATTGCACGCATAAATAAATTTCGGTGCTTTTATGGCCAACTGCTGCGTTTTCTGTTGACCATCGCTTTTGTCACACATCGTTGGCGGACTAAAACTTAGGGCAAAAGAAAAACCCCTCTTAGTACGCAGTTCTAATCGGGGTTCGTCTCGATTGTTTCACCTTTCGGTGAGTTCATTCTTAATCTGCGTATTACTAAGAATGACCAATCT
>Ga0315900_10005790_pt1 | contig 16851 bp, 9 predicted proteins | sample LakEriMetagenome_FD_203521 | JGI IMG/M metagenome (GOLD analysis project Ga0315900, IMG submission 203521) | Freshwater fungal communities from buoy surface, Lake Erie, Ohio, United States - Buoy 12 MA114 | ecosystem: Environmental > Aquatic > Freshwater > Lake > Lake biofilm | place: USA: Lake... | reverse complement strand
TTGGTCTGGAACGACTGAGCGCAGGAACGACCGGGACCGAGGCAACCTGAATGGAAGCCACCTGAATGGAAAACGCCCGGCAGGATGAAAGGCTCATCCGGTCAGGCGTCGGGTTAAGACTTGCGGCTGGTGAAGCGTTATTTTCCGGGGCCGGGCTCCACCACAATGCGGGCGGTGTACTTGCCGGTCCACTGGTAACCCTCCTGCGAGGCAAAGTTATCCTGCATGGCGATGCCGAGGACCAGTTCGCCGGAGCTTTTGGCGACGAAATCTGCTTTTTCGCCAATCTTGATCACGTCGTCGCCCTTGCCGATTCGAGCAGCGAGCGCGCCGCAGTTCATGCCATTCCATTGGCCCTGGTTGCCAATTCCTTCAGGGGAGGAAGCCATGTTTCCCCACGAGGCCCAATTGACTGTGCCGGTGGCCCGAATCGAAATCCGGTCTCCGGCTTTCACGCGGATCCGGGTTTTGGCTGGCTCTCGCTGAAAGAAAGCGGTCGCCTCGATGTCAATCGACTTTCGCACGGCCGAGGTGCTCTTGCCCGTAGCGCGATCGCCCGAGCGAATATCCTGCAGCTTGACCTGCAAGTCGCCGTAGCGGGTCTTGAGCGCGAATTCGGTTTCGCGAATTCGCCCGACAATGGTGAAATCTCCGGTGGTGATCGAGTCTTCCAATTCCAAGGCTGCGTTTGCAGCCTGAGTCGGGTCTTCGTCCTCAGCGAGTTCTTCGATTTCTTCGGTCAATGTTTGGAGATGTTTTTTGCGCTCGGCGCTCCCACCGTCAGCAAAACTCCGCAGTTGACTGCGAATGGCCAGGCCCATGGCGAGCAAGTCGCGGTGAGCCCTTTCCCGATTCTGAAATTCCTTGTCGCCCAGTTGCTCGACCAGGCCGGCGATCTTGGCTTTCATTTCCGGAATGCTTTCGAGACCGGGGCGGAGAAACTGGATGTTCGAGACAGGGACTTCGAGGGTGCCGAATTTGGTATCGATGTGAATCGAGTCGATTCCCAGATCGCCGGTCAGTACCGAGCCGTCCCAGAGTTCCAGTCGGACTTCGCGCGGACCTGGCTGGTTAACGCCGGATGCGTCCGTTTCCAGCATTGGCGAGTTGTCGTCCTCTCCCTCCTGGGCCTTCTCCGCTTTCTTTTCCTCCTCCTGAACCGCTAGACCCCTGACCGCCTCTCGGGCCTGCTTCTCAGCCGGGCCAACTTCGATATCTTGCCGGGGATGAGCCAGGAGCGAATGGGCCGGAGCAGCCATCGCGAGGAAGCCAATCAGCAAAGGGAGCGACAAGAGACGGGGGGAACAGACAGCAAGCAGCATGGAGAGCACCTCGAGAGAGGAGGATGGTTTTAATGGCCAGGGGGAGCAAGTCGAAAGTCTTCAGGCCCGGTCTTCAGACGCAGTCGGCGCTGAAAAAATTCCCTTGGCGAAATGGTTCCCCGGGCACTGGTCAATTGTAGCTCACAAGAGGAAGATGGGAATTTGAGCCTCATCACCCACGAAAATGCGGAGGATTTCCATGTTTGACCTGGCAGCGGTGCAAGCGGCCCTTGGCGAATTTGGTTTCGACGGCTGGTTGCTCTACGACTTTCGCGGCTTGAACATCCTTGCGTTGCGAGTTCTGGGGATTCGGCCCGAGGATGCGGGGTCGCGCCGGTTTTTCTACTACATTCCACGCAGCGGCGCGCCGCGGAAACTGGTTCACCGGATTGAGATGGCAGCCCTTGATCACTTGCCGGGAGATAAAACGGCTTATCTCACCTGGCAGCAACTGGAGGCGGGGGTGCAGAGTCTGGTGGGTGGGGCCCGGAAAATTGCGATGGAGTACTCTCCCCGCAACAACAATCCCTACATCTCCCGGGTCGATGGAGGGACGATTGAGTTGGTGCGGAGTTGCGGAGTGGAAGTGGCGTCTTCCGGCAATCTCGTGCAGTATTTCGAATCGCGTTGGACTGAAGAGCAGTGGCAGATGCATCTGGAGGCCGATCGCTTGAATCAGGCCGCCTATGAAGTGGCTTGGCAGATGATGGCCGATCACGTTCGCGCCGGAAAGCGGTTGACAGAGTGCGACGTGCAGGACCGCGTGATGGCGTTCTATGCTGAGCACAAGATGACTACCTACCACGCTCCGATTGTCGGCGTGGGGCCGAATGGGGGTGACCCGCATTATGCTCCGCAGCGCGGTAGCGACAGTGAGATTCGGCGTGGCGACCTCGTGCTGCTGGACATGTGGGCCAAAATGGATCGGCCGGGAGCCGTTTACAGCGACCTGACTAAAATGGGATTTGCTGGTGAAGAAGTTCCTGAAAAGTACGAGAAGATTTTCCGGATCGTGGCAGCAGCGCGAGACGCGGGGATCAAGCTGGTCCAGGACCGGTTCGCTGCGGGCGAGCCGCTACAGGGCTGGGAAGTTGACGCCGCGACGCGGCAGGTAATCGTCGATGCAGGTTACGGCGACTATTTTGTTCACCGCACGGGCCACAATATCGGACAGGAGACCCATGGAAATGGGGCTCATATGGATAATCTCGAAACCAAAGAAGAGCGGCTGGTTTTGCCCCGGACCTGTTTTTCCATTGAGCCCGGAATCTATTTTCCCGAGTTCGGGGTCCGCAGCGAGATCAATGTTTATGTGGACAAAGAGTGCCGGGTGCATGTGACGGGCGGGTTGCAAACCGAGATTCTCCCGCTGCTGAAAGCGCACTAGGAATTTGTCCTGCGGCCTGTTCCGGGATGACTCGCCCGAGGCCACTGGGTGCCTCGGGCGGGTGGGGAACCGGGCAAAAGAAGCGGCAGCTGGGCGAAACACAGGGCAAACTCGCCGGTTTATCCTCCCGACGGCAAAAGTCGGCCCGCAACTGGACGGTTCTTCCGGAACTTGGGGTTGCGGGCGGTCTCCAGAGCGACCATTTACAATGGAGCCAGCCATCCCGTAGCAATCAGCCGGGTTGCCGTTTGCCCCCAGTGGCTTCACAGCAGTCGGCTCGACCGGCACCTGCCTGAGCGCAGGACGACAAACCATCAATTTCAATTTTGTAGAAGGAACCAGCAATGTCACGAATCCGTCATTTTGGATTTGCCTTGCTCGCAGTCTGCCTGCTCTCGGCAGGCATGACTTACGCTCAGGAGAAAGGTCCTGACAACCGTGGTGCAGTACTGGAACGAACCCTCCAGGAACTGAGCCAGTCTCGGGAACAGATTCAGGAGCAAATCGAAAAGGCAAAAGTAGCGGGCGATGACGAGCGGCTTAGTCAGCTCAAAGTCAAGTTTGAGCGAGTTGAAAACGGCATTCGCGAGACCAAGCTGGCATTTAAGAAGTACCGCGAACAGCAGGCTGTCGCCAAGAAAGCTGCTGCAGACCAGTTTCTTGCTCAGGCAAAGTCCGCTGAGCGTTTTGAACGACAGCTGGCTGAACTGAAAAAGGCCGATGAACAGGTTCGCCAGCAAATCAAGGCGGCCGAAAAGGAAAACAATCAGGAGCGCGTCGAACAGCTGAAAGGCAAAGCCGAGCGAATTGAGAACAATTTGCGTGAAACGAAGTTGGCCTTCGCGAAGCTCCGTGAGCAACAGGCCGTTGAGCAGGAGGCAGCTGCGGATCAGGAACTGGCTGAAAAGCAGCAGGCTGAAAAGCAGCAACGAGCAGCAAGCCCGCGGTCGGTGGAAAAAAAGCCGGCGCTCATCCCGCCTGCGGGAGAGCGGCTAAGTCAGGACCGCCCGATTGAACAGGCCCAGCCGCGGCGCGATGTGATTCGCCCCAATGTTCAGCGGATGGAACAGATGCGCCAATCAGAGCGTTTGCTTAGGGAGGCGGGGATGGAAGACTTGGCCAATGAGGTCCGAAATCGGGCGAATCGCTGGGAAGCCGAAGTCCGCCAGCAAGGCGGGGACGCTGCGCAACAGCGCCGTCAAGCTAATGAAGATAGTGCCCGCGCCCGCGAGGAAGAGTTCCGGCGGCAGGAAATGCAGCGGCAGGAAATGCAGCGGCAGGAAATGCAGCGGCAACGCGAGGCCTTGCGCCGCGAGGAGATGGAAATGCGAGCTCGTCAGGGGCGGGAAAACGCAGAACGCGAGCTGCAGCGGGCCCGAGCTGAACTGGAGCGGGAAGTCCAGCGGCTGCGGGGAGAATCTTCCCGTGGGACGGGGCCGCGTCCAGAGGAGCGGAATGCTCCCGGTCAGCCGACTCCTTCGGGCGGGATTAATCCCCAGCGCATCGGCTTTGCTCTTGGCGAACTCAAGGGGATGCTCGAAACGATAAAAGGCGACTTGCAAGCGCTTCGTCGCGAAGTCAAGCAGTTAAAGCAGTTGGTCGAGGAAGATGTGGAAGAGGACCGCGAAGACGAAGACGAAGACGAGGACGAGGACGAGGATGACGAAGACGAGGATGAGGATGACGAGGACGAAGACGATGATGAAGACGAGGACGATGACATTGAGTAAAACCGGCTGCCGAAGGCGATCGGGCCAAGGCATTCCGGGGCCAGAGGCCGTGGAGCAATGTTCCCCGCAAGGCGTTCGGTAATGTGAATGTCGGACTATGGCCAGGAGCGCATCGGCTCCTGGCTTTTTTGATCGCTTGCTTGTTCCGCGCTATCCTTCCGGACTACCAAGCTCGTTCGGCGATCCCCGCCTTGCTGACGATGGCAGGCAGCCAGACCACGGCGACGTTCTGCACGGCGATATCGGTTTTTCGCGAGGGGATCGAAATTTCATCGAGAGTCAACGAGTCGAGGGAGACGTTGCACTCATTATTGAATTCAGTTTCAAAGTCCTTGTACTTGTTCTGCAGGTCCTCGAGAGTCTGCTGGGCTCGCTCGACATCGGCCTTTTTCTGGGTGGCTCGCCCGATCGATCGCACGGAGCTGGTTGTGCGGCCGATGCTCCGACCCGAGAACAGGGCCATGATCACGCTGAGAAAATTCAGGATCGTGTCGTACCATTTGCCCCGGAGTTGGCCTTTTTCGCGGTCGACTTTCTGTTGGGCGCGGTCGATTTGGTCCTTGAACTGCTGGAACTTCGCCGCGTATTTTTTTCGAATGCGCTCGGTGCGTTCGGGGCGCAGCGACTCCAGCCGTTTGAGGAACGACTCTCGCGGCTCACCCGGATTGGAGTAGGTATCGAACTCCTTGGATCCAAACAGGTTCAACGGGAGCTTGCGGTAGAACAGGTCTTTCAGTTCCTTTTCCCAAGCCTTGAAGTGCTTGGCGGACTGCAGCAACTCAGGGACTGAGTCGAAGACTGAGTTGGGAGCTGCCTCGCTGTCGAGATTCAGCGGTTCGGCAATCGTTTCTGCATCTTCCCAGACGGATTGCTCGGAGTCGTCCTCCGAGACCGGCTTGAGGAGCTGGACCTCCTGCCACAGGTCGACCCCGGGATTACTTGCTTTCACGTAGTGCAGGCGACCTTGGGCGAGCAGCGCGGGTCGGTAGACGAGGCGGTCGTTGGGGCCTGGTTTTCGCAGGGGGGCGACGAACTGTTGCTTGACCTCGATTGGAATCGACTCGCGGGTTCCAGCCATATCTGCAGCCAAGTTGCCGCCCGCGGCACGAGTTTGATCGCTGCCGGATTCCGGTACAAAACCGGACTGTTTGACCAAGTCCTGGATTTGGTTGCGGGTCAGGGGGCCGCGGAGGTAGGACATCGCCCAACGGGTCTCGAAGACGATCGGGTGGTCCTTGTGGACGTTGTTGAGCAGGAAGTTGCGATTGGAAAGACCGGCGAGAATCTGTTCCATCTCCTTGCGGTTAAAGGATTGGCCATTCTGGGCCGCAGCGCCCTCAAGTCCTTCGATCACCCGTGCTTTATCGCGCTCCGTCTGCAGCCGACCAAGGAACCAGGTACCCGTATTGGAGAGCCCCTTGTAGTCGAGATCGACCGGGTTTTGGGTCGCGAGCACGACGCCCAGTCCAAAAGCCCGGGCCTGCTTGAGCAGCGTCAGCATCGGCAGCTTGGAGGGGGGATTTTTCGTCGGCGGGAAATAGCCGAAGACTTCGTCCATGTACAGAATCGCCCGCAGACTGGAGGTGCCCGGTTGAGCCCGGACCCAGGCGAGAACCTCGTTCAGCAGAATCGTCACGAAGAACATCCGCTCGCTCTCCGAGAGATGGGCAATCGAGAGGATTGAGATGCAGGGTTTGCCATCGGAGTTCTGCAGCAACCTCGCGACATCGAGCGCCTCCCCGGCCAACCAACTGCCGAAAGAGGGTGACGCGAGCAGGTTGTTGAGGGTCATTGCCAGGTCAGCACGGTCCTTGGCGGGATAGAATTCATCGAGGTCAAGGACGCCGACTTTTTTGAACGAGGGCTTTTTGATCTCGTTGATCAACCTGCCCAGATCGAGCCCCTTGCCCGCGGCCCAGCTTTCCTCGAGCACGCGGGAAACCAGAATATGCTCGCGCGATTTGATCGGATCGACATCGAGCCCCAGCAGGGCGAGCAGTCCCGAAGCAGTCGAGGAGATCCGTTCGCGGAACAGGTCCGAGTCGCCGCGGAGTTCCTCGCTGGGGGCTTCAAATGATTTGAGGATCGTCAGCGGACGGCCAGCGCTGCTCCCCGGGGTGTAGATTCGCAGTTCGACGTTTTCGCGGAGGCGGCGGATGCGGTCGCCGTCTTGTCCCCACTTGGCGAGTCCTTGCTTCCATTTGGTCGCTTCAGCGGCGGCGAAGTCATCGAGGTCCAGGCCCTCGCGTTGGGCTTGGCCCGGGTCGACCCAAGGTCGAAAGTCCTTGGCTTCGAGGTCCGGAAAGGTCAGCAGCAAATTGGAAATATCCCCCTTGGGATCGATGACAATCGCCGGGACCTTGTCGATTGCCGCTTCCTCCAGCAGATTGATACAAAGACCGGTCTTGCCACTCCCGGTCATCCCGACGACGACCGCGTGAGTGGTCAGGTCTTTGGAATCGTAGAGCAGGTTGGGAGTTTCATCACCGCTTGGGTTTTTCGGCTTTTCCCGACCGAGAAAAAACTTGCCGAGTCGTTCAAAATCAGCGGGAGTCGAGCTCATCAGACACGCGGGGGTTAGAAAAACAGACAGCTTGAGAAGTAAGCTTTGATTTTAAGGCAACTTCGCTTGTTGGGGAGGCTGTAGTTACCTCGAATTGAGTCTGAAATTGTGTGGAGAGCCATTGCCGATCGGGGTCGGGCGAGCGAAATTCTAGGCTGGTCCAGAAAGCAGTGGCAGAAGTTTGCCGTTTGCCCGGGGCATTCGCACCGTTCGAGAGCAAGCCTCAGCGAGTGGGCTGCTGCGGGGAACTGACATGGTGCTGGCGCGCGGAATCGGTTGCAAAGATTGAGTAAATCTACTGTCTCAGGAGCAGAGATGAGTCGGACGACGTTGATCAAAAACGCAGTGGTGGTCACTCCCGAGGGCGAGAATAAGTCGAGTGTGTTGCTGCGGGACGGGAAGATTGCGGCGCTCGATGTGGCCCTGCAGACGGTCGCCGATGAAGTGATCAACGCCGCAGGGTTGCATCTTTTGCCCGGCGTGATCGACGACCAGGTCCATTTTCGCGAGCCTGGACTGACCCATAAGGAAGACTTGGCCCACGCCACCCGGGCTGCGGCCAAAGGGGGTGTGACTTCATTTCTGGAAATGCCCAATACGGTGCCGACGACGACGACGTGCGAGCGATTGGCGCAAAAGCTGGAAATCGCCGCGCAGAGTTGCCTGGTGAATTACGGGTTCTATATGGGGGCCACCTGCGACAACATCGCCGAACTCAAGCAGGCGACGCGTACCCCTGGAATCAAGATCTTTATCGGCTCGAGCACGGGCGATTTACTGGTCGACGATCAGGCTGCTCTGGAGCGGATTTTTGCCGAGACCACACTCCCCATTTGTGCCCACTGTGAGGATGAGGCCACGGTTCGGGCAAATCAGGCCCGCCTTTCGGGGCGGACGGACGTCGCCGCGCACACCGAGGTCCGCGACTACGCGGCGGCGCTGATCGCGACCAAGCGCGCGATCGATTTGGCCCGGCGGCACGGGCACCAGTTTCACATCCTGCATGTCTCGACGGCGGATGAACTGCCGGAGATTAAGGCGGCACCGCCCTGGGTCACGGCCGAGGTCTGCCTGCATCACCTCTTCTTCAGTGTCGAAGACTACGCACGGCTTGGCTCGCTGATCAAAATGAATCCTTCGATCAAGTATCGCCGCGATAACGAGGCCCTCTGGGCTGCCTTGCTCGATGGGACGATTACGGTGGTTGCGACCGACCATGCGCCGCACACCTTGGAGGAGAAGGCCCAGCCTTATCCGGCGTGTCCTTCCGGTTTGCCGGCGGTGGAGAACTCGCTCGCCCTGATGCTGGACCAGGTAAACCGCGGCCGCTGCACGCTGCCTCAGGTGGTCAAATGGATGTCAGCCGAACCTGCCCGCATCTGGTACCTGTCGGGCAAAGGGCGGATTGAAGTCGGAGCGGATGCCGACCTCGTGCTGGTGGACATGCAATTGAAGCAGACGATCGTCAACGAGCTTCAGGAGACGAAGAGTCGCTGGAGCCCCTGGGCCGGCGAGACGTTGCAGGGCTGGCCGATCCGCACCTGGGTAAACGGTCAGGAAGTCTTCCGTCTGGTTGAAGGCCGCCCACAGTTTGACCTCGGGGTGCGGGGTCAGGAGTTGCGGTTCGATGAACGGCGGCCAAGTCTCTGCCGGTACACGTCATAGTCAAAAGGCGGGATTTCGATTTCCGCCTTGTTTCCCTGAATCCTCAGCACGCGCTCAAAATAGAGGAATGGATTGTTGGTTTCAGGGTGCTTGTTGAGGACCCACTTGAAACTGGTCTCGACCATTTTCTCGGGGATCTCGCCGGCGCGGACTTTAGCCATCACGGCCGAGACAAACGCCTTTTCTTCAGGGAGTCTCGTTTTCAACAGGGCTTGGATTTTGGCCTCGTAGTCCTCGAATCTGAGTTCGACGGGGTCGTCGCTCTTTGCCTCCTGCGCCTGAGTCTGAGTCTGAGTCTGAGCCATGGCGGTAGATGCCGCCAAACTGACCAGCAGGGCGACGACCGCTGCCCGGGCCGAGCGCCAGAACGAATGTGGGGCCGGGGAAATAGCGGCGTCTGCAGTTGTGCCCCTCGCCTTTTTGGCTGTGAGCTTTATGGTGGCGAGCTTTTTGGCGGCGAGCCTCGTGAGCTGCAATCCGGTGAAGTCGAGTCCGCTGGCGGCGTTGATGGAGGTCATGGCTCGTTCTCCGTGGCCGATGGTGGAATACTGGCGTGTGGGGTGGGGAGAGTAGCAGAGGGCCTGCTCTGCGGCAATCCGAAAATTCCCCGCGGGACGCCCGGGCTGGAACAAAAAAAGCGGCTCGTCGGAAGGCCGACGAGCCGCTGGATTCTGCTTGAGCCTCTGGCCTCAAAGCGGCCTCAGCTGATGTTCAGCCGATTACTGCGGCGGGAAGCCGTTGGCCAGGAAGGCGGCTGCCTCGGCATTGATGGCCGGTTGGCAGAAGGCTCCGAAGGCCGGGAAGTTGATTGGCCCGATGAAGGTCGTCCCACCACCAAAGCTGTTTGTCGCCCCATCCAGTTCCAGGCGGAAGTCGGGCCCGGCACCGAGATTGGTGAATCCCGCATCCAGCGTGAAGAAGTTGTTCGTCATCGCAATGCAGGTTGTGGAGGTCGCCCCGTTGCTGATCAACAGGTCTTGAATCCCGTTGTCGACAATCGGGTCGTTAGTCGGGTCTTCACCCAAGTCGTTACCCGAGAAGTTGTTGTTGGCCAGCAGCAGATTCGTGGCGGCATTCCCCGAGGTGTCAACTCGCAAGCCGCGTTCGAAGTTATCGGTGACCAGGTTGTTGGTGATGGTGCCGTTGAGCCGGGCGTCATCCGTGGCTATCAAGGAGATGCCATGGAAGAAGGGCAGGCCACCTGTGTCACCATTGTCGGTGATCTCGTTGCCGTTGATGGTCACGAACAGCGAGGCGTCACCCGAGGCAATGGCACCGATACCGCTGCCGGTAAAGTTGGTGATCGAGTTGCCCTCGGCCAGCAGGCGGGTTCGGTTATCGACGCCGACGACGGTGTTGTCTCCGTCAGCCAGAATCCCGATACCATTGCCACTGCCACCGTTGAGCAGCGAGTTTCTGACCACGATGTCGGCGAAGGTGTCCGACCCCGTGGAGACCAGGACAGCACTGCCGCCATTGTTGTTGAGCGTCGAGCTGTCAACGGTGAGCGAATTGACAGCCAGGTTCGCGGTCGTGTCGATGTCCAGCGAGATGCCGTCGCCGGCGTTACCCGAAACGGTCGAGTTCTCGACCAGCAACCGCAGTTGGGCGTCGCTGATGACATCTCCAACGATACCGCTGCCGGTTGCCGTGTTGTTCACCGATGAGGAGGAAATGGTCACATCCAGCAGGGACGTGCTGGCCGAAGGGTCGCCGGCGACGAGCCGGATACCACTTCCGCCCACCACACCATTGCCGTTGACGCTGGTGTCCTCAATCAGCACATTGTGAGTGGCCCCGCCGAAGGAGTCGAGCCGGATACCATCCGCGTTATTGGCATTGACCAGGTTGTCGATGATCTCGGTCTCAAGCAATGTCCCGACATTGTCGGCCGTTGCCACGATACCGGTTCCGTTGCCATTGATGGTGTTGTCCTGAATCAACAGCCGCTGCGTACCGGCTTCGAGCAGATTGAAGATACCTGCCCCGGAGCCGATGCCATTGCCGGTGATGGTGCTGGTCCCGCCGTCGAACGAGCTGATCAGCGTTCGATGCGTCGGGTCGGTGTTGGTCCAGTTCTGGATGCGGATGCCATTGGAGATGTTGCCGGTAATCAGGGAGTTGAGGAACTCCAGATTGCCATCGCCACCGTTGACATGCAGACCATTCGCCTGATTGTCGCGGGAAGTGTGCGAGAGGAACAGGATGTCCGCTCCATCCCCGGTCGTGTTCAGGAAGTTGACCAGCCGCACACCGTCTCGTCCATTGGCGTCGGTGATGTTCGAGTCGAACGTGATTTCGGCGGCGTCGTAATCGGAGATGCTGATACCATCTCGCAGATTGCCGCTGATGTCGTTGTCCTCAAAGCTCAGGACCGAAGTCGGGTCGGTGTTGTTGGTCAACCGGATGCCGTCAAACCCGCTGGTCGTGATGGTGTTCCGGTTGAACTGCCAGTCGCCAGTGAAGTTGTTCAGGGCGATGCCATTGAGAATGGTATCGTTGATGGCGACGTCTTCGATCACACCGTTGTTCACGCCCGTTCCGAAGATGCCGTTGCCAGTATCCGCGGCACTGCCGTCGATGATGATGCTTCGAACCACGTTGTCGTTGGCCAGGGTAATCGCTGGCCCACCGGCGTTGCCGCTGATCCGCGGTCGGTCGGTGCCAAGGTCGTTGCAAAGTTCGAAGAACTGACCGCCTTGAATCGGAATCAGGTGGGCAGAGCCATCGCCGAGGAGCATCTGGCGATCCTTCAGCACGATCCCGTTCGACATGCCGAAGTCGGTGCCATTGCCGCGATGCACGAAGATGATGGCGTCGGTTCCGGCCGCAGCTTCGGCGGCAGCCAGAGTCGTGAAGGGAGTCTGGGCTCGACCGTCAGCAAAACCCGGGTCGGCCGTGTTGTCGACGTGGTACACGTTGTAGGGAGCACCAGTGTCGGGGTCGATGGCCAAAACCACATCCTGGCGGAAGCGGACGATGTGGTCGTTCCGCAAGGTCGGTTCCAGATCCCGGCCTGCCATTGAAAACTCGTTGCCGCGGGCATTGACACCAAACAGGTAGGCCAGCTGCAGCACACCTGTCGTGTCGAAGCGGTCGTCCTGGTTGACTTCCGCACTGATGATCAGCCCTTGCAACAACTGCATGCCGAACCGGACGCGACCGCCACCGAAGAAGTCGACGAAGTCTGACTGGTAACCGTAGCCACCCAAGTCGAACGAGCCGTTGACCATCCCCAGTGCCCGCGGACGAATCCGCATGGTCACGTCAAAACCACGCAAGGCACTGTCGATTCCCGGTTGCAGCACAATCGCATTGTTGAAGAAGCAGTTGGCTCCGGTCGGGTCACCCTGCGAATAGTCGGTCGTTCCCAGCGGGAAGTAACCGTTGCCAATCAGGTCCCAGCGACGCGTCTTGATACTGCCAGTCAAACCCAACTGCGTGAAACTGTGCGAGAAGTCCCGGTCTTGGTCGTCGTCGTAGTCGAACCAGCCGCCGAGGCTGACATCCGCGCCCGCGGCCTTGATCGAGTAAACCCGCTCCAGCCCGATGTTGGTGAAAAAGCCACTGCTTTCCCAGGCATAATGCCCCCGCATCTCACCAACCCAGCGGCCATCGAAGGCGTCCTGGAAGAGATGGGTCTTTGCACCCAAGGTCAGGTACGAGCCTTGATAACCCAGACCTTGGTCGGCCAGGTTGGTCGCTACCCACATCCTGCCGGGCATCCCCACCTGGAAGTCGGCCATCATTGGCTGAGCCACAGCTGGTCCCATCGGCATTCCACCCGCCGGCATCATCTGCTGCGCATTGGCCGCATCTCCCCAGGCAAGCGCGGCCAATCCTGCTAAGGCCAATCCCAATCTCTTCTTCATCGAATTCTCCCGTGGCGAACTGTTCCGACGGTGTTGCCAGTTCTCTTGCTCAGCCATTCAGCCAAATGCTGGCGCATTGCGCCCGCATAAGCCGGATACGTGGTAAAGGGAATCGACATGGAAAGATCGGACTCATTAGGATTTTCACTACGATTCGCACAATTCGTACGGTTTAACATCCTCCCGGGTGAGGCCCCCGGCAAACTGGGTAGAAGAGGCTTTCCGCCAGTAACGGACAAACTCGACTTCGGCACCACCTGCCAACGCTTTTCCCCAGCCTGCTAGCGAAACTGCTGCCAGCGCGAACTGCTGCCAGCGCGAACTGCTGCCAGCGGGAGGCGGACGCTGGACCAGCGCCAGCCGAATCAAACTCGCCGATGACCGATTGGACGAAGCCGGACAGGGGAAAATGAATCAGCAGCCGAGCCCGGTTTCCGTCGGGGGCTGCCCGCCCATCGCCGGCCCCTCCCGCTGCAGCTCGTATTCCCGTTGCAGCTGCCGTGCTGCGGTCTCTCCGAGTACTTGGGAGAGTTGGAGATAGGGACGAAGGCCGAGCACTTTGAGCTTTCGCGTTGCCTGATGACCTCCCGTGTTGCCGCAGCTGGAACAGGGACCACCCAGTGAGCAGCCGGGCCACTCCGCTCCGCAAAAGCGGCAATGGTCTGGCAGGCTCCAGGACTGTCCATCGGACCAACCCGCCGGGACAGGTTCCATCCAGAGGCTCATCCCCCGTTGCTCGGCATGGTCCAGTGCAGCGATCAGTTCTTCGTACTCCCAGGCATGCTCAACCTTTAGATCCGACGCGGCGAGCAACAGTCTTCGGGCTGAGACGACTTGGGCTGGTGAGAGCGCAGGTCCGCTCCAAACCCGAGTCCAGGAACAATCGTGAGCTTCGCCGCCTTCGGTCGCAGCTGCCCGCCGTTCGATTTCCTGCCGGCGTTTCACCCAGGCCGCCCTGGTTAATGGAAGGCTTTCTTCCGGGACGACGAGCGGAAGCAGGCCAGTGCAGGCTGCCCAGCGATTGAGGTTGGGAGTTGGGTTGGCGGGGCAGGCTCGACAAGCTTCGCTCACGCGCTGGCCGCCTCCCAGCGGAGCGGTGACTTCTTCGATCGGCACCGCGACCACTTGCTCAGCTTTGGACAGGGGAGCGAAACAGTAGCCGCCATAGCTGCGGCCTTGAGCGATCGCCCGCGAGACCTCCTTCACTCCCCGCAGTTGCCGCCAGGCAGTTTGCGCCGGATTCCGATTTTGCGCGGCAGGTCCGCTCGGACGCATCAAGGGGCAGTCCGCCCTGATCGCCCAACGAATGAAGGGTGGCGTTGAGCCAATGATTGCGGCTGCCCGTTTCATCCTCGTGGCGCGCTCCTGAGTTGGCGATTGGCGTCAGTGTTTGAAGTGCCGCACGCCAGTCAGAAGCATGGTCAGTCCCAGTTCCTTGGCCGCGGCAATCACATCCGGATCTTTGACTGAGCCGCCGGGCTGAACGATCGCCTTGATTCCAGCCTCTGCGGCCAAGGGAATCGAGTCGGGAAAAGGGAAAAACGCGTCCGAGGCCAACACTCCCCCGCGGGCTCGCTCGCCGGCTTTCTCCAGAGCGATTCGCACCGAGTCCACGCGACTCATCTGCCCCGCACCTACGCCGTAAAGACTGGAGTTGCCCGAGACGGTAATCGCGTTCGACTTGACCTGGCGGACAATCGTCCAGCCAAACTCGAGTTCGCGCAGCAGGGCTGCATCCGGGGCTGATCCGGCCACAAGCTGCCAAGAGCCAGAATCATCCGGCAGGTTATCGCTGGTTTGAACGAGCAGTCCGCCCGAGAGGCTGCGGTACTCCAGTTGCGGGGCGGGTGGAACAAAGGAACCAGTCGCGATCAGTCGCACGTTGGCTTTCCACTTGGGCTTGGTGGAGAGCAATTGCAGGGCCAGCGGGTCAAAATCCGGAGCGACGATTGCCTCCACAAACAATTCCCGATGACTGCAGAAAAACTCCGCGGTCTCGACGTCGACTGTGCGATTGATGCCGACCACCGATCCAAAGGCGCTGACCGGGTCTCCGGCAAAGGCCCGCTCGCAGGCGAGGGCCAAGTTGGCGTGCTGGGCGGCTCCGCAAGGGTTGTTGTGCTTAATCACGCAGCACGCCGGCAGCGACAAGTTGCGCACGATGGCGAGCGCGGCCTCGGCGTCCAGCAGATTGTTGTAGGACAATTGTTTGCCATTCAATTGTCGCGCCGTGACCAGTGCCGGTGCCGTGACCAGTGCCGGTGCCGTGACCAGTGCCGGTGCCGTTGACTCGCTGAAAGCATACAGAGCAGCCTGCTGGTGGCTGTTCTCGCCGTAGCGCAGGAGATCAACTCGCTGCAGCGCGAGTTGCAGTTTTTCGGGAAATGGCTCAGCGGACTCAAGAAACTGGCGGCCAAAGTAATCGGCGATCAGGCGGTCATATTCCGCGGTGTGCGCGAAGGCAGTCGCCATCAATTGCCGACGGAAAGAAAGACTCGTCTCTCCCGTCGAGCGAAGTTGATCGAGCAGCGCCGGATATTGGCTGGAGTCGGTGAGTACATTGACCCAAGCGTGATTTTTGGCGGCCGCGCGGATTAGGCTGGGGCCACCGATGTCGATGTTCTCGATGGCATCGCTCAAGCTGGAATCTGCGCGGGCAATCGTTTCCCGAAAAGGGTAAAGGTTGACGACTACACAGTCGAAGAGCCTGATTTCCAGGTCGCGGATCGCCTGTTGATCTTCAGCTTCATCCCGGCGACAGAGGATGCCTCCGAAGATCTTGGGATGCAATGTCTTGACCCGCCCGTGCATTACTTCGGGAAAGCCCGTGTACTGAGCCACATCGATGACCGCAAGGCCTGCCTCTTCGAGGTGTTTCCGAGTGCCTCCGGTGCTGTAGAGTTCAAAGCCCAAGGCGGCCAAGCCATGAGCCAGTTCGCGGATACCCGTTTTGTCGCTGACGCTCAGCAGGGCTCGGCGGGTCGGTGGGGTGGTGGCGGAAGTTGAGTTCGAGTTCATGCAGCAGATGTTCAGGCAGATCGGCACGACGGACGGATGGATTGGCGAGCAGCGCGTTCTACGAGAGGAGTCGCGTGTCGTCAAGCCGCGGCGCGAATTTGCCGCCGAACGGGCTCTGGCAGGCGCAACCCGGCTTCGGCCGGATAGTCACCCTGGCAATTGCCTTGAGCATCGCCTGCCTTGAGCATCGCCTGCCTTGAGCATCGCCGCGAGTTGCTCCGGCGGTGGCTGGATCGGCGCAGCAAAAAGGCGACCCGGAAAAGGTCGCCTCAGAAATCGATCACGGTTGTCTTTGGCCCACCAGCGTCCAGCGGAAAACTCGGCCAGAGCCTGGGTGTGGGGAGCATCCGTTAGCCGCCGCCAAATGGATCGTCATCTTTCTTGCCTCCGCCCGAGCCACCACCGCCAAACGGGTCGTCGCTATCTCCCCCTCCCTTGCCTCCGTTGTCCTTACCCCCACTGGGCTTGTCGCCACTGGGCTTGCTGTCGCCGCCAAACGGATCGTTGCTGTCTGGCTTACTCGGTTTGGGGTCTCCGAATGGATCAGCGTCTGCGGGCTTGATCTGCTTTGGATTGACACCATCCGAAAACGGGTCGGAGTCTTCGTTCTTGGGGCGTGAGCGTTTGCTTCCCGGCAAGTCGGGAACGATTGGCTCGATTTGCGAAACTTCATCCAGATGGATAAAGGGTGTCGTCGAGGCGGTTTCCCGGAGGCACTCAATTACTCCTGAGCCGCTGACCAGATAAATCCGGTCCGTAATGTAGTTGACGATTGGCTCCAGGCCGCGGCTGCCGCCGAGGGTCCCGAGTTTGCTCCCGGTTTCCAGGTCGAGGGCCAGAATCAAGTCAGTTGTGGTTTGAACATAGAGGCGGTCGCGACTGGCTCCGACGACCTTTTTGATTCCGTCGAGGTACTTTTCCCAGCCCGGAGCCGTGACGCCGTTGCGCGAGTCGAATTTGAACAAGTGGTTTTCTTCCGTGACCACGAACACATAATCGCCAATCGGGTAGGGCGAGGAACTGCAATGTTCGCCGAGCGAAGATGACCAGACCATGGTCCCGCGATTTTTGTCAAACGTGTAGATAAAGCCGTCATGCGAGGCAACAAACATCAGGTTGCCTTTGCTGGTGGCGGGAGCGTTAATCGCGCTGCCAGCCTTCAGCCGGAAGAGGATTTTGCTCATGTTGTCGGCAGGGGCGACGCTGAGGAACCCGCCTTCGGTCGCCCAGGAAACAACCTTGCCGGAAACGGTGGGCGGGTTGAACGCAGTCCCTTTGGAGATCATCGTCTGGG
>Ga0315900_10005789_pt1 | contig 16852 bp, 8 predicted proteins | sample LakEriMetagenome_FD_203521 | JGI IMG/M metagenome (GOLD analysis project Ga0315900, IMG submission 203521) | Freshwater fungal communities from buoy surface, Lake Erie, Ohio, United States - Buoy 12 MA114 | ecosystem: Environmental > Aquatic > Freshwater > Lake > Lake biofilm | place: USA: Lake... | reverse complement strand
TATTACTTTTAAAATTATAAACGGTGGTTACGGTTATGCATTAGATTCTAATATTTCTATTGCAAATGGCACATCTACTACAGGTACAGGCGCATCGTTTAAAATAGGTAGATTAGCTAATACTACAAACTTTACTTACAATACTAATTTAATTGGTCCTATGGCAAGTGTTCTTATAGGAGCAACAACTTATGGAGCTAATTTAAACTCTGCAAACTCGCAATCAGTTATTGCTAACGCACTTACAAACAACACGGTAGTTATAGGAACAATATCTGAACTAACTGCGGTTACTTCTGGAGATCACAATTATAACGGTGATCTTTCTATTAGAGTTTATGAAAGCAGAGTTACAGGTTACGGATATAAAGATTCTTCTGGAAATATATGGGGTAATAATGCAGTAATTACTGGCACTCTTTCAACTGGAAACGGCGTAGTAGATACTGTGAGACTTTATAATTCAGGTTTTGGTTATAATACTCAAGGTGAAGAATTAGAATTTACTAATAATTCAAATGGTCAATGTATAGCTACTCTAAGTATTAACATTGGTGCAGTAGGCACAGAAGAAGGTAACTGGTTAGATACCAGAGGATTTTTAAATTCTGATATGTATTTGACTGATAGTTACTACTATCAGAACTTCTCATACGAAGTTCAAATTGAAAAATCTCTTGATAAATATATTGATATATTAAAACAAGTAATGCACCCTGTAGGAAATGAAGTATTTGGACGTCCTGTCATCATAGATAGTACAGTTCTCAATCCTTCAATTAAAACTGAAACTGTAACGGCTACTTAATGACTGGTACTTTTAATCAAAATATAAAGAATAAATTTATTGAAGAATTGATTGCAGATGCTGCAAGCAACAACTCTCATTATTATGTTTCATTCGGTAAATTCTTTGAGTGGCCAGATGATAATAACCCACCCCTTCCTAACACCTCAATTAAAGAGTCTTTCTATGATGTTAGTAGAGAAACTTTATTTGGTAAAAAGTTAGACTCAACTACTAATTTTGCTTATATCTTTAGAAAAGTAAATTGGACAGCAAATACAGTTTACGATTATTACTCACATTTAGACAAAGATCTTTATACTAAAGATTTCTATGTAATTAATTCTACTAACCGTGTATATAAGTGTCTCTTTAATAATTACGGTACAGCATCAACAGTAGAACCAACTTTAACTATTAATAACGGTGATTTTGATACCGCTGACGGTTATAAGTGGAAATACATGTTTACAATCAACAGTGTAAACGATAAGAGATTTAGCACTGATACCTATGCACCGATAGTACCTTCAGTTAGCGTACAGCAATTTGCTGAATCAGGTGCAATTCATGTAGTAATAGTTGATAATGGCGGCAATAACTACATTTCTTCTAACGGTACATTTGTTTCTATTCTTAGCAATACACAATTTATTTTAACAAATGCTACATCATCGTCAACAAGCGGTGCATATAATAACTCTGCAATATATATTTACTCTGGTAACGGTTCTGGTGGATACTCGGTAATATCCAATTATACAGTAAACTCTACTGGTAGATATGTTACTACAGTTGATAGTATTCCTAATCTAGATTCTACTTCAGTATATTATATTGCTCCATATGTTTATTTTTCCGGTGATGGTTATAATGCAAAAGCAATCGCACATGTTAATACAGCAACTACAAAGATAGAATCTATTGAAGTTATTAACAGGGGTTTAAGCTATTCATACGCTAACGTTTCTATAATATCCAACTCTTACTTCGGTAGTAATGCAACTGCTTATACTATTATATCACCTCAAAACGGCCATGGTTCAGATCCTATATCAGAATTAGGTAGTGATATCTTAGGTATATCAGTTAAAACAACTGGTACGGATAATTTCCCATCATGGGCAAAGTATAGACAAGTATCGTTGATGTACAATCCAAAAGCATCTTCTAATCTTCAATTATACACAGGTGCTACATTTAACCAGATGACTAATTTTGTTCTTGCATCTGGTAGTAAAACAGGCGATATTAATTCTGGAGATTCTTTATTAGGTTTAGGTAGACAGGGTACTGCTACAGTACTATATTCAAACACTACACACATTTACGTTTTAAATGAATCGGGTACGTTTATAGCTGGTGAAACTGTTCAATCTTTAGGTACAGGTAAAACTGCTGTAATTTCCTCTATAAATAATAAAGATTTAGTACCATTTTCTGGGGAAATTTTCTATTACAATAATATAGAGCCTATCAACAGAACAGGTATAACTTCAGAAGAAGTAAAGCTATATTTTAATTTTTAAGGGAATACGATGGCTGAATTACAAACAAACTTAAATGTTTCTCCTTATTATGATGATTACAACGAAAGTAATCAATACTATCGTATTCTTTTCCGCCCATCTACTGCTGTACAAGCAAGAGAATTAACCCAGCTTCAAACAATATTACAGAAACAGGTTTCTCGTTTTGGTGATAGTATCTATAAAGATGGTACTATTATACAAGGCTGCGGTTTTGTTAGATTTCCTAATATTGCACAAGTAAAGTTTAAAGATAGCAACACATCAACTCTTGACTTTGGTATATTAGCAGTTGGAAGTGAATCATTAGCAAACACATCAACTGCAAGAAGTAATAACTATCTTCTAGTTTCTAATACTACAGGGGTTAGAGCTGCACTTTTTCAGGCATTTACCGGTGCTGAAGCTGCTGTAGATACTGGTAGTGATAATACAAATAGAGCTTATGTAGTTTACGTTGCATCTGGTAATACAGGTGGTGTACAAGTTGATACATTTAGTACATCTAGTGAACAGGTAGACGTCTATACATATGCACAAGATAAACTTGGACCATTAAATTCAGCAAATAAAATTGGTGTAATTTATACACTTTCATCTAACAGCACAGTTAATGCTCTTGGTGAAGGATACGGTTTACATATTAACCCAGGTGTTATATATCAAAAAGGTTTCTTTCTTAATACAACAGAAGCAAACTTTATTATTAAAGAGCATAGTTCAAATGCTGCTGGTATTAAAGTTGGGTTTAATACAAAAGAATATATTGTAAAGCCAGAAGAAGATCCATCTCTTTATGACAATTCGATCGGGTCACCAAATTATAGTGCACCAGGTGCACATAGATTGAAACTTGTACCAGAACCAATTTATTATGATTCAACCAATAATAGTATAACTATTCCAGATAGTTTCCTTACTGTGCTTGAATTTGATTCTAATGATGGTAGAACTGTAGAGCAAAAAACACAACCAGAATATAGTATTATTGGTGACATGATTGCTTCAAGAACATTTGAAGAGTCTGGCAATTATGTAATTAAGCCATTTAATGTTGATGTTACTGCTCATGCTTCTAATACAGAACAAATGTATTACAATATTTCTTCTGGTGCAGCATATATTGACGGTTATAGAGTTCCACGTCAAGGTGGTAGTATGATTCGTAAAGTAGTTGCAGATAGAGCAATTACAACTGAATCAGCTAACAGTCAAGCGCTAACATTTAATTATGGTAATTATTTCTTAGTAGATGATCTCTCTGGTGTTATTGACATTTCTAACAACCCAGAAGTAGAAATTTATAGTGCAAATCAATATTCACTATCTAACAACCAAAGCTATTCAGGAGCACCTTCATACAGTGCGGTTGCTATTGCTAATGCTAACGTAAGAGCGGTAAGATATTCAACTGGCACACCAGGAACTCCAAGTGCACAATATAGAGTTTATATATTTAACTACAGACCAAAACCAGGCGTTTCTTCATCTTTAGCTGCAAATGCAAAAAGCATTTATGTGAACGGTACATATGGTAGAGTGTATGCTGATATTGTTGCAAACGGACAAAATCAAGTACAAATTAACGATACAAATAATAATAAACTTATATACTTTACTGGTTATAACGGTGTCAAAAGATTAACTAATAATACAGGTGTTAACGACACTACATTTACTTACAGAACAACTCAGACTCAAAATATTACACGTTCTGCAGGTAAAGGTACAGCAGCTTTCACATTAGCAGGACCTGACAAATATTTCTATGGTGCAGGCACATTATCTGATGCTAATGAATTAGTACCAATGATGTATTTTAACTCTAATACTTGGTCAAGTGAAATTGCAACAGGAGCTGCAATAGGCGGGGTTTCAAACGGCACACACTCCAATCTAGTATGGACATCTACATCGGTTAATATTAGTTCTAAACTTAGAGTAGGTTCTGGTCTTTATGTATTATGGCCTGCATCAGCTGGAGCTGGTGGTCCTGCATATTGCACAGTTACTGCAATCAATAGTGCAAACAGTATCACTCTTACTCCTAACGTAACATCAGTTGCACCGTTTACCGGTTCAAGTGCAAACGTATCTCTATTCTTTAAGAGAGGTACACCAGTTGACTTTACTGGTTCTGGTAATACATTAACAATCTCATCAGATAGATTAACTGCAACAGTAAGTCTTTCTTTTGATCCTAACACTGCAGCAACTTATTCACTTGCCGCGCAAGTTCCAGTTACCAGAACATCTGCGACACCTATACAAAAAGTTGTTAAGAAAGATGTATATGTTGCTATTAACTGTGCTTCACACTGGGCTAGTTCTACTGGACCGTGGAATTTAGGTCTTCCGGATGTTTATAAAATTAATAATGTATGGGTGGGGTCAAATTTTGCTAATACTAATCAAGATAGAACTGGCTGGTTCGTTTTAGATAACGGACAGAGAGACAGTCACTATCAACATGCACAATTAGTATTAAAACCTGCATACAAAAATAACATCACATCTGCATCAAGAATATTTGTAAGTCTTAATCACTTCCAGGCAAATATTACTTCTTCGCAAGCTGGTTTCTTCTCTGTAGATTCTTATCCACTAGATGATGCTAATACTGCAAATACATCAGCAATTGCAACTGCAGAGATACCATTATTCATATCTGACACCACAAACACTTATGATCTAAGAAATCATATAGATATTAGACCGGTATTTGCTAATACTGCAGTAAGTAATTCAGGTAATACAACATTTGGACAGTATACCATTAACCCTGTAAATAATTTTAGCACATTTGTTACAGGGGGTGTATCAGGTATATCAATAGAGCCAGATTCAAATTTCTCTTATAATGTTGAGAATTATCTGCCTAGAATAGATTCAATTATTATTACTAAAGAAGAAAATGTTCTGGTTAAACAGGGTATACCTTCTAACGATCCTAAATTACCATCAATAAATAATGCAGGTATTAAAATAGCGGATGTTATAGTACCTCCATATCCTTCACTTACATTCCAAGAAGCAGAATAAAATATGACTTATAATAGAAGAGATCTTGCAGTAAAAGTAAATCTTGCTAAAAATACTAAAGGCTACACTATGAAAGACATAGGTGCCTTAGAAGAAAGAATTGCAAAGATTGAATATTACACTGTTCTTAATGCTCTTGCTCTAGATGCTAAAACTCTTTCTATTAGAGATATCTCAGGCAACTTTGAACGTTTTAAAGATGGTATTTTTGCTGATCCTTTTAATGATGATTCTATTGCAAGATCAAATGATATTGAGTTTAACCTTGCAGTAGACTCATCAAAGTCTATTGCTCGACCTAACTTTAATGAACTCTATCATAAGTTTGATTTACAAACATCAACAAGCTCTAATATTAGATTAGCTGGAAGACTTCTTATGCTCGATTATACGAGTGAAAAGACAGAAGGTAACCCTTATGCTACAACTTATAGAAATTGTACAGAGTCATTCTATAAATTTAATGGTAAACTAAGTATATTTCCCGCTTTCGATAGTGGTAATGATACTACTTTACAAGCACCTCAGGTAGTTAATATCGATATTGCAGGCGCATTTAAAGATGCAGCTGCAGCTGGTGCATTTAAAGATATATCTTCTATTCAAGGTAATCCAGAAAGCACTACTAGTACATCATCTAACCGTACTGGTGGTGGTACTAATATTACAACTACAACAACATTTACTCAAAAAACTACAACTACTATTACTGATATTAAAGTAGGTAGTAATAGCACTAAACAAGATTTAGGTGAATTTGTTAAAGACGTTTCATTTTTACCGTATTTAAGATCTAGAACAGTTGCAATTTATGCAACAGGTCTTAAACCTAATACCAGAATGTATCCTTATTTTGATAAAGTTAGTGTGAGTGTACATTGTGCACCTGCTACAGTCAAGGCAGTTTATGCTACTGATGGTCAATTAGATCCATCTAAGTGCACTGGTATTTCCGCTGGTAATGAAGCATCTATTCTTGAACAGAATGGTGCGCTTAATTCAGAATTAGTAACAGATAGTTACGGTAGAATAGCAGTATTATTTACTATACCTGCTAATACATTTAGATCAGGTGATAGAATCTTTACATTACTTAATGCAGATAGTTATGAAGCAGTAAATGCTGTTTACGCTAAAGCGGAAGCAATTTATACAGGTAATTCTCTCTCAGTTACTAAACAAAATTTATCATTTAATGTTATAGAGCCAACATTTACTCCTACTACAGTATCTAATACAACTACTACATCTTGGTCTACATCAAATACTAGATTTCAACCGCAACCTGAGAATGATAGAGCCAGACCAGGTGATAGACCACCTGATCCTGTAGGACAAACATTTTTAGTTCCAGGTGTATCGAGTGAAGGTATTGGTGGTATTTACTTAACACAAATTGGTGTATATTTTAAGAAAAAACACCCTACGCTAGGTGCAACCTGTGTTGTTTGTGAAACAGTAGCAGGTGTTCCTGATGTAAGTAGAATACATGGTAGAGCACGTCTTCTATCTTCACAGATTACTACTAGTAACGACTCATCATCTGAAACTGTATTTACTTTTGAATATCCTATTCTTTTACAATCAGATAGACCATACTTTTTCTATATAATTCCTGAAATGGATAATCCAGATTATGAAGTTTGGATTTCTGATGTTGGTGGTACTGATGTATTAACAGGTTATGCTGTTACCCGTCAACCTTACGCAGGTATAATTTATGCTTCATCTGATGGTTCATCTTGGACTCCTTATCAGTCACAAGATATGAAATTTAATCTTTATAGAGCTAAATTTTCTCCATTAACAGGTACAGCTGTCTTTAGAAATGCAAGAGAAGAATACCTATCTCTTACTAACATATACAGAATAAACTCAGGTGTACCTATTCAGACAGGTGACCTAGTTTATGCAGCTAATGCATCTAACCTTTCACAGTTTTTATCATCAAACAATTCTATATACCCGTTTGCAAGAGTTAAAAAGGTTGATGAAGTAACTGGTGTATTTTTTCTAGAAGATTCAAACGGACTCTTTAGCAATACAACATATAAAAATATAAGATTCTTTAGAACTCCAGATTCAAGTAACACATCTTACATTACTAACAGTTACTTAATAGCTAATGCTGAGATAGTAACAATTGATGATCCTATTTACCATGGATTTGTTCCTAAGTTTAGTTATTTTGAACCTGCAGGCACAGAAATAACTCAAACCTATCTAGGTACAGCTAACAGCACATATTCATATGCTTATGATTCAACTGCAGTACCTACAGTAAATGAAAGACTGATTGATTATACAGATTATGAAAGAGTAATTAGAAGTTATTCTAATGAAGTAGCTGCTGCATCTTATGGGGCTAACGGTTCTGCTACATTTACTCTTAATCTGGTTACTAACAATCCTTACCTCTCACCAGTTATTGATCTTGGTACTAGAACGTTCAATTACATCCAAAACAAGATTAATAATGATGAGACAAACGAATATACTAGATATGGTAATGCACAAGCAAAATACATTTCAAAGATTGTTCAACTTGCAGAACCTTCTGAAGATCTAAGAGTTTATGTAACTGGTTATCGTCCGGTAGGAACTGATATATCCGTATACGGTAAGTTCTTAAATGAAGCAACAGATGCAGAATCTTTCGATTCAAAAACTTGGACTAAATTGAGTTTTGATACTATCAGAGGTATTAGTTCAGGTGCAGCGTATAGTTCACCTGCTAAAAACGAATCAGAAAAAGATTACAGAGAATATATTTACGTATTACCTTCCACTAATGCTTACTCTACTTCTGCATTTGCTAATTCTGCAACCACAGGAACTGATCCTACAGGTGTATTAACTTATACTAATGTAGCTGGAAGTCAACACCTTCGTTATAATAAATTTGCAATCAAAATTGTTCTTACATCAAGCAACCCAGTAAACATTCCTACTATGCGTGACGTCAGAGCAATAGCACTACAGATGTAATATGAATAGAGTTGAACTAAAAGAAGTAGATAAATTTATTGGTCAAAAAGATAACCCAGGTGCTATTATAAACATAGATACTAGCGGTAAAGACGCTTATATTAATGCTAGAATGGCTAGACTTGAAAACCAAAAGAAGCTAAACGAAATAAATACTATTAAACAAGATGTAGATAACTTGAAATCAGATATAAGTGATATCAAGTTAATGCTAAAAGAGATTTTAGAAAGAAAGTAAATGACTGTTTTTGTAGCTAATGTAGATGTTTCAGCTGATTCTTTTGGTCAATGGCTCACCAAAACTAATCAGCTTGCTGAGGCTATGTCTAATGTAGCAGTCACTGTAGGTTCAAATACTGCAGTAGGTAGTGCAACAATTACAGGTAATTTTACAGCTAATAATTTAGTTACTAGTAACACTGGTTCTGTATTACTTGGTACTGCATCTTCTAATTCTTACATTAATGCTACTTCTGTAGTAATAAGAACATCTTCAACTGCTAATACAGTTTTAACATCTGCAGGTATGACAATAGATGGTGTTACTACTTATACTAAGACGTCTATGTCAATGGGTAATACTACTATCAGAGGTGCTAATATTACTTCTAATGTTGCGGTATTCTCTGATTCAGTAACTGTAGGTAATAGTTATTTTACAAGAACAACAGTAAGAGCAGATCAAGCAAATGCTCTTAATGCATGGACATCTAACACCCATGTTGTTGGTGACGTGCAGGCAAACGTTTATATTACAAGAGGTATGTTGGAAGTTTATGATAACCCAACAGGCAGTCTAGTACAAAATTCAAAACTTACATCTACTTCTCTTTATGTAAAAAATATTTTTGCAGATGTTATTACTCTTGCTAATGCAAGTACAAATTCAGTGTTTACCGGTAACACTACATTCTTAGGACAAAATAATTTCTTTCAATATGGTGTTACTGTAAATGGTCAATCTGAATTCTTTGGCAACGTTGTATTTACTGCAAATGTAAATTTTACAGGTTCTAATAATTACTTCACTAGAGGTTTTACATCTGCTAACATATCTTACTTTACTGGTGACGTAGTAGCATATGCTGGTATAGATACTACTGACTATATTAAATTCAATGGTGTAACAAGCGGTTCTACTACTTTAAGAGCAAATAATGCTGCTGGTTCTGCAACATTTATTTTACCAACAGTAGATGGTACAAATCAAGACTATATTGGTACTGATGGTGCTGGTAAACTTACTCTTCAAAAGTTAACAGGTAATAATACTATTGACTTTCAAGTTAAGTCAATAGGTGTTGGTACAGCTGCTTCCGGTACTACAGGTCAGATTAGAGCAACCGGCGATATTACTGCTTTTTACTCTGATGATAGATTAAAGACTAGATTAGGTGATATAACAGAAGCTCTTGATAAAGTAGAGAAGTTAACAGGGTTTTATTATAAGGCAAATGATAAAGCAAAAGAACTTGGTTACGATGATAATAAAATACAAGTAGGTCTATCAGCACAACAAGTACAAGAAGTACTACCTTATGTTGTAGTACCAGCCCCTGTTGATGAGAACTATCTAACTATTCAATATGAAAAATTAATACCTCTATTAGTAGAAGCAATTAAAGAGCTCAAAGCAGAAGTCGACAAGTTAAAAAATGGCAATTAAAACTAATCTCACTGTCGATCAAGGTGCAAATTTTTTATATAATGTTTATCTAGTAGATGCTAATGGAACGTCAGTAGACATTTCTGGTTATACTGGCAATTGCCAAATAAGAAAAACATACACTTCAACAACATATAACACTATGAATGTTGCTATTACTGGTGCTTCTGGTCTTATTTCATTAACTATGAATTCTGTAATTACTGCTAACTTGACATCAACAAGATATGTTTATGATCTTGAATTGTCTTCTAATAGTGTTGTATCAAGAATTATAGAAGGTGTTATAACTGTAAATCCTGGAGTTACACGCTAATGCGTGACGGTACTATAGTAATAAAAAAATCTGGTGATTCACTTATTACTATAGCCAGATCAGCACCTGTAGAATCTACCATTATTGTAAAAACTACCGGTTATATAATAGAACCTCTCTCTGTTCTTAAAAACGAAGAGACCGATCTTCTAGGCACAACCCCTTCCACTCCTAGAGTAGCTCCTTCAGTTACTAATTACTGAACTCTAAACACATACGATCCAGTATGATCGCAGATAATAGAAGTATCTGCATACATCTTAAATCCTTTTTGAGAAGCCATTTTAGCAAAGTAAAGATCTTCTGAGAAAGTATCGTTATGGTTAATTGCTGACTTATATACAAATTGTGGATAACCAATTGCAGCAAACACTTCTCTCTTAACCAAAACACAACCGAACCCACATGCGCCAATCTCTACTAAACCCTTACCTTTAATTTTATCCCAAGGTATATGTGTGTAACCACCTCTATCATTGCTTTCAAATACCTCTAATGTCTGTCTGTCAGGTATTCTTTGTCTATAAATTCCAGTTACTACATCTTTATCATGAGAAAGAAGTTTCTTAAGAGTATCTGGTGCAAAAGAGATATCATAATCTACTGAGAAGAGATAATCAAACGGTGTTTTAGTAACCCAGTCTGCAATTAAATTACGTACTTGATCTACATTATAACCATAAAAATATTGAAATACTGTTTCATAACCCTCTGGGACTTCTAGATCATAGATTGATTTAAATGTTGATGGTTCAATATTTTTTGCTGTAGGAATAGCAATCAAGATTCTCTTTTTCATAATATTACTTTCTACACTTTGTTTAATTTGTACTACTGGCTTATCTTCTTTGACGATCTTATTACCTGCAATCACAGAAGCATTTTTATTTTGTAGCTCACCATTTACTTTATAATCATTAAGCGGGTTTTTATCATTATAAACATAAAATATTTCTTGAACTGCAACTACTTTATTAGGATCTGCTTGTTCTAAGATATTATAAAATGTTGCATTATCTCCACCTGCTTTATACCAATTGCCACTCTCATCTTTAAATGCGTTATCTAGCACATTATTAAGAAGTTTACGCTTCCATACTCTTAGATGTGGATATGGCATACCCCAGTTAAATTTATGATTACGATAAGTCTTTGCTTCTCTCACAGACTTAGGGTAAGGTTGAGCAATAAGAGGTATATCATCTGCTTCTGACCAGCAAGAACCATAAGCATAATCTGTTTTGTTATCTGCAAATAGATTATTGTAATAATTAAAGATATTAGGATTATTTGCTAATGCATCATCACCGTCTAGTAGCATTACAATAGTATCGTCACCTTCTACGAATTTTCTAATAGTATTAATTTGATTACAAGGTGCACCCATATTTGTTTTATTCTGCAACCTGATTATCTTGGATCTAATGTGAATAGGTAGAGTATTAACATAATCATCAATTACTTTTTTAGTATCATCTGTACTACAATCATCTATTAGATATAATGACCAACTTTCATAGTCTTGTGATGCTACAGATTCAATACAACGAACGATATAGTCTTTTGCATTGTAAAAAGGTGTAATGACTGCAATAGATTGTTCTTCAGATCTCTTATATCCAGACCATTCTACTTGATTGCTAAACCGTCTACCATATACTTTATGTACCTTACTATTAATATAAGATACTTTACGGTATTCTTCTACAGGCATATACTGCCCAAACATCTTTAAGAATAACTGCTTCCATTGCAATGCAACTGTATCCCATGTATGAATATCTTTAATAATATTGCAGTAGTATTGTTTTTGTTGATGTAGGTAAGGATCTTTGTATGCTCTAATAACTTTCTCTACAAATTTTTCTACCTGATGATCAATATTAATTTCTGTAAAGAGGCTATTTGGTTCAATTGCATAATCAATAAAGTATGATGCAAGATCTACTGCAGTTTCTTCTAAAGCACCAAATCGTGTTGCAACCAATGGTGTATTATATGTTAGTGATTCAAGAGTAGAGATACCAAATGTTTCTGGGAATGCTCCTGGAAATAGAAACATGTTTGCTTTTGCAAGCAGTTCTGCAATTTCTTTCTGAGTAATAATACCTGTAAACTCAATATCTAAATCTTTATATTTTTGTTCTTTAACAAGCTTCATAAGAGTTTCACCCTGAGCATCCAAAGGTGAATCATCTCTAAATTTATAGTAACCACCAACAATCTTCAACTTAGCCTGAGGAATATATTGTTTAATTCTCGGCCAAATTCTATCAATGAGAGGAAGCATACCTTTTGTTACTGATGCATTATAAACAAAAAGATCTCTATCTTTTTTAGAGATATCAACTTCATCGATATATTGAACAACTGCATTTCTAGTTTGAAATACTTTGTTTTTTAATACCTCAAAATTACGCCTTTTACCGTGATTGCAGTTTGTAACATATGCAGTATGAAAATCAGAGAGTGTGAAAATATAATCAATATAATCATTAACTACTAAATCTTCTAGATTAAGATCTCCGTTTGCAAATGTATCATGCATCCACATGATTTTAAGCTTTGCATTATCTCTAATAGTTTTAAATAGAGATGGATGATGTCTAGTTGCATTTTTATATGCATCATAATAATGATCTGGGACGAATGGTACTACTGTTCTAGATGATATTACAATATCAAACTTATCGTTTTGATTGAGGCTGGTGATAGGCCTATAAGTTACACCATCATAAATACCTGGTATGCTATCATCTTCTTGACAAGCATTGAATACTGTGACGTTGAACCCTAATTTTGCAAGTTCTTTAGAGATAAGGATTACCGCTGATTCAGAACCGCCAAGTCCTCTTTTTGATAGCGTAGTGCCATCATAAACAAGACCGATCAAATCAAGAAAAGCAATAGTTGGGTATTTCATAATAACCTCATAACAAAACATAAATATCAAGGATACTTTTATTTATAGGTAATAGATGGCACTTACTTTTTACAGTCAGACACTGTCTGCTAACGGTACTGCTAATAATTTTACATTAGATCGCGCAGTAAATCAAGCAAATAGTATAATAGTTTCGATAAATGGTCTGGTTCAAGTGCCAGATGTGGATTACACAGTAAGTTCCACAAATCTTTACTTAACTACAACCCCTTTTACTAGTTCAGACATAGAAATCAGATATATTGAACTTGATAGCAATACAGGTTATCAAGGTTCTGCAGGTGTAACTGGATCTACCGGTTACACAGGTTCAGCTGGTGCGACTGGATATTCTGGTTCTTTAGGTTCTGCTGGTTATCAAGGATCAGCTGGTGCTCCTGGTGGATCAACCGGTTATACCGGTTCTATAGGTTACTCCGGGTCTGCAGGACCTGCAGGTACAGTGGGTGCTGCTGGTAAGCCTTCTAAGAGCAGCACATACACTGGTAATGGAAGTAATACTCAATTTACACTTTCTGAATCTGTTAGCGATCCTATTCAGATCATAGTAAGTGTTAACGGTCTTCTACAACTACCTACTACTGATTATACTATCTCTGGTTCTACACTTATACTTTCTGCTGCACCTAATAATGGTTCAGATATAGAAGTAAGATATTTTGATATCGTACAAGGTACTGTTGGTTATTCTGGTTCAGTAGGTTATACAGGTTCTGTAGGCTCACAAGGGTCTGCTGGTTACCTAGGTTCTGTTGGTTATCAAGGTTCTATAGGTTTTCAAGGATCAGCTGGTGCACCAGGAGGTAACACTGGTTATACAGGCTCAATAGGCTTTACTGGTTCTATAGGTTTTACTGGTTCTATAGGTGATATAGGATATCCTTATAAGACGTCAAGATATACTGGTAATGGTAGTAATACTATATTTACCTTATCAGATTATACTTCTAACGCTTCACACATTTTCGTATTCGTTAATGGTCTCTTAGAAACACCTGAAACTGACTACACTGTTTCTGGAACAACTCTCACGCTAGGATATGCACCACCACAAGGTGCTGAAATTGAAATAAGATATTTTGGTTTAGCGTTAGGTGGTACTGGATATGCAGGATCTGAAGGTGATCAAGGTCCTGTAGGTTATCAAGGATCAAGAGGTGCAACCGGTTATGAAGGTTCTATGGGTTATACCGGATCTAAAGGTGATCTCGGTTATACTGGTTCAATAGGATATACAGGTTCTAAAGGCGATACTGGCAACTTTGGTGGTGCTTCGTTTAGTTACCGTTATCTTACCGATACTGCTAATACTGATCCTGGTAATGGTAATTTTAAATTTGATAATTCTTCATTTAGTTCAATAAGCACCCTCTATATCAATGAAAATGATATTTTCTTTGATTCAACTTATTCGTTCTTACAAACTATTGATGACTCTACGTCTACTATTAAAGGTCAGTTTACTATTACTGACGTTGCTAATACTGATCTATCTTCTATCTTTAATATAGTAGGTTATCATAATTTTGTCTCTAACTATTTTATAGTACCAGTTGCGTTTGTTTCTGGTTCAAATAATTATACTAATAATGCTAATATTAATATTACATTTGCTAGAACAGGTGATAGAGGTGATACAGGTTACACTGGTTCTAGAGGTGACGCAGGCTACCTAGGTTCAACAGGTTATACTGGTTCTAAAGGCGATACTGGTTTTGTAGGTTCTAAAGGTGATACAGGATTTACCGGTTCATTTGGCTACACAGGTTCAAAAGGTGACACTGGTAGTACAGGATTTGTTGGTTCTTTTGGTTATACAGGCTCAAAAGGTGATACAGGATTTACCGGGTCCTTTGGTTATACCGGTTCAATTGGATTTACTGGATCGAAAGGTGATACAGGATTTACCGGGTCGTTTGGATTTACAGGTTCAATAGGCTATTCTGGGTCTGAAGGTTATACAGGTTCAAGAGGTAGTACCGGGTTTACAGGATCATTTGGTTATACTGGTTCTATTGGATTCACTGGTTCAAAAGGTGATCTAGGCTATGCAGGTTCTATAGGCTATACTGGAAGTTCTGGTTATACTGGTTCTCTAGGTTACTCTGGATCACAAGGTAATATTGGACCTCTAGGTTTTACAGGTTCAATTGGTTTTACTGGTTCTTCCGGTTTTACTGGAAGTTTAGGTTTTACAGGTTCTATAGGCTACACAGGTTCTATTGGTACTACTGGTTATGTTGGTTCTATCGGTGATCTAGGTTATTCTGGTTCTATTGGTTTTACAGGCTCTTTTGGTTATTCTGGATCAGAAGGTTACACAGGTTCTCAAGGTGATCTTGGATACACAGGATCTATAGGTTTTACTGGATCAGTAGGTTATGATGGGTCACAAGGTGATCTAGGTTACACTGGGTCTATAGGTTACACTGGATCAAAAGGTGACACTGGCTATGATGGTTCTATAGGTAGTTTAGGTTATACAGGTTCTTTTGGTTATACAGGATCTATAGGTTTTGTAGGTTCTACAGGTTCAGGTTATGTAGGATCAAAAGGTGATACTGGTTCATTTGGTGGTGTAGACTGGTTATACATCTTTAGTTCAAATACAGAGAACGGTGATCCGGGATCTGGATATTTTAGAATTTCTAATACTGATTTTGAACTAGCAAACACTCTTTACGGAAGTAAAGTAACTATTCTTTTAGATTATATTTACAATACTATTGCTTTCGTAAATACTTCTACTTCAGGTATTAAGGGTTATATTCAAGTAGCTGAAGTAACTAATACTGCTAGTTATGCATTGTTTGCTATCAATGGTGGTATTCAAGAATATTCTAACTATGCAAGTATACCAATTTCTTGGTTGTCAGGTTCTTCTAATACTTTCTCTAACATTACTTCAACTCTGTTCACTATAGCAAGACAAGGTGACGTTGGTGATACAGGTTTCTCAGGTTCTACTGGTGGATATGGCTTTACCGGTTCAATAGGTTACACTGGTTCTGTCGGGGTTACTGGGTATGATGGTTCTACCGGTTATGCTGGATCGGTAGGATATGTGGGATTACAAGGTGATCTAGGTTACACAGGTTCTATCGGCTATACAGGTTCTATTGGTTTTACAGGTTCTGAAGGTCCAATTGGACTAATTGGTCCAGTAGGTTTTGATGGTTCTCAGGGTTATACAGGCTCACAGGGTGATTTAGGTTATACTGGTTCATTTGGTTATACAGGTTCTACTGGTGCAGGGTTTACCGGTTCTGTAGGTTTTGTTGGATCTTTAGGCTTTACTGGTTCTACTGGTGCAGGGTTTACTGGTTCAACTGGTTTTATCGGCTCTCAAGGCGATAAAGGATTTACAGGTTCTAGAGGTGTTTCTGGTTTTACTGGTTCAGTAGGCTTTAACGGTTCACAGGGTGATTTAGGTTACTCAGGTTCATTTGGTTATACAGGGTCTGCTGGATTTACCGGGTCAGCTGGTTATACTGGTTCACTAGGCTATTCTGGTTCTTACGGTTATACAGGATCATTAGGCTATACTGGATCAAAAGGTGATACTGGTTATGTTGGATCT
>Ga0315900_10005788_pt1 | contig 16852 bp, 32 predicted proteins | sample LakEriMetagenome_FD_203521 | JGI IMG/M metagenome (GOLD analysis project Ga0315900, IMG submission 203521) | Freshwater fungal communities from buoy surface, Lake Erie, Ohio, United States - Buoy 12 MA114 | ecosystem: Environmental > Aquatic > Freshwater > Lake > Lake biofilm | place: USA: Lake... | reverse complement strand
ACGCGTGGATCGAGGAGAACAAGGGCTTCATCGACAGCGGGCTGGAAGCCCTCAAGTCGGTGATGGTCAGGGCGCAGGACATCGCCGGAGCATCGGCGGTCGCGTGGCTCCGCGAGAACGGGGCCGATCCCGACGTGATCATTGCGAGGGCAGGCGAACTCGCGACTATGATCACGAAGCGGTGCGATGCCGCCACCGGCACGGTCATGGAGGACTGTGCAAGGCTCTACGCCGGATCGAGGCAGGCGAAGGACGTCACCCTGATGGCCTACGTCGCGTACTCCATCGTCGGTGTCAAGGCGGCGAACGAGTTCATGAAGTCCTGAGTCAAGCCAGATTCACGCTGCGGCTAGAGGCGTATCTAGCCGCAGCGTGACCGGCGCAAACAAGAAGAAGGCAGATTCAAATGAGTTCACTCAACTTCAGCAACGAGGAGCAATCAGATGTCGGATCATTCATGGCAGCACCGAGTGTCGATGGTTCTTACGGAAGCGATGCAGGCTGCGATCAAGCAGTGGAACAGCGATGCGATGAAGACGGTGATGCAAAGTTCGACGGACCCTCACAAGATCAGGGCCGGGTTGATGACGCTCATCACGACGGAGTACGCCGACAGGATCACAAGCATCGTGGAGGAACACTTCGGCTCGAAGAGTTCTTCGTGAGCGAGCGAGTCACGCTCCGTCGCGGAGACATCTTCCGTGCGAAGGGTGGCCCGTACTACGTCAGCGACAACGGGCAGAAGATCAAGATGGCGGAGCGAGGCCCGTTCCGCTTCTCGGCGTACTGCGAGCAGGGCGACCAGAAGTGGATCGAGGCGTACTCGGTCCGTGAAGGTGGCTTCGCGATCCTGTGCCTAACTGATCGCGATAGCATCCTTCCGGGGTCGTTCGTTCCTCGTCCGTACAGCGTCGGCGGTCGCGTGACCGGGAAGCCGCTGATGCGGATCGAGGGGCGTAAGAAGAAGTCCGGCAAGAAGCGGATCGTCATCGACGCCGAGGACGTTCAGGCGATGGCATCGCCAAGCGTGAAGCCAGACAAGGCCGAACGCCGCGAGGGCCGCAGTGAGGCAGCCAGCCGCAGGGCCGCAGGGGGCCGCAGGGCCGCTATTGAGGCGGTATTGGCGGGGCTTGCCCCTATTGCCCCGGCGGGGCAGTAGAGGCTATGATGGGGGGGTCGCCGGGGCGTTCCCGGCGACCCCGGTTCGGTTGGCTCAAGAATGAATGAAGGACACGAAAATGACTCCAGAAGAAATGGCTCGCATCGCTGCTCGCATCGCTGCTCGCAAGGAACTCGGCATGACCGCCGAGGAATACAACGCTCACGAGCGTCGCGTCGAGGTCGAGAAGCAGGTCGCTCGTCACAACGAGATCCAGCGGCAACTCTGCGAGTTCATCAACGAAGGGTTCGTTCGTCGTGGGTCGAAGACTCGGTGCAAGATCGTTCGTGGCAAGGCGATGATTCCGTTCGTCGGTTGATCTTTCTGGTTTCATTCACACACTTTTCACAAAGGACACGACAATGGCAACTCCCATCAATCCCGTCTCTGGCATCCGGTTCATGGATCAGGACGACCTCATGTCGTTCGGTGGTGCAGAGGATTTCGCGTTCGGCGGCCAGCCGCCGGTCATCTATGAAAACAGCGACCGACTCATCGTCGCCGGTCGCAACGGAGTCGAGGTCATGTTCGGTGACACCGAGTTCGATCACTACGTTCTGGCTCGCGAGCAGATGACGATGCACGAGGCGATCTTGGTCATCGAGTTGATCGAGTCCGCGAGCCGCGACACGCTCAAGGCAATCGGGTTCACTGTCGGTCGTTGATTTCTCATCCACCACTTCACAAAGGAACTCACACGATGAACGCCAAGAACGCTATCGCACTCGACCTCGCCTTCCTCCGCCGTGCGGAGCGGTTCGTCAAGCGGAATCGGCTCGGCAAGAACGTGCGAGTGCAGGCTGCACTCAATACGCTTCGCACCGAGACTGCCTCCATCGTCCGTCAGCAGATCGTTCGCGGTTGATTTGATCTGGTTCGATTCACACACTTTCACAAAGGACAATCCCATGTTTCGCAACATCATCAAGAAGTTCGCTCTGTCGCTGGTCGCCGATGACATCAAGGACATGATCAACGAGGCCGTCAGTGACGCGATGGAGTCCATCTCGGATCACATCGACCTCAAAGATCTGGCCGACACGGTCGCCGAGTCGATCAGCGTCGATGCCGAGGAGATCGCTCGTCACATCGACACGAGCGACATCGCTGGTGACCTCGACCTCAGCAGCGTCGCGGAGAACATCGACATCGACCAGATCGCCGAGACGATCGCGGAGAACATCGACATGGATGCTGTCTCCGAGGGCATCGACCTCGACGATCTGGCGAATGCCATGAACAAGGTTCGCCAGATGCGGCGGCGCATCCGGCTCGCCAAGAAGTCCTGAACCCAGAAGAAAGAAAGGAGCAAGTGATGACCCGGTTTCAGATTGCAGATCGCGTGATGGCAGTCGTTCCAGACGGAGCGAGCGAGGTCACGATCGTCGCGGGCTTCGTCGCGGGGATCGAGCAGGACGGGCGGCTCATCGCCATCCGTCCGGTTCAGCAGGACGAGTGGGAAGAGGGGGCCATGCCGCAGGACGGCGAGGATCTCCTGTGGTCGTGGTGGTGCGACGCGTCGAGCGTCTACCACGTTGTCGATGCCGAGAAGGCGATCGAGCAGTGTTCAAGGATGAACGCTGATGATTCCCAAGGAGGGGCTGACGATGAACTGGGAGTTGATCTTTGAGTTGATTCTGCTCATCATGCGGATCGTTTCCGCAGGGCAGTGTGATTGATCGGTCAGGTTCTTCAAGGAGAATGAGATGGCAACCAGCGTTGATGACAAGATGGCGGCTCTGCTCGCCGAGGTCCAGAAGGTTCTTGATCCGCTCCGCTCGAAGGACGCGGGCGCAGCCAAGGTCGCCAAGGAGGTCGCGAAGATGATGGAGGGTCCCGAACTCCGTGGGTTCCGCGTGGTTCGCCGCTACAGGGCGAAGTTCACGGCGGGGCAGTTGATGCTCGCCGACGGCAAGGGGCCGAAGGAGCGTCGTGCCGCCGTGGTCAAGATCAACTCGTCGCTGACGAAGTTGATGAACGCGGAGTGCGAGCCGGGAGAGATCATCACGACGATGAACTCCGTCCTCGATTCCCTCAAGGGAGTCGAGGCCCGGAACAAGGACTCCGAGGCGTTGATCAAGAAGGCGGTCGAGATCTACAGCCGCGAGTGGAAGAACTCCTGAGAAGCAGCGAAGACTTCATCGCTGAACTGCGAGAGGCGACTTCGGTCGCCTCTCGCTTTTTTGTTCACTCGCTCGCCGTGTTTTCAAAAAAGTTCAGCGGATGGTATTGCACCGCATGTTCGATAGGTGATATGATGCGGGGCATGAGCCAGCATCGCATCGCAGGGCCGGGGCAGGGCCGGGGCAGGGCAGCCCCCCCACTGAGGGGCCGGGGCCGCAGGGCCGCAGGGCCGGGGCAGGGCCGCAGGGTGGCCGGGGCAGGGCAGGGCCGCAGCAGGGCCGCAGCAGGGCCGCAGGGGGCCGCAGGGCAGGGCCGGGGCCGCAGGGCAGGGGCAGGGCAGGGGGCCGCAGGGCCGCAGGGCAGGGGCAGGGGCCGGGGCCGGGGGGCCGCAGGGGCAGGGCCGGTCACGCTCACCGCAGCCGAGGCCCGCGCGATCGCATCAGCGTTTCAGTGGTTCGCAGTGAACCGCGAGAGCGAATCAGCAGTCGCTCTTCTTGGCCTGCTGAAGAGATCTTTCAAGAAAGGAAAATGATGCAGACTTTCTTACCGTATCCGTCGTTCCGGCGTTCTGCGGCGTCGCTCGATTCCAAGAGACTTGGAAAGCAGAGGGTCGAGGCGAAGCAGATACTGATCGCACTCGGCGTCGGCGTCGGAGAACACGAAGGAAACCATCTCTCACGCTGGCGTCACCATCCAGCCGTCAAGATGTGGAAGCGGCACGAGTTCTACCTCGCAGAGTACGCGATCTTCATCTGCAACGAATGGACCTGCCGTGGATTCAAGGATTCGATGACGACTCAGTTCTACGAGGTTCGTCAAAGGCTGCTTTGTTCAAATCACAGAAATCCTTGGTTCAAGCCCGAGTGGCTCGGGATGCCAGATTTTCACGCATCGCATCGCAGCAATCTGCTTCGCAAACTCCCTGATCATTATTCTCGCTTCGGGTGGACCGAGGCGGATGACATGGAGTATGTTTGGCCGGTTTCGTGAAGGAGGACGGAATGAGCAGCGACGACAACGACATCGTGACGATTCTTCGTGACATCAGCAACGACGAAAGCGTCGAGGACGGAATCAGGGAGGAGTGCTTCAACGGATCCATGGAAATCACCCGCCTCCGCAGCCTTCGCCTCACTCGCGAGGAGCGGGAGGCGGTGGCGTACTACCTCGGGATGGGCGGCCCATATGGAATCGCCGCCACCCTGCGCGGCTTGCTGGAGCGGTTGAGGTGACAACAGAACACGCAGGATCAGCGGCGGCTCCGCCGTCCGCTGCATCCGCTGGTTATGCGGCTGCCGCGATTGAGGAGATTTCGTATATGAGCGAAAACGCCATAGCGTGGCTGGTTGCCGCAATAATCGGAGTTTTCATTGTCGCGATCAGCGTTTTTACTATTCCGCCGCCCAGGAAACGACGGTGGTGAATCAATGCCACATAACGACAAGGATCAGGAGCGGCGAGACATGAACACTGACAACACCAACCGGGACGCCGAGCCGTCTCCTGCATCCGCTGGTTCTGCGTGGCGACCACCAGAGAAGGCTGTGAAGTTGCGGTGCAAGCCGACTCCGTTCCTTGACGGTGTGGAACTGGTTGGATTTGCGAGGGACTCTGATCGCCGCAAGTACGTCGCTTCAATCGCATGGAAAGAGCAGTCTGAAAACGATGTGTATTTCGTTGACCCGACCGTGCGTCTTGCGATGGAGAACGCGCAGGAACTCATGGACGACCTGTGGGCGTGCGGCGTTCGACCGACCGAAGGCAACGGGTCGGCTGGGGCAATGCGGGCGGCCGAGCGGCACATTGACGACCTGCGGAAGATCGCATTCAAAACACTCGGGATTGGGTAACGCAGAACACGCGAGATCAACAGCCGCGAACGAAGGAGGCGGCAACTATGAGCGATACGAATGAGCGGTCTGTTGCATCGACTGGTTCTGTGGCGAACGAGCCTGCGGCGTGGGGAGTCCTTCGCGTGGGCGGCGGTTGGGTTTCGATCCTTGCCAACGAGGTTCAGGCCGAGACGAGCCGCAAGTCATGGGACGCGAACGAGAATTGGGTGCATGAGGTCATCCCGCTCTATCGCTTGCCAATGCTCACGGGCGAGGAGCAGGAAGCGTTGAAGCAAGCCGAATGGACGCTGCGTGAAATCGTTGATGCGAATTGCGACAAGGCCGCCGCAACACTGCGATGCCTTTTGGATCGGTTGGGCTAGTCCACAGAACACGCAGGATCAACAGCCGCGAACAAAGGAGGCGGCGAACATGAACGATACGAATGAGCGGACGAAGTGACACAGAGAGAGAAGTGAAGTGATTACACAAGAAAGAAAGAAGGCTCACATGAACCAGAGATTCAAGGCAGAGGTCGGCGTCCAGAACTACACGGCAAAGACGCAGATGTGGTACATCATCTCCGGGAACGAGCGAGAGGACGTCGTGGCTGACGGGAAGCCGATGATCGAGATCGGCGGCAGCCTGTTCTCGTCAAGCACAGACTGGCGGCACTCACGGGCTCACGCTGTCCGTGACGTCATCGCCAAGATCGAGGAGATCCGCGATGCGTTGTCGCGGCAGATCGATGAAATCAAGAAGAGCGAGGGGGTGCTTTGATGACGAACGAATCCAAATGCAGGTCGGCGTCAGGGACAAGGTTCAAGGACGCCGAAGAGAAGAGGGCGGTCGAGGCTAAGGAGACTGCCAAACTGTGGAGGCTCGTCAAGGCTGCAGTCCGCGTCGTTGACGCGTCGCGGTCTGTGTCGCGTGGCGTCTACGAGATCGCGCCGGAGGCGATGATCGCTCTCAGGCATCTCTGCGACGAGATGCGGTTCCCTCTCAAGATGCACCAACTTGAGATCATGAAGGCCAGTAAGGAGGGCGACGATGAGTGAAGACATTCTCGTGGTCTGCCCTCAAGCGGTCGTTCCGGCGTGGGGGCTTCAGGTCGAAACGTGTCACGCGAAGGAGCCATGGAAGCATCAGCGTGACGCCTGTGATTGGGTTCGCGAGCGTCGCTCGTCAATGCTCGCCCTCGACATGGGAACTGGCAAGACGCTCACGGCGATCATGGCTACCTGCAAGAAGGGGATCAATGCGGTCCTGCTCGGCAAGGGAAGCACGAAGTCGCGTGCCGCGAAGTTCAAGAAGTCAATGCTCGTTCGGCCGAAGGACACTGGCGTGATGGTCGTCGTGAACTACGACTCTGTGTGGCGAGGAGAACTGGCGAAAGCCATCGGCTCGCACAAGTGGAAGGCGATCATCCTCGACGAGTCGCATCGCATCAAGGCTCCCGGAGGGCGGGCTTCAAAGTGGCTCGCGTCTCTGGCTCGTGCGAACCCGCAGGCGAAACTTCTGTGCCTGACCGGTACGCCGATGCCTCACTCGCCACTTGATCTGTACGGGCAGTTCCGTTTCCTTGACCCGAGCGTGTTCGGTACCTCGTTCGCACGGATGCGGGCGAGGTACGCGGACTGCGACCCGATGTTTCCGAGCAAGGTGAGGAAGTGGCTCCGTCAGGATGAACTGGCGTCGCTCCTGAACCGCCACTCGTTTCGCGTCACGGCAGACGAGGTTCTGGATCTTCCAGAAGCGATTCACGAACGAATCCCGGTGATCTTGTCGCCGAAGGCACGGAAGTTCTACGACAGCCTCGAACGCGACATGGTCGCAGCGGTAGGAAGCGGTCACGTCGTCGTGTCGAACGCACTGACGAAACTCCTCCGGCTTCAGCAGGCCACAGGAGGGCATTCTGTCGTCGAGACGGGCGACGGTCCTGCGACGATATACCTAGACGGGACGCCCGCGAAGAGGCTCGCCCTCGAAGGCTGGATGGAGGACATCGCGGTCTGCGAGCCGCTCGTCGTGTTCTGCAGGTTCAGGAGTGACATCAACGATGTGATCGCAGCCTGCAAGGCAACGGGGCGTAGTTACTCTGAGTTGTCAGGCGAGCGTAACACTCTCGCCGAGTGGCAGTCTGGAGAGACTGATGTGATCGTCGTGCAGATTCAGTCTGGCGGAGTCGGAATCGACTTGACCAGAGCGGCGTATTGCGTCTACTACAGCCTCGGGTTCTCGCTCGGCGATTACGAGCAGAGCCTCGCTCGCCTTCGCAGGCCGGGGCAGCAGAGATGCGTTCGCTACTATCATCTGGTCGCCGAAGACACGGTTGACGAAGAAGTCTACAAGGCTCTGTCGAGCCGCAAAGATGTCGTGAATCACGTCCTGGAGATGCTGTCATGCAGAACGACATAGTCGCAAGGCTCAGGGAGGTCGCAGATCACGCACTGATGTCCGCTTCGCGGAACGACGTGCTTCGTGCAGCGGCTGAGATCGAGACACTGCGGAGGGTCGTGAAAGAGGCGACCCATTACGCGTACGAGTCTGGATACTACGAAGGCGTCTTGTCCATGATCGCGAACGGTGAGGCACGCACGGATGCTGCCGAGTTCGCAATCGATCACATCAGGAGGATGCGGAAGTGATCTGCGAGATATGCGAGCGACGCGAATGCGACGAACCGTGGGTTCGATGCAACGTGTGCAGGAAGATGATTGCCGAGTGCAGGAAGAGCGAGGAGGCGACGCGGAAGAAGTTGAGAGAAGAGGCGATGAAACTGATCGGGCAGACAACTCCGGGGATGAAGCAGTTTGGTTGTTCCGTCCACGAGCGTCGTGGGCGAAAGATTTTGAAGGATCGTTCACACATAGATACAGGGGATCTCGACGATGAACTTGAATGAGATACTTGACGCGGTAGTCAAGAAGCAGGCTGAGTGCGACGAGATGTCGATCAGCATGAAGAAGTTGGAATCTCAGTGCAAAGAGTTGGAAAATCTCGCGGCCGAAGCCCTTGTGGCAAGCGGCCTCGACCGGGTAACGTATGCGGGCCGGTCGTGGCGGGTGGAAGTCGCGGCCTACTTGTCGGTGCCGAAGGACAACAGGGACGCCGTGCTTCAGGCCGCAAACAACGAGGGCATCGCCGACGAGTTGACAACTGTCAACACCGCGACGCTGAAGTCGTGGCTCGTCGAGAGAAAGAAGGAGCTCGGAGAAGAGGGCGTCGGCAATCTGGCTGACGGAACTTCGTTCGAGGGTCTGGTCAGTGAGTACTCGCAGATCCGGTTGCGTAGCCGGTCTGTGTGATGTTGGTGGTTCTTTTCATCATGAAGGAGTGTGACCATGAGTCCCACTGGTGAGTTGATCACGGGCTTCGAGGGATCGAAGTTCCTCGCTCTCCGCCCGGAGAGCGATGTCCGTGAGGCGTTGATGGCAAACCTCGGCCCCGGCGAGACGCTTCAGGCGTCGGACCTGCCGAGGGTGCCGACTCCGTCCGGAGGAGGCAAGGTCTGGGCGTGGACCGACTCGGGTAACAACGAGCAGTCCGCGAAGAGCATCGAGGGAGTCCTCGCCTACTACGGCGTGCGCGGCACGCTCTGGGGCAGCGAGGAGCCGCAGGGCAAGGCGTCGCCGGTTCTCGTGACCTACGACCTCCTCACGGCGGTCAGGGTGAACGACGACATCGGCGATCTCGATGCCGACGTTCTGGAGTCGTGCAGGACGGGCGACCGGACCTACGACTGGCAGCGACTGCCGTACAACCAGTACGGCACGAGCAAGTCCGGTCGCGGGAAGCGGTGCAAGGAGAGCCGACTGATGGCGATCCTTCGCGCCGACGAGGCGTGGCCGCTGCTCGTCGCGGCTGGCCCCGGCTCGCTGAAGACGGTGGTCCCGTTCGTGAAGAGGCTTCCCGTCCCGCACTTCCGGGCGGTCGTGAGCCTCACGCTGGAGAAGATCGAGAACAGCGGCGGTCAGCCGTACTCGCAGATCGTGCCGAAACTGACCGGCACGCTCAGCCGCGAGGAGGGCGAACTCGTTCGCCGGCTCTACACGGTTCCGCTGTCCAAGGTCGCGAATCAGGTCGAGTTCGAGAACGACTGATCGCGGCTCTCTGATCCCAACGTAAGCCGGAGGGGAGAGTCGCGGAGCGGCCTCCCCTCCGGTGTTTCCATGCACCAACCACAAGGGACAATCAAATGATCGGCAAGTATTGCGAACTCGGGTGGCGGCTGATCCGCCTGAACGGAGTCATCAGGCCAGAGGTCTGCACATGCCAGAAGGGAGCAAGATGCCCGACTCCCGGAAAGCATCCAATCGGTGCGGATTGGCAATCGCGGGCATCGAGCGACGAAGACACGGTGATGTCTTGGTACGAGGACAATGAGAAGCACAACATCGGCGTCCTCCTCGGCGAGTCATCTGGCATCATCGACATCGAACTCGACGATGACGCAGCGAGGGAGGCGTGGGACTCGCTCGGCCTTGGCGAAGTGTGGACCCCGACGTATACGGCCGGAAGAGGGCCGCACAGAATCTTTCGTTGGCAAGAGGGGCTGCCTCCCGTCGCGGTCAAGAAGGCGATGGGCATCGAGTTCCGCCTTGGCAACGACGGCAAGGCTTCGCAGTCTGTGCTTCCGCCGAGTACGCATCACAGCGGAGCGAGATACGCGTGGGTCGATGGGCTTTCGCCTGATGACGTCGAGATCGCAGACGTTCCTGACAAACTGCTTCGGCTCCTGTGGAACGACGACGGCTCCCCGGCGAGCGAGAGCAGGGCTCCGGCAAGTGCGATCATTCACGAGAAGGTCGAGAAGGGCGGCAGGAACAACGCGCTCTATCGGTTCGCGTGCGACGAGGGCTTCAGATGCCGGGATATCAACTCGGAGAAGGAGCAGCAGGATCTGCTCGCGAAGATCTCTGCGATCAACACGATCCAGTGCGTGCCTCCGCTTGGAATGGAGGAGGTGATCTCGATCTACAGGAGTGCTGTCGCGTTCGTCCGCAAGACGCAGTCGGCTGGTATGCCAGTTGAGTTGGCGATGAATCAGTGCGAGCGTGGGATCACGGAGAAGAAGAAGCGAGGCGACCCGACTCCGAAAGAAAAGGATTGGGTCCGTGCGTTCACGGTCACGGGGCTGCACTACGCTCCGCCGAAGGACGGAGGCGATCCCGAGTGGTGGCCCGGAGAGTGGACACTGACGGTGGTTCACGCCGATCCGCTTGAATACCGGCTTCATGTTCCGGCATGGGCCGAGTGGACCGCGAACGGTTCTGGGAACATCAGCCTGACGGTCGCACAATACAGATCATCAACAAAAGTCGCATCTTCTGTGCTGTCAGCGACTGGAGTCGTGATGCTGGACGACGAGCCAGGAAAGTGGAAGCGAATCTGGGACGGCGGCGGAAAGAAGAAGGCGACCAGAGGCATCAAGGCCAAACTGCTGGACAACGTCACGCACGAGTGGCCGGGGGCTTCCAGCCTTCGGTACGTCGTGCTGGCAGGCTGGCTCTACGACAGGCTGTCGCAGGCTGCCCAGCCGAACGACGATGACACGCCCGACCCGACGGGGCGAGCGGCGTGGAGGGCCGACGGGACGCTCTGGTGGAACTGGACGAAGGTCTGGGAGGACATCGAGCGGAACCACCGGGTCATGGAAGGCGAGCGTCAGGCACTGAAGCGGCGACTGATCGGCCGATTCGAGGACGGATCGAACGACTTCAGGCACGCGGAGTTCAGGCACTCTGGGGGATCTAGGAAGACCTACGTCATCTGGGGTAAGCGAGAGTTCGCGATTCTGGAACAGATGGCGACGGAAGAAGCCGGGGGCTTAGGGGGCAAGTAACATCATGTCCCAAAAAGTAGTGATTTCGTGTGCGGTTTGTGCGTCAGGAGCGTTTCGCACTTGTTTTCTAGGCATATTCGTGCCGGGGAAACCTGACGGGGAAACCAAAATGCCGCACAAAAACCTGCGGCAAGAGGGGAAGATTGCCTATCTTATCAGGAGGACAGAAAGATGCAGATAGCAAGGCTGATCGGTGGGGCAGGGACGGGAAAGACTACCGAACTACTGAAGATCATGGAGTCGGCCCTGAAGACCATCAAGGATCCGACTCTTCTCGGATTCGCTTCGTTCACTCGCGCCGCCAGATCTGAGGCGGTCAATCGGGCGAGCGCGGCTTGGAACATAGATCCCGAGATTCTCTCCAAGAAAGGGTGGTTCCGGACGGTTCACTCAACCGTGCTTCGCTGCCTCGGCGACTCGGCGAGCGAACTCATCGGTGACTCAAAGAAAGACCTCGAATGGATTTCTGATGCGCTCGGCGTGAAACTCTCGACAGACGTCGATGACGAGTACGGAAGAACGAAGTTCGTCGGCGATCCTGTCGTTGCGTCTGCACTCAACTGCTGGTCGCTCGCGAGGGTCACGATGACGGACTTGGTGAAGGTCGTGCATCGCGGAAGGTCCATCGACGAGTCTGTTCCACCACTGGAGATCGTCGTGAAGGTTGCCGAGAGGTACGAGTCGGCGAAGAGGCTGCACGACAAGATGGACTTCAACGACTCGCTCATGAGGTTCGGAGGAATCAGGATGACTCCGAAAGAAGGAGTCTCGATTGTTCAGCCGATGGGATTCCTGCCGGAAGTTCACGCATGGCTGTTCGACGAGCAGCAGGATGCATCGCCGCTGCTCGACATCGTGTGCAAGCGGCTCGTCACGGCCGAGACAGTGAAGTGGTGCTACGTTGTCGGCGACCCGTTCCAGAGCATCTATGGGTTCGCAGGGTCATCGTCCGACTGCTTCATGTCGTGGCCCGCCGACAAGGAGCGGATCATGCCGAAATCATGGAGATGCCCGAAGCCGATCATGGAACTCGGTGAGAAGTGTCTCAGGAGGCTGTCTCGCGGGTACTTCGACCGAGGCATCGCTCCGGCGGATCACGAGGGTTCGATAACTGAGTCAACGATTGAGGACGCCGCGACGATGGCGAAGCCGGACGAAGATTGGCTGTTCATTGCGAGGACCAACTTTCAAGCGACTCGGCTAGCGGCTGCTCTGCACAGTTTCGGAAGGCCGATGCGATGGGTGAATCAGCCGGATGGGATGTCAAACAGGGCGGTCGGCCTCCGGGCTCTGTACGCACTCGAAAGGAATGAGTCCATCAGCGGAGCCCAGTGGAAGCAGGCAATCGAACTGCTTCCGGCTCAGGACAAGGAGGGCAGGAAGTTCTTGGTCCGTGGAATGAAGTCTCGGTGGAGAAACGACCCGAGCCTCGTCGACGAGTGGGACAGGATCTGGCCCGAGGAGATCACGAAGGTCGGTGCGACCGGTGAACTCGTGGCGGCCATACGCGAAGAACGATGGGCATCACTTGTTGACAAGGGGACTCAATGGAGAAGGATGGCGGTGAAGTGGGGGCCAGACTTGGCAAGCCAGCCGATGATTCGTGTTGGCACGGTCCATTCCGTGAAGGGGGCTGAGGCCGACAACGTGGCGTTCCTGACAACGACCAGCAGGACTGTCGAGCGAGGACTTGAGGAGGCGACGCAGCGCGACGAGGAGCATCGGATCTCATACGTCGCAGTCACGCGGACTCGCAGGAATCTTGTTATCGTGAACGAGGGAAGGAGCGGGACTCCAAGGATGGAGGTTCTTTGATGCTTGATTACGTCGATTCGATGGGGTCGGCTGATTTTGTTTTGCTTTCCATTTCACTCTCAATAGGAATCCAGAAATGTCTGAGATCATTCGCATGGATGACAGGGCTGAATGCGGTAGATGCGGGGGAACGGCGCACGACTATGTGAGCCACGCGAAGGGCGAGGTCACGATTCAGTGCTGCTATTGCCTTCAGTTCGCGAAAGTCTTCGGCGAGCCGCCTTCGTCTGCGTTCAAGGGCGTCTCGGAAAGAGGCTCCTATGTCCTCAAGCACGGACGCTACAAGGGATCAAGCGTCAGTGACGTTGCATCACTCGGCGAGCGCGGAGTAGAGTACCTGCGACTTCTGGCGAAGGACTCGCCGAAGATGGCTCCGATCATCAACGAATACTTCGATTCATGCACCGCCGTGGGCGTGAAAGCGGCTTCGCACTCTCTGCCGCATCGGCCGCCAAGTCGGGAAGAGGCGAGTATCTCCGACAGCCAGTGACGAATGTCAGTCCTTCATTCGGGTGCTGGCAAACTCGGGGGCTTCGGCCCCCGAGTTTTTTTGATCGAAGAGTTGACACGGGCGACTTCTCGGGGTATCAAGTTCGCTCATGGCAAGGGAGTCCGCGATCGTCGCCAGCATCGTTCGCGCCGCGAAGGCATCTGGATGGTGGACCATGAAGATTCATGGAGGCCCATATCAGTTGAGCGGAGTCCCTGACGTACTCTGCCTGAAAAGCGGAAGAGCCGTGTTCCTTGAGGTGAAGCAGCCCGGGAAGAAGCCGACGGCGATTCAGGTGGAGCGGATGCGTGAAATCAGCACACAAGGCGGCGCGAAGTGTGCCGTCGTAACTTCAAAGGAGGAAGCACTTGATGCTCTTCAGGATCATCCGGAAGGTTCTGTGCGGTTCGCTGTCGATCGAGATCACGTTCGAGCGGAGCGACGAGCCGCCGTGCGAGATCATGACGGAACACGCCGACGAAGTTGAATCCGCAGTCAGGGAACTCTACGAAGACACAGACAAGTCTGCCGCACTCGTTGCGATGGAGATCGTTGACAAGTTCCGTCGAGTGAGTTGCGTACGCGTCGAGGATGAAGACAACGGCGACTGCATCTGCTGCTCCTACGAGGAATGAACATGAGCGTCGGAGAACTCTCCTGGATCTGCGTCGGCATCACAATCAACGCCGTCACGTTCTTTATCGGCTTCGCCGCTGGAATCGCGGCACAAGTCAAGGACTCCAGAAGCAGATGAAGCCTCAAGGAAGCGACCTGATCGCGATGCTTCGTGCGGCCCACGAGGATCCTTTCGCGACAGAATACGACCCGAGGAGCCTGCTCCTGTTGGCAGCGAACGCGCTTGAGCAGCAGAAGGAAACCATCTGGAATCTGATTGTAGAACTGGCAAGGGCAAAGGAAGCGAACACATGAAACTCGTATGGTTCCCTTCGTGGCTCTGCCAGAACTACACATACGGCCAGAGTTTCGGCAAGAAATGCCCGTACTGCCCGTACTCGATGAACCTGCAAACGAACAGGCTCATCTACAACAACGAGGAGACATCGAGCAACGATCTCGCCGAGGCGAGTGACCTGATCGGGTTCTTCTGCGAGAACTTCGAGACGATGGGCAGGCATCTCGAGGTGAGCGGTGGCGAGGCACTGATGCGGAAGGACATCGGCTTCATTCTGGCTGCGATCCCACACGAATGGGCGATGACGAGCAACACGCTGCTCGACTCCGGCATTGACTCGATCATCAGAACTGGGGCAGTGTCTCGGTGCATCTCGTGGACGGCATCGTGGCATCCGTGCAGTGGGCAAGAGGAGAAGTACGCACGAAACATCCGCGCTCTTGCAGAGGTTGGATGTCCGGCAAGAGCGACGGTCGTGATCGCGAAGCAAACCGTCGAGAACTTGGACAAGACGATTGAGTTCCTCCAATCGCTCCCGATCTCCGGCATCAACTGGCACCTCGACACGCACGGAAATCCAGACGATGTCATTCACCTGAAGCGTGTCGCAGATGCAGCACTCGGCAACGGAGTGGCGTACCTCGCAGGCCCGGCCCCGAAGGGGAAGATGTGCAATCGGCATGGCAGGCTGATGGCAGTCGGCCCCGACGGCACGCTCTATCAGTGCGTCACGTTCGCCTATCAAAACAAGTTCCCTGTCACGAAGGTCGGGCCTCGCGTGAGGCTCGACTCGCTTGGAGAAAGAGTAGAGTGGTGCGACGAAGAGTGCTTCGCGTGCTGCGATCACATCAAGCACGAGGCGTGAAATGATTAGTTGCAAGGTTCCGTCGTGGCTCGCCTCTCCGCCGAAGGAGATCCCGGAGTTTCACGAGGAGTACGAGGCTCGGCGGACTCACGGTGCCGAAGTCCTCGACAACTCGGTGATCGCCGTTGTCGGGCTCGCCAGAAACTGCGGGCCTCATCTCGCCGCTAACCTTGTCCGACTGTCTGCGATCACGAGCAGGGCGAAGGACTGGCGGGTTCTCATCTACGAGAACGACAGCACGGACGACACGAAGCAGATTGCGAGTTCATTCGCAGCGGTATCGCCGGGTAGGGGGTTCGCGATCACTCGCGACCTCGGGCGTGCTGAAAGATCAAACGAGTACGCTGGCCCTCGAACGGAAGCCCTCGCCGAGTATCGCGGCGAATGCCAAGAGTGGGTTCGCAGGAACTTCTGGGGCAGCGACTACACAATCGTCATCGACTGGGACTCTTGGGGCGGGTGGTGCATCAACGGAGCGATGACCGGCCTGTCCTACTTAGCGACCGAAGAGGACGCGTTCGGCATGGCGAGCGTGTCTCTGTTGCAGCAGCCTCAACTTTCGTACGACTCAGAAAAGCAGTCGCTCACTCATGGCACGACTTGGATACACTACGACTGCTGGGCTCTGCGGCTCAACTCGTATTGGGACGACTACTCGAACGGAGTCGGCGGCTGGAAGCACGGATGGCTTCCAATGATTGGCTCGCCTCCTCTTCGTGTCTGCTCTGCATTCGGTGGGTTCGCCATCTACAAGACCGGGGATTTTTTGCGGGGGACGTATTCTGGACAGGACTGCGAACACGTTCCATTTCATCGTTCGATCGCTGAACGGACCGACAGGGCTCTATACTTGAATCCGTCCCAGAGAACGGTCATGAAGTGGATCGATGCGAAGCATTCCACCGGAACAGATAACGCTCTTCAAAAGTGACTGGCTCGACGGTCTTATGATCGTCGATCTATGTCAGCGTCACACCCTAAGCAGGGATCAGGTTGTCAGGCTGAGGGTTCGGCTCGAACTTCCGCCAAGGCTGGAGAGGCGTGGACGCCCCAGAAAAGAAGAGCAGGAGACTCCGACCCGCGAGGAGATAGATCTCAGGGCCGCAGAGATAAGGTCAGACTGGACCCCAGAGATAGAGCGGAAAAGGCGAGGGCTGGACGGCTCGCCTGAGTTCTACGAGATACCGAGAGACGTTGAGTCGCCGCCAGATTTCGACCCTCGCTGGTACGACTGATGCCCGGAAACTGCCGCATACTTGTGGAGTTCGAGGATGGCGGCGTACGCCTTTTCATGTGCAATCGCGCGGGAAAGATTCTGGACGAGGAGTTCTTCAAGGTGAAGCAGGCGGATACCCCGGAAGAATCATACGAGAGAGCGAGCATCGTCCACGCGCTCGTCTACGACTCGCTGAACTATGGGATCAACGGCAGGTCTTCAAGCAAAGGCAAGAAACCGCAAGAATAAGTCGTTGGACATCTAAGTCACAAAAGCGATGGAGGCCGCAGTGGATCCGGAACAAGAGTATCAGGGTCTTTCGATCTGGGAGCAGTTGAGGCTTCTCTCCGAGTGGTCGCCGCTTCTTGCCTACGGCCAGCAGTTCATCGCAGAACTTGATCCGCACAAGAAGTCGATCATCGTCGCCGACGCGTGCGAGTGGCTCGCGTCGAAGACTCGTGCCACAAAGACCGACGACGAACTCGTGAAACTGCTCTCGGCGATCCTTCGTTCGCCGCAGGGCGAGGCTCTCGTTCGCTGGGGTATCGCGAAGGCGGAGGAAGTGAAGTGAACGAGCAGAGCCTTCGCATCGC
>Ga0315900_10005785_pt1 | contig 16855 bp, 12 predicted proteins | sample LakEriMetagenome_FD_203521 | JGI IMG/M metagenome (GOLD analysis project Ga0315900, IMG submission 203521) | Freshwater fungal communities from buoy surface, Lake Erie, Ohio, United States - Buoy 12 MA114 | ecosystem: Environmental > Aquatic > Freshwater > Lake > Lake biofilm | place: USA: Lake... | reverse complement strand
AACGTCCGAGTGAGTTCTTCGGCAACATTCCCTTGATCGCCTTCTCAACCGCACGGGTTGGGAAACGCTCCATCAACTCGACATAGGTACGAGAGGTGAGACCACCTGGATAGTTGGAGTGATGATGAGCCATCTTCTGTTGCATCTTGGAACCGGTGAGGACCACCTTGTCGGCGTTGATGACGACGACGAAGTCACCCATGTCCATGTGCGGAGCGAAGGTCGGCTTGTGCTTACCTCGCAACAACGTCGCAGCATGGCTCGCCAAACGACCCAAGACGACATTCTCTGCATCGATGACGTACCACTTACGCGCCTCATCGCCAGGCTTCGGACTATAAGTTCGCACAGCAGTACTCACTTTCCTTACTATCGGGATCATCTCGATCAAGCGGCCAAGGGGGGTCGACCCCGCCCTGGACAAGAGTCGAAGGCTACCCGTGGGGGGTGGGAGGGGTCAAAAGCCGCACAAAATCCGGCTTATAGGGCGACTCTTCTAAACAACGTGTGGGCCCCGTATAGAAATGTGCGGGGCTTGCGCCTTTATGCGTAACTTTCTTGTCGAAGTCTTTGCAGGAGTTAAAGTAAATTTGGGATTATTTAAGGGCAAAATTGCGGGCAAGCGGGCAACTCTGCGGGCAAGATTTATCGACTTTCTGAATTATTTGTCAGTCCTCACTTGTACTTTCAAGGCATGTCAGATGTTCTATGCCCCTCAGTGATGCATTTCCATGTTGTCTACGAACAAGTGGGAAGTTTCAAGCGACCTCATAAAGCTGTCATTGCGCCAAGTGCGCAAGAGGCGCTCACTTCTTTCCTACCAACTCTTTCCGCAAGCTGGAGAGGTGGAATCTCAGTGTTTGATGATTTTGGAGGACATGAAGATGAGATGCCACTTCTTCATGCAACTCTCTAATGGCCAGTTTCCCGAAGTGTCCAGAAATGCGGTGGAGCCAGAAATTGACCACTTTCTTTGACGCTATTAGCCTAATTCTGCAGTCATTAAAAGCGCAGTTGCGTAAGGTATGACCATGAGCCAGCCAAAGGGATTCCAAGACAAAGTTAGCCTCATCTGGGCTGTAGCCGACATTCTGAGAGGCGATTTCAAGCCACACGAATATGGCCAAACAATTCTGCCTTTTGTAGTTTTGCGGCGACTTGAGTGCGCCCTTGAAAAAACCAAAGACAAAGTGATTGCCAAATCCAAATCCCTAGAAGGCAAGATTAATGATCTTGAGACCATTCTCAATAAAGAATCTGGCCACACTTTTTACAACACTTCACCACTTTCTCTAACCAAGATCTTGCAAGACCCCAACAAGGTTGCTTCAAACCTAAACTCCTATGTCAGAGCCTTTTCGCCAAGCGCATCTGAAGTATTGGACAAATACGGGTTCCCAGAGAAGATCAAGAAGCTTGAAGACCAAGGATTGCTCTATCTGATCATCGGAAAATTTGCCGATATCGATTTGTCTGAGGAATCTGTGTCCAACGAAGCTATGGGCTACATCTTTGAAGAACTTCTCCGCAAGTTCTCTGAAATGTCCAACGAAACCGCCGGAGAGCATTACACCCCCCGTGAAGTAATTAGGCTGATGGTTAATCTTCTATTCATAGAAGATGCCAAAGCGCTCGCTGGCCAAAAACCAATTAGAAGTATCTATGACCCAGCCTGCGGAACCGGCGGCATGCTCTCAATCGCAGAAGAATACCTCCACGATTTAAACCCCAACATCAAATTGAATGTCTTCGGCCAAGAACTCAATCCTGAAACTTGGTCCATAGCTCGTTCAGATCTCATGATTAAAGGGCAAGATCCAACTCGAATCACGCTAGGCAATAGCCTAATTCAAGAAGACGGCCATGCTGGCAAGCAATTTGATTACTGCATCTCTAATCCACCGTATGGGGTGGACTGGAAGAAGTATCAAGAACCAATTGAAAAAGAACATAAAACAAAAGGTTTTGAAGGGCGTTATGGTGCAGGCCTACCACGTGTAAGCGATGGTTCCTTCCTATTTATTCAACACATGATTAGCAAGATGAAACCTGTTGTCGATAATCCTGACACTAAAGACATCATTGAAGGCGGTTCACGTATCGCAATCATCCTTTCCGGATCACCTTTATTCTCAGGGCAAGCGGGATCCGGGGAATCTGAAATTCGACGGTGGATCATTGAAAATGACTGGCTCGAAGGCATCGTGGCTATGCCAGACCAGATGTTTTATAACACCGGAATCGGCACCTACATCTGGATCATTAGCAATAGAAAAGATGAAAAATCTAAGGGCCTTGTCCGTTTAGTAGATGCAAGAGACTTTGGCACAAAAATGCGTAAGTCACTGGGCGATAAACGTAAAGAATTAACAAGTGAAGCTATCGCTGAGATTACAGAGCTCTACTCAGATTCGATATCCAACAAAACTGATAAGCGCATCAAAGTAATGCGAAATGAAGATTTTGGATTTGCTCGTCTAACTGTAGAAAGACCACTTAGACCTATTTGGAAAGTCGATGCAGAAATCCTTGAACTTGCCCCAGCAGCGCTAAGGGATCGCTTGCAAAAAATAAATGGTAATTACTTTTCTTCGCAAGACGAAGCTGAAGCTGCGCTTAAGAAAGCGGGTTTTGAGGGTAAAGATTTAAAAGCGTCACTGAAGGCTATTTCTTCGACAGATCCTAAAGCGCAACCCGTAGCAGGAAAGAAACAAGTTTTTGAACCTGACGCAGAGCTAAGGGACTATGAAAATATTTCCCTTCCTGTTGGATATATTGAAATGGTGGAAGAAGAGAAAGCTGCAAAGGTAAAAGCATTAGCTGAACAGCATCTTGCTCAAGAGATTCTCAAGTACGTGCCAGATGCATGGATTGATCACTCTAAAACAAAGGTTGGCTATGAAATTCCGTTCATTCGCCAGTTCTATTCTTATGTACCTCCACGACCAGTCGAGGAAATAAGATCTGAAATCACCGAACTTGAATCTGAAATCCAAGCCCTAATGAAAGACTTGTCATGAAGGCTCAGGCTATAAAATTTAGATGGCTGATTTCAGAGTATGACGTTCGTAGTACTGAAAGTACCCGATACCCATTGATGTCAGTGTCACAACATTTAGGCGTAATTCCTCGTTCAGAACTTAAAGGTGATGAAGGTCGGGCGGAGTCGATAGATAATTACAAAACCTCTAAGCCGGGGCAAATAGTTCTTAATCGAATGTCTGCAGCAAGTGGAGCACTAGGCATCGCTTCTGAGCATGGATTGGTAAGTCCAGACTATGCAGTATTGCAACCCTCGGAATTTGTAGAGCCGAAATTTCTTTATTACTTAATGAAATCTGATTGGTTTATCGGTCAAATGGTTGCCCGACTTAAGGGAATCGGTGCCGGCGGAGAAGGCGCCAGCGTGAGAACACCTCGAGTGAATATTTCTGATCTTGGCGACATAGACGTAAATCTCCCATCAATCGAGGAGCAGCGCAGAATTGCAGAATATTTGGATGAACAAGTGCAATCTTTGCGAAAGATAATTGCCAAAAAAGAGTCATTGCTCAATTCAATGTCTCAGGAAAGATTAACTAAGATTTCTGCCTTGGTAACCAATGGGTTCAATAGAGAGAAAACAAACATTGGCTCGGAAATTGATGATTGGATATTTTCTAAACCTAAAGAGTGGAAACTATTGCCGCTAAAGCACTTGGTTTCTGTTGACAATTCTGGAGTCTGGGGTGAAGAACCAGGCGTATTAGATTATGACATTCCGATTGCAACAACTGCTCATCTAACAAGAACTAATACATTTTTATTTGATCAAATGCCAATAAGAAGTCTTGAATTGAGAGATTTAAAGAAGTATGTGTGCCGGAGTGGAGACTTAGTAGTCGTCAAGTCTAGTGGCAGTTCCGATAACATCATGTCTGGGAAAGTCTGTGTAGTGGGAGAAGATGCCCCTACATTCGCCTTCAGCAATTTCTTAATGAAACTTCGTCCATTTGACATCAAACTCTCGAGATTTCTTCAGGCATTTTTGTCTTCTCATATCGGGGTGGAGCGAGTGAAGAGAATGGTGTCTGTAACCACCTACCCAAATTTGAGAGTGGAAGAATATATGAATTCTCTAGTACCGGTACCCCCTGAGTCTGAAATTGAAAGACTGGATAGAACAATTGCAGGAATTGAAAATTGTTATGCCTCCCTCATAGAGAAGATTGAAAAAAGCATTGAGCTCTTAAAGCTGTATGAAAGCTCGCTTATTACGGTTTTTGTAACTGGCGTGAATCAAATTGTGGATAAAGGTGGAGCCGATGAGTCATGATGCACATTTAGAAAGCACGCTGGAACAAAATATCTGTAATCATTTGAGTGCAAGTGGATGGAATCTTGGTGTTGCGTCATCTTATGATCGCATTCTTGGATTAGATCCAAATGAACTTTTCAATTTTATTTCCTCAACTCAAAGGACATCATGGTTGCGCCTTGAGTCGCTTCACGGTGGAGAATTAAGCGCAAAAAAGAAGTTCAGTGAAAGATTAACAAAGGAATTAGCTACACGGGGAACTGTCGACATCCTAAGAAAAGGTGTTGTGGATTTGGGTGTGAAATTCGATCTTGCTTATTTTGCACCCGCACATGACATCACTCCTGAAAATGGAGTGATGTACCGAGCGAACCGTTTAACGGTTACCCGCCAGGTTAAATTGTCAGAGAGTAATGTAAACGACAGTATTGACTTAATTTTCTTCTTGAACGGAATTCCAGTTGCAACCGCTGAGCTGAAATCTCAAACTGCAGGGCAAAATGTAAAGCACGCAATTCATCAGTATCGCTATGACAGAAAGCCAAGTGATCTGATCTTTAGAAGTAGAGCACTCGTGAATTTTGCGATAGATGAAAATGATGTATTCATGACAACGCAATTAAAGGGCGTAAGTACCGTGTTTCTCCCCTTTAACCAAGGATCGGCTGGAGCCGGCAGACCAGGAGGCATGGGAAATCCGCTAAATCAAAAGGGTGAAAAAACCAGTTATTTTTGGCGAGAAGTTTTACAGAGAGACAATTGGTTAAGAATTTTAGGTTCGTATATCCACGTGTCCTACAAAGTCGATGAAACTACAGGTAAGAAGACTGGAGAAAAGAACGTAATCTTCCCTCGCTTTCATCAATGGCACTCCGTTGAAGCCATGATTCAAGCAACTTCCATAACTGGACCTGGTGTAAACAGATTGGCACAGCATTCTACAGGAAGTGGAAAGTCAAACACCATCAGTTGGTTAGCTCATCGCCTCTCAGTTTTGCATTCTCCTACTAACGTCCATGAGGGTGGTGAACTCGCTAAAAAAGGTATTGGCCCAAATGAACCAATTTTCGACAAAGTCATTGTTGTCACTGATAGAAGAGTTCTTGATCAACAATTAAGAGACACAGTTGCGTCTTTTGATCACCAGCCTGGTTCAATTGTCTCAGTACGTGAAGATGCGGGAAGCAAGAACCAACAGCTTCGAGAAGCACTTGAAACTAAGTCAACCAGAATAATTATTACGACAATTCAAACCTTTCCAGTGGTGGCTAAATCTGCCACCGAGTTAGCTGGTTCTCGATTTGCGATTATCGTTGATGAAGCACACTCTGGTCAGTCAGGTGAGACTTCAAAAGACTTGAAGTTGGTGCTTGGTGGCAGCAAGACCAACGATGCCTTGCAGGCCGCTGAACAATTTGATTCAAACAATGCAATCTTAGAGTCATCTTTTGAGGATCTAATTGAGCAGTCTGTAGAAGCGAGAGGAAGGTCGGAAAACATCACATTCTTTGCATTTTCAGCAACCCCAAAATCAAAGACTTTAGAACTTTTCGGAGAAAAAGTAACGGGGGCGGATGGAGCGCTAATCCATGTTGCATTCCATCAATATTCGATGAAGCAAGCAATTGAAGAAAAGTACATCCTTGATGTTCTTAAGAATTACACGACTTACAAAACTTATTACAAGTTGGCAAATAATCTAGGCACTGCTGACTTGGAAGTTCCTAAAGGCAAAGCGGCGTCAGCTTTAGCTCGTTATGCCTCCCTGCACCCCACAAATTTGGCCCAAAAGGCAGAGATCATTGTTGAGCATTTCCGAGCAAATACAGCAAAAAAGATCGATGGTTCGGCGAAAGCCATGGTTGTTACACGATCAAGACTCCATGCTGTTAGGTACAAGCAGGCCATTGACGCCTACATAAATGAGAAGCAGTACAAGGATGTTCGCACCTTGGTTGCATTCTCTGGCACTGTTTACGATCCCGATGTACCTAGTTCTGAATACACTGAATATTTACTTAACCATATAAAGAGCACGGCAATACCTGAGGAGTTCGCTAAGTCCTATCAAGTATTGATTGTTGCCGAGAAATACCAGACTGGATTCGACCAACCACTTCTACACACAATGTATGTGGATAGGAAACTTAACGGTATTGCGGCCGTTCAGACACTGTCGAGACTTAATCGTATCCATCCTGATAAAGAAGATACGTTTGTGTTGGATTTTGTAAATGAAGCGGAAGACATCCAGGAAGCCTTTAGGCCTTATTTTGAAAAAACAACTTCTGTGCCTACTGATCCAAACATTCTCTATAACCTACAACAAAGAATTGTGTCAGCGGGTATTCTTCATAAGGAAGAAGTCCGTTTGGCTGTTGAGGGAATCTTGAGCGCAACCACGAAGGGCAGTTCTGCACTTAAAGCAAATACAGATACGGCAGTGGCTCGCTGGGATTCATTGGACGATGAGAGCAAGGTTGATTTCAAGAGCTTATGTCGCAATTATGTAGCTGCTTATTCGTTTCTAGCTCAAATAGTTCCATTTAAAGATGCCGAACTTGAGGAACTTTATTACTACGTAAAAATGCTAGAGCGTAGGTTGCTTATTAATACCGGTGGATCAGTGGATATTGATGATTCTGTGGTTCTGACTCATTTACGGACACAAATTGAAGCGCAGAATGTGGACCTTTCGCTCCTACATGGTTCTGAAGATCCGATGGACCCGGCGGTTATTGAAAGCACATCAGGTAAGAAGGAAGATGACACTGAGCTGCTTTCAAGACTAATTGCAGATCTCAATGAAAGATTCGGCTTGAATTTGACCGATGCGGACAGAATTTGGTTTGAACAACAACAGCAGCACTATGCAAATGATCCTGATCTGAAGGCAGTGGCTGAGGCTAATGACTATGACAATTTTGAGCTCTATTTTGAGCCACTAGTTGCAGGCGGCCTCATCGAACGCCATGAAGCAAATGAAGATCTGTTTAAAGCTTTCTTCAATCAACCTGACTTCCAGCGGATGATGACAAGAGCTCTATCTATGTCCCTTTACAACCACTTTAATCCACCCAAGGAAGGGGTAATCAAAGGCAAAACTCATAGGCTTCCAGACGGTTCAAAGGTTCCGACAATATGAACTTCTTGAAACGGAAATCTAGAACTGATGAGCTTCCAGAAAAGTGGCAAAAGCTTGTCAACGATATTTTCAATAATCACCCGGATTCAGGTGGAGCAAATCGAGCGGCGGTTGCAGAACTACAGGCACGTTCAGCACTAGAACTTAATAAAGCTACAAAAGGCTTGAGAACCGCAACTTGGATTCTTGCTTTCAGTACAGTCGTGCTCTGTGCAATCACATTACTTAACGGATAGCCGTATCAGAATGGCTCCAGAGAATAACTACGTTAAAGGTTTGGATTCTCTGATTGCACTGGATCTCAAGAGGACTTCGGTCCCCTACTCTGGAGATCATGAGACTCATTTTTTGAGGCTTCAGAGTCTCCTCCGTTGTTCTATTGAACACTGCAGGGCTGCTTTTGAAATTGCAAAGCAGGGACAAATACTCTCCGCACTAGTTCTTGCTAGGACAGCCTTAGAACATGCTTTGTTAGCTCGCTTTCTTGACCAGGCTCCTGATGGGCATGAATTATCTGAGATAGTCATGGATAAGCATTTATCTGACCTAAGCAAGATGGCTGGACTGGCAGGTTCAACTGAATCGAGCGCTCAACTTCGTGAATTACTCAAGTTTAAACAAGTTGATCATGATCGAGTGCCAACAAGCCCAAATACCTTGATTGAAAAGTTTAATCAAAGGGAACTGCTGAGGCATATGTACTTCCTGCTCAGCCAGGCATCGCATCCTATTTCAGCCTTCCTTCAATATGTTGACTTAGAAGAAGATGGAAGCAAGAAAAGAATCCGAAGAAATTCCTTAAACAAGGATTTAACATCGGTGCTCCCTTTCCTCTTTCAAATACTTGCTATAGCCCTACTCACGGATGCTTCAATATCCCACGATAGAAAACTCGAGGAGTCCGTATTCCGAACTGCCTCCGCAACCTTTAATGCGACCGATCTGAAATTAACAACGGAGTGAAATATCTTGGCTACTGCCTAGATCTGAATATCCGTACCTGCCTGTAGGCCCTGACGGGCATCCATTTCTAGGGCTGCTTAACCCTGGGGGGGTCAAAACTCTTTTGTCTTTTTGTTTAGCTCATCCAACTTTGCTTGTTTGATCTGATAATCAATCATGTGATTCAAATAGGCATAAGGGTTACTTCCTCCGGCATGCTTTACTTTCTTTGGAGGCTCCTTCTTCTGCGGCTCGAACCCGTTGAATTGGCGACTTACTTGGTACATGTTTCTACTTTCTAAGAAGGCCCTCTCTGTTAAAGCTACTGTCAATCAATTAATTTGCTATTGCGTCTGTAACATCTCATTATTCAAAGACCAGCAGGAACTAGCAAAATCAATTGACCGGGAGCTTCTCTACCGCCAAGTTCTATTGCTTCTAGACTTCACGAAATTGACACCAAAGGCAAGTGATCACTTAAATCGCACATTTGCAGCCTATGCGTCTGAAATAGCAGCCAAATAGGATTTGCTACTGCTTTAATTTTCTTGTTCAGAACTGAGAGTGCAATGGCGCTAACAGCCCATACTCCCACTTTCACCAGGTCTTGGTGTCCGCCTGAATGTAAACTTGTCCAAATTGTTCTTGACCCAAGACACTGTTGCAAGGTCCAGGGTCTTGACTTTCCGCCGTTACGATGATCTCGGAAGAGTTGTAATCACACAACTTCCATGGAGCGGAAGTCAGATGAGCTTGCGTCGGAAGAAGCAACAAAGCAGGAGTAGCAGATCGCTTACAGGTTCAGACAAACTACACACAGGTCTGCCACTGGAAAGTTTGCTTCTAGATCACTTGAAATGGATAAGAATTCCTTCTTATCATAGTCAATCGAGTCTGTGGCGGTTTGGCAATTGTCACAAACTAGGGCCCAGTAGTGCATGTCCTTTCCATACCGCTTGAAATGTTTTCGATAGGAATGAAGCGAAACTGTTTCACAGGTAGGGCAAGGCATATTACTTAATCCTTGAAGGAACCAGCCCTCTGCATTAAAGCGCTCGTGCATCTTTCTCGCATCTATAGTCTTGGGAATGAATCCTTCATCTCGCAAGACGAGGTCAAACAAGGAATCAAACCCGGTCGAGTAAATCTCAGCAAAGGATTCATCAAATTCCTCAATAACCTGAGCAGTGGGAGCGAGCGCTTGCTCCGCCCGTGCAGCCTGAAATAGAGCTGCAATATCAACTTTGCGAAGCTGTGGCTCTGCTTTCTCTAAGACCTGCTTGGCAAACTCAACTTCATCCTCCTTCGCGGATGCGATGGCCGCAGCAACGAATGCATTTGCAGCATAGACATCAAGTTTTAGATCGATAGATTGATGGCCATACTCAAGAGCTCTTTCAATCTCTGAGAGGTCACCATTGGATTTGAATTTGAGGGTGTGCGCTCTGACTAAGGCGTTCAAGGGGTACGTCTTATTCGCATCTGGGCTAAATTTGAGGCCAACTTCGGCTGCCTCTATAGCCTTGTCGAATTGCTCCAAATCGCAATAGGCGCCACAAAGAACCGTGCGTGCGTAGTAGTTGAGCCTTGTCTTCTCAAGGATCTGCGTACAGATAACAATGGCGAGATCAGGGCGGGCAATCTGCCTCAGGTGTTTTGCGATCTTGTTTCTGTTAGCAGAGGTTGGATCTAGAGCCAGAAGGGCTATTTCGTGAGCAGACTGCAAAACAGGTTCGATAGAATCGAAGTGGTGCGGTCGATTCTCAAGAAATTGCAGAAGCTTTCTAAGTCCCTCTTGGTATCTCGATGAGTCACCACTGTGCAAATCAGTAAGAAAATCTCCAGTTCCAACAATGGAAGATAAGTAGCTCTGGAGAACTGTCTTTAAACTTCCCTCGTCTATCTGAGATTCCTTGTAGATCCCTCTCAATATCTCAATTGAAAGCTCTTCGAGCTTCGGCCAGTCCCCAATAGCTCTGGCAGAAGCGCATTGGTCTAGAAGATCACCCAGTGTCTCCATAAGAGCATTCTTCTCTAGGTACGCTTCTAGATCAATACTCGTTATGGAAAAATCGAAATTGATACCACTCACGTTGTCTCAATAAGTGTCTTTGAACGCGTTTACAAGTATTCATGTAAGGTTAGGGGCAAAGTTACGTTCGAACTACTTGATCGCGCGTATGCCGACATTAGAGAGAACCACTAAGTTAGTCATCTGCTCTCTCTTCCAATTCTCGAAATCTTGCCCTAGCGCTGCCTACAGTCTCCCCATTGAAAAGCCAGTATTCAGGTCCTTGCACTGAGCTCCACTCATAACCGCACTTTCTCAGTGCCTCTAAGGCAGCAGTGGTAAGACTGTGCTGGTTGCCTTCAAACTCCACCCAGGTGTCGTCAACCACCTGTGCGGTGATTGACAGATCCTTCACGAAATTGAGTGTGGAACCAATGGGTATTGAAGCTGAAGAAAACCTAAATCTTCCCGATCGAATATTCGCGTCTCGGAGAGCTTGAACGTCTTCTGAAGAATCAACAATCTCAACCTTGGGAGTAACATCCTCAAGTTCGAGAATCTCCAAAATCGCCTTCACCTTGTAGGGGTCTAGTCGAAAGAACTCTCGATTTGGACGAAGTCTAAAGTCACCGAATGCGGTGTGGAGAGCCCGCTCAACTCTCTTGTTATCCTCAACTCGCGCTGCGTAGTAGCACTGGAACGGGAGAGCAACACTTGTTGTGTCCAAACCACGAATTCGAGACTCCACATCATTTTGGTCTGTAAGCCCTATCTTGACCAGGCCAGGCATCGATTCATTGGTCAAGATGTAAACAAATCCCATGAGCAACTCCCAACTCGTACCAACTCGAGATCATATTTCTCTTAGTGCAGCGTGCATCAAGTGGATCAAAAGCAATTACTCACCCTATGGGATCATGATTCAACCCCATCACGCAAGACAAACCTTCACTTTTCTCGTCAACCCCTTCATCCAGCAAATCTCTGGTCATCAGAGTCAAGGCGAAGGATGCGTTGGCGCTATTGGAGCAAAATGGCCTCCAAGATCATGCGGAATTGAAGACAACATCTCTATGAAATTCGAGATAGGAAATCTGCTTTGAATTGAATTTTCCAACATTTTGAGGAGAGGGAATAGACCATCTACTCAAGACATCCTTGTTCAATTTCTTAGCCACAATCAATTCCCCATCATTTCTGAAGCTGATAAATCCCCGATCAAAGAGGTGATCTACGTGTGGCGAGAGAAGTAGACCATTGAAGCCATCAAGCTTTTCTTGATTATTCGACTTTGACCAAGGTTTTATGTGACTTGCTCTTAGGTGTCGGATATTCGCAACTCCCGTGACTCGACATGACTTCTCTATCTGACGGACATTTGCCTTGAACACACCTTGCCCTCGACGGGCTTTGACAAGTTGAACCTTGACTAGGTCACCCTCGAGATTGTTCGCCTTGATCTCTAGGTCAATTTCGTAATCTGAGTCTTCTTCAAAAGTGGGGGCAAGTTCCTGTGAAATGAGGGTGACGTTTGCCTGCGACAGTTGAATAAGCAGTTGTCCAAATTGGGATGAGATTTCAGTCAGGTAAACACCCTGCAGACCACTTCCATTGGACTGAAGAGGTGAGTACTTGTCAGGAAGGAGAGGTGCAATCTGCTCGATGAAGTCTCGCGGACGTATGGGATGGTCTAATTCCCAGAAATCGACTTCCACATACCAACCCTCATTGGACCAATTGCTACCTGCATCCTGAAAATCGGGTTTGGGGGCTGTGGTTGCTTTTCGTTGAACGACACCAACTGCCTTGATGTATGTATCGCAGTAGGAGAAGACCAGATCTCCTGGAATCACTTCCTGCATACAATCATAGAAGTATCGGCGGCTTCCATCTGAATTGGCTTTCGGCGACCAGAGAAAGCCACTTGGGACCTCAAACTGGTACGTCTGATTTTGGTTGACCCACCAATAGCGCATGGCTAAGGGTATGCAAAGACGTTTCGGTTGGGCTAGATCGAAGCCAAGACCTTTTCACTGTCACAGCGCTCAGGTAGGTTCTAGCCATGACTTTATGGGTAGTGCGGTGTGGTGGTGATTCTGCTCATGAGCTAGAGGCTCTAGAGCAAAGCTACGTTGGAATCGGGTGGGGGCAACTCGGAGATGTCTCTCGATATGACTCCACGGAGAAGATGCGTGAGCACTATGCCTCAGTGCTTCCCCATGAAAAGCGTAATTCTCAGATCAACTGTTCCTCACAAGTCTTTTCCTTCGCCCACAGAATTCAAAAAGGAGACTTAGTAGCACTTCCCCTGAAGAGCCGTCGAGCTATTGCTTTTGGGAAGATTACTGGCGATTACAAGTTTGTGGACGATGCTCATCCTTATGTGAAGCATCAGCGAAAAGTGCAGTGGATAAAGGAACCAATTTCGAGAAATGAGATTTCGCAAGACTTGCTTTACACCTTGGGCGCTTACCTGACCGTCTTTCAGGCAAGTCGAAATGATGCAGAGGTGCGTATCCGGGCGCTTCTAGATGGTCACAAGGACTCGTACCAACATGCGATTGTTCGTGAAGATAACGACGGAGCTCGAGAAGTCACGGACATCGAGTCAATTGCAAAGGATCAAATCAGTAACCTCATCGTAAGCAAATTCTCTGGGCACGGGTTTGCACGGCTAATTGGAGAAATCCTGAAGGCACAGGGGTATTCCGTTCTGATTTCACCCGAGGGTCCAGATGGTGGTGTCGATGTCTTGGCGGGTAGCGGTGCATCAGGGTTTGAAGAACCAAAGATTGCAGTTCAAGTGAAGTCGGGAGGAACCATTGTTGATGCCCCGACCATGCACCGGCTTCAGGGAACCATGAAGAACTTTGATGCCACTTACGGATTGATGGTCTCATGGGGAGGCTTCAACAATGGAGCTCTCAAAGAAGGAAGACGACTTTTCTTCTCAGTTCAAATGTGGGATGCAGATGATGTGATTCAACATCTCACAGAGAACTACTACAAGCTCTCGGATGAGATAAAGGCTGAGATTCCGCTGAAAAGGATATGGACGGTTCTGCCAGACGAAGAGCTGAACTAATGAAACCCTTCAATCAAAGTCAGTTTGACTCAAGCATTCTGAAATTCATTGTGATCGTGATGGTGCCAATAGTTGCAGGATTATGTATGTTTGTTCGAGAGCTTTGGTCTGACCGCGTAGCACTCTCACTGATTGATAATGGGTATGTAGCCCCTCGGAACGTTTACGGGGTCGTATAAAGATGGAATAAGTGATTCACAAAGCTCGAAGAGTCATCGCACCATCACGCACCTTTACATCCGGTATCGCGATTCCTGCTACAGCTTAGGAAGGCTTCGTAAGATCTATTTGTACGCTTGCTTACACCTGCGGGAACTTCAACAATTGTTCCACCACAGCCCATTCGTCTGCATGGAGAACTCTTCTGCAATGTCTTGGAGTCTATGCCTGTCCTTGATCCTCGGTCACCCTTCTTCTGAAAACTCAAGTACTCCTTCGAGAGTGATGTTGCAAAGTCTGGAGACTGAATTCTCAACATGATCTCACTTGCTGAACCGTGAGAAAGAATATTCAATGAACCAACCCATGCGACCTGATTGTCAATGACTGCCAGTTTTTCATGCATTTTGGGGACGATCTGAAGTGGACCCACGACCTCTGCAAGTAAATGATGCATCCGTAAAGCTTCTGCGGAGTCGGCTTTCTCTTCAGGTGGCTTGGTAAAGACCGCAACTTTCACATTCTTGGCAATCAGGTCCCTAAAGGACTGAATCCAGCGATTGATTGCCGGCTCAGCGGTGAAAGGACTCACAATCATGACGCTCTCACGCACCTGCGCCAAATCCTTTGCAAATTGACGATAAAAGCCGTCTGTTGAATGCCATGAAATGGAGCCCTTGGCCTCTTTAGGGATGCGAGATTGGAGCGATGACAAGTCCAGTATTGATCCAGCATCGATTACACGGAGATCAGAACCATCTAGATTCGCAAGAATTCTGGAAATGAGCGCTTTCGGATCCCGAGAGATCGACTGCATGTCCGCTACGAGGAACACATGTTGCCGAGCGCGGCTAATGGCCACATTCCACATGGCGTTCTCAGGAGCAAGTGCCTCATGAACTCCCAAGAACTGTCCGAGAGCGGGTGAGGATGGGCTTGTTACCTTAGTCAGATCGATGATCATGAGATCTCGCTCATTTCCCTGAAAGCGATGGACTGTACTGACACCACCCTTCATGAACCCTTCTCGGCCGGCGTCAATCAATTGCTCAATAAACTTAGCTTGAGTCTTATAGGGAGAGACAACCCCAAAAGACTTCTTAGACGCTCCATCTAGATCCCAGCCATCTTGAAAGAGGGCCGTACAGAGAGCTTGCACTACGAGCCCATGTTTGATGTTCCTTTGAGACTTTCCGTTGACAGGACCAGATTCTGGACCAATATTTGATGTATCGAAAAGAATGAAGGTTTCATTACCCCACGGCGTGGATTTATCAGTTCGATGATTGACAGCCTTCAATTTGTGTTCCGGATAGAAGTTGCTCGATATAACTTCAGAAATAGCCTCCCGCATCCGATACTGATCGCTTAGTGCAACGAGAGTACTTTCTAGAGGCCCTGAACCTGTCCCTGCCTTCATGACTGTCAAGGTAAATGGATTAGATGCGAGAACGCTACGCAACTCTTCATCTTTGTCTTTCGAAGCTCCATAACCCTGAAGCCTTATGACGGGAGGAAGTTGACGAAAATCTCCCGCAACTATCACCCTCTCAGTGGCCCGATGTGCGGATGAAAAATAGAGAGGCAAAGGCATCATCGAGACCTCATCGACAACAACACAATCAAATTTCTCGTCAGCGATGTCGCGGTCAAGTAGAGGTCGATAAGCGGTACACGCAATGACTCGAGCAGTCTTGACTATCTTGTTTCGAAGAGTCTTCAATTCTTCGTCAATCGCCTTTATCCTCTCTGCGATTTTAGAAACCTGAGCTTTAGTTGCTGCAAGAGACTCCTTGGGTAACAACGCCATAGCGTTTGTTTCAAGCCACTTTCTTGCAGTTTTGGCATCTCTCTCTGCTTCGGGTAGCAAGTCATCTATCTCTGCAATCCGCTCCTGCTTTCTATCAATGGACTTAGTCAACTGACTATCTCTTCGGCGTTCCGAATCAAGATCGATACGAATCTGTCCAGGTTTTCGATTTCCCGAAAGCAGGCGTCCTATTCCGGTCTTGCTCTCAGACGTCTTGAGTTCCTCTTCTAGTTCACCTACTCTCGTTCGAATCAGCTTCTTATCCTTCTTCAGGGTAGAAACTTCTCGTGAAATCTTGTCTCTTTCCTCCGTCAGAACCTCAGGCGCCACAGCAAGCAATCTGTGTTTCTCAGACTGCTTCTCCTTTTTTTCTTGATCTTCAATAGCTCTCTCGAGAGACGTCTTCTCCCGAATCGCCTCACTTCGTTCAAGATTAAGCGGTTTTGCTTGATGTTCATAAACAAGGTCGAGTTCAATCTTGGGAGCATATTTTTCCTGTAGCTCTACCTTGACCATTCGACCTAGTCGGAGCATGTGTCCTTCCGGTAGCTCCTGCACTAACGATGAACGATCTGCGCACTTCTCCAATGCTGTGTCTAAGGCCAAATTCGTATTGGATACGAGGAGCACTCTCTTGCCTGCCTGAGCTAATGCGGCTACTACCGAGCCCAGAGTGGTCGTCTTACCTGTACCGGGCGGACCCCAGATGAAGGAAATGGAAGACTTTCGCACAACCGAGAGAGCTGACTGCTGTTTTTGATTTAGATCTTGAGCAAATCTTTGCTCGAAATCAATGCTCGAAACGTCGGGGAGAGAACCGATTCCCACCGAAGCTAAAGCTACTGCACTTGAATACGGAGTATCTTGTTCCAATAATTCAATCTGCTTCTGGAGCAAAAATAGGGGATCACTCGTTGCGGTACCTTCCTCAATGACTTCTCCCAGATCTTCATCTAACTCAAGGATGAACTTGGAGTCCACGCAGCCCAAATATCTTCCGGTCGCGCTCTTGTCTTTTACGGCAAAGTTGACGGTCACTCCCTCGTCTGGGGGAAAGCCTTGAAGGTCTTCAAACTCATAAAGAAATGACCCTTCCGATGATGAAGTCTTGACCCCGCTCACAAACCTATGGGTGTTTTCTTCGATCATCTTCCGTCGCGCAACTTCTAATTCGCGCGACAGGGCCTCACATAATTGACTCTTGAACTGTCGAACCGTCAAGTCCATAGGCAAAGCTTGGCGATTAGTCAGAGATCCGACAAGGACCAATTTGCAACAAAATGTCAAGGTTTATGACCACTGATCGGATATAGATCTTGTGTTGTACCAGAGAAGAGTCTGAAGTGTCCGTGGTCGATATCAGTCCTGACAGTAGCATTACGGAGTGCTGTCGGTCTTTGAAAACC
>Ga0315900_10005782_pt1 | contig 16861 bp, 16 predicted proteins | sample LakEriMetagenome_FD_203521 | JGI IMG/M metagenome (GOLD analysis project Ga0315900, IMG submission 203521) | Freshwater fungal communities from buoy surface, Lake Erie, Ohio, United States - Buoy 12 MA114 | ecosystem: Environmental > Aquatic > Freshwater > Lake > Lake biofilm | place: USA: Lake... | reverse complement strand
CGACTTGGCGCGCCTGAGAACAGGCAGCGGACCCCAAAACATGGCCATCATCAAACACATGGCTATGAACATGATACGCAACGCAGACGACAAACACAGCCTTAAAGTCAGAAGAAAAAAAGCCGCCATGAACACAGATTATCTGGGCTCATTACTACTCAGAACTCAGCAGTGAGCCTTTCAAGCGATTACCCTGGAACTACCCCATTTGTCCGTTGCCAAAAAAACATTTTCTTAAAGAGAACGTCATCCTCTTCTGAAATAGTCGCGCAGGCTGGCAATATGAGCATTATCAGCACCACAAAATTGCCGCGCAAGCCGCGTTTCAGCCACCGACCAAAGCTATGCTGTGTGCAACCGAAAAAGTCGTACTTCCCGTTGGGAATCGCCGTTCGTTTTTGATTTCGGCTCGCCCCCGCCACGCGCCCCAACCCCAGCGCACGCGCCGCACCCTGGGGCGCTGATTTCATCACGGGTGCTGCACCAGTCAGCATATCCCACTTCTCCCAGCCGGGCGCTGTTGTCGGGCGGAAACCTCGGCCAAGCTATCACGCTCAAGACCGACACCCGAACGCTAACAGATCAACGGTGTGAAGCGCCAGTCGCTAGATCCCAAGCCTTTCAGCATAACGCCCCCGCCAATCCTCCCCGCTGATCCAGCGCTTGAGTGAAGCTGCATCCGCCGCCTCACTGCGCAGCGCCGCCATCGCGCGCCACATCAGCGCCAGATTGCAGGAAATCACCGGCGCGCCATCCACCTCCGGCTGCGCCAGAATAGCACCGAGGGAGGGCATGCCCGTACCAAGCAGAATAATCGCCTCAGCCCCCGCGCCCCGCATGGCGGCAAGCGCCGCGCTGGCATCGCCCTCGGCCAGGGCATAGATCGGGTGAAAAGCCGCACCCGGTGTGGCAATGGAAACAACCCGCGCCACCTCAAACCCCCGCGCTTTCCAATAGGCGGCCGAGGCTTCGGTCAAATCAGGCGGATAGGGTGACACCAAGCCAATGCGTTTAGCACCCAGCGCGGCGAAGGCGTCACACACCGCGCGCCCCGCGATGATGAAGGGCGCGCGGGCGGAAAGCCGCGCCACGGCGGCGTCCTCGGCTTCCGGCCCCACCAGATAGGAAGGCCCCGTGCAGGCAAAGGCGATGGCGCCCAGTGGCGCATTGGCGAATTGCGCGCAGGTTTGATCCAGCCCCGCGACATAATCGCGCAGCCGATCATTCAGGCTGGGCCGCGTGCTCACCAGACGCGCGGTCAGCATCGCCGTCCCTGGCGGCAGCAGCAGCGAAAACTCCGGCTCCACCGTGGTATTGGTCTGAGGGGTCAGCACCCCAAGCAGGCCATCTTTGGCATAGGCGAGAGACATTCGATCCTCCGCCACCATGAAGACATGGCCGCGCCTTTCGGTCTATGGAACGCGCGAATTTCCGGGGGATCACGACATGAACACCACCAAGCGCCGCGCCATGCTGGCCGCCATTCTTGCCACCCCTGCGCTGGCAGCAGGCGCGCAAACCGCGCGGCCCATTCGCTTCATTGTTCCCTTCCCGCCCGGTGGCACGGCGGATTTGCTGGCGCGCCTTGTGGCGCGGGAGATGGAAAACCGCCTTGGCGCGCCCGTCGTGGTGGAAAACCGCGCTGGCGCGGGTGGCGTGGTTGGCAGTGATTCGGTCGCCAAAAGCGCCCCCGATGGCACCACGATTTTGCTGTCCAACATCGCTTCCCAAGGCATCGCCCCGGCCATCCTGCCTTCCATGCCTTACGATGTGCTGCGCGATTTCACCCATATCGGGCTGCTTGCCGCGGTGCCGAGTGCCATTGCGGTTTCCGCCAACGGCCCCTGGCAGACCCTGCCCGCGCTGCTCACCGCCGCGCGCGACAAGCCGGGCAGCATCCGCTTCGGGTCCAATGGCAATGGCACATCGTCTCACGCCAAGCTTGAGATCCTGAAGCGGCTGGCGGGGGTGGATATCACCCATGTGCCCTATCGTGGCGCGGCGCCGGCGGCGACGGATGTGATCGCCGGCAATATTGATGGGCTGATCGCGGCCATTCCCGATGTCGGGCGGAATGAGCGGCTGCGCTTGCTTGCCATGACGACCCCTGAGCGCCTGCCGCGCTGGCCCGATGTTCCCTCAGTCGCGGAGCTTGGCTTGGGGCAATTGGTGGCAGCCAATTGGTTCGGCATCAGCGGCCCGGCGGGTATTCCGGCGCCGGTTGCGGATCGGCTGAATGCCGCGCTGGTGGAAAGCCTGGCCGCGCCCGCCATTACTGAACGCCTGATCGAATTGGGTGCTGCCCCCAATCGGCTGGACCGCGCTGCCTTCACCGCACTGGTTGAAGCCGACACGAAGCGCTGGGCGCAGATTGTGCGCGAAGCCGGGATCAAAGCCGACTAACCTGCTTGGCACGGTGATTGCCTAGTCCTGAGGCATAGGCGGCGACATCGCGGGAATGCGGGCCATTCTGCCCGTTTTTTGGGCGATAGATGCCAGCTTAGTAGCAAGGAGCATTCGCATGAACCGTCGTCGTCTTCTTGGCCTGACCGGAGGCGCCATTGCCGGCGCGCTGGCCAGCCCAGGCATCCTCTCCGCCCAAAGCGGCGCCTGGCCGGCCCGCGGGTCCATCCGCCTGATCGCACAATTCCCGCCGGGTGGCCTGGTGGATACCGTGAGCCGCCTTATGGCCCCTGCCCTGTCCCAGGCGCTGGGCCAGACCGTGGTGGTGGAAAACCGCGCCGGCGCCGGTGGCGTGATCGGCACGGATTTCGTGGCGAAGCAGCCTGCCGATGGCTATACCCTGCTCGTCTCCCACGCATCGGTGCATGTGTTTTCGGCGGCGACCATGCCGACGCTGCCCTTCAACCCGATCACGGATTTCACCCATATCGGGCTTTTGGTGGAAGCGCCGAATGTGCTGCTCGTGAAGTCCGAGTCACGCTTCAAGACGCTGGCGGACTACATTGAAGCGGCAAAGAAGCAGCCGGTGCGCTTCGGGTCTTCGGGCATTGGTTCGGCGCCGCATCTGCTGGGTGCGATGCTGACCGGCGAAGCCAAGCTCACCAATCTGGATCACGTGCCCTATCGCGGCAGCGCGCCCGCGATGCAGGATCTGATGGCCAATCAGATCGAAAGCCTGATTGATCCCATCACCACCAATGTGCAGTTGATGAAGGATGGCGTGTTGCGCGCATTGGCGGTTTCATCGCCGCAGCGCCTGCCCGCCTTCCCAAATGTGCCGACCTTTGCCGAGCTTGGCTTCCCGAAGCTGACTTCCGCGCAATGGCTTGGGCTTTCCGCACCGAAGGGCTTGCCTCAGCCCATCACGGAACGGCTTGCCGGCTTGGTCAACCCCATTCTGGCGCGGCCGGAATTGATGACGCGGTTTGAGGATTTGCAGACTCTGCCGCGCCGGCCTTCGCCACTGAATGGCGATTTCGTGAAAATGATGCAGGAGCAGATCACGGAATGGACCGCGGTCGCCAAGCAATTCGATATTGTTGTGACTTGATGGGACGCACCCCGCCCGCTGCCTTGCGCGGGCGGGGTGAACCCTTACTTCATGCCAGCCTGGGTCTTACACCAGCGCGCCACCTCCTCATGCGTGGCAAACCAAACATCGCCAAAACCCTTCATGTGTTGCACCAGGCGATCAAGCAGCGCGATCCGGCTGCGGTGGCCAATGACATGCGGGTGCATGGTCAGCAGGAACAAGCCACCTTCGCGATAGGCGCCTTCGAATTCAGCGGTGAAAATCTCCTCCACGCTTGAAGGCGGCGTATAGGGGCGAAGTGCCGCAAAGCGCAGCATGTTAAAATACACCGCATCATCGCGAATCCATTCCGGCGGCAATTCCACAATGCCGGTGGGCGTTCCCTGATCGAGCAATTCATAGGCATCATCATCAGCCATCAGCGATGAATCATAAATCAAACCCAATTCGCGAATGATCGAAAGCGTATCCACCGAAAAATCCCAAGACGCCGTGCGGATGCCAACCGGGCGCCGGCCAGTCAGTTTTTCCAGCGTATCGGCGGCGCGGAAGGTAAGGTCTCGCTCCACGCCTGGCGGCAATTGCGTATTGGCCTCATGAATCCAGGAATGGATGCCGATCTCATGGCCCTCATCCGCGACACCGCGCACCTCATCCGGGTGCAGCAGGGCTGAGACGGCGGGGTAGAAGAAGCTTGCCTTGATGTCGTGGCGCGCGAGCAAGGCGCGGATGCGCGGCACGCCTTGCCGCGCGCCGTATTGGCCTTGGCTGATGCGCATCGGGCTTTCATCGGCATCGCGGAGCGGAATGGTCTCATGATCCGCATCGAAGGAGAGCGAAACACAGCAGCGCGCCCCATTGGGCCAGGAAGCCGGCGCCAAGGACCGCCCGGCGCGGGCGCGGCCCACAATCTCACGCCATTGCGCTTCGGGCCATTCCCAGGGTTTGGCGGCTTTGTCATTCATCGGGGGTTCTCCTGCCTGCAATCAGGCGGCATGCTGCACCCATAGCCAGCATATCGGAACCCCCATGAGCGATACCGATCCCGCCCTTATGTCCGCCGAGACCCTGCTGGGGCTTTATGCGCGCCGACGCCTTTCGCCGGTGGAGGCGCTGAAGGCGGTGATGGAACGCGTCGCGCGCTATAATCCTTGGGTGAATGCCTTTGCCACGATGAACCCGCGCGCCTTGCAGGCCGCTGGTGAGGCTGAGGCGCGTTGGCAGGCCGGCCGGCCCATGGGCGCCTTGGATGGCGTGCCCGCCACGGTGAAGGATTTGCTGAATATGGCGGGCTTCCCCACCAGACGCGGCAGCCGCACCACGGATACAACGCCCGCGACTGAGGACGCCCCCGCCGTGGTCGGGCTGAAGCAGGCCGGTGCGGTGATCATTGGCAAGACCACCACCACAGAATTTGGCTGGAAATCCCCGGGCGATTGCCCGCTGCATGGCATTACGCGCAATCCCTGGAACCCGAAGCGCACGCCGGGCGGGTCTTCTTCTGGCGCCGGGGCGGCGGGCGCGGCGTGTTTCGGGCCGCTCCATATCGGCTCGGATGCCGGCGGGTCCATTCGCATCCCAGCGGCCTATTGCGGCTTGGTTGGCATGAAGCCTTCCTTCGGGCGCATTCCGCAATGGCCGCTTGGGGCCTTTGGCCATGTCGCGGTGGCTGGCCCGATGACCCGCACGGTACGCGACGCCGCGCTGATGTTTGGCGCCATGGCGCGGCATGATCTGCGCGACCCCTATGCGCTGCCGGATGATCCGCGCGATTGGCTGACTGGCATTGAAGATGGTGTCGCGGGGCTCCGTGTCGCTGTGGTGCGGCGCATGGGCTTCGCGCCGCCACTGGATGCGGAGGGCGAAGCAGTGCTGGCCGCCGCCGCACGACTTTTGGAGGACCAGGGCGCGGTTGTGGAGGAAGCCGATCCCGGCCTGCCCGATACGCGCGCCATTTTCGGCCGCGTCTGGGGTGTGGCACTTTCGCGCATCATCGCGACCACGCCGGAAGACAAGCGCGAATTGCTCGATGCCGGCATTGCCGAGGTTGCGGCGCGTGAGGGCGAAATGCTCGCCGTGGATTATTTGGCCGCTGAGGCGATGCGCCTGGAAGCGGCCCATGCCATGGCACGGTTTCATCAGCGCTATGATCTGGTGCTGACTGCCTGCACGCCAACGGCTGCCTTCGCGGCGGATCAACCGACCATCCGCCCGGCGGAGGCGCTGTGGCGCGATTGGGCGCCCTGGACCTTCGCCTTCAACCTGACACGCCAACCGGCGATTTCCGTGCCCGTGGCCCTGGATGCTGAGGGCATGCCGCGCGCGGTGCAAATTGTGGCGCCGCTCTACCGCGATGATCTGGCGCTGCGCGGGGCGCGAGCCCTGGAACGCGCGGCCAGCCTGCCACTTGCCAATCCTGAGGTGGCAAGCGGCGACACGAAGTGAAAAGCCTTCTGCGCGACGCAAGGCGCTTTTGGCGCCGTGACAATCGCGATTTTTCGCAAGTCGTGCCTCAGATGCCGCCCTATGGTTGACGGTCTGGGAAGGCAAGGCTCTTGGTCCGACAGTTGATGCCCCTTCCCAATAGCCGCGCGCAACAGCCCACCAGAGGATTGCCGCAGCAGCGGTAAGAAATATCCATCCCTGCCATCATGGCTTCGCCGCAGCTTTCCTTAGCGGAGGATTCATGCAAAGTTTCGTATCAATAAAAGCATCAAGCGACCTGCGCGGAGGAACCATTGGCCCGTCATATCGTTGCGAAGGTTGGCGATATCCCGCCGAATGGCAGCAAGCTGGTGACCGTTCGTGGCCGGCAGATTGCCCTGTTTCACGTGAATGGTGCGTATTACGCATTGACCGATCGCTGCCCCCATGAAGGCGGTTCACTCTGTGCCGGCTTGCTTGTCGGGCGGCTCACGTCAAAAGAACCTGGCACCTATGATCTGTCGCGCCCGCGTGAGTTTGTGCAATGTTCCTGGCATGGCTGGGAGTTTGATATCCGCACCGGTCAATCCTATTGCGACCCCGAAAGCATCAAGGCGCGCACGTATCAGGTAACAGTTGAACCCGGAGCGGAATTGGCCAAAGGTCCATTCGTGGCGGAAACCTTCCCGGTGACGGTCGAAGACCAGTATATCCTGATTGACGTTTAGGGCGTGAAGGACAGCACCATGGCCGCATGGCATCGCGTGGCTTCGGAAGAAGAACTTCAGCCCGACACGCCCTTCGCGACCCGCATTGGCGAAGCGCAATTAGCGATCATTCGTCTGGCTGATGGCATATTCGCCGTGAATGATGTGTGCAGCCATGAATATGCGCTGCTGTCAGAGGGGTTTTGCGAAGACGGCAAGCTGGAATGTCCGTTGCACCAAGCCTGCTTTGATATCCGCACCGGCAAGGCGCTATCCGCGCCGGCCACCGCCGGCATCGCCACCTATCCGGTGAAATGCGAAAATGGCGATGTCTTTGTCATGATGTAAATGGCACGACGCATCATCATCATCGGTGCAGGCCAGGCAGGGCGGCGCTGCGCTGAAACGCTACGGGAATTGGACTCGACTGCGGAAATCATGATCTTCGGCGCTGAGGCGCATTTGCCTTATGACCGGCCGCCGCTTTCGAAGGCGGTGTTGTTGGGCAAGGATCCAGGCACAGCTCTTTTTGTGCGGCCGGTAGAATTCTATGCGGATCAGCGCATCGCACTCTATCTTGATGAGGCTGTCACGCGCGTTGCACCTGTGGAAAAGCGTGTTGAGACCGCAAGGGGAAGAAGTCTCACCTATGATGCGCTTGTCGTTGCCACCGGCGCCAAGGCGCGTCACCTTGTCATGCCAGGGGCAGATGATCCGCGGGTGATGCTGCTGCGCAACCTGGATGATGCGCTGGCCTTGCGCGCGCGGCTTGTTGAAAAGCCACGCCTTGCCGTGATTGGGGGCGGATTGATCGGCTTGGAGGTTGCAGCATCTGCGCAGCAATTAGGCTGTGCTGTAAATGTATTGGAAGCGGGCGAGAGGCTTATGGCGCGCGGCCTGCCGGCTTCCATCAGCGCACGCATGGCCGCCTTGCATCAGCAGCACGGCGTCAGGCTCCATCTGGGGGCCCGGCTCGATCGGATTGAAAGTAATGCGCAGGAACTCACGCTTTACCTCGCTGATGAATGCTTGGCGGTGGATCTTGTGCTGGTTGGCATTGGCGCAGCGCCGGAGACGACCTTGGCCGAGGCAGCCGGACTTGCAGTTGCGGATGGTATCATCACCGATCGCGCCGGCCGCACATCCCAGCCTGATATCTATGCCGCCGGAGAAGTGGCGCGTTTCCCTCATCCGCTAAGTACTGAAACCTCAACGCGGCAGGAGAGTTGGCAGGTCGCTCAGCAGCAGCCAGTTTCCGTTGCGCATGCGATCATGGGACAGGATGGGCCTTATGACGACATCCCCTGGCATTGGACTGACCAGTATGATTGTAATTTGCAGGTTTTGGGCGAGCCCAGCGACGCGATACATCAGATCGAAAGAGCTGAGGGCGAAAGACTGACGCTGCTTGCCTGTGACAGCGATGGGCGCCTCTGCGGCGCGGTGCTGATCAATAATGGGCGGGACGCGACCCCCTGCCGCCGCATGATCGCAAGCGGCAAGGTTTTCGACATGGCAGTACTCGCCGATACAGCGCGGCCCTTGCGCAGCTTTCTGTAATCAGCGCCATAAAGCCTAAAGCCCGTAGACCGCCTTGGCATTACCGGCGAAAATCGCGCGCTTTTCATCTTCACTCAGCCGGCACTTGAAGGCGTAGCGCGGGTCATCACTGTCCCAATGCGGATAATCGGTCGCGAACAGCAAGCGATCCCAACCGATCCAATCAATGAGCTTTCGCAAATGCTCGGGGTTTTCGGGTTCTTCGACGGGCTGTGTCGTGAACCAGAATTGCGATTTCAGATAGTCGGATGGCTTCTGCCGCAAATGCGGCACTTCACTTTTCAAGGACTGCCAATGGCTGTCCATGCGCCAGCCAAGCGAAGGCACCCAACCAAACCCGCCTTCAATGATCACCATTTTCAGCTTCGGAAAGCGCTCTGCGACACCTTCCATGATGAAACTGGCAACCATGGCGGAAAGCGACATAGCAACTGCCTGGTGTTCCTCATAGTAAAAGGATGCCCAGCCACCGCCGGCAACACTATGGCCGCTGGTGCCAAGCGTGTGCAGACCAAGCGGCAGCCCGTAATGCTCGGCCGCTTCATAAATCGGCCAATAGCGTGAACGCCCAAGCGGTTCCAAGGCGCGTGTCACCAGAGAAATCTGTACGAAATCCGGATGCCCCGCCCAACGTTCAATTTCCTTGACCGCAGCCGCCGCATCTTCACCGGCAACCGCAATAGTGCCCTTCAGGCGCTTATCCTTGCTGGTCCATTCTTCCTGCTGCCATTCATTGACCGCGGAAGAAACAGCCTCGGCAAAGCCTTGCACGCGCTGATCCATGCCGCGCACAGAAAGCGGTTGCAGCATTCCATATTCGATATCATGAAAATCAAGGTGCTGCGCACGCATGAAGTCAAGATCACTTCCCGGCGGCCCGCCGCTCGGCGGCCAGGAATCGCGCCGTGAAAGGGCCGGGGCAGATTTCGGATAGGGATAAGTGCTGGTGAAGGGCTGACGCAGCCTGAGACCATATTCGCGCCGATGCTGCTGCCAACGCTGCGGCAGCCAGCGATCAAGCTCCGCCCCTGAACGCAGGGCCGGGTGGATATCACAATCCACGATCCGGAGCCGAGATTCCGCTTTGGTTTCCTGTTTGGGCAGCGCGGTAGAGCTCATGACAAGGACCCTTTCAGGCGGGGATAGGTTGCAAGCGCATTATCACGCAAAAGCCGCGCGCGCATGTCTTCCGGCAGGCCAGGCGCCAAGGCTTCCGTACCGTCAAAGCGCCAATGCGGCCAATCTGTCGCGAAAAGCAGCATATCGTCGCAGCCGATCATCTCAAGCAGCGGGGCAAGGTCATTTGGATCAGGCGGCGCATCCAAGGGCTGGCAGGAAATCCGCACATGGTCGCGCAGGATTTGCGCTGGGCTGCGATCCACCCAAGGCACTTCGCGGCGCAATGCGCGCCATTCCTTCGTGCCGCGCCAGAGGAAACTCGGCACCCAGCCAATCCCGGCACCCAGCAGTACCACCTTCAATTTCGGAAAGCGCGTGAATACGCCCTCAGAGATCATGGAGAGCAACTGGCTCTGGAAGGTTTGAGCAAAATTCACATGATCTTCGATCAGATAGCTCGGCCAGCCATTGGCGGTTGGGGAGTGACGCACAGCGCTGGTCACTTGCAACGCGACCGGCATGTCATGGCGCTGCGCTGCCTCATAAATAGGCCAATGACTGCGCCGACCCAGCAGCGTTTCAGTCGCACCAAACAGCAGCACCTGCACGAAGCGGCTATCCGCAGCGCGACGTTCAATTTCCTGCACTGCAAGAGCGGGGTCTTCGACCGGCACCAGGATGCCGGCGCGCAGCCGCGCATCCTTGTCCAGCCATTCCTTTGCCACCCAATCATTCGCTGCGCGACAAAGGGCGGCCACCATGTCCACATTATGCAGGGCCGGCGCACCGAACATGGTGTTCAGGATGCCGATGCTGGTGCCGAAGGGTTCCAGGATTTGGCTGCGCAACAGCTCCACCGACCCACCAGGCAGGCCCTTTTCTGGACGCCAATCGCCCCGCGCTGTCAGTGGTGCGCCGCGTGGCCAAAGCGCCAAATCAAGGTCATCCAGGCCACGGCTGACCACTTCCTCATGCCAATGTTCATCAAGATATGGCAGTAGCGCCATACACCCAGGGATAGCCGGGTGGAGATCACAATCAATCGCGCCAGAGGTTGCGGCGGGCATGGCTTCATTCCTTGTGCTCGCATCGCGGGCTTGGGCCAAAACGCCTTCGCCAACACGGAAAATCGTGAGGCAGCCAGGCGCCCAAGTCAAGCGGAAGTCTTTATTGCGGCGCAGCATGGCAAATGCTTGACCCGCCAACTGGGGCGGGTTTCACTTGCCTAAAGAATTTGGGGGAAAAGCGTGATGGGTGAAAGCCACATATCGCGTAGGGGCCTTGCGCTTGGCGGCGCCATGCTCGCCATGCCTTCCATTCTCCGCGCGCAAGAAGGCTTCCCGAATAGGCCGATGCGGCTCGTGTTGCCCTTTGGCCCCGGCGGCGTTTCCGATACGCTGGCGCGGCTTATTGCGGAACAAGCAAGGCCATTGCTTGGTCAGCAGGTACTGATCGACCCGAAGCCTGGTTCCAACGGTGTGATCGCTACCGAACACGTCGCGCGGTCAGCCAAGGATGGCTACACCATTGGCTACATGGCCTATGGTTCCATGGTGACAGGCCCGGCACTTGGACAACAGCTTTCCTATCGGCTTGATGAATTTCAGCTTTTGACCGCAATTTTCCGCGCAGCGCAGTTTCTTGCTGTCGCCAAGGATATGCCAGTGCATTCCGTGGCTGACCTTGTCGCCTATTCCAAGAATCGTCCTGTTGCCTACGGCACAGTGGGCCAGGGTGGACCAGGACATATTCTCATGGAAATGTTGGCAGGCGAAACCCAAGCCCGCTTCGAAAACGCCGTCTATCGTACCGAAGCCGCGGTGGTGCAGGACATGATTGGCGGCAGCATTCCGGCCGTCATGGCTTCCCTGATGCCGCTACTACAGCAGCACCTTGCTGGTCAGATCAGGATCATTGCGCATAGCGCCCCAGCGCCCGTTGCTGTCCTACCCGGAGTCCCGAGCTTCGCTGAACTCGGCCTGCCCGCCATGACTTTCCAATATTGTCATGGCCTTGCCGTTCCAGCCGGGACACCAAAACCCATCTATGAAAGGCTCCATCGCGATCTTTCGGCGGCCATTCTGACCGATGCGGTGCGAAGCCGCATGACCCTCGATATGTCGCCCGATATCACCTCGCCCGAGGTTTTCACTGCCAATATCGCGAAGGAAACCGAAGCCTTGCGAAACGTCATCAAGGCCCGAGGCATCACCGCCGGTTAGGATGAAGTGACAAAATCAACGAAACAGGGATTGTCAAAAAGGGAGAGATACGATGGTGAATACGAAGCGTCGCGGCCTTATTGGCCTTGGCATAGCAAGTCTCGCGGCGCCGGCGCTGGCGCAAACCGCAGCGGGCAGTATTCGGATGATCGTACCCTACCCGCCCGGTGGTGCCAGTGACGTGATCGCACGGCTGATGAGCCAGCCCATGACCGAAATTTTGGGCCAGACCGTGGTGGTCGAAAATCGCCCAGGTGCGAATGGCGGCATTGCTGCCGAGCTTGTCTCCCGCGCAGCGCCCGATGGCACAACGTTGCTCATGGGAAATGCTGGGCCGAATGCGCTCAATCAGGCGCTTTATGGGCGGCGGCTCAATTATGATTCGATCAATGGCTTTACGCCGATTTCGCTGGTGTCATCCGTGCCACTGGTGATGGGTGTCTTCCTCGGCTTTCCGCCGCGCAATCTTCAGGAAGTGATCGCCTATGCGCGCCAAAGGCCGGGAGAGGTGAATTATGCCTCCGGCGGGATTGGTTCTGCGCCGCATCTCACGCTGGCGCAGCTTGGTACGCTTTCCAACATCAATTGGGTGAATGTTGCCTTTCGTGGTGGCCAGGCAGCGATCACGGCAGTGATTGGCGGGCAGGTGCAGGTCATCATGGATACGGCACCGGTGGTGCTGCCGCAGATTCGCGAAGGGCGCATTCGCGCTATTGCGGTTTCAACGCTGAACCGCATTACTCAGGCACCCGAAATTCCAACCATTGCGGAACAAGGGTTTCCAGGCTTTGAATCCACCAGCTGGGGCGGCATCATGGCGCCACCTGGCCTGCCGCCAGCCGTGCTCGAACGCCTGCACGCCGCCATCATTCGCGTCATGGCCATGCCAGAGATACGTCAGGCCATGGAACGCCAGGGGATTGAACCACGCAGCAGCACGCCAGCGGAATTCACGCAGCACATCACATCCGAAGTACAACGCTGGACTAAAGTTGTGCAGGATGCCGATATCAAGCCCGAATAGGCGTGCTGAAACAACCTTTCATTTCAAGGATAGCCCATGTCAGCAGCCAAGCCCCGCCACGCCATTGTCAGCGGGGCCAGTTCCGGCATTGGTGAGGCGATTTGCCAGCGCCTTTTGCGAGAGGGCTGGCACGTTACTGGCTTGAGCCGCAGGGCACCTTCCTGGCAGGCTCCAGACTATCAACATCTCAGCATTGATCTGGCGCAGCCCGAGAAGATTCCAGAGGCGCTTGAAGGGCTTTCCGCAGATGCGATCATTCACGCGGCAGGCATGATGCGTGCCGCGCCACTTGGGGCGCTTGATCCAAAGGTAAGTGCCACGCTCTGGCATTTGCATGTGGAAGCGGCTGAACGCATGGTGAACACATTGCTGCCGCGGCTTGCCGATGGCGGGCGCATTCTATTGATCGGCAGCCGCGCAGCCACTGGCATTGCAGGACGTTCGCAATATAGCGCTGGCAAGGCGGCCTTGGTCGCCATGGCGCGCGCCTGGGCGCAGGAACTTCTGCCGCGCCGCATTACGGTGAATGTTGTCTCCCCCGGTACGACAGATACGGCGATGCTGCGTGATCCCGCACGTGCCAATAATGCACCGAAAATTCCGCCCATTGGCCGGCTGATTGAACCGGAAGAGGTGGCGGCACTTTCCTGCTTCCTGCTTGGGCCGGAGGCTGGCGCCATTACCGGTCAGCAGATCTTCATTTGCGGCGGGTCTTCCCTGTGATCATGCGATAGGATGTGAGCGATGAAAATCGTCAAGATTGAAGATTTGCACTGCAATGCCGGTTGGCGTGATTGCTCCTTCCTGAAGATTACAACAGATGAAGGCATCATCGGCTGGTCAGAATACAATGAAGGCTATGGCAGTGCCGGCATTACCGCCGTCATTCGCCGCATGGCCGCCGGGCTGATTGGCGAAAACCCGCGCGCCGTTGAACGCATCATGACCGCGCAATACGCGATCACGCGCCAGGCGCCCGGTGGCATCAACCAGCAAGCCATGGCAGCGATTGAAAATGCGCTACTGGATGTGAAGGCGAAATCGCTTGGTGTGCCAGTCTATGAGCTTTTTGGCAGCAAGGTGCGCGATACCCTTCCGCTTTATTGGTCACATTGTGGCAGTTATCGCTTTCATCATGCGGCGGTGATGGGGCTTGATCCCATCCGCTCCCTTGATGACCTGGTGGCGCTTGGTGCGCATGTGAAGTCACGCGGTTTCAAGGCGCTCAAGACGAATATTTTCCGCTTTGATCTTGATCCACCTAATATGTATCAGCCTGGCTTCGCACGTTCCCCCGGTGGGCCTGAATTGAATGCCGATGGCGCGACACTCGCAGCCATCAAGGACGGGCTCGCTGCCTTCCGTCAGGGCGCGGGCCCCGATATGGGCATTTTGTTGGACACAAATTTCAACTTCAAGACCGAAGGCTACATCAGGGTCGCGCGCGCCTGTGAGCCCTTCAACCTGTTCTGGCTAGAGATTGACAGCTACGATCCTGAGGGGCTGCGCCTGATCCGGGATCGTGCGTCCATGCCAATCGCATCCTGTGAGTCGCTTTTCGGCCGGCGCCAATTCCGACCCTTCTTCGAGCATCGCGCCATGGATGTTGCGATTGTGGATGTGCCCTGGAATGGTCTCGCTGAAAGCCACAAAATCTCAACCATGGCTGAAGCCTATGAAATGAACTGTGCGCCGCATAACTTCTATGGCCATCTTTCGACGCTGATGAGCGCCCATTTCTGCGCTTCCATTCCGAATTTTCGTATCATGGAAATAGATATTGATGATGTTGCCTGGAAGGATGATCTGGTGACACACCCGCCGGTGATCCGTGGTGGCGCGCTGATTGTGCCTGACCGGCCCGGCTGGGGCGCGGATATCAATGAGGAAGCGGTGCGCGCCCATCCGCCGCGCAATCCGCATCCGTGAGATCACGCCCTCGCCAGGCGGGAGGGAGGTCTTGGATCAACAGCGCGCAGACGCGCCCCATTCTGCGCACCACGCGCCTGACCGAACCGGCCAGAAGGTCGCCGCGCCAATGACACCGGGCCTGGACGGCGGCGCCCTACGCCCCCCCAACGGGTGATAGCCGTTGGCATTGCTCCCCTTGCGCTCGGCAGCACCTACCCAGGCGGGGTGCTGAGGGTGCGCGCAGGGGGCGTATTACGGAAAACTCACGCGCCCACCCCATTGAAGAGGTTCCCTTTTGCGTGAGCCTCCGGTAACTTAAGGCAAATCAGACAAGAATCCCGCCATCCGAGCGGGGCGGCAGTTCCAACAGGGGGTACTTGCTTCATGGCGCCACTTTTGGCGTTCAGTCGCTTTGTCGACTGGATCAATCAACGCATCGGCGGGGTCTGTGACTGGCTTGTGCTGCTCGCTGTCCTGGTCAGTTCCGTCAACGCCATGATGCGCTACGGCTTCGACATAAGCTCCAACGCCTGGCTTGAAGCGCAGTGGTATATGTACGCCGCCATCGTCATGCTCGGCGCCAGCTATACGCTGAAGCGCAATGAACATGTGCGGGTGGATCTCCTGTACATGATGCTATCGCGGCGTGGGCAGATACAACTCGATATCGCGGGCATTATCGTCTTCCTGCTGCCGGCCTGTATCCTGATTGGCTGGCTTTCCTGGCCCTTCTTCATGCAGTCCTTCCATATGAATGAATGGTCCAGCAATGCCGGCGGCTTGCTGCGCTGGCCGGTGAAATTCCTGATCCCTCTGGGCTTTGGCCTGCTGACGCTGCAGGGCATTTCCGAACTCATCAAGCGCGTTGCCGCGTTGCGGGGCTATGACATCCCCGATCTTGAAGCCCATTACGAGAGGCCAGTGCAATGATACCTTTGGAATGGATGCCGCCCCTGATGTTCGCGGGGCTGATTGTATTCTTGATCATTGGCTTTCCGGTGGCATTTTCGCTCGCGTCCGTGGGCCTGTTTTTCGGCATGATCTCCATGGCCCAGGGCTTTTTCACCATAGACTTCATGCAAGCCATACCTGGGCGCATTTTCGGCAGTATTCTGGCCAATGATTTGTTGCTCGCCATTCCCTTCTTCACGCTCATGGGCGCGATATTGGAAAAATGCGGGCTGGCGGAAGACATGCTGGAAAGCATGGGGCAATTGTTCGGCCCGATGAAGGGCGGGCTTGGCTATTCGGTCATCATCGTTGGCTTCATCCTGGGCGCCATTACCGGCACAGTCGCCGCGCAGGTCATTGCCATGGCGCTGATCACCATGCCGGTGATGATGCGCTACAATTACAATATCCGCTACGCGACAGGGGTGCTGGCCGCATCCGGTACCATTACGCAGTTGGTGCCGCCATCCTTGGTGCTGGTGGTGCTGGCGGACCAGCTGGGCCGTTCCGTGGGTGACATGTATCTCGGCGCCTGGGGGCCATCGCTGCTGCAGATCGCGCTTTTCGCGCTTTATACGTGGTTCCTGACCATCATTCGCCCGCAGGATTTGCCGCCGGTGCCGCGTACGCTGACGGGACGCCCACTGCTGATCAAGTGCATGTGGGGGATCATTCCTGCCGCAGTGCTGATCTTCCTGGTGCTGGGTACCATCATGCTGGGTCTGGCCACGCCCACGGAAGCCGGAGCACTCGGCACGGTTGGCGCCATCATCCTCTCGGTCCTGCGCAATACAAAAATGACTCGCGCGGATCAGGTCGCCTATACAGCGGGGCTGGTGGCGACGGGGCTATGCATCCTGTTCAGCTTTACTGTCGGCATGAAGACCGTGCCGTTCCGTCTTAGCTTCTCGGCGCTGTTTGCCTCGATCATCTGGCTTTGCTGGCGGGCCTGGCAGGACAAGCCACTGCATGATCTGATTGTGGAGGGCATGCGCTCCACCATGCGCATCACCTCCATGGTCGCATTCATCGTTGTGGGTGCAACCTGCTTTTCCATCGTCTTCGCCGGCGTGGATGGAAATCTTTGGGTGGAACATGGGCTGACCAGCCTGCCCGGCGGCGTTTGGGGCTTCCTGATCGCGGTCAATCTGTTCATCTTCTTCCTGGCCTTCTTCCTCGATTTCTTTGAAATCGCCTTCATCATCGTGCCAATGCTGGCCCCCGTGGCCCAGAAAATTCTTGAACCGGTTGTTGGCGCGGATGCAGCACTGATCTGGTTTGGCGTGATGCTTTGCGTGAATATGCAAACCAGCTTCATGCACCCACCCTTCGGCTTTGCGCTGTTCTATCTGCGGAGCGTTGTACCAAAGAGCATCAAGACGTCTGACATCTACTGGGGCGCTATACCCTGGGTAGGCTTGCAGTTGATCATGGTTGCCATCGTGAT
>Ga0315900_10005781_pt1 | contig 16861 bp, 29 predicted proteins | sample LakEriMetagenome_FD_203521 | JGI IMG/M metagenome (GOLD analysis project Ga0315900, IMG submission 203521) | Freshwater fungal communities from buoy surface, Lake Erie, Ohio, United States - Buoy 12 MA114 | ecosystem: Environmental > Aquatic > Freshwater > Lake > Lake biofilm | place: USA: Lake... | reverse complement strand
GTCGCCATCGCTGCGACGCTCCAATCGTGGCGCAAGCCGCCGAGCGAGGATGCGACATGACCGCGATGCTGCGGAGCGCTGAGTTCCAGCGACGCGCGGGCATCGTCGCCGGGTTCGCATGGCTGCTCGCGATGGCGGGTTTGACGCTGGCTGCGTGCCTGTCAGGCGGCTGCGGGCCGTCAGCGCTTGCCGTCCACGCTGGCGTCGCGGACGCGACTGGCGAGGCCATCACGGCCGCGGGCGTGGAGCTGCTCGAGGAGCGTGAGCGCGCCATTCACGACGCGATTGACAGCGCACCAACGCGCGAGGTCGCGGAGCATGGCGTCGTCGTCGCGCAGGACCGCTACGCGCCCGCGCTGCTGGCCTACGACGCGCTGCGCCTCGCGCACGACGCATATGTCGACGTCCTCGTCCTCGCGGCCGCTGGCGACGTGGACGACCCAGCGCGCTGGGCACGCATCGCCGCGCGCGTCGTCGTGGCGTGGCAAGCGTGGGCCGAGACAGGCCGTGCGCTGGCGCTCGACGTACCCGCGCCGCCAGCGATGCTGTTGTCCGTGGCTGTGCTCGCAGGAGGCTCCGATGTCGCTGAGTGAGATTCTCGCCGCGCTGTCTAGCATTTCGCAATCCGCGACGTTTGCGCTGCCGACGGGCACGCCGCGCGACGTCGCCGCCATCCTCCATGCGGGCCTCGGTGTCGCGGCTCGTTTGTCGCAGACGGGCAAGACGCGCGCGCAGATCGTCGAGGCTATCCGGCGCGTGGTTGACCTCGAGGACGCCATCGCTGAGCAGGACGCAGCCGCAGCCGCGCGCATAGCAGCCCGTTTTGGCCCTGCTGATGAGTGACCCGCGTCCTACGCTGGACGAGGCGCGTAACGCGCTCCTGTGGGCTGCTCTGGTGCTCGTGCGGGCACGTCAGGCCGAGGTGCCGCGCGCTCGCGAGCAGGAGCTGATGCGCGAGCTCGAGGACGCCGCGCGCCGCTTCTGGACGGCGTCGTGAGGCAGCGTCTCGCACGGCTGGCGAGCACGCTGGTCCTCGAGCACGCGCTGATGCTGCGCGGCGCGCTATACACACTCGGGCACGACGGCTGCGCGTCTCGCGTGTGGTCGCGCGCGATGGACGTGGTGGGCTGGCTGGATGAGAGGGCGAGACGATGACGACGTTCGATCCGATTGATGGGCGCACGCTGACACCGCGCTGCTGGTGGGAGCCTCCCGGCGAGGGGTGCCGCAAGCGCAAGCGCCCGCCGCGCGCGGTGGTCTGGCACTGGACCGCGGGCGAGCGTCCTGCGGAGGCCGTCTGCACGACGCTGCGTAACCGCAAGCTCTCGGTGCACTACGTCATCGACCCTGACGGCCGCGTCGTGCAGTGCGCGGACCCCGTCGCGACGGTCACGTACCATGCTGGCCTCGCCAACGAATGGACGATCGGCGTCGAGATTGTTAGCAAAGGGACGCAGCCCGCGTCGCCCGCGCGCCTGCGGCCTCCGGTAGCGTGTCGCGTGCATAATCGTGGCGTGGCTGGCCTCGACTTCCTGCCGCCGCAATACGCGTCCATCCTCGCGCTCGCGGAGCAGCTGAGCGCCGACTATGGCATCCCGCGCGCGTGCGCCGGGACTGAGCCGCAGGTCATGACGCCGGGTGTGCAGAGCACTTTCGCGGGGCACCTTGAGCACGCGCACCTGAGCGCTGGTAAGGTGGACTCGGGCGGTTTGGTCATGCGCGCATTGCGCGAGCACTGGAAAATCTGAGGAGGTAATCATGGCGGTTCAACTTTCGGTCGCAGTTCGCAACGCGCGCCTTGACGCTATCGAAACCAGCATCGGCACGAGCGCCGTGCTCAAAATCCGCACGGGCGCTGCGCCCGCCAACTGCGCGACCGCTGACAGCGGCACCGTGCTCGCGACGCTGAATCTGCCCACGGACTGGATGGCTGCGGCGTCGTCTGGCAGCAAGTCGAAGTCTGGCACGTGGGAGGACTTGACTGCCGACAATACCGGCACCGCCGCGCACTTCCGCGTCTACGCCAGCGACGGCACAACTTGCGGTATTCAAGGCACCGTGACCGCGACGGGCGGCGGCGGCGACATGACGCTTGACAACACCAGCATCGCCAGCGGTCAGGCCGTGAGCATCACGACCTTTACGCTCACCGACGCAAACTCCTGATGCGCTGCGCCGACTGCCACGGCACGGGCCAGCATCCAGCCGAGACGCAGTGCGCGCTCTGCGAGGGGCGCGGCCACGACAACTCGGGCATCGGCTGGCCCAGCGAGAGCGAAGACGACCCCATCCCCGCGAGCGAGGAGTAGCGCATGGCGATCACGACTCTTGACGGCCTCATCGGCGCAACCAAACAGCGCGTGCGCTGGAACAAGACGGCCACGCGTACGACGGTCGCCAACGGCTGGTTTTCGCTCATCGACCTTGCAGGCCAGCCCGGCGCGGGCGTGCTTGCGGGCACGTCGACGGCGGCCGGTGTCGTGCCGACTGACGCGACTGCGGGTTACCCGCTCATCAACGCATTTGGCGGCGGCGCGTCGGGATATCTTGGGCGCGTTTCATTCGGCAGCACCGTCGCGTGCCGTATCGCGGTGTTCGACCGCTTGTTCCTTTCGGGCGCGTATGCGTTCAACGCGAACACCGCGCTCACGGCACAACCCTCGTTTTCCGGCCGAGTGCCCGGTACCAACTACGCGGGCCTCGAGATTTGGTGTGAGCAAGTAACGGCGGCGACAGGCAACCAAGCCGTCAACGTCACCTACACCAACCAAGGCGGCACCGGCTCTCGCACGACTGGCGCTGTCGGCATCGGTGCTGCACAGACGGTCGGCCGCTGCTGGCAGCTGCCGCTGCAAAGCGGCGACTCCGGCGTACAACTCATCACCAACGTGCAGGGCAGCACGGCGACTGTCGGTACCTTCAACGTGATGGTGCTGCGGCGTCTCGCGGAGGGCCGCGTGCCTATCGCCAACGGCCTCGATCGTCAGTCAGTGATTGACGTCGGCGCGCTGTTGCAGGTCTATGAGGACTCCGCGTTTTACGTGATGGTCGCGGCCGACAGCACGTCGTCGGGTTTGCCCGACGTGGACTTCCAAGTCGTCAACGGCTGAGCGGAGGTAGACGATGGCGACGTCACTCGACCGCAGCCTCGTCGGCCTCCTTGGTAGCATCGAGGTCTTCGGCCTCGGGGACGCTGCACCCGGAATCACCGGCACGCTGACGACGACGCTTGGCGCGCTCACGTCGAGCGCCGACGGCACCGTCCGTGTCGATGGCGACGCAAGCATCACGCTCAGCGCGCTGACGTCGTCGTCGGCCGGGACGGTCGCGATTGATGGCGACCTGACCGCGACGCTGGGCGCGGCGACCGTCTCGAGCGCGGGCACCGTCGGCTCGACCGCGACGGGCGACCTGTCGGTGACGCTCGGTGCGCTGACCGCCAGCAGCGCCGGTGCCGTCCTCGTCGCGGGCTCGCTGAGCACAACGCTCGGAGCGGCGACGCTGTCGAGCGCCGGGACGGTGCGCGTAGCGGGCGCAGCGACGCCTACGCTGGGCGCGCTGACGTCGTCCAGCGCGGGCACCGTCCGCGTGTCGGGCGCGCTAAACGCGACGCTGGGCGCTGCGACGACGACGTCCGCGGGCACCGTGCTCGTCGCGGGAACGAGCTCCACGACGCTCGGCGCGGCGACCTTGAGCAGCACGGGCGGCGTCGTCGTCGCAGGCGCGCTGTCCGCGACGCTCGGTGACGCGACGGTCAGTAGCGCGGGCACGGTCGGCGCAACTGCCATTACCGGGACGCTGACCGCGACGCTCGGCGCAGCCACGCTCGCCAGCGCCTCTACAGTCCGCGTGGACGGCGCGACCGCTGCGACGCTCGGGGCCGCGACTGCGAGCGCAGCAGGCGGCGTCCTCGTGGCGGCAACGGCCAGCGTCACGCTTGGCGAGCTGACGGTAGCGTCTACGGCACGCGTCGACCCGATCGGCACGCTCGACGTAGTGCTCAACGCGCTCACTGCGGTCGGCACGCTGACGGTCACGACGCGCGGCACGCTGACGGCGACGCTGGGCGCGCTCGAGCTCTACGCGACGAACGTCGTATACGTGCCCTCGGTTGAGCGCACGCGCCGCGTACCGTCGCCGCCGCGCATCATGGACGCCATCATCGAGGTCCGCGCCGACGAGGTGCCCGCGCAGCCTCGCGCAGCAGACGTGCCCGCACCCACTCGCATCGCCACCAACGCGCGGCCCAGCCGCATCACGACGAGGGCCGCATGACGACGAAGTTTGCTGACGACGTACTCGATTACTCGCTCGCGTTCGACCTTGCCAGCGGCGAGGCCATCGCGTCCTCGACGTGGACGGTCACGCGCACCACTGAGGGCGCAGCTACCGGCAGTGACCTCGCGATCGGCACCGGGGCACGCGCGCCTAGCAACAGCGGCTCGACGGCGACGGTCTGGCTCAGCGGCGGTCGCGTCGGTGAGTCGTGGCTCGCGAGCGTCGTCATCGTCACCGACGCATCGCCAGCGCGCACGCTCGCGGGGTCGATGTTGATCACCATCGCCGCGCTATGACCTACCCTCGGCGTCGGTAGCCTCCTCGCCGCGCCCGTAACGCCCCGCATCCTTGGCCTTCGGGCTGGGGATGCGGGGCATTTCGTTTTCCGTCAGGGCGAGAGCTTCGCCAGCTGGTCGCGCAGCGCTGCGGCCTGCTCGAGCGCTTCCTCGGCGCGGTGGTACTCCCGCTCGCGCCCGTCAAGCGCTTGCCGCAGCTCGGCCTGCACGCGTCGCAGCGTCGTCGCCGTGTCGTCGCGCTGCACTTCGCAGCGGCGCAACTCTGCGCGCACGAGGCCCAGCTGCTGGATGAGTTCGGCAATCTGGTCACGTTCGGTCACTGGATGCCTCCTTGAGTTCTGCGGCCAGAATGGTCTCGCATGGCGCACGCTGAAACCACTCGCGCTCGTGGTGCCACGGCTTGAACCGCCGCTGCCACGCGCGCTCTGTCTCGTGCGTGCCTTCGATGGCGGCGATGAGCGTGATCGGTTCTGGCGTGCCCGTGGACAAGTCGCGGATGCGGTCATTCACGTCGCGCGTCGTGAAGCCGACTTTGAGGAAGTCGCGCAGGCCGAAGAAATAAACCGTGCCCTCGCCGCGCGGACCTTTCGGACCGGGCTTCTCTGCAAGACGTCGCGGTCGGTCGGCAAGACGAGCGCGCAACTTGCTGACCTCCGCTTCGAGAGTTCTATTTATTCTTTCAAGATCTTCGTATCTCATTTCCAGCGCTACGTAATCCAGCCGACGTGAGCTGTAGCGCAATCGTTTCCAACGATTGAGCAACTCTTCAAGCTTAGATCGTTCGTGGCTGAGTTTGAGATTTTCACTCTCCAACTTTTGGACCCAGCGCTCAAGATATCGCGCGCTATTTACTACGCGATAGTATTCTTCACGCACATCACGCTCGGTCATTCCGCTGGTCAACTCAGGTAGCCACATCAGGCTGCTCCCTTCCAAGGTAGTCGCGCGCAATCCACAGCGTGCTCGCCGTGTCCTCGCCGCTATCGATCGCGCGCACGAGCTCACCGAGCAGCATCCGCGCCGTGCGCTCGCTAGACTGCTCGCCGCTCAGCGCTTCGTACGCCTCGCGCATCTCATCGAGCCGCAGCACGGCCTGCTTAGCTTGCCGCGACGTGCGGCCGTGCTCGGCGCGCAGCGCAGCAACGCGGGCCTTCTGCTCGCGCAGCGCGACGGCGAGCACGCCGATGGCGACGCGGCGTACGTCAGCGGGCGTCATTGCGCCGCCTCCGGCCACACGACGAGATCGTGCGGATACGGACTCTCGGTGCCGTACGTGTCACGCTGCTTGCGCTGCGCGCTCTCGGAGAGTCGCATCGCGAGGTGCGCCGCAATCTGCGACGGGAACGGCCCGCAGCGCGCGATGCCGCCCCCGGACGCGTACCACTGCACGTCAGCGGGCATCATTGCCCCACCTCACGCAGCCGCGCGTGCAGCGCATCGGCTGCGTGCCGAGCCGCTCCAGCGCAGCCGTCTTGCGGCGCAGCGCGGCGGGCGTGTCGACGCCTCCGGCAAACCACGCTTCTCCGATTTCGTGCTGCACCTCTAGCAACTCGACGCGGAGAGTGTCGAGATTAGACAATGCGTCATCGCGCTGTTTCTGAAAGTCGAGCGACACGCGCGTTTCAAGTGTCAGCGCATCTTCTAGACGCTTCACATCAACCATTTGCCTTGCCTGCTCAAACGCCCACGCTGAGAACGCAGCAGGCCGTAACGCCGCGAGACACCAAGGGCACAGCATGATTGCGGCAGCCGTCAGGTCGTCGGGGATCTCGTCGCCCACGAGCGCGCATGGTTTCGCGCACCGTGAGCAGCCGATTACGCGGCCGGCTCTCACGGCAACTCTCCCGACAGCAGTTTCGCGCAGACCAAGCACACGTCGCAGTCGATGTTCACAAAGGGCTGCGCACCACAGCAAGGACACGGCGCGCACTCGACATACGCGAGGACGAATGCCGCGAGCATCGCAATCTCCGCGTGCGTCGCTCCAAGGGATGCGGACTCAGGGTCAAGTGCGAGCGCGCGAAGCAGTAACGCCTCAGCGATCGCACCCGTAGTGCGCAACTTCGTTGAATCAAAATCTCCCATCGTAGTAGCCTCCATCGATTCCCAGCGCACTTACTGCATTGTCAATCGCTTCCTGCCAGTCGTGCCCGCCTGTCCATGCGGCGTCTCTGGACAGCAGCATCTTTTTCAGAGCCGCCCTTAATGCGTCGCACTCGCGCAGCACTTCGCCATACGCGCGGTCTTTTTCTGCGGCACGCTCCCATCCGTAGCGCGATTGCTTGTGCAACTCCTCGACCTTCGCCGCCAGCTGATCGCGCTCGCGAATCAGTGCCGTCGCCGCCGTCTCGTCCGCGCGCCAGTGGATGGTCGAGCGGCCGTCGCGCATCGCGCGTGCGATGTTCGCGAAGTCGGTCGTCACCGTGCCGACGCGCGCATCGATGATGGCCCAGAATACTTGCGCCGCGTCCTCGACGGTACGCTCGCCACGCTTGACGGCTCCCAGCACCGCGAGCACGGCATCGCGGCTGCCGTGCATGGCAAAGTATCGGTGAGCGTCACGTCGCGCTTTCACACACGCCTCGCGGCTGCACGTCGGGCCGCACGAGTGAATGTCGTCGGCGCTCACGACTTCGCCCTCAACGCGAGCAGCCGCTCGAGCTCTGCGACGCGCTGGCGTGCGGCGTCGCGATCGTTGACGACGTTCTGCACAAAGTGCGCGAGTTCGTGGGTATGCGACGGCGCACCGACGAGGCCCGCAATCTCCGCGACCTCGTGCCGCCAGCCTTCAGCGGTGGCCTTCTGGGCTTCGCGGAAGCGCTCCACGGTAGCGCGCACCTCCTCGAGCTGCATCACCGCGCGCTTCTCACGCCACTTCGCGGCTTCGCGCTGGATCTCAGAGTCTTCTTTCGACCACGCGCACTTTCGCACGATGCCCTTTGCGAGTTCGTCGTTTTGCCACGCATTACCCAGTGCAACGCGTGCGTCCTCGACTTCGGACCGCAATGCATGGCGCTCAATATCCGCGTCGTGCAACTCGCGCACGATGCCGTTCCAGCACTGGACGCAGTACCAGTCGCTCGCTCCGGTACAGCCGTCGCAGGTAATCTCGGTGACGTCGTCGTCGCTCATCGTGTCTCCTCATTCGCCAGCGCTTCCAACCACGCGCACTTCCGCGCGATGCCCTCCGCGAGCATGCCGCCGCACCACGCCGCTCCCAGCGCAGCGCGTGCGGCCTCAAGCTCCGCGCGGAGATTCACCCATTCCTCAAGAGAACGCGCCTCGCGTTGAGCGCGGGAATGGTTCTCGGCGGTGATGCTCTTGAGCTGCGCGGTCAGCCGTCCGACCTCCGCACGCAATGCGTCGCGCTCGACGGTTGCCGCGTACAGCGTTCGCGCCAGCGCAGCGTTGTGCTGCTGCGCCAGCGCGAGCTGCTCGGCGTCGTCAGAACGGAAGGTCATCGTCGCCGCCGCTGTCCCAGCCACCCGCCGCAGGCTTGCCGCGACGCTCCACGATGGGGCCGTCGTTCGTCTCGCGCTTGCCACCGACGAGCGCGATTTCGGTGACGGTGATCTCAGGCGCAGCGCCGCGCGTGCCGTCGCGCTTCTCAAACTGGCGCAAGCTGAAACGGCCCGTGACGCCGACCGGCGTGCCCTTCTTCAAGTAGGGCGCAACGCCCGACTTTTTGCCCCAGATCACGAGGTCAAAGTAGACGGGCGGCTCGTCCTTCTTGAAGCCGTTGACGGCGATCGCGACGTTGCACACGCGGTCACCGTTCTTCGTGTCACGCACCTCCGCGTCACGCGTACACCGGCCGGTCACGGAAATCGTATTCAGGTCGCTGCTCATGTGCTCTCCTCGCCGCTCTCGCGGTCCTTCTGCATCCGCGCGATGATCGCGCCCTTCGTCTCATCGATGCGCGCCTTCGCAGCCTTGCCCGCCGCGCTCACGCGCTCGCGCCCCGCCGCGCTCAGCGACGGCCACGCAGGCGCGACAAGCTCGGCCCGCAGCTGCGCGAGCTCGACGTCCGTGCTCGCCACGTCGAGTGCCGCGACGATGCGCTCAGCGCCGTCCTCGAGCGTCGGCGGCGCGGTAGGCACGCCCTCCACAACGGCGACGTGCTCGACGCGCGGCTCCTCGTCGGGCTGCGTCGAGGACAGCTCTTCGCGCGTGTAGACGCTGCCGCTAAACGCGTCGGCGGCGTAGGCACGAGCGCCCGCAGTAATCGCGCGAGCACGCAGCATCGCGCGCGGATACTTGCGCCACGTTGCGCTGTTCCACAGGCCCGCACGCTCGGCGTCGGAGCGCGTGAACGTGCTGACGTACGGCGCGCAGCCCGGACGCGTCAGACGCACGCTGGCGCACTCGTCGTCGTCGCGCAGCCACTCGAGGCCGATGCCGTGCGCGAGCATCCGGCCGCTCACGAAGCTGGCGTCCATGCCGAGCTTGCCGTTCACCAAGTAGAACGACCGCAGCGACGCCATCGGGCCGACGCCCAGCTCGCGCCCGGCGAGGATGACGGCGGCTACCTGCGCGGGAGTGCGGAAATGATCGGGGATGAACCCGCCCTTTGCCGCGGCAAGCGTCTCTGCGAGCCGCAGCACGTCAGCCAACGACGACACCATATCCAGACCAGCGACTTTGATTTCACTCATGATTGCGTCCTCCATTTCACGTATGCGCGAGCGCTGACGTCAGCGCTCAATCGAATGCGCTCTGCCAGTCGCGGCAGGCGTGCCCATCGATCATCGGCGTCGGCCCCTAATACCGACTCCGCGACCTGCTGGCTCATCGCCGCGATAGCACGACTCACCAGCGACCGCAACTCGTCGCTGCTCATGCTGACGCCGCGGAACTGCGCGCGAATACGCTCGCCCACCTCGAGCATGGCGGCGCTCAGGTCCTCGTCATCACGCGCGGCGATGCCGACCTCCTCGACGTCGAGGGCCGCGGCAGCCGTCGGCCACGCGTGCCGCTCGGAGTCGGGCACCGCGCCGATGATCTCGCAGCTGTACAACGCCTCGGGCGTCAGTTCATCGACGAGGTCGCCCTCGTCCAGCTGCAACGCATCCTCGCGCGACGTCGCGAGCACGCCGACGACGTACTCCGCGCGCACGCGCACCCAATAGCGCGCCATCACGACGGCCTCCCAGCCGCAGCGATGCGGCGGCGCAGCTGGCGGCACGCGGGGCACGCGCAGCCCTCGCAGACCGCGACGAGGGCGGCGACGAGCCCGCCGTGCGGGTTACCCGGCGCGCGCATCACAGCGCCCCGTCGCGCTGCACAATGTAGAAGATCTGGCCCGCGGACTGGCGGGTGCTCTCGACCGCGGAGGCCAACGCCGCCTCGAAGGTCGGGCCCGTGCCGCTGCCCGTGATCGACGTCTCGGTGACGACGTCCACGATCCACGCCACCTCGGGCGTGGCGCTCGCGCCGCAGCGGTACGCGCGGATCGACCGCAGTCCCATGTCGCCCATCGTGCTCTCCATCATCGTCGTCATCGTCGTGTTCGTGGTGGTCATGGTGTCCTCGCTGGTGGTGCTAACGGCCTCGTCAGGCGACGCGTCACGTCGCGACCGAGCGCTCGCGTAGAGCGCCCGGTTTCGGCCTATTGCGCGGCGGTAGCGCGTCGCGCCATGCGCCGCTCGTGCTGATCTTCGGTGGCGCGATACCCGTACGCGTCGAGGCGCGGCTGGTCAGCAGCGGGCCAAACGCCGTCACCGAGGTCCGCGAGGATGGCGTCGAGCTCGCGCTGCGCCTCGCGCGTCTCGAAGCGGATGGCGTCAAGGTAATCGCGCTGCGTGCCGCCGACGCGATACGCATCACGCGCCGCGTCGATGCGCTGCTGCGTCTCCGCATGAACGGCGTCAATGCGCTCGCAGACCTCGACGCCGACGGCTGCGCGAGCGCGGAGCCGCATTGCGGCGAAGACCTCGTCGCGCGCCGCGCGGATGTAGCGCTCGAGCGAGTAGGGCGCGGCGATGGCCGTCGCGACGATGCCCATCCCGCGGCTGCTGTCGACCGGGTCGCTGCACGCGTCCTCGAGGGTACGCCGTGCCGCGTCGCAGGCCGCGTACACCGCGCCCATGTACGCGCGGTCGTCCCCATCGATGCGCCACGCCTCGCGCGCTGCCGCGACCGCCGCATCGCAGCCACCGTACGCGTCGCGGAGGGACGTCCCGAAGTTCTCGGGCAGCAGCTCGACCGCGCGGATCACGACGCCACCTCGAGATCCGCGATCATCGCTTCGACGTCGGCCTCGCTGGCGGCGTCGGCGACGAGCTGCGCGACGTACGCGTCACGGACGCGGTCGATGCTGTCGAGGTCGGTGGCAAGCCCGCGGCCTGCGAGTTCGTCGCTGATGGCGCGGTCGGACCAGTCGCACGACGTGTATCCGGCCTCGGTCGAATGCTCAAGCAGGTCGCGGCAGACAGTTTCTTCGCGAACCAGACGATACGTCGCGAGAAGCGCGGAGCAGTCTCGCGCCAGCATCATGTCCACGACGTGCGCGACGTCGTCGTCCGTGGCGATGCGGACCGCGCGCACGTCGAGCTGCGCGCGCAGAGCCTCGACGGTCGTCTCGAGCGCAGCAGCAGCCTCGCCGCTGCCCGCGTAGCCCGCCTCGACGTGCATGGCCTCGACGGCGTCGGCGTCGGTCGCGCCCTCGTAAATGCCGAGACAGTGGCCGGTGTCGCGCGCGTTGATCTGGTAGCTGGTCATGGTGTCCTCACTCTCTGTGTGTCGGCGGCCCCTCGCCGTCGACTCCCGATACATACGCCCAACGCTATACAGCGTCAACAATCATTTCGAGGGGCGCGCATTTTATTGCGCGCCCTCGGCGACCGTCACGCGGCGCGCGCCGCCTCCACCATGGCCTGCGCCTCTTCGACCGTCAGCAGCCGACCGATCTGCCGACGGTCGGCGTAGACGCGCTGGCGTGCCCGCTCGACCTCGAACGCGTTGTGCTCAAGGCAATTCAGCTGCTTGTGCGAGAGCGGGCTCGTGGTGCGGCGCTCAGCGGCCGGCGTCTCAAGCCACGCCACGACCTGATCGCGGAGCGAGCGGCGGAACTCCGAGCGGAACGTCTTCACGCTCAACAGCTTCGACACGAGGAATCGCGTGCGGAAGTCGCAATCCTTCAGCCCGCGCTGCCACGACTCCGACCACTCCATCGACACGCCCGCGCCCCACACGTACGCCCAGCTCGTGGACTGCACCGCCCACTCGTCCGCGTCGAGCCACGCGGGCAGCGTGACCTCGCGAACCTCGTACAGCTTGCAGACGACCTGCATATCGTTGTCGTAGCCAAGGCAGAAGGTGCCCGTCTCGTTGAGGCCCCTCTGACCGGCCCAGCGCGCCAGCGGCTGCGTGGACGTGCTGGCATTTTCGTTGCCGTTGCGGGTAAAGAGGACGGCGGTGGTGATGGTCTGCATGGCGTCTTCACTCTCTGTGTGCCGCGTCGCCCCGTGCGCCGCTGACTCCCTATATCTACGGCCTGTCTAGACAGGCGTCAACAATTATTTCGCGTGTCGTGCGATTTATTTTCGTGCGCGATGCCGCCGCGCAATTTCCTTGCGCCTATCTAGACAGTCGTGCTACCCGTCGCCCCATGCGAAAACCCCCGTCCGTTCAGCTTCCCGCCCTTTTCGTGCGCCTGCCTGTTGCGACGCACGACCTCCTCCGCGGCCTCGCCGCTGCCGCCGACGAGTCCGTGTCGCGCTACGTCGTCACGCTCATCGAGCAGCAGCGCGTCGGTGGCCCGCAGCTGCCGCCGCAGCGCCTGCGCAAGGTCGTCGCATCGCCGCCCGTCGAGGTCGCCAGCGACGAGCCCGTCAAGCGCAAGCGCGGCAGGCCGCGCAAGGCGCCTGCGGAGGTTGTCGCCACGCCGCCGCCCGTCGAGGCCAGTGACGAGCGGTTCTGCGCGTGTGGTCGCCGCGTGAACGAGTGCGATGGTTCGCGCAAAGGCTGCCCGCCCGTCGCGCTGCCGCAGCTCGAGGAGCCGCCGCGCCGTCCTCGAGGACGCCCACGCAAGGTGCCCGCGGAGGTCGTCGCCGTGCCGCCACACAAGCGCACGCCGCGCGTTGAGGCCGTGCCCGTCGAGGAGCCCGTGCTCGAGCAGCCCGCGCTTGTCGAGTCGCGCCTCGACACGCTCGACCGCATCCGCGCCGCGCTGGCTCGCCTCGAGGAGCCGCACGTCGAGGAGCTGGCCGACATCGCCGGTGAGTCGCGCGTCGTGCTCGAGGAGTCGCCGTGAGCCCGTCACGCCGCCGCTCGCTGCTGCTCGACCTCGCCGTTGCCCATGTCCGCGAGGCGCGTCTCGCTGCCCGTCTCGTCGTCGGCGCGCTACGCGATGCCGCCATCGCCGCGCTGCTCTCGACGCGCGCGGACGACGATATCTCGCTGCCGTCATGGCGTGCTCGACGCGACGCGGAGCAAGGCCCGCGCATTACCGGGCGTGGAGGTGATGCGTGAATAGCAAACCAGATCCCCGTTGGGAGAAATTGTACGCGGCGGTTCGCGCAGCTGTGCAAGGAAATGACCGCCAAGTCGCAGACGATTTGATACGGCTTTACCGCCGCAACCTTCGTCTCAAAAAACCCGACCCACGGCATATCGAGTCGTCGGTGCGCGCGATTGCGCGGCGAACAGGCTTGACGTGCGCCGAAGTTCGAGAGTCTACCAAACGCCTTCGAATGGGAGTTTCCGCTGGCCGTTTCCACGGTTATACAACTGGACTGATGATGACTTATATGCATCCACGCGATGATCGAGCCTCTTGGTTCACAGTGGGTCCGTGTCTTACGGAGGATCTATGACCCGCATCCTCGATGACATCGTGCTCGGCGCGCTGCTCGCCGTCATCGGCTTCGGCAGCTGCTCGGCCTGCAACGTCGCGGAAGCGCAAGACCCGCCCGCGGCTGCATCCCACGATGCCGCCGACATCGCGCGCTGTCTCGTCGCTGAGTCGTCGCGCGCGGAGGACTGGCCCGCCATCCTCGACGTGCTCGAGCGGCGCGCGGCTCGAGGCGGCATGAGCGTCGCGACGATGGCGCGCCGCTACTGCGCCGTGCACCGCGCGTCGCGCCCATCGCTGCGACAGACCCGCATCCGCGCGCTACCAGCAGGCGGCACGCCGCGCCTGCAACGCCTCTACGCTCGCGCCCTCGTCGCCGTCCAGCGCGGAGGGCCGGGCCGCTGCGACGCGGAGCACTGGGGCGCTGCGAGCGGCGACGACCTCGCGCGCGCGCTGCGGCTTGGCTGGCGGCGCGTGGACTGCGGGCCGACGGCTAACGCGTTCTGGCGGCTGCCGTGATTATCCGGGGTCACAATTCGCAGAAATGACCCCGTGACATTGACCTTATGACGTGCGCGGCGTAATCACGTCGCGGACCAGCAGCTCGACGCCGTCGCGCCTCCCTATCCGCGACGTAGGGCGTTAGCTGCTGGTTCGCTTTTTATCGATTGCCGCTTGACGCGCGCGCCCTTCTATGTAATTGAGACGATTGCACGCGTTGGTACAACGTGCGCAACAACAGGCCCCCGTGCGCTACCGACGCACGAGGGCCATTCACCGCCAACAGGAGTGACAATGCCCCGTAGACGTAACCCAGAAATTGACGCGCGGCTTGTGGAAAATCCACGGCTGCACAACTTCAACGTGCGGCTCAACGACGACGAGCGCGACGCGCTTCGACGCGCAGCTGCCGCCGAGCACCTGACGCCGTCTGCGTGGCTGCGCCGCACGGCCGTGATGGCAGCTCGAAAGGCGGGTGCCTGATGGCTGCTGTGACGGTCGACATCACGCGCATCCGGCTTGACGGCGGGACGCAGCGCCGCGAGGCGTTGTATGACAAGGCCACGCTGGACGAATACTTTGAGGCGATTGAAGCGGGCGCGAAGTTCCCTCCGATTACGGTCATGGACGACGGGACGTCGTTGTGGCTGGTCGACGGCTTCCACCGGCACGCCGTCGCGATGCGCCGCAACCAGCGCACCATCGACGCGGATATCCGCGAGGGCACGCTGGAGCAGGCGCAATGGCTCGCGTGCGCCGCTAACCGCGGGCTGGCGCGCACCAACGCCGACAAGCGAGCAGCGGTGCGTGCCGCACTCAATCATCCTCGGTCGAAGGGAATGAGCGACCGGGCTATCGCTGCCTATTGCGGAGTCGCGAACCATCTTGTCGCAGCGGTTCGCCGCGAGGCCGCGGCGCCAAACATGGAAAATCTGGAAGTGGGATTTTCTCCCACTTCCAAGATTGAGTCGGATTCTGGTAAGAAGCTCACACAAAAGGGCAACGTCGCCGCGGGCTATTCGCCGGTTGCAAAGGCGCGGAAAGACAAGGCAATCGAGGACGCGCAGCCACCCGCGAAGCCGATTTCGCCTGTCCAGCCGGTGGCCGACGAGGAGCCCGACGACGAGGGCTTCGACGGCTACGACGCCGAGTTCGAGGACGACGTCGCCGCTGAGCCCGCGAAGGTCGAGAAGCCCGCGGTGCTCTGCGACCATCAGGGGCGCGAGGTGCCGCGGTGTCTCGTGCACAAGTGGACGCTGTTGACGCGGCAATACGAGTTGACGTCCGCGACCATCGTCGCCGCAAAGAATCAGGGCGGCCAGCACCGGGCGGCCCTCACTCGCGCGTCGAAGACCATCACTGACGGCGCGCTGGTGCGCCATGGCGACCTCGACGGCTGGTCGCTGGGGCGCGCGCTCAAGCAGGCCGAGATTGCGCTTGAGAGGCTGCGCCCGTGGGTCGTGTGCCCTGAGTGCGACGGCACGGGCGGCGAGCATCCTAGCTATTGCAATTACTGCGGCGCGTCGGGCTGGCTGTGCCCGGAGGACTTTGAGCGGCGCGTGGATGCTGCCAGCGCGCGCATTGGCAAGCGAGGTGCGCGATGACCGACAAGCTGCGTGATTATCAACTCGAAGCAGTCGCCGCTATCGAGCGTGAGCACGGCGAGAAGGGGCTGCGGTCCACGCTGATCGTGCTCGCCACAGGTCTTGGGAAAACCGTTGTTTTCTGCGAATGGGCGAAGCGTCGACAGGCGCGTTACGGTGGGCGCGTCCTCGTTCTTGCGCATCGCGAGGAGTTGGTCACGCAGGCCACGCTACGTCTGCGGAAACAGATTCCAGACGCGCAGGTCGGCATCGAGATGGCAGGGCAGCACACGTCGTCGCTGATGCCGCAGCCGTTCGTCGTCGCGAGCGTGCAGACGCTGTCGATGCCAAAGCGGCTTAAGCGCTTCAATCCGTGGGATTTCACGACCATCATCGTGGACGAAGCGCATCACGCGACGAGCGCGACCTACCGCAAGATCCTCGACTACTTTCACGCGGCACAGGTGCTCGGCGTAACGGCGACGCCTGACCGTCTCGACAAGGTCGGACTCGGAGAGCTGTTCGATAGTTGCGCGTATCGGATGGACATTTACGAGGGCATTCAGCGCGGGCATCTGACGAGCATCATCGCGCAGCAGATCGCCGTCGAACATCTCGACATTACGCGCGTCCGCTCGCGCAACGGCGACCTGACTGCCTCCGACCTTGAGCAAGCGATGAACAACGACCGCGTGTTGCACGAAATGGCTGGGCCGCTTGTGCGCGAAGCCGGATCACGCCCGACGATCGTGTTCACGCCCACGGTTGCAACGGCCAAGGCGCTGGTCGACGTGCTGGCCGCATACACGAAAGCGAAGGCCGCGGTCGTGCACGGCGAGACGGGTAGCGAAGTGCGCCATCAAATCATCGAAGAATACAAGGCGGGAGAGATTCAATTCCTTGTGAATTGCGCTGTTCTCACCGAAGGTTTTGATGCTCCGCACACCAGCTGCGTGGCGCTTGCGCGCCCGACGAAGTCGCGTGCGTTGATGACCCAGTGCATCGGCCGCGGCACGCGCAAGCACGAGGGCAAAGAGAACCTGCTCGTGATCGATTTCGTCGGCATGGTCGGCACGACGCACAAGCTGTGCAGCCCGGTCGAGGTGTTGATGGGCGAGAACCCGCTGCCTGAGCGGTGGCAGGAGAGGATGCAGGAGCTGTCCGATCAAGGCATGGCACTCGAGCGCGCATACGCGCAGGCTGAGCGCGAGAGCAAGGAAGCCGAGCGCGCAGCACAGGAGCTCGAGCGGCGGCGCAAGGAGGAGGAGGCTCGCAGGCGCAGCGCGAAGGTGTTTACCGAAGCGCGGTACGCGAGCCGACAAGTTGATCCGTTCGCGCACAAGTTCGGCGGTGCGCTCGCGATTCCCGAATACGACGGCGGCGTGCGAATGACCGACGAGCAGCGCGCG
>Ga0315900_10005779_pt1 | contig 16863 bp, 14 predicted proteins | sample LakEriMetagenome_FD_203521 | JGI IMG/M metagenome (GOLD analysis project Ga0315900, IMG submission 203521) | Freshwater fungal communities from buoy surface, Lake Erie, Ohio, United States - Buoy 12 MA114 | ecosystem: Environmental > Aquatic > Freshwater > Lake > Lake biofilm | place: USA: Lake... | reverse complement strand
CAGGCAGCGGCGAGGCGCGCGATGTTGGCGATGGCGTTCTGCTCGCGGCAATGCGCGGGGCTGCCCGAGGAGGCGAAGGCGCCGCCCTCCATCACCACGTCGTTCTGCATGTCCTGGATGATCAGCGCGCAGCGCGACGGGTCGAGCCGCAGCGCGTCCTCGCTGCCTGCGGGTGTGGCGCTGTGCTGCGGGCGCGCCTGCATGAAGGGCTCGCTGCGCGGCCCGACCTTGACCGGGATGGCATAGACCGAGGTCGTGGCACAGACATAGAGCGTGCGCCAATCGGGGCCGCCCCAATGCAGGTTGGCGGCGAGTTCCGGGATCGAAACATTACCGAGCAGCCGCCCACCCGGCGAATAGACCCAAAGCCCGCCCGGCGCGGTGACCCAGACATTGCCCTCGGCATCGCATTTCATGCCGTCCGGCACGCCGGCTTCCAGCGCGTCGCGCAGGCCGGAGGCGAAGATGCGCCCGTTGCGTAGGCTTCCATCCGGGGCGACTTCATAGACGCGGATATTGGCCTGGTCGGTATCGTTCACATAGAGCAAGGATTCATCGGGCGAAAAGCAGAGCCCGTTGGGCTGGCTGAAAGTGTAGCGATCGACCAGCAGCTGCGGCTCCTCGCCCGGCCGCGCGCCGGGGCGAATGCGGAACACGCCCTGCCAGCCAAGCTGGCGCGGTCGCTCAACGCCATAGACCGGCATGCGGCCATACCAGGGATCGGTGAAGTAGATCGCGCCGGAGGAATGCACGCACAGATCATTGGGCGAGTTCAGCTCGCGGCCCTGGAAATGGCTCGCAAGCGTCTCGCGCGATCCATCCGGCCGGATGCGAACGACCGACGACGTTGCGTGTTCGCAGGCCAGCAGGTTGAGGTCGGCATCATAGGTCAGGCCATTGGCCTTGTTCGAAGGCCGCGTGGCATCGCGCACACCGGCGCGATCCAGCCGGCGCCGCACATCCGCCGGCATGTCGGAGAACAGCAGAAAATGCTCGGTCGGATGCCAGATCGGCCCTTCGGTGAAGGTGAAGCCGCTGCCCGCCTGGCGCACGGGCGCGTGCTCATCGATCAATCGCCGGAAGCCTGGATCGAGCGCGGTATGTGCCATCGCCGCCTCCTCAGACCGGGAACCAGTCCCGCCGCGCGACGCTCTGCGTCACCGGCCCCGGCACGGCAAGGTCAAGCCGACCCACGACCTGGCCGTGTTCGATCTTGGCGGGCTTGTCATGAACGGGCAGCAGGAAGCGCGAGGAATTGAGCAGCTTCTTGATTGCTGCCTTCTCGCCGCGCTTGGAGCCCGCGTGATTGCCTGTGACCTGCGGCTCATGCGCGCTGATCTGGTAGAGCGGTTCCACGATCTGGTCGTTGAAGTCGTAGATCACGTCGCCGCAGATGGTGGCCTGGCCTTCCGCCGTCTCGACATGCACGTTCATCGAGCCCTCGGTATGCGCATTCGCCGCCTCCAGCACCACGCCGGGCATGATCTCGACAGGGCCGGAGAGTTCCAGATCCTCGAAGCGCAGCGCGTGACGCGTGTGCAGCCGCTCGACCAGATGCTGGATGTCGGGCTTGGGATATTGCGGATGCATTAGGCCCGAGACCGAGCACTCCATCTCGCGCCGGTTCACCACCACGGTGGTGTTCATCGGGAAATGGTCGTCCTTGCCGGCATGGTCGATGTGCAGATGCGTGTGCAGCACATAGCGCACATCGCCCACCTTCACGCCGTGGCGGGCGAGTTGGCGCTCGATCATGTTCTCGTGGAATTGCAGGCCGCGCATGCCCAGCGTTTCCATGATCGCGTTGTCGCGATAGCCGGTATCGACGACGATGGGATAGCGCCCGCCCAGGATGAGGAAGCCATAGACAGGCACGCGGCGAGTGCGGCCGCAATCGCGTGCCAGCACGAGGAAACTCGATTCGAGCTCGATGTCGCCATAGTCGAGCAGCTTGATTTCCAGGGCCATCGCGGTTCCTCCCTACAGCCGGTAGACCCGGCAGGCATTGTCGAAAAACAGGGCGCGCTGCGCCGCCTCGTCGAGTCCCGCCGCGGCGCGCCGATGCGCGGCCAGCAGCGGCGCATAGCCGGTCCAGAGCTTCTCAATGGGAAAGTTGGAGCCCCAGAGGCAGCGCGCGGTGCCGAACAGCGCCAGCGTCTCGCGCACCAGCCAGGCGATGTGGTCGGGATCGTTGCGGTGGATGAAGGTGCCGAAGCCCGAGAGCTTCACCAACACATTCGGGCAGGTGGCGAGCAGCGCCATGCCGGCATGCCAGGAATCGCGCCCGGCGGCGGAGAGATCCTCCAGCATGCCCGCATGCTCCAGCACGAAGGTCACGCGCGGGCAGGCGCTGGCGAGCGCGGCGGCACCTTCCATCTGCCCCGCGAAGACCTGCAGGTCGAAGCTGAAGGCGTAGTCGGCAAGATGTGCGACGTTGCGCCGCACCGCAGGATCCGCGCAGAGATCAGCATGCGCGGCGAAGCGGTAGAGCGGGTTCGCGTGCCAGTGGAATTGCTGCCGGATGCCACGCACCCGCGGCAGGCGCGCGAGGCGATCCAGCGCGGGGCGCGCATCCGCCACCGTCATGTCGGCATAGGCGATGGTGGCGTGCGGCCAGCCGGTTTCCTGCCCCAGGCTCTCAATCCAGGCGGCTTCCGCCGCCGCGCGATCCACCGGCCAATTCGCCTGCACATAGACCGCCTTCTCCACCCCCGTGCCGGCGAGATCGGCACGGTATTCGGCGATCGGGTAGTCGCGCCGGATCGCCTCATAGGGCCCGAAGATGCGTGGCTGCATCGGCCCGCTGAGCCAGGGCAGGTCGGCCTGGCGCCAGACATGGAAATGGCTGTCCACGATCCTCATGCGGCACCGCTGCGCGCCATCGGCCCGGGGCCGACGAGGTGCCGCGCGATGGCGCGTGGAGTCGATCCGTCGCCGATCTCATCGAGCAAGGGCAGGATGGCGCGCATCGCGCCCGTCTCGGGCCGATAGGCCGGGTCGGCGGCCAGCGGCGTCAGCCAGATCACCCGCCAGGCGAGGCCGCGCAGCCGCTGCATGGCGGCGACCAGCGCCTCCGGCCCGCCGCGTTCGAGGCCATCCGAGAGGATCACCACCGCCGCCCCGCGCGCGAAGCTCGCGAAGCGCGGCACGGCGAGGAAGACGGACAGCGCCTCGCCCAACCGCGTGCCGCCATCCCAATCCGCGACGAGGCCCGAGGCAAGAGTCAGTGCCTGCGCGCGGGCGCGATGCCGCAGCGCGCGCGTCACCCGCGTCAGCCGCGTGCCGATGGTGAAGACCTCCGCCCGATCGGCGGCCTGCACAAGCGCGTGGGCGAGGCGCAGCGCGCCCTCCGTGCCCGTCTTCATGCTGCCCGAGACATCGACGAGCAGCAGCAGGCGGCGCTGCTGGCTGCGGCGTCGGCGCGTCGGCAGGCGGGTGAGTTCGCCATCGCGCCGGAGCAGTTCGCGGAAGGCACGGCGCGGATCGGCGAGGCGCCCGCGCCCGGATTCCACGCGCCGCGCGCGCCGGCGCGGAATGGCGCCGGGCAAAGCGCGGGCGAAGGCGCGCAGCACCGCTTCCTCATCCTGCGCGTCGAGGCTGCGTGCGCGCAGCCTTTCTTCGGCCGTGGCATCCTGGCCCGAGGGTTCCTCCTCCTCCGGCGCGGGCATCGCCTCCAGCATGCCGGCATCATAGGCGCGCGGCATCTCCTCGCCCTCGGCCTCGGCGGGGGCGAGGAAGGCGCGGCCGAGGAAGACGGCGTCGAAGACATCGTCGAAATCCTCGCGCCGTTCCGGCCCCGGCCCGAACACCGCATGCGCCGCGCGCCGCACGTCGCGGATCGAGCGCGGGCCGAGCAGCCCCACCGCCGCGAGGAAGGATTGCACCTGCTCCGGCGCCGCCCTGAAGCCCGCGCCGCGGAGCGCCGGGGCGAAGGCCAGGAAGGGGGCGAGGGCGCCCGGGACAACGCCAGAGGTCATGCCGCGCCCTTGAGGATGTGGTCGAGCCGCGGCGCGATGAAGGCGAGGTCGTCCTGGTCCTTCAGCACCACGCCGATGGCGCGCGCGAAGGCCGCCGGCCAGGGTGCGCCCTGCGCGTTGAGCAGCGTCGCGGCCTCGGCCCATTCCACCGTCTCGGCCACGCCGGGCGGCTTGGCGAGCGGTTCCGCGCGCAGCCGACCCACCGCGGCGACGACCTTCTGCGCCGTCTCGCGCGCCACGGCCGAGGCGCGCATCAGCACGATCTGCGCCTCGAGTTGCGGCTCGGGGTAGCCGATCCAGTGATAGACGCAGCGCCGGCGCAGCGCCTCATGCAATTCGCGCGTGCGGTTGGAGGTGAGCACCACCACCGGCGCTTCACTGGCGCGGATCGTGCCGCGCTCGGGGATGGAGAGACTGAAATCGGAGAGGAATTCCAGTAGGAAGGCCTCAAATTCGTGGTCGGAACGATCGATCTCATCGATCAGCAGCACGCGTTCCTTCGGCCGTTGCAGCGCCAGCAGCAGCGGGCGCGCGATCAGGAATTCGTCGCCATAGAGGTTCACATAGGCATCGCCGGCCTGGCGGATGGCGAGCATCTGGCGCGGGAAATTCCACTCGTACATCGCCGCCGCGGCATCGATGCCCTCATAGGCCTGCAGCCGCACGAGTTCGCGCCCCAGCACGGCGGCGATGGCCTTGGCGGCCTCGGTCTTGCCCACGCCGGGCGCGCCTTCCAGCAGCAGCGGCTTGCCGAGTGCCAGCGCCAGGTAGGCGGCCGTGGCGATGCCCTCATCGGCAAGGTACTGCGCATCGCGGAGCGCGCGCGCCAACGCCTCGGGGCTGTCGATGCCGCCGATGCTGCGCCGGATGGCCATGTCAGAGGCGACGGCGCGGCTTTGCGCCGCCATTGGCACGCAGGCCGCGCAGCACCTTCTCCGGCGTGACGGGCAACTCATCGATGCGCACGCCGATCGCGTCGTACACGGCGTTCACCACGGCTGGCAGCACCGGGTTGGCGCACATCTCGCCCGGTCCCTTGCCGCCATAGGGGCCATCCTCGGCGGGGCGTTCCAGCACGCTGATGTGGTGCGGCGCCAGGTCGCCCGGGCCGGGCATGAGGTAGGTGTTGAAATCCACCGGGCCATGCTCACGCGCCGGGTAGTAGGGCTCGGTGGTCTCCCAGGCGGCGTGGCTCATGCCCATCCAGGCGCCGCCGCGCAGCTGTTGTTCCACCAGGCGCGGATTCAGTGCGCGGCCGACCTCATAGGCGGATTGCATGTCGGTGATGGCGACCTCGCCGGTCTCGTCATCCACCTCGACCTCCACCAGCATCGCGGCATGGGCGAAGGTGGTGACGGGCGACATCTCGCCCGTTTCGGGATCGACATCGCTGAGCGGGATCAGGAAGATGCCGCGCCCGGCGATGGTGCGCCCCTGCTTGAACTGCGCCGCCTGCGCCGCCGCCATGGTGGTGATGGAACGCCCCGGCGCGCCGCGCACATGGATGTTGCCGCGCCCATCGGTGACGAGGTCGCCGGCATCGACTTCCAGCTCCTCGGCTGCTGCTTCGAGCATCACCGCGCGGGCCTCGCGCGCCGCCATGATCACGGCATTGCCCATGCGATGCGTGCCGCGGCTGGCGAAGCTGCCCATGTCGTGCGGTCCGGTATCGCTGTCGGCGGTGTCGACATAGACATCCTCGACCGGCACGCCGAGCGTCTCGGCCGCTATCTGGCGCGTGACGGATTTCATGCCCTGGCCAAGATCGATGGCGGACAGCGCCACGGTGAACTTGCCGTCCGGATTGGAATGGATCAGCGCCTGGCTGGGATCGCCGCCGAGATTCATGCCGATGGGATAGTTGATCGCCGCGAAGCCGCGGCCGCGATGCAGCGCCATGCTCAGCGCCTCCGGAAGCCGGAGAGGGAGGAGAAGCGCATCGCCCCCGTACGCGGCGTGGCGGGCGGGGCTGCGTTGGGCGGTGGCGCAGGCGGCGCGGCGGAGGGCCGTGGCGCGGCCTGCGTGGGCGCTGGGGGCGAGGCAGGGGGCATCCCGGGTGGTGTGGGCCCTTTCGCTCCCTTGCGGGCGTAGGAGCCCGCCTGGAAGCCCTGCACGCGCCCGCCCTCATCGGTTGCGGTGAAAGCCGGCAGGCGCGCGCGCTCACCCCCGCCATCGCGGCGCGAGGAGGCCGCCTGCATGGCGGGGCTGAGCTTCACGCCCGCCTTCTCCGCCACCACCTGCGCGCATTCGATCAGCGCGCAGTTCTTCGCGAGGCGCCGATGCGCCTTCATGTCGCCGTCGCGATAAGCGTTGAGGATGCGCAGCTCGATCGGGTTCATCCCGACCGCCTCCGCCACCTTGTCCATATGCGCCTCGATCGCGAAATCGACGCCGGTGATCCCGAAGCCGCGCATCGCCGTGGCCGGCGTGCGGTTGGTGTAGACGCAATAGACGTTCGCCGCGACGTTCGGGATGGTGTAGGGCCCGGGAAGATGCCCCACGCCCTTGATGATCGCGTAGGAGGACAGGCGCGTATAGGCGCCGGAATCGAAGTAGCCGGTGAATTGCCGGGCGACGATGCGGCCATCGCGCATCACGCCATCCTTCAGGTACCAGCGTTCCGCCCCGCGCGGCGCGCCGACCTGCATCTCCTCCTCCCGGTCCCACATGTATTTGCAGGGCCGGCCGGTTAGCATCGCGCCGAGGATGGCGAGAGGTTCGTGGATGCTGTCCACCTTGCCGCCGAAGCCGCCGCCCACCGTGCCGCCGATGAAATGCAGGCGCGAGGAGGGAATCTCCAGCACCTTCGAGGAGGTGGCGAGCGAGAAGAACAGCGCCTGGGTCGAGGTGTAGCAGACGAAGCGGCCATTCTGCTCGGGCGCGGCGATGGCGCCGCAGGTCTCGATCGGCGCCTGCTCGATCGGCGACATCTGGTAGCGGCCCTCGACGATGTGGTCGGCCTGGCGGAAGGCGGCCTCGACATCGCCGTAGCGCAGCTTCTGATGATCGTATTTGCCGTGATAGACGAAGCGGTTGGTCGGGTAGGTGTCGAGCACGGTGGGCGCGCCTGGGCGGATCGCCTCCTCCACGTCGAGCACATGGGACAGGGCTTCCCACTCCACCGTCACTTTCGCCACCGCGTCGCGCGCCCGCGCCTCGCTGGTCGCGATCACGGCGGCGACGGGCTCACCCTTGTAGCGCACGCGCTCGGTGGATAGCAGCGGTTCGTCATCGAGGCCGAAATCGAGCAGCGAGAGCAGCGTGTTCAGGTTGCGCGGCACGTCCTTGCCGGTGAGGATCCGCACCACGCCCGGCATCTGCGCCGCGGCCTGCGTGTCGATGCGCCGCACCCGCGCCGCGTGGTGGGGCGAGCGCACACAACGGATGTGCAGCAGCCCCTCGAACAGGTGGTCGTCATAGAAGGGTGAGCGGCCGGTGACATGGCCGGTGATGTCCTGCCGGCGCGTCGGACGGCCGACCTCGTTGAGGTTGTCGTCGCGCTCATCGGCGAAGAGATCCTTGCGGAAGTCGATCATCGCTTGCTGCGTCAGCGTGCCGCTCATGCCCGCTTCCTCCCTTCCGCCACGTCGAGGATCGCTGCGATGATCGGCTCATAGCCAGTACAGCGGCAGATGTTGCCGGCGATGGCCTCGATCACCGCCTCGCGGTCCGGGCGCGGGTTGCGGTCGAGCAGCGCCTTCGCCGCCATCAGCATCCCCGGCGTGCAATAGCCGCATTGCGCGGCGAAGCGTTCCATGAAGGCGTCCTGCAACGGATGCAGCACTGGCGTGGCGAGCCCCGCCGCGGTCTCGATCCGCCGACCCTGCGCGGCCTCGCCCAACGTCAGGCAGGCGAGTTGCGGCGCACCATCGACGAGCACCGTGCAGGCGCCGCAACTGCCTTGGCCGCAGCCATATTTCGGCGCGAGATCGCCCACGCCGCGGCGCAGCAGGTCGAGCAGGTTCTGGCCATCCTCGGTGAAGGCGGCCTTGGCCTCACCGTTCAGCGTGAAGGTGACCGGCTTCAGCGCCATCTCAGCCCATCCTCTCCAGCAGCCGTCGCAGATGCACGCCCGCGACTTCGCGCCGATACCAGCTGCTGGCCAGCGCATCCGTCGGCGGATCGAGCCCGTCGGTGGCGAGCTGCGCGGCGCGCGCGATGGCGGCGGCATCCAGCGTGCCGCCCTCAAGCGCTCGCTCGGCCGAGGCGGCGCGCAGCGGCATGGGGCCGAGCCCGACGCAGGCGATGCGCACGCCGCGCAGCCGCCCGCCGTCGCGCGGCAGATGCGCGGCGAAGGACATCACGGAGACGCCCTTCGGCTTCACACGGCTGACCTTGTGGAAGCCGAAAGCGCGCGCATCGCGCGGCCGCGGCACCTGCACGGCGGCGACCAGGCCCGCGCGGGCGCGATCGCGCAGCAGGTCCTCGATCGGGCGCTGCATGCCGCCCGCCATCACCACCCGCGCCCCGAGGGCCAGCAGCGCGGCGGCGAGATCGCCATAGGGGTGGGCGGCGAAGAGATTGCCGCCGATCGTTGCCATGTTACGAATCTGCGGCCCGCCCACCGCGCGCACCACCGGGTGCAGGAATGCGAGGTCCGGATGCGCGGCGATCGCCGCCATGGTCACGGCGGCACCGATCTCGAACCCATCGCCCTGCGCGCGGATCTGCGCCAGCGCGGGGTCCGTGCTGCGCAGCACGCGGCCCTGCACCAGCCCCGCGTTGAGGTCGCGCATCACCAGCGTGCCGCCGCCGAGATAGACATCGCCGGCGCCAAGCGCGCGCTGCGCCTCGGTGATCGAGGCGAAGCTTTCGACCGTCACGGCCATCAGCCGCCCCCCCGTGCCAGGTGGTCGCGGATCGCCGCGAAGCCGCCATTGTAGATGTTCTCGCCGACCATCCGCGCCAGCTCCGCTTCCCGCCCCGCCGGCGTGTCGAAGCGGCTTTCCCAATGCCAATAGGTGTGGTCCGCATCGGTCACGGGGGCGAGGCGCACGTGCGCGACGTAGTTCAGCAGCGGGATCGGCGTCTCGAGCAGGCAATAGCTGAAGGCCATGTCGGCATCCGAGAGGGCCAGCAGCCGCTCCCGCAGTTCCGAGCCATCCTGCAGCGTGAAGCGCCGCACGCAGCCGATGCGATCGGCGCTCTGCCCCCGCTCGATCTGGCTCTGCGCCACGGCGGGGTGCCAGCGGTCATGGCCGTTGAAGTCACGCAGCACCGCCCAGACCGTCTCGACCGGAGCAGCGATCACGGTGCTGCGCACGACCTTGGGCATGTCACGCCGCCATCTGGCGCTTGAGCGCCGAGAAGGCCGCCTGGAACACGTTCTGGCCGATGCCGTTGACCAGGTCGTCCGTCGCCTCCGGCGCGCAGTCGAATTCCGCTGACCATTCCGCGAAGGTGCGGTCGCCATCGGTGACCGGGCTGAGCCGCAGTGTCGCGATGTAGTTGGTCAGCGGCATCGGGCTTTCGAGGATCGAGTAGGTGCAGAAATACTCGTAGTCCGACAGGCCGAGCAGTTGTTCGCGCAACCTGTCGCCATTCTGCAACCGGAAGTCGCGCACGCAGCCGACGCGATCGGCGGGCTCGCCATTCTCGATGCGGCTTTCGCGCACCGCCGGCACCCAGCGCGGCAGGCCGTTGAAGTCGCGCACGCGTTCCCAGACGCGCGCGACAGGTGCCTCGATCACCGAGCTCACATAGACGCGGGGCATCTACTTCTGGTCCCCCTTGCCGGCCTTGCGCGCGCCTTCCGCGATGCGCTGCATGTCGGAGGCCTCGCGGATCAGACCGCCCTGCTTCGTAAGGCTGCCGCCCTCGATGCCGATATCGCCGAGCAGGCTGTCGATCAGCGGCGCCTGCACGCGGTAGCGCAGCGCGGAGTTGATCACTTCGTCGGTCGGCGAGCCGCCGCTGCCGCCGCCGCCATTCATGCCATCGAGTTGCACGATGCGGATGTCCTGGATCTTCTCCAGCGGCTTGACCGAGGCCGCGACGATGCCCTCGACATGTTCGAGTAGCTTGCGGCGGAACAGCGAATGCCGCGCCTCGTCGGTGAGGATGTTCTCGGCCTCGTTGAGCAGCTTCTGCGCCTCGGCCTCTACCGCGGCGCGAATCTTCTCGGCCTCGGCCATGAGCCGCGCCTCGGCGGCGGCCTTCTCGGCCAAAAGCACATCCACCGATTTGCGCCGGCTCGCCACCTCGGTCTCGCGCGCCGTGCGCACCTTCTCCTCGGAGATCGCGGCGAGGGCGCGCGCCGCCTCGGCCTCCGCCCGTGCGGCGGATTCCTCGAGCGACTTGCGGTAGAGCGTGATGGCCTTGTCCATCTGCACCGTCTCGACCGTCTTCTCGCGCTCCACCTCCAGGCGCCGGCGCAGCGTCTCGTGGTCGATGCGGATTTCGTCGAGCTGGCGTTCGGAGGCGATGCGCGCGCGCTCCACATCCTCGCGGCTCTCGATCTCGGCCTCGCGCAGCGCCTGCACGCGCGCGATCTCGATCTGCTCCAGCGCGCGGCGGCGTTCGACCTGCGCGGCCGCCACGGTGCGCTCGCGCTCCACCTCGGCGGCTTCCACATCGCGCTGGGCGGCGATCTGCGCCTGACGGACGGCGGCATCGGCCTGCGCGGCGCGTGCCTTCTCGCCGGCAAGCGCGACGAGCTTCGATTGCTCGGCAGCCTCGACCAGCCGTGCGCGCTCGATATCGGTGATTTCGCGCGTCTGGCGGCTGGCGATGCGATTCTGCTCAAGGACGAGCTCGGCGGCGATGCGCGCCTTCTCCACCTCCTCGCGCCGGGAGATTTCAGCCCCTTCCAGCGCCTGTTCGCGTGCGATCTCGCGGGCGCGGATCGTCTCCGCCGCAGCGATGCGCGCGGCCTCGGTGGCCTGATTCGCCGCGATCTCCACCGCCTCGACCGCCTTCTGGCGCTCGATCTCCAACTCGCGGATGCGGCGGTCCTCGGTGATGCGCGCCTCGTTCACTTCGGCAGCCTGGGCGATGCGGGCGCGCTCGACGGATTCGCGGGCGGCGATCTCGGCTTCTTCCAGCGTCTTCTGGCGCTCGATCTCCTGGCGGCGGACCTTCTCCTCGCCCGAAATGCGGGTCTGGGTCAGCAGCAGGGTCTGGGCCATGCGGCGTTTCTCGGTCTCCTCGCGCGCCACGATCTCGGCCTGCTCGACGCTGCGCTGGCGCTCGATCTCCAGGCCCTGGGTCTCGCGATCCTTGGCGATGCGCGCTTCCTCGATCGCCCTCTCCTGCGCGATGCGCGCGCGTTCGGTGGCTTCGCGCGCCGCGATCTCGGCCTCCTGCAGCGATTGCTGCTTGGCGATCTCGCGCGCCTGGGTCTCGCGCTCATTGTCGATGCGCGCCTCGCGCACGTTGCGTTCCTGCAGGCTGCGCTGCTTCTCGATCTCCTCGCGCGCGGCGATCTCCTCACCCTCGATCGCCTTCTGGCGCGCGATCTCGCGGCCGCGCACCTCGCGTTCCGAGGCGATGCGCGCCTCGGCGATGGCGCGTTCATTGGCGATGCGCGCCTTCTCAATGGCCTCGCGCGCGGTGATCTGCGCCTCTTCCGCCTCGGTGTCGCGGGTCGCGCGCTCACGGGCCAGCAGCGCGCGCTGCTGGGCGCGGCGGAATTCGATCTCGCGCTCCTGGTCGAGCCGCGCTTCCTCGCTCTCGCGCTCGATGTCGAGCGCCTGCTTTTCGGATTCCAGGTTGCGCGCCCGGATCTTGATCATCGCATCCTGTTCGATGTCGTTGCGCAGCTTGCGCTTGTCCTCGATGTCGCGGATCAGCGCGGTCAGGCCCTCGGCGTCGAAGCGGTTGGAGGGGTTGAAGAATTCCAGGCTGGTCTGATCGATGTCCAGGATCGCGACACTCTCGAGCTCGAGCCCGTTCTTCTCCAGATCCGCCTGCGCCAGCGCCTTCACCCGGGCCACATAGTCCGAGCGCTTCTCATGCATCCCGGCCATGTCCATCTCGGCCGCCACGGCGCGCAGCGCGCTCTCGAACTTGCCCGAGAGAAGGGCGCTGAGTCGTTCGGGTTCCAGCGTGCGGCGACCGAGGGTGGAGGCCGCCATCGCCACCGCGTGCTTCTCGGGCTGTACGCGCACATAGAACTCGGCCTCGAGGTCGATGCGCATGCGGTCGCGCGTGATCAGCGCCTCGCCCTTCGCGCGGGAGACCTGCAGCGGCACGACGTTCATGTTGACCGGCGTGATGTCGTGCACGATGGGCCAGACGAAGGCGCCGCCGTCAATCACCACCTTCTCGCCCAGGAAGCCGGTGCGGACGAAGGCGATCTCCTTGGTCGAGCGCCGGTACAGGCGCTGCATCACCCAGTAGATGATGGCGATGCCGACGACGGCGACGATCAGCAGGAGGAGGAGTTGCCCGATGAATTGGCCGGTCATGCTCGTTTCCTTCTCGGCTCAACGGCCCTGGATGCGTTTGAAGGCGCGGGTCTGTTCGGTCAGTGCGATCTCGGCCGGCAGGCGCTCCATCGAGGAGGCGCCGTAGAAGCCGTGGCAGGATTTCGTGTTCTTCAGCACGAACTCGGCATCCGCGGGCATCGCCACCGGCCCGCCATGCACCAGCACGATGGCGTCCGGCTTCTCCGCCAGCGCGGCGGCAGAGAGGCGATCGACGATGGCGGGACATTCGGCGAGCGTCACGCCGGTCTCGGCGCCGATGCTCCCGCCGGTGGTCAGGCCCAGATGCACCACGATGATGTCCGCCCCGGCGCGGGCCATGGCCTTCGCATCGGCCTCGTTGAACACATAGGGCGTGGTCAGCAGCCCCTTGCGCCCGGCCAGGCCGATCATGTCCACCTCAAGCTGGAAGGACATGCCGGTCTCCTCCAGATTGGCGCGGAAGGTGCCGTCGATGAGGCCGACGGTGGGGAAGTTCTGCACGCCGGCGAAGCCGATGCGCTTCACCTCGTCCAGGAACACGTCCATGCGGCGGAAGGGGTCGGTGGCGCACACACCGGCCAGCACCGGCGTGCGCTTGACCACGGGCAGCACCTCGCCTGCCATTTCCATGACGATCGCATTGGCGTCGCCATAGGGCATCAGCCCCGCGAGGCTGCCGCGCCCGGCCATGCGGAAGCGCCCGGAATTGTAGATGACGATGAGGTCGATGCCGCCGGCCTCCTCGCATTTCGCGGAGAGGCCCGTGCCGGCGCCGCCACCGATGATGGGCTCGCCGCGCGCGATCATGGCCTGGAAGCGCGCGAGGATCTCGGCGCGGCTCTGGGAATGGGTGGTCACGGCTTGGCCTTCCTCTGGCGGCTCGCCCGGGTGGCGCCGTGCAACTGGCGGAATTCGGCCAGCACCGCGGCGGCGAAGGCCGGGTCGTTGATGTTGTGCGGCAGGCGGATGATCTGGCGGTTCGGCGCGGGGCGCAGCGTTGCCTCCAGCGCGCGGAACAGCGCTTGGCGCGCCGCGGGATCGTGGAAGGCCTGGCCCGGCGCATCGAGCGCCGAGACGCCGCCCTCGGGGAGGAAGAAGCGCACCGGCCCTTCCATCAGGTTGAGCCGCGCGCCGATCCAGCGCCCGATCTCGGCGCATTCCTCCACCGTGGTACGCATCAGCGTCACCTGTGGGTTGTGGCGGTAGAAGAGCCGGCCGCGATAGCGTTCCGGCACCGTCTCGGGCGGACCGAAATTCACCATGTCCACCGCGCCGAGCGAGCCGATATAGGGCAGGCGGGTGCGGATCACGGCCCCGAAACGATCTGCCGTGGCGGGGAAGACGCCGCCGAACAGCATGTCCGGCACCTCGGTGGTCGTGATGTCGATCAACCCGGCGATGCGGCGCTCATCCAGCAGGCGTTCCATGGATTGCCCGCCGATGCCGGTGGCGTGGAAGACGAGGCAGTCCCAGTCCTCCTTCAGCGCGCCGGCGATCTGCTGCACGCAGGGCGTGGTGACGCCGAACATCGACAGCGCGATGGCCGGGCGCAGCGCACGGCGCGGGCGGGCGGCGCGGCGCGCCTGCACCATGCCGACCATGGCCTGCGCCGCATTGCCCAGCACATCCTCGGTGATGGCGTTGAGGCCCTGCACATCGGCGACCGAGTGCATCAGCGTGATGTCCACCGTGCCGACATATTGCCGCACATCTCCGCTGGCGACGGTGGAGACGATGAGCTTCGGCACGCCCACGGGCAGGGCGCGCATGGCGGGGGCGACCATCGCCGTGCCGCCCGATCCGCCGGCCGAGAGGATGCCGGCGATGCCCGATTGGCGCCCGATCCAGCGGGTGAAGGCCTCGGTCATGGCGGCCACGGCGGCGCCGCGATCGCCGGTGAAGACGCCCGCCGCGCCGCGCGGATGGAAGGCCGCGACCTGGTGCGCCGGGATGTCGGCCCCGGAATGACCGCCCGAGGTCGAGAGATCGACCAGCCGCACCGGCACGCCGGCTTCCTTCAGCAGGTCGCGCATGTAGCGCAGCTCGGCCCCCTTGGTGTCGAGCGTGCCGGCGACCAGCACGACCTCCCCGCCCGGAGCGGCGAGCGGGCGGATCTCGGCCTCGATTCCTGCGCGGTCGAGCGGCTGGGCGGTGAGCAGCCGCGCGGTGCGCTCGATCACCGCGACCGGCGTGGGCTTCGACCAGCGCGTCGGTGGCGTGGGGTTGGACATGTAGATCTTGACCGGGGCGGCGGCGGCCTGGGTGGTGGCGGGCGTGGCGCTGGGCGCCTCGGGCAGGGCCGGCGTGTCCTCATGCCCGTGCCGGCCCACGCCGAGCAGGCGCTGCTGCAACTCGCGATCGGCGGCAAGGTCGCGCGCGGGGCTGCTGCGGTTCACCCGTCCATTGACCATGATGGCGACGGTGTCGGCCACGGCGCAGGCGACGCCGATATTCTGTTCGATGATCAGCACGTCGATCTCGCCATCCTCGGCGAGGCCCACAAGCAATTCCTCGAGCTGCGCGACGATCACCGGCGCGAGGCCTTCGGTCGGCTCGTCCATGACGAGCAGCTTCGGGTTCATCAGCAGCGCGCGGCTGATCGCCAGCATCTGCTGCTCGCCGCCCGAGAGTTGCGCGCCGCCATTGCCGCGCCGCTCCGCCAGGCGCGGGAAGGTCGCGTAGACACGCTCGATGGTCCAGGCGCCGCCCTTGCGCTCGACCATGCGCAGATGCTCGTCCACCGTCAGGGACCGCCACAGCCGCCTTCCCTGTGGCACGTAGCCGATGCCGAGGCGGGCGATGTCCGCCGGCGAACGGCCGAGCAGCGGCTGGCCGCGGAAGCTGATCGTGCCCGAGCTGACCGGCACCAGGCCCATGATCGCCTTGCACAGCGTGGTCTTGCCCATGCCGTTGCGCCCGACGACCGAGAGCGCGCCGCGCTCGAGCCGCAAATCCACGCCCTGCAGCGCGTGGCTCGCGCCGTAGAAGACGTTGAGGCCGCGGATCTCGAGCGCGGCGGGGCCCTGGCGGTCAGGTGTGAGCATGCCGCCCGTCCCCCAGATAGAGCTCCTGCACCTGCGGATCCTCCTCGATCTCCGCCGGCGTGCCTTCCTTGAAGACCCTGCCGTTGTGCATCATCGTCACGCGCTGCGCGACGCGCAGCGCGACGTCCATGTCGTGCTCGATGATGATGAAGCCGATATGCGCCGGCATGTTCGTCAGGATGGCGACGAGCTCGGCGCGTTCGGTGGGCGAAAGGCCGGCGGCGGGCTCGTCGAACAGGATCAGCCGCGGCGCGCCGGCGAGCGCCAGCGCGATCTCCAACTGGCGCTGCTGACCGTAGCTGAGTTCGCTCACCAATCGGTCGCGCACCTCGGCCAGATGGACGGCCTCGATCAATTCCTCGCTGCGTGTCAGCAGCGGGTCGCCGCGTCGCGGCCGCAGCATGGAGAAGCGGCTGCGGCTGACCCCACGGCAGGCGAGATAGACGTTGTCGGCGACGCTGAGCCCGCCGAAGAGCAGCGAGATCTGGTAGGTGCGCCGAAGCCCCCGCCGGATACGCTCATGCGCGGGGAAGTTCGTCACCTCCTCCCCGAACAGGCGGATGGTGCCGGAGGAAGGCAGGAAATCGCCGGTCACGCAGTTGAACAGCGTGGTCTTGCCCGCGCCGTTGGAGCCCAGCACGGCGCGCCGCTCGCCGGCCGCGACGGTCATCGTGACATCGGCGATGGCGGCCAGCGCGCCGAACATCTTGGTGACGCCGCGCAGTTCCAGGGCGTTGCCGCCTCCGGCGGCACCAAGGATGCTTCCGCCTCCGGCGGCACCAAGCATGCCTCCGCCTCCGGCGGCACTCATGGCGTCCCCCCTTCGCGCGCGCGGCCGGTCAGCGGATCAACGGCCTTGCGCCGGGAGTCGCGCCAGCGCTCCCACAGGCCGAGCGCGCCATCGGGCGAGAAGAACACGATGGCCAGGAAGCCAAGGCCGACGATGAGCTTGAAGCGCTCGTTCGACAGCCCGAAGGCTGACAGCAGATCGGGGCTGTAGATGCTGAGCAGCACGAAAAGGAAGGCGCCGATGAAGGCGCCGATCGGCCGGCGGATGCCGCCGATCACCGCGATGATCAGGATGTCGATCACCGCGCCGATGCCGGCGGTGAAGGGCGCGACCTGCTGATTCTGCCACACCAGCAGGATGCCGCCGATCGCCGCGATGACGCCGGAAAAGGTGTAGGCCGCGATACGGTGCGCCGTGACGTTGAAGCCCATCGCCGCCATCCGGCGCGGATTGTCGCGGATGCCCTGCAAGGCGAGCCCGAAGGGCGAGCGCGACACATAGACGACCGCGGCGTAGCAGGCCGCCGCCCAGAACAGCGTCAGGTAGTAGAACGCCGTCGGCTGACGCCAATCCACGCCGAACAGCATCGGCGGCACCACGCGGTTGAAGCCGTTGTAGCCGTTGAAGATGTCGTAGTTCTGCCG
>Ga0315900_10005777_pt1 | contig 16865 bp, 23 predicted proteins | sample LakEriMetagenome_FD_203521 | JGI IMG/M metagenome (GOLD analysis project Ga0315900, IMG submission 203521) | Freshwater fungal communities from buoy surface, Lake Erie, Ohio, United States - Buoy 12 MA114 | ecosystem: Environmental > Aquatic > Freshwater > Lake > Lake biofilm | place: USA: Lake... | reverse complement strand
GGCAAAGGCCGCGTCGCCGTGCAGCAGGACGGGCAGCACCGCGATGCGTTCGGCCTGGTCGGCGAGCTGGTCTTGCTTGGCGCGGACCTTGCCGAGAACGACCGGATTGACCGCCTCGAGATGCGAGGGGTTGGCGGTGAGCGAGAGGTGCACCCGGTTGCCGTCAAACTCGCGGTCCGAGGAGGCGCCGAGGTGGTATTTGACGTCGCCCGAACCGTCGACATCCTCGGGCTTGAAGCTGCCGCCCTGGAATTCGTTGAAGATAGCGCGGAAGGGCTTGGCCAAGACGTTGGCCAGCACGTTCAGGCGGCCGCGGTGCGGCATGCCGATGACGATTTCCCGGACCCCGAGCGCGCCGCCGCGCTTGATGATCTGCTCCATCGCGGGGATCAGAGCTTCGCCCCCGTCAAGGCCGAAGCGCTTGGTGCCCATGTACTTGACATGGAGGAACTTCTCGAAGCCTTCGGCCTCGACCAGCTTGTTGAGGATGGCCTTGCGGCCGTTCTGGGTGAAGCTGATCTCCTTGCCGTAGCCTTCGATCCGTTCCTTGAGCCAGGCGGCCTGTTCGGGGTTCGAAATGTGCATGTATTGCAGCGCGAAGGTGCCGCAGTAGGTGCGCCGGACGATGGCGAGGATCTGGTTCATCGTCGCCATTTCGAGGCCGAGGACGTTGTCGATATAGATCGGGCGGTCCATGTCGGCGGGGGTGAAGCCGTAGCTTGCCGGGTCAAGCTCGGGCTGGGGGCGGACGTCGCGCATGCCCAGCGGGTCGAGATCGGCGATGAGATGGCCGCGGATGCGATAGGCGCGGATCAGCATGAGCGCGCGCAGGCTGTCGAGCGTGGCGAGCCGCAGCTGCGCCTCGGTCAGGGCGGCGCCCTTTTCGGCGGCGCGGGCGGCGATCTTGTCGGCCGCCGGGGCCTGTGCGGCGGGCCACTGGCCATCGAGCGCGGCGGTCAGCTCGTCAGCGGGCTGGGGCGGCCAGTCGGCGCGGCCCCAGGAGGGGCCCGCCGCCTCGGCCCGGGCGAGGGCGGGGGCATCGCCGAGGGCGGCGAAGAAGGCGCGCCAGCTTTCATCGACCGCGCCGGGATTGTCGGCATAGCGGGCGTGCAGGTGTTCGATGTAATCCGCATTCTGCCCCTGGAGGAAGGAGGAGGCGTGGAAGACGGCGTTGGGGGACTGGGTGGTCATGAGGTCACCTCTGACGCTTGGAGCCGGGTTGATCGGACGAGGATTCGGTTGGAGCTGCCATCTGGCCAAACAGGGCGATGCCAGTCACGAAGCCGAGAAAGACATGATGGAGGAAGATGGAGATCAGAACCGCATGGCCAAAGAGCCAGCACATCCATACGCCAAATCCGCTGGGGCCGTCTGCACCTGCCTCCCATTGTGCAATGGCCCAGGACGACAGACTGGCGATGGCGCAGCCCGACATCAGGCACCAGAGCAGGGCCAAGAGCGGTGTTTCAAACCAGACCGGCGTCTCGCCGCTGTCGAGCAAACGACGGCGGGTGACGGCCATCAACAGCACAAGAGCGGCGAGGAAGAGCACGCACAGGGCAAGATGACCGAGGCCGGGCGCGACGACCCGTGCGAGGAGAAGAGCGGTGATCGGAAGGGCCAGGCCGACCGGCAGAAACCACCAATACTCGGCGCTGGAGGCCCTCCCGGAGAACTGCAATGACCTGGCAAGGCCGGTCCTGATGGCACGCGCCGGTCCCATGTCAATCCGTGATTGCCGTGAGTACGGCCTTGCCCAGCCCTGCGGGGCTATCGGCCTGGCGGACGTGCAGGTTATGGATCTGGTCTGCGCTCTGCCCCTGCAGAGAGCAGGACGCGCGGAAGACGGTGTTGGGGAACTGGTCGGTCATGAGGTCACCGCGAAGGGAGGGGGGCCGTAACGGTTGGGGTTTGGGTCGGAGCGGCGAAAAGCGAGGATTAGGAACAGCAGCGTGCCGATCGGGAAAACCGTGATGGCGAGCTGGGCCGAAAGAAGGGCAGATCCGATTCCGCGCCCGTCATCCGTTATGTCGTCGCGCGGGCCGTAACAGGCTTCGGGGCAGTAGGTCAAAAGAAGGATCGGAGTGAGGGGCAAGAGAACCGGAAGGGTCGCCAGAGCGATGGGCCACCCGGCGGACATCCCACAATCATGGAACCGGCGGATTGAGGCCGCGATGTGCAGGAGGCTAAAGCAGGCCCATATCGCAAGGTAAGGCGCACCGAGAACCAAGACATCAAGGCCCGCCACCGCAAGGGCAAGAACGATCAGCGGGGCGACAATGGCGGCAAACGCGAGTGCCCAGGCATATTCCAGCCTGTCGGCCCGACCCGAGACGGTGAGGAAGCGCAGGGGCTGATACTGGTGGTTCACGTCGTCGCTCCGAAGGGTGGGGGTCAGTTCGCCCCATGCTCCGCAAGGCGGGCTGAAGCCCGCCCTACGCTGTTTCGTCCATGGGACTTCAGCACGGCCTTCCCCCCCGCACCTGGCCTTCGGCATGGCGGGCGTGCAGGTGTTCGATGTAATCCGCATTCTGCCCCTTGCAGGAACCAGGAGGCATGGAAGACGGCGTTGGGGGATTGGGTGGTCATGATTTGTCTTCTCCCGTTGCGGGGTCAATCGGCATGGGCTGGGTGATAGGGCGCCGCTGGCAACAGGCCGGTGGCAACTGCACCCTCTGCCGCGGCGGGGCGGGTGAAGGAGGCGGCGAAGATGAGGGCGAGCGCCATGATCAGGCCGAGCCAGAGGGCGGCGGGCATGGGGGGGTGGGGGGGGTCGCGGTCGTCCATAGGGGGGCCTTGTCGCGGTTCAGAGGAAGGGCTCGAGGCGGCGGGGCGTGGTGGGCAACGGTCTCGCCACGTCTACGCCGGCCGCCGTGAAGGAGAGGTTTCCGCCCGCGCCCGCGCCTGTGCTGCGGCCCGGCGGGCCGCAGACGGCAGCGACGGCATGGGGCGGTGGGGCAAGATGCATCGGGGTCAGCCCGCCATCGCCTTGAGCACCGCCTCGCCAAGCCCCGCGGGGCTGTCGGCGACGACGATGCCGGCGGATTTCATCGCCTCGATCTTGGACCCCGCATCCCCCTTGCCGCCCGAGACGATGGCGCCGGCATGGCCCATGCGGCGCCCCGGCGGCGCGGTGCGGCCGGCGATGAAACCGGCGACAGGCTTCCAGCGGCCGCGCCTGCGCTCGGCGGCGAGGAAGGCCGCGGCCTCTTCCTCGGCAGCGCCGCCGATCTCGCCGATCATGATGATGGCCTCGGTCTCGGGGTCGGCAAGGAACATTTCGAGCACGTCGACATGTTCGGTGCCCTTGATCGGGTCGCCGCCGATGCCGACGGCCGTGGACTGACCCAGACCGAGGTCGGAGGTCTGCTTGACCGCCTCGTAGGTGAGTGTGCCCGAGCGGGACACGACGCCGACCTTGCCGCGCCGGTGGATATGGCCGGGCATGATCCCGATCTTGCAGGCGCCGGGCGTGATCACGCCGGGGCAGTTCGGGCCGATGAGCCGGGTGGCCGAGCCTTCGAGCGCGCGCTTGACCTTCATCATGTCGAGAACGGGGATGCCTTCGGTGATGCAGACGACAAGGGGGACGCGGGCATCGATCGCCTCGAGGATCGAATCGGCGGCAAAGGGCGGGGGGACGTAGATGACGGAGGCATTGGCGCCGGTGCGGGCCAAGGCCTCGTGCATGCCGTCAAAGACGGGCAGGTCGAGATGCGTGGTCCCGCCCTTGCCCGGGGTGACGCCGCCGACCATCCTGGTCCCGTAGGCAATGGCCTGTTCGGAGTGGAAGGTGCCCTGGGAGCCGGTAAAACCCTGGCAGAGCACGCGGGTGGTTTCGTCGACGAGTATGGCCATCAGGGCCTCCTTGGTAGCGGTGCAAGCTGCATTGGGTTGGGGCGGCTAACCGAGATAGGCACCATCACGGTATGCGTGTTGGGTCTCTGCGTCGTAGTCAGCTTCTGCCTCGAACCCAGGCGCGTGGACGGTGGCCACGTCCAGGTTGTAGCCCATGGCGTTGACATCCTGCCACACAGCGAACAGCGGCCCGGCAAGCAGGAGTGTCACAAGTTCGGCGCCGGTCGGTGCCTTTCGGCTGCACAACAGATTGGAGACCGCTTTGAAGGCCTTCCCGCGTGTGGTCCTCATAACAACGTCGTCGCCGGAACCTCCGGAGCAGGAGTGGCATGACTTCGCTTCCATGCCGCGCCGTTGGCGGTTCATCGAAAGGCTCCTTCGTTCAGGGTTCGTGTCATCCCCACGACAATCCGTGCGGGCGAACTGGCGGTTCCTTCGCGCAGGATGAAAACAATTGTGGATGTCCCGGGGAGGTACAAGGCGGCTTCCGCGGTCAGGCCAATCCCTGACGGGTCGATCGCGCCGGCCGCGGGGAATTCCGTGGCGACGAAGGACAGGACCCGGTTGGTCTGACCCGTGCGCGATTCCGCTGCGACCGCACAGGTCGAGGATTCCGGGCCGTCGGACAACATCACCATCGGCCGTCGGTCGTCGACGACATAAAGGCGGGCGCCATTTGGGCGGAATTCCGGCACGGCGACATAGTCGTTGGCCTTCAGCAGCGCGGGGATGGAGGCCGGATCGTCGATCCGGTCCACGCAGAAGTCGCTGAAGGCCCGGACAAGGACCGCGGGGGAGGATTTGGGGACGATGTTCTCGGGGTCGATGTTGGCCAGTTCGAAGAAGTCCGGCCCGGCCGGCGGGCTCGGCGAGCAGGCGGATAGCAAAATGGCCGCAGAGAGGGCCGGCACCAGGCCCAACCCTCTCCGGTCGGCCAGGGGGGCGGGCGCGGGGGATGACGGGGGGGGCTGCATGTCTTTTCGGGGGTCCGGGGTCTGTCAGCGGCCGGAGGTCAGCACGACGCGGTGCAGGTTCGCCCGGCCGCCGATGCCGGTTTCGAACACCATCTCCCCGCCGTTTGCCAAGGGCGTGAACGCGCCGCCGCGTTCAAAGTCGATGAAGACATTCTGCGTGTCGCCGCTTTTGATGGCGGTTCCCATCGCAAACGCGAGGCTCAGAGTCTGGGGCTTGTCGTTCGAGGCGAAGAGGATGGAACAGGCGGGACGTCCCCCCTGCGGCGCCAAGCTCACAGACATTTCACGGCGCGGGTCGTACCATCTGCCGTCGGCCGGGTTCCGGGCAAGGCCCAGGCGCTGCAAGTCCTCGGCGGCGCCAGCGAAGCGGGGCAGGTTGTCAAGACAGATTGCCTCGTAGGCAGGAATGATCGTGTCGACGACCAGCGGGGCGGTGCCCTTTGGCGGCGCGCTTTGTGCACTGGACTCTGTGGGGATAGAGCTTGCTGGCGTCTGCGACGTCGGTGTCGCCATCGAGGTCGGCTCGCAGGCAGTGAGGGCGGCGATTGCGGCTGCGCCGAGGAGGAGACGCAGGCCCGCCCGTGCACTTCTCTGCGGGTCTGCGGCGCCAGGGGGGAAGCTGCCGACCATCTTCGGGCCATCGGCGATGGCCTGTTCGGAGTGGTAGGTAACCTGCGAGCCGGTGAAGCCATGGCAGATGACGCGGGTGGATGTGTTGACGAGAACGGACATGGGGTGCCCCGATGTTTGAGGGGGGGGCTAGCCGCGGAACACGCCGGGCTGGGTTCGGGTCATGGCACCCGTGGATCGGGAGACAAGCGCGACGGCGCCCGTGTTTCCGATGATCCATGCTTCTTCCCCACCGAGTTTCATTGCGGGGACGCCGGACAGGGGCACTTGCGCATTCAGCTGTGCGACGACCTCGGAGAATGTTGCCGATTTGGGAGTCACCACGCATTGGCCCGCCCTGTTGCCGCGCGTATCCCGCGATACCTCGGCAGTGGCGAATGACGAGGTATATCGTCCCGAGACACCGCTGCCGCCGGTCTTTCGAAAGCCGAGCGATTCAAGTGTCGGTCCGGCGGCGTCGGGGTTTGACGAAGTTGCAACGCATCCTGCGACGAAGGCGGCTACGGCGGATTGGGTGGCATTCGTTGCCGGTGCTGTCGGCGCGGTGGTCATGTCGCCACCGACTGTCGGGCTTGTCGCCTGACAAGCGCTTAGGATCAATGTAACGCCAAGCGCCACAAGAGAAGATTTGCGCATCAGTTCCATCCTTGTTCTGATAACGTGATCTTTGTGATTGCATCAACGCCGACGAGCATCTTGGTGCCATCGGCAACGGCCTCTTCGGAGTGGAACGTGCCCTGAGAGCCGGTGAAACCCTGGAAAAGCACGCGGGTGGTTTCGTCGACGAGAATGGCCATTATGAAGTCCAGAATACCATTCAGGGAGTCAAGATTTGGAACGAGCGTCTACTTCAGAAATAAAGTAGCCATTCGTTGGTTCGAATCGAATGATGCGCCAGCCCGCACCTCTCTTTTCGATCAACCAAGGTTCTGCCGACTCATAAGATTCTCCTGGTTTTCCGGTTACTAAGACAACATCGACTTTACCCCCAAACTCATCCATAACTCTTTGAAGGTGCGCTGTCCTTGTGCGTTGCCCAGGTTTCGACATCCAGGTGGCCCATTGTGGATTGGGGTGTAGCGCCCACAAATCATAACGCAGAAAATCGCCTGTTCTGTCCAGTTCATTACGCCAAATCGAAATACAAACACCGTCGGTTTTTCCAGCAGACCAGTCCTGTCTTGGAGATGACAGTCTATAGCCGAGCTTTTTGAACGCGTCCGTGTATTGCATGGTATGCTACCCCCGCACCGCCCGGACGATCTTTTGCGCCGCGTCGCTGAGGTTGTCGGCGGCGATGACGTTGAGGCCGCTGTCGGCGATGATCTTCTTGCCGAGATCCACGTTCGTGCCTTCGAGGCGCACCACGAGCGGCACCGTGAGGCCGACCTCGCGGACGGCGGCGATGATGCCTTCGGCGATCACGTCGCAGCGCATGATGCCGCCGAAGATGTTGACGAGGATGCCCTTCACCTGCGGGTCGGAGGTGATGATCTTGAAGGCCTCGGTCACCTTTTCCTTGGTGGCACCCCCGCCCACGTCGAGGAAGTTCGCAGGCTCGGCACCATAAAGCTTGATGATGTCCATCGTGGCCATCGCAAGCCCCGCGCCGTTGACCATGCAGCCGATCTCGCCGTCGAGCGCGATGTAGTTGAGGTCGAACCTGGAGGCGGCAAGCTCCTTGGGGTCTTCCTCGGTTTCGTCGCGGAGTGCTGCGATGTCGGGCTGGCGCCAGATCGCGTTGCCGTCGAAGCTCATCTTGGCATCCAGGCAATGCAGGTTGCCGGCCTCGGTCACCACGAGGGGGTTGATCTCGAGCATCTCCATGTCGCGGTCGACAAAGAGGCGGTAGAGCGTGCCCATCAGCGTCACGCATTGCTTGACCTGGGCGCCGGTCAGGCCGAGCGCGAAGGCGATGCGGCGGCCGTGGAAGGGCTGGTAGCCGGTGGCGGGATCGACCGGGAAGGAGAGGATACGGTCGGGCGCGTCGTGGGCGACCTGTTCGATGTCCATGCCGCCCTCGGTCGAGCAGACGAAGGCAATGCGCGAGGTCTGCCGGTCGACGAGGAGGGCGAGGTAAAGCTCGCGCGCGATGTCGGAGCCATCCTCGATATAGACGCGGTTGACCTGCTTGCCGGCAGGGCCGGTCTGTTTGGTCACGAGCGTGCGGCCGAGCATGCGGCGCGCCTCGGCCGCGGCTTCGCCGGCCGAGCGGGTGATGCGCACGCCTCCCTTGTCGCCGGCATCGGGCTCGATGAAGCGGCCCTTGCCGCGGCCGCCGGCATGGATCTGCGCCTTGACCACCCAGACGGGACCGTCGATCTGGCCGGCGGCGGTCTTGGCATCTTCGCCGCGGATGACGGGGCGGCCGTCGCTGACCGGAGCGCCGGCGGCGCGCAGGAGCGCCTTGGCCTGGTATTCGTGGATGTTCATCGCGGGCCTTCCCGGTTTGCCGTTCGAGGTTGTTCAACCACGGGGACAGGTGGGGCTGAACAGGGAATTCCCGTACAGGGGGAAAAATCCGACATTTGTGATCACACCTTTCAGGGGTGTGATCACAAATGACGATGCCCTGGATGCGGTGATTCGCGACTCGCCGGCGTCAGTTCAGAACGACAATGAAGAGGCCCGCATTGCCGGAGACAAGCTGTTGGAATTGCCGCAAATTGTCGGCATTCGCACGGCGGCCGCGTTCCATGTAGGGAAGGAGGGTTTCGCCCTGGATCATGCCGACGATGTCGAGTTCGGGCGGCTCTGCAAGGAGGCGGGCGAGGTTGATCCCGGCATCGGGGGCCAGGCGCCAATAGGGGATGAGGAGGTCTCCCTTCAGCACGGCCTCGGCATCGGCGAGGATGGCGAGCCAGCGCTCTCCCGTCTCGGGCGGGAAGTCGAGGGGGAGGGCGGAGGACTGGTTCTTGTTCGGGATCCATTCGGCGTCGTTGTCGGTTTCGCGGGCGACGCGGCGCCAGAAGCTGCGGTTGTCGGCGATGAGCGCGAGGAGATGGTCGCGCAGGGCCGCCGTGCGGGCGGGGTCGGGGCGCTGCTCGATGCTGCCCACGAGGGTGGCGACGAGGTCGGCGATCTGGCCGGCTTCGGTCATGCCGAGGACGACCGGGCTACCGGCCGCGTCGGGCGAGATGGCCTGCATCGCGTCGCGCGCGGCGATGACGCGGGCGATCGTGTCGGTGGGCGACAGGGCGAGGACTGCCTCGGAGAAGGCCGAGAGCATGTGCGCATAGGCCGAGAGCCAGGCGGCATCGGCGGTGTCGAAACGGATGGTGACCTCCGGGGCGGGCGTGGCGGGCATGAAGCCGGGTTGCAGGAAGGTGCCGGCGACATCGCCGAACGCTTCGCCCGGGTCGCGGGTCGCATTCATGTTGATGTCGAACCAGAGGTCACCGGTCGAGATGGTGACGGCGAGGTCGTCGTCGTCGGTGACGGGCGCGAGCGTGGCGATGGCGGTGGCGAGGTCGCCTTCCATGGTGGCGAAGATCTGCTCGATGATGGCCGGGTCGAAGGGCTGCGGCGCGGGGTTTTCCGGAATGGGGAGGCGGAGGACGGGAAAGTCCGAGAGCATCATGAACCCGGAGGAGAGCCCGGCCTGCCAGCGGGTTTGCAGCGCGTGCTCGACGGCGCCGAGAAAGAGGACCCCGCCGAGGGCGAAGCGGTCTGAGGCGGTCGGGTCCGCGATGGAGGCAAGCGTCGCGCGCGCGTCGGAGAGACCCTGGTCGCGGATCAGGGCGGAGTAGTCTGCCTCGGCCAGCGCCGGCAGGGCGAAAAGCGCGAGAGGGAGGGCGGCAAGGGGTTTCATCGGTTACTCCTGCTCTGGTATGGGGCCAGGTGCAGGGTCGCGGATGACCGGTGCCGCGGTCAAGGCTGGAATAACCCGACCGCGGCGGCGCCCGTCCCGTCAGGTCAGCGAGGGGTCGATCGTCTTGCAGGCGGCGACGAGCCCGCGGACGGCGGCGACGGATTTGTCGAACATCGCCTGTTCATCGGGCGCAAGCGCGATGTCGACGATGCGTTCGACCCCGCCCGCGCCGAGGATCACCGGCACGCCGACGTAAAGGCCGTTCAGGCCGAAGGCGCCGTCGACATGGGCGGCGCAGGGCAGGAGGCGCTTCTGATCCTTGAGATAGGCCTCGGCCATTTCCACTGCCGAGGCGGCGGGGGCGTAGAAGGCTGAGCCCGTCTTGAGCAGGCCCACGATTTCGGCTCCGCCGTCGCGGGTGCGCTGGACGATGGCATCGAGACGATCCTGCGTGGTCCAGCCCATGGCGACGAGGTCGGGCAGGGGAATGCCGGCGACGGTCGAATAACGCACGAGCGGGACCATCGTGTCGCCGTGGCCGCCAAGGACGAAGGCTGTGACGTCCTTCATCGAGACGCCGAATTCGGAAGAAAGAAAATGTCGGAAGCGGGCGGAATCGAGCACGCCGGCCATGCCGACGACCTTGTGGTGCGGAAGGCCCGAAAATTCGCGCAGGGCCCAGACCATCGCATCGAGCGGATTGGTGATGCAGATCACGAAGGCACCGGGTGAATGGGCGCGGATGCCTTCTCCCACCGCCTTCATGACCTTGAGGTTGATGCCCAGAAGATCGTCCCGGCTCATCCCCGGCTTGCGGGGGACACCGGCGGTGACGATGCAAACATCGGCGCCGGCGATGTCGGTGTAAGAATTTGCACCCTTGAGCGTGGCATCAAAGCCTTCGACCGGGCCCGATTGCGCGATGTCGAGCGCTTTCCCCTGGGGCGTGCCTTCGGCGATGTCGAAGAGGACGATGTCGCCGAGTTCCTTGAGCGCGATCAGATGGGCGAGCGTCCCGCCGATCTGTCCGGCACCGATGAGGGCTATCCTGGGTCTTGGCATGGGCGGGTCCTTCGCGGAAAAGTCTTTTCGGCCCTTTGGGTAATCCCGTCATGTCCCCGGTGCAAGCATGTGACCTTCAGGCAAACCCGGTCGCGGCATGGTGACGCAAGCCGGGGTCACGCACCTTCACCTGAAGGAGGAAGCGGTTCGGCCAGAAGTTCGAAGGCCTGACCCGAGGCGACAAGGCAGGTAAGTCCGCCCGCCGATGTCACGGTGATGGTCCAGGTGCCGGTGTCGGGATTGGCCCAGGTTTCGACAACCGTGTTGTCAGCACTGAGCGCGATGGTCTGGCGCGCTTCACCATAACCTTGGGCAAGGCGGTCGCTGACCGTTTCGTGGGTAGCACAATTGGCGGTCTGCGACTGGGCAGGCCCTGCTGAAAACGTGGCGGCAAGGAGAAGCCCGAGAGAGAAGGCGATGAAGATGTCGTCCATGTGTCCACCTTTGCGTAAATGCAGGGTCCGGTGCCGTCGAGACTGACGGAAAGGCTGCCAAAAACTGGTTAACAGACCGTTCGCCCTGTTCGCCCGAAGAGGTGCATCCGGGGCAACAGCCCTGGCAAAGGTGAAACGGGGTTCTTGAATCCCGACGCTTGGCGCGCGACCGTCAGCTGTAGTCGGTTCATCCGGCGTGAGGGAGGCGACATGATCTGGATGATTCTCGGGATGCTGCTCTGGGCACTGGCGCATCTTTTCAAGCGGCTGGCACCGGCAGCCCGCGCTGACATGGGCGACAGGGCAAGGGGCATGGTGACGCTTGGCGTGCTTGCCGGTGTGGTCCTGATGGTGATCGGTTACCGCGGCTGGGATGACTCAGCCCTGCTGTGGAACAGTTCTGTGGCGCTTGCCGGGATCAACAACACGCTGATGGTGATCGCGGTCTATCTGTTTGCGGCAAGCGGAATGAAGACGCAGGTTGCCCGGGTGATGCGCCATCCGCAGCTGACCGCGGTGATCCTGTGGGCTGTGGCTCATCTCCTGGTCAACGGGGATGTGGCATCGCTGGTGTTGTTCGGGGGCCTTGCGCTCTGGGCAGTGGCGGAGATGGTTCTCATCAACGGTGCAGGACCCTGGGTGCGGCCCGAGTTACGAACCTCGGCCGGCAAGGAGGTGGGTGCATTTGTCGGGGCAGTCGTCGTGACACTGGTGATCGGGTACACGCATGTCTGGTTCGGGTTGAGTCCCTGGGGGGCGTGATGCAGGCCTATCGTTTCTTGACAGAGGATGATACGAGCGCGTTCTGCCACAAGGTCACCGAGGCGCTGTCAAAGGGCTGGGAGCTCTACGGGGAGCCGACTTATGCCTTTGACGCCAGCAGGGGGGTCATGCGCTGCGGTCAGGCGGTCGTGAAGGAGGTCAGCGCGAGCTATTCGCCGGACGTCAAGCTCGGGACATTGTGAGGTGGTCTGCGCTATCGTGATCACACCGTTGAAGCCGTGATCGCAAATGAGGTATCCGGGGGATGAACCTGCGATTTCGCGGCGTTTTGGCGCGGCTGGCAAGGTGACTTCGGCCAAGATCATCGTTAGAACATGGGACGGCTGCAAGGCGGTGCGGGCATCGCTGCAGGGGAGAATGAGGCATGGCTGACGTGAACCGGGGCAACAGGCCGCTGTCGCCCTTCATGCTGGGACGGTACTACCGTTTCCAGATCACCTCGGTCACGTCGATCCTGACACGGATCACGGGGGCGGGTCTGCTGGTCGGTGCGGTTCTGGTGGTCTGGTGGTTGATCGCGGCTGCGACGGGGCCAGAAGCCTATGCCATCGCCGATGCCGTGATCACAAGCTGGTTCGGCAGGCTGGTGATGCTGGGGTCGATCTGGGCGCTCTGGTATCACGCGCTGGCGGGCGTGCGGCATCTGATCTGGGACATGGGCTACATGCTGGACCTTGCGCAGGCCGAGCTGCTGGGCTGGGCGGTGATCGCGGGGTCGGTGATCCTGACGCTGCTCACCGTCCTGATTCTGTGAGGGAGCGGAAGATGGCGTTTGTCACGGATCGCAAGCGCGCGGCGGGTCTTGGTGCGGCCAAGACGGGGACGATGCACCACTGGCGGATGATGATGTCGTCGGTGGCGCTGGTCGTGCTGGTGCCGCTTTTCGTGCTGACTTTCGGCCGGGCGGTCGGGATGACGCATGAGGCCGCGCTGGCCTATTACGCGCGGCCCTTTCCGGCCATCGTTGCGGCGCTGACGATCCTTGTGGGTTTTGACCATTTCCGCCATGGCATCCAGACAGCGATCGAGGATTACTGCGGTGGTATCACGCGCAAGGCGCTCATCATCGTGATGACCTGCCTGTCTTATGGTGCGGCGGCCGTCGGGCTTTTTGCCATCGCGCGGATCGCCTTCTGAGCAGGAACGGACGGAGCAACGGGACGATGGCCGCCTATACTTACGAGACCCATGCCTATGACGTCGTCGTCGTGGGGGCCGGGGGCGCCGGCCTGCGTGCGACGCTGGGGATGGCCGAACAGGGGCTGCGGACAGCCTGCATCACCAAGGTCTTCCCGACCCGCAGTCATACCGTGGCCGCGCAGGGCGGGATCGCGGCAAGCCTGGGCAACATGGGGCCAGATCACTGGCAATGGCACATGTATGACACCGTCAAGGGATCCGACTGGCTGGGTGATGCGGATGCGATGGAATACCTCACCCGCGAGGCGCCGAAGGCGGTCTACGAGCTTGAACATTACGGCGTGCCCTTCAGCCGGACCGAGGATGGCCGGATCTATCAGCGCCCCTTCGGCGGGCATACGACCGAATTCGGTGAGGGGCCGCCGGTGCAGCGCACATGCGCCGCCGCCGACCGGACGGGACATGCGATCCTGCATACGCTTTATGGTCAGAGTTTGAAGCAGAAAGCCGAGTTCTATATCGAGTATTTCGCGGTCGACCTGCTGATGGGTGCGGATGGTGCCTGCGAGGGGGTGCTGGCCTGGAAGCTTGACGACGGGACGCTGCATGTCTTTCGTGCCAAGATGGTGGTGCTGGCGACCGGCGGCTATGGTCGCGCCTATTTCAGCGCGACGAGCGCGCATACCTGCACGGGCGATGGCGGGGGCATGGTGGTGCGAGCCGGGCTGCCGCTGCAGGACATGGAATTCGTGCAGTTCCATCCCACCGGCATCTATGGCGCAGGGTGTCTGATCACCGAGGGCGCGCGTGGCGAGGGCGGCTATCTGACCAATTCCGAGGGCGAACGCTTCATGGAGCGCTATGCCCCGACCTACAAGGATCTTGCATCGCGCGATGTGGTCAGCCGCTGCATGACGCTTGAAATCCGCGAAGGCCGCGGCGTGGGCAAGGAGAAGGATCACATCTTTCTCAACCTCTCTCACCTGCCGAAGGAGGCGCTGCATCTGCGCCTGCCGGGCATTTCCGAGAGCGCGCGGATCTTTGCCGGTGTCGATGTCACGCGCGAACCGATCCCGGTCCTGCCGACGGTGCATTACAACATGGGCGGGATTCCGACGAATTACTGGGGCGAGGTGCTGAACCCGGCAGCCGATGATCCTGACCGGGTGCTGCCGGGGCTGATGGCGGTGGGCGAGGCAGGGTGCGCCAGCGTGCATGGCGCGAACCGGCTTGGGTCCAACAGCCTGATCGATCTTGTGGTCTTTGGCCGCGCCGCGGCAATCCGTGCCGGGCAGGTCGTGGACCGCGCCAGCGCCATTCCCGAGGTGAACCGCGCGGCCGTGGACAAGGCGCTGTCGCGCTTTGATGCGCTGCGCCATGCCGATGGCGGCACGCCCACGGCCGAGTTGCGGCTGGCGATGCAGAAGACGATGCAGGCCGACGCAGCCGTCTTCCGCTCGGACAGGACACTGGCCGAGGGGGTGGCGAGAATGGAAAAGATCGCCGAAGGTATGGATGATATCCGTGTCACGGACCGTAGCCTCATCTGGAACAGCGATCTGATGGAAACGCTTGAACTGACCAACCTGATGCCGAATGCGCTGACCACGATCGTGGCTGCCGAGGCACGCAAGGAAAGCCGGGGCGCCCATGCGCAGGAGGATTATCCTGCCCGCGATGACGCGAACTGGCGCAAGCATTCGCTGGCCTGGGTCGAAGGGGCTCGGGTCCGCCTTGGCTACCGGCCGGTGCATCTCGATCCGCTGACGACCGAGGCCGCGGGCGGGATCAGTCCGGCGAAGATCGCGCCAAAAGCGAGGGTCTATTGATGGGCCGGTCGTTTGCGATGGTCGTGCTGCTTGTGGTGGCCGCATCAGGCTGCACCCCGCCCCCGGTCGACCCCGAACGGGTGGCTCAGCAATGCGAGGAGCGCGCCCGCGCCGCACAGGGGCCGACGGGCAGCATGACGATCGGGATGAATTCACGCAGCGGGCCAAGCGTCGGGGCTGCGATCGGGGTCACGGGTGATTTCCTGGCGGGCCGTGATCCGATGCAGGTCTATTTCGATTGCGTCATGCAGAGGACCGGGCAGCCGCCGATTCGGCCGCCCGCCTTGCGCTGAGACCGGAGAGGAGCGAGAGAGCATGAGACATCTATTTACGGCAGCGGTGCTGGCCCTGGGCCCGGCCGGGGCGGCTCTGGCACAGGATCAGGCGCAGCTTGCCGCGGCGCAGGCGCTGGTCCTGCCGATGTTGCAGGAAATGGCCCCCGGCAAGGCGGGTGAGGTGCTGACGGGCTGTGTGATGGCAGCTGCCAGCCCCGAAGAGATTGCGGCGCTGGCTGCAGCGGGGGCGCCGAGCCAGCAGATCGGGGCGATGATCACGGCGATCCTCGCGCGGCCCGAGGCGACGTCCTGCATGTCGGCCGCGGCGGACCAGTGACGTTCCCGCGGGCTGCACCGCGCGCCGGTGCCCGCCCGTGCAAGGACGGAGAGCGTGAAAGGGAAAGACGATGGTTCAGTTGACGCTGCCCAAGAACAGCCGGATCACGGTCGGCCGGACCTGGCCCCGGCCCGCCGGTGCCAGCAATGTGCGCAAGGTGCAGGTCTATCGCTGGAACCCCGACGACGGAAAGAACCCTCGCATCGACACCTATTTCGTCGATACCGACGATTGCGGTCCGATGGTGCTGGACGCCCTGATCAAGATCAAGAACGAGATCGACCCGACGCTGACCTTCCGCCGGTCCTGCCGCGAGGGGATTTGCGGGTCCTGCGCGATGAACATCGATGGCGTCAATACGCTGGCCTGCATCCGTGGCCTGGACGAGATCAGGGGCGATATCCGGATCAATCCGCTGCCGCATATGCCGGTGATCAAGGACCTGATCCCGGACCTCACGCATTTCTATGCCCAGCATGCCTCGATCATGCCCTGGCTCGAGACGTCGACGAACCGGCCTGAGCGCGAGTGGAAGCAGTCGATCGAGGATCGCGAAAAGCTCGACGGCCTTTATGAATGCGTGATGTGCGCATGTTGTTCGACCTCGTGCCCCTCCTACTGGTGGAACGGAGACCGTTATCTCGGCCCGGCGGCACTGCTACACGCCTGGCGCTGGATCGTCGATTCGCGCGACGAGGCAACGGGCGAGCGGCTGGACAATCTGGAAGACCCGTTCAAGCTTTACCGCTGCCACACGATCATGAACTGCGCCAAGACCTGCCCCAAGGGCCTCAATCCCGCCAAGGCGATTGCCTCGATCAAGAAGATGATGGTCGACCGGGTGGTGTGACAAAGGTGGCCAGTGCCGCCTGATTTCAGGCGAAGGCGGCTTCGAGGGCGATCAGAACCATGTCGGAAAAGCTGCGTTCGCGATCTTCGGCGGGCAAAGACTCGTGCGTGAGCAGGTGGTCGCTGACAGTCAGGACCGCCAGCGCGCGCCGGCCATAGCGGGCGGCGAGGGTATAGAGCTCAGCCGCCTCCATCTCGACCCCGAGGATGCCGTGGCGCTGCATCTGGTCGTTGAGGTCGGGACGTTCGTCATAGAAGACGTCCGAGGAGTAGATGCCACCCACATGCGGGCTGAGGCCGCGCGCAAGCGCAGCGGCATGGGCCGCGGTCAGCAGGCCGAAATCCGCACAGGGCGCGAAGGCCAGTTCGCGAAAGATACCGCGCGACGGTGTCGAGATCGATGAGCAGGTCATTGCGAGAATGATGTCACGCAGGCCGACGTTCGGCTGCATTCCTCCGCACGAACCAATCCGGATCAGGGTCTGTGCCCCGTAGTCCCGGATGAGTTCATTGGCGTAGATCGACAGGGAAGGCATTCCCATTCCCGATCCCTGGATTGTGACGCGGCGGCCATGCCAGTTTCCTGTGAAACCAAGCATTCCGCGGACGTTGTTGACACAGACTGCGTCATCGAGAAAGTTTTCCGCAGCCCATTTGGCGCGATAGGGATCACCCGGCAGAAGGACGGTTTCCGCAATATCGCCTGGTTTGGCGCCGATATGTACGGTCATCGTCGGGTCGCGGTGGAATGGTATTCAATCATGGCGACCATCCACATTGCTGGTAAGGAAAATCATCCGAAACGGGCCTGAAATGTCCGCCAATCATGGCCCGGGACGGGACCGCCGGCAGGCGCAGAGGAAACGGCTGCCCGCGGTCCGGA
>Ga0315900_10005776_pt1 | contig 16865 bp, 14 predicted proteins | sample LakEriMetagenome_FD_203521 | JGI IMG/M metagenome (GOLD analysis project Ga0315900, IMG submission 203521) | Freshwater fungal communities from buoy surface, Lake Erie, Ohio, United States - Buoy 12 MA114 | ecosystem: Environmental > Aquatic > Freshwater > Lake > Lake biofilm | place: USA: Lake... | reverse complement strand
CCGACTGATGGCATTTCAGAATACTTGATAGCAATTACTTGTCTGGATACAATCGGTTATGGACAATATCTCGATCCCCCGACTCTTGACAGCAATCGTAAAATCTTCCGCTTTTTCCGCCGAAATGCGGATAATCCACGTCTAAGAAATCTCACTCTGTATGGATTTATCCAAGGCACGAAAGCGCCCGTCGTTTGGACCGCATTCCGTTGGTATGGCAAACATAAACTCTCCATTTTTGCACCAGACCCAAATTTTGTCAAATGGTTCAAAGCAGGCTGGGGAGGAAATCAATATGATTATCGTCTTGCGAGCGTGGAAGGAGGACTTGGCGTATTTGCCTCCGGTTCCTATGTGGAAAAAGAAACCTTCCTGCTGAAAAATCAAGAATAAGAATATGGGTCTGAGATATGTGTAAAACAATGCATGTTTCAGACCCTTCTACATTGCCGGAATACCCTTGAAGTTGGTCAATATTTTGTATTTTGACTCATCAAAATCAACTCTGACAGGTGAATGGCGATGAGAAAAACCCTCCATATACTGCAGATTCTGCTGTTTTCCATGATGATTGCTCTTCCACAGAGCTCCATCTTCTCGGCAGAGCCATCTCATTGCAAGGTTTCCATCCCCAAATCTGTCAAAGGAAAAGCGGGAGCCACCATCAATGTTCCCGTAAAATTCAAACTCGACAAAAAATGGTATATCTATGGATTTACCATGATGATCAATAGTGAAGGAATCGGGCCTCAGCAAACGGATGTCTATTTCACTGATAGCACCGGCATGGTCAAACATGGCACTGTCATAGCCCCGAAACCATATACGAAATATGATGAATCATTCGAAATGGATGTTCATTCCTATAAAGGTTCTTTTTCTTGTACATTACCCATCACCATAGATGAAAAAGCTACAAAAGGGAAGATACAATTCCCGATTGAAGTAGCATATCAATTATGTGATGGCAGTATGTGTTTGCCCCCAACAACTATTTCACTGCCTTTTGCGGTAATCGTGCAATGACCATGAATCCAATCCTGAAAGCAAGTAACATGAAAATCACCTCATACCGTGTCAGTATTTTTACCGTATTGTCAATGCTTGCGACAATACTCTTCTCATTTTCCAATGCAACGGCTCAATCCGGTTTGAAAGAGCATGCGAAATTTGCTCTCGATAAACAGCAATTTTCCGTGAAAGCCGGTGATACCGTGATGGTGCGCCTCTCGATCGACATCGAATCAGGTTGGCATGCATATGACCATTTGCAAAATGTTCGCAATGCGAAATCAGGTTCAGGAATTGGTCCATCGCCAACCACCATCAAAGCCACGAAAAATACTGTATATACTGTCGGTAGATTGCTCGCACCAAAATCTGATATTACATTCGACTCAACATTTGAAGTGCAAATCGGTACATGGCATGGAAGAGTGATGATCACTGTTCCGCTCATCACGAAAAAGACATTGAAAAAGGGAACATATATTGATTCTCTTGAAGTGGAATCGCAGGTATGTACCGATGAAGGCATTTGTACCTATCCCAAGAAGCGTTATGCCATCGTGATGAATGTCACTAAGGAAGCCACCGATTTAACAGCTGCTGATACTGCACTTGCTGCAGTTGATTCAACAGCCGTGAGTGTGACTGAACAAGCGAAAACTCAAACTCCGAAAAAGGGTGAAACAAAGGTTGCCGAGGCCAAGGTATCTGAATCTCAAAAAGAATATAATGATGCCAAGAGTGAAGGCGTATTCTCATTTATTTGGGCCGCCATTCTTGCCGGTTTTGCCGCACTCACCACGCCATGTGTCTATCCGATGATTCCAATCACGGTATCATTTTTCACGAAGCGTTCTGAAAAACCGAGCGCGAGAAGCGTGGTTGATTCCATGGTATTTGCAACGGGTATCATCGCGACATTCACCATTTTGGGTCTATTGTTTGCACTTCTCTCCAATGCCGCCGGCATTAGAAATTTTGCGAATGATCCATTGATGAATTTATTCCTCGCAACGATATTCATTGTATTCGCATTCAATCTCTTCGGTGCATTTGAAATCATGCTTCCGCCGAGTTTGCTCAATAAACTCAATTCAGCATCATCAAAAGGAAATAGTTTTGGAAGCGTATTGCTCATGGGCATCACATTCTCCATCACTTCTTTTACATGTACACTTGGTTTTGTTGCCGCCGCATTCGGTGAGGCCGCAAGCGCGGTGAAGGGAGGCGAAGGAGATTTATTCTATCCGATGCTCGGTATGCTTGCATTCTCCTCAGCATTTGCTTTGCCATTTTTCTTGCTTGCACTTTTTCCTTCCAGACTCAATAAATTACCCAAAGCCGGTACTTGGATGAATAATGTGAAAGTGGTTCTTGGTTTCCTCGAACTTGCACTCGCATTGAGTTATCTCAGCAGAACCGATGCAACATGGGAATTGGGCTTATTCTCACGCGAACTCATTCTTGCATTCTGGGTTGGTTGCAGTATTCTCAGCATGCTTTATATTTTGGGTCTTTTCCGCATGAAACTCGATTCTCCCGTTCAGAATCTTGGTGCAATGCGCGTTGTTTGGGCCTTGATGTTTGCAACTGTTTCCTTCTATCTATTGCAGGGAATTTTTGGGCGTCCCGTGGGTGAATTTGAAGCATTCATTTATTCTGATTCTTCCGCGCCTGCCGCAACCGCCTCGATTGGTGGTTCCGCAAAATCCGAAGAAGAGGAATGGACGGAAGATTATCAAGCCGCGCTGAAACTAGCGAAAGAAAAAAATCAACCAATCTTCATTGATTTCACCGGCGTGACTTGTACCAATTGCAGAAAGATGGAAAAGAATGTATTCCCGCGTCCGCAGATTTCCGAGCTTATGGGTAAGATGATCAAAGTGCGTTTATACACCGATCGCAATCGTCCTGAAGACAAAGCAAATGAACGCATGATGCAGGAAAAATATCAATCCGCGGAATTGCCACTCTATGTGATTCTCACTCCCGATGGCAAAGCGATTGATCAAACCGGCTATACACCTGATACAGAGAAGTTTCAGAACTTCTTGAAAAAGGCTCTTCAATGATGAGAAATCCACTTTCGGATCCATTGCCCGGTGATATATTCATCGCACCGAATGGACATATCTATGAAATTCAGGAACGCTTCGTTTCCGTGGATGAATCAGGAAAAGAAACGCCAAGTCTGCAAGCAAAGCGCGTAAAAGGGGAACATATAGAACCTGAAATCATGCGCACATCAGTATCCGTTCTGTGCGCGAAAATGCGCGGTAGCACGATCTCTCAACAGTCGCAAGAAACTGATATATCCTGGAAAATGGTGAAGAGGGTGCAAGGGTAGAACTGCATTTTGAGTTATTCCCTACTTCCGAATCACTGTAAACTTATACATCTGTTGTTTGCCTCCCTTGTCAATCGAATAGAGATAGACTCCGCTTTGAATGGAAGTTCCATCTGAAAGCATTCCGTCCCACATGATTCCACCAGCGCCATTATTCTCTTTGAGTGTGGCGATGATTTCTCCACTTACTCTTCTGATGATCAGTGTTGCATTATTGGGCACACCTGCAAATGTGAGCATTGAAGATTCTTGTGTTTTCCATGGCTGCGGATAACAGAATATATCATTCCAATATGTTGAGATAAGGAATGTGAATGATGATCCTTTGGGATGAAGACTTTCTCCCAAGCGTGATGTAATCTGCTTTGCACCGATATAATATTCTCTGCCAATGGATCTCAGTGGCTTGTCGGGATTGATGATGAGATTCACCGAATGATCACTCATACTGTCAATGGAGATGATTTCACCCACCGGCTCAAGGATATAGGAATTCTTATCTGTTGCTTGCTCCATATTTACGGGTTCTGAATAGGTGAGCATCAGTGAATATGAACTGGGGAATAACTGTGACATTACAAATGCCTTTTGAATGCGAAGTGTGCTATCGGTCATGAATGAAATGCTGTCCGCAAGAGTCGGCGAATCATAGGCATCAGTAATTTCTCCGCAATGCAATGTGTATATCGTATTGGGTTTTAAAGCTTCCGAAAATGTCAATATGATGGAAGAATCTCCCGCCGGAATTGCGGTATGAATGATTGGTTCATTTCCTGAAAAATGGAATGCTTTGGGAGCAGGATAGATGCTTGATAGTGGACCTGTATAACGAATCTTCAGCACATTCCCATTATTCAGAATCGCAAGATCTTTTGGCATTCTTCCCGGAGCGAATCTTTCATGCGTGAAGACAAAGGCGGGAATCGAAAGTTCACTTGTATTTCCATCCTTGGTACCTCGCACATAGAATTCATAGAGGATGCGATCCTTGAGTGATGAAATCTCAATACTGTTTGAGTCCGTGAAAGCAAGTGAGCGAATAGTATCATTTACGAATGTTGGATTCTCAACTGCCAGAATCTCATAAGAATCCGCATTGCCCGACCAAGTGAGTCTTGCCTTATTTGCGCCAAGCGAAATCGCGGTGAGTCCTCGTGGAATATCGATTCCATCATCGGACTGCATTTCAAAAAAACGAATCGCATTACCATCACCGAAACCGAATTCATTTTTGCCATTGCCATCAATATCACCAATCACAGCGCTATTCGAAAAACATTGCGGATAATGAAAACGATTGATGAGTTTATTGTTCTCAAAGCCAAATACATAGGCATTCGGGAATGCACATAGAATGATTTCCTCGCCGGGCTTCTCATCAAGATTGCCCATGCTGATGCCATTGCGATATTCGAGTCCAACGCGCGCGCCATAAAGCAATTCCCTATGAATGGCTTGGAGAGTGTCTTGCACGACTTTATGCACAGTCAGCGACCACAAAGGCGCATCATATTCTCTTTGCTCATTCAATTCAGGAGTACGATATCTTCCGACGATCACTTCGGAAATTCCATCACCGTCAAGGTCGCCCGCGCGCGTGAATTCCGTAGCACCTGATTCATCGGATTCGATGATTTGTCTCAAAGCGAAAGTTGAATTCTCATATTCATAATAGACTAAATCACCATCAGTATCACCAAAGATGATATCGGGATTTTGGTCGCCATCAATATTCGTGATTGAAATCGCGGGGGGTCGCATGCTATTGGCCGAACCTGTCGGACCTCGCTTTGAAGTATTCGGCATGATGCCGAGAATGGTGAATGCAGTGTCAGCATAAGTAAGTACCACGCAATTCGTATCACTGAAACCGAATATCTCTGCGATGCCATCACCCGTGATATCTGCAAGGCCCGCACTCCAAAATTCTCTGATGCCGGGAATAAGCGTTTCCTTGAGCAATACTTTGCCAAATGCAGAAAGTGCATTACCTTTGAATGCTTTGCCGAAGAGTCTCATCTCGCCGAGAGAATGTGCGAGGACTTCGGGTTCGGCATCGCCATTCACATCTGCGACGCCTTTCACGATCCATGATTCAGCGATTGAATCCGTGATTTGAAATGTATTTCCATTGAAAGAAAAGATGCGCGTATTGCTAAAATTACCCGTGGTATAATCCGTGCCGATGATGGCTGAATTACCAAAATTATCTTTGATGGATTTTTCAAAGAGATATGTCATGGGCATGGAATATGACTTTCTTCCCGCAGAAAAAGGATTGCCTGTTCCGCTTGGCGCATTGCCTTGAAGCGTGGAAAGTAGTGTATCGCTCGCATGTAAGAATCCCGCATGAATTTCAGCTGAAAATGCATCGCCTTTCAGATAGGGAAGAAGATAATGATGCTTGAAACTCACCTTATCATCATCATTGAGAAAGAGTGTATCAGCATCATGTGCTATTCGTACTGAAGCTCTACAAGGATGTGAAAATTCAGTGCTGATCATCGAAACCATGCGATCATCACGCCACACGGAATCAATGCGAGAGGAAATCAATCGAAGAGAAGAATCTGGAGAAATGAGCATGATTTCATTGCGATATTCAATCTTTTTCTGACCATCATGTGAAAATGTCAAACGCAATACAAGATTCTTGTGTAAGAGAGAATCGCTGATGCGCAAAACTCCAAGTGTGTCATGTAATATGCGGTCTTGCATATAGCTTTGAATCGGAAACCATTCATTGGGTACTTCGCCAATACCAAAATCCAAAGACCAAGAAGTGAATAATGGAATCATCGTCGAGCCAATAATGACGAGTTCTTTCTGATTCTTCACATTGATGATTGCATCGCGTTTTGGAGAAGAAATACCCGCCTCATAGCGACCCTTTTTGCCAAGCGCATTTAGTGGATTGACAAGACCGGCGCCATATTCGATATCCCAACCAATTTCACCCAAATCCTTTGCAGAAGAAAGCAGCATGCCGGTGATATCATCATTGTTTAAAGCAGGATTCACGCTAAGTAGCAGTGCCGCAGATCCCGCGACAATCGGAGCAGAAGCGGATGTACCCTGAAATGAGCGATAGCCACCGCGTCTTGCCGTCGTCATGATACCCGTTCCAGGAGCAACCATGCTGATTCTTGAGCCAAAGGAGGAAAAAGGAGCGCGATTATTGAATTGATTTGTTGCTCCAACAGCAATCACATGTTCATATCCCGCAGGATAGCGTTTGCCTGTTTTTCCATCATTTCCTGCAGAAGCAATCAAGACACAATTCAGGGAATGTGCCACATCAATCGCCGCTTTTGTCATGGGAGAATACACCACATCACCAAAGCTCATGCATATCACGCGCGCGCCTGCCAGAGCAGAATATACGATTGCAAGAGCGACATCATCTTCCTCTGCATTGCCCGTTGCATCAAATGCGCGGACAGTCATGAGTTTGCAATTCGGAGCGATTCCCGCAATCCCGATTGCATTATTCATTTGTGCGCCGATGATGCCGGCGACACTTGTGCCATGTCCTTGCTCATCAATGACAATCGGATCCGGAATTCTATCATCACCGATATTGGTGAAAGATTGATCGACAAAGTCATAGCCCGTCACATCATCTGTCCAACCATTGCCATCTTCATCGATGCCATTGATATCACCCGCAATACCATCACGAATTTCGGTGGAGGACCAAGCATCAAAGCGACCATTTTGATTGATATCTTCTTTGGGATTGACATAGATATTTCGCTTGAGATCCGGATGTTCGATTTCACAACCCGTATCAATCACGGATACAAGCACATTGTCCCCGCGAGCAATATCCCACGCTTTGGTGATATTGAGTTCTTGCAAAGCCCATTGTCTGGGCCACAAAGAATCATTCGGGGCTTGTTCATCGAGTGCATAGGAGATCATCGGACCATGTATGATGAGACCCGGAATGTTCAATTTTAGGATGTCTGATTCACTTTCAGAGTCTATGATAAGGAAATTCTTGAGCGACTCAATAGCGCTTTTACTTTTGGCTGACAAGACGCTTTCACCCTTGTCATTTGATGATATGGAAATGGTTTCGAATGGGAAGCGAACAGAAATATTCTGTTCCTGAAGCAATGAAATGACTCTATTCTTGACAGTCTGGTCAATTTTAGCCACATACTCTTTACCATTCAGTAATTGGATGGAATTGCACAATAGCATGCTCAATAAGAGCAAGATGTGGATTACTTTTCTTCTATTTTCGCCAATAGGTGAACTATTCATTGTTTAGGGTAAAGATTACGGAAAAATTCTTTGTCTATCGCCTTTCCAAGCCGTAAATTAGCAATAATAGAAATATACTATTTTGTTTTCCACTTCTTCGCAAGGAGCAATATGCGCACATCGTGGAATATGACCTCGTTGATTCTTGGCATATTTGTCATTGCATTCGCATTGACCAATACCGGCTGTACACCCAAAATCAGCGATGAACAATTACTGAAACTCCGTGAACTCAAGGAGCAAGCAGCCCGTTTGGAATCTGATATCAAAAAGAAAGAAGCTGAGAAATCAGCTCTTGAGAAAGAGGTTTCCGCTCGTCAAGCTGAAGCTAAGCAGTCTCAGCAGAATAAAGAGTTCATTCAACAGAAACTTCAAACATGGCCGAATTCATGGCCTGACTTTGTTCCTCCTTCAACCGAGGGTGTCATAGAAATGACTCCTGCACCTGAGGTTAAAAAGAAGAAAGGCAAAAAATAATCCATCCATGAATTCTGAATTTGGAGACTGAAATGAAATATATGTATTCAATACTTGTGCTTGTCGCTTTAACTGTGGCAACACCAATATTTGCTCAAGACCCACCGCCTGATTGCAATGCAACAGAAGCGCAAATGAAAGCCAAGCAGTACACAAAAGAGCAAGGCGATATTTGTATCAAAGAATGGGAACAAAAAGTAAAAGAGTTGCAAGATCGCTTGAATGCTCTCAATACTTCCATTGGTTCATTGAATAAGAATCTTACTGATGCAAATGCATCTTTGCAATCTAGCAATGATGAGATTGCGCAATTGCTCAATGCAACTCAAAGACAAATCGAAGAATTTGGACAAAGACTCGGCGTTCTCGAAGGTAAAACTCGCTCCATGAAAGGCATGAATGATGCACAATTGGCCGAGAAATATGAGGATGTGCGTTCACTTGAAAATGATTTGAACAAAATGCGTAGTGAAAAAATCGCATTGTATCCTTCTTATTTCAATCGCATCATTGATCTTGCTCGTGATATCCGTTCATTGTACAGAACCAAGCCTACAAAAGATTATGTCGTTGGTACATGGGCTGATGATCGTGACTGTTTGTGGAATATCGCAGGCAAGGCAGAGATTTACAATGATGCTCTCTTGTGGCCAAAAGTATGGCAAGCAAATACCGAAATCATTCGTAATCCTGATGTCATTTTCCCCGGTCAACGTCTGACTCTCCCTGTAGCAGCTGCAAAAACATCTGATGAGATGAAAGCTGAGCGTGCATATTGGAAGAAAAAGCGTTCTGCAGCAGCTGCGGCTCAAAGAGCTGTTGAGCAAACAAATACGCAAAATCCCGGAACAGTCAAGTAATGTCAACTTGCAGAAATGCAACTCACATGCTTGCGCATTGAATAATTGTGCCCCTCGCGAATGCTCGTGAGGGGTTTTTTATTTCCACTTAATCACCAATACATGGATAGCATCGAAAAGAAAGTCAAGATTGGAGAAACCGATCTCTCTGCACTTTTGGGGTATAATGATCTCTATCTCACCATGCTTGAATCACGATTTCAATCCAGTATCACAGTTAGAGGTGATACTGTCATTATTCGTGGCGAACCGGCTGAAGTGAAGATGATTGAAAAAACATTGAGTGAATTGCAGTATATACTTGGTAGAAAGGGAATGTTGACACAAGATGATGTCAGCTCGGTATTGCAATTTGCAGATTCGACGATGCCACAAGATGGTCAGACAAAATCCAATGAAATTTCACTCAATACCATTGTCTTGTCCGGTAAAAGAGAAACCATCAAGCCGAGAAATAAGCATCAGGCCGAAATGGTTTCCAAAGTGATGAATAATGATCTGTGTTTTGCAGTCGGTCCTGCGGGTACGGGTAAAACTTATCTTGCCGTCGCTCTTGCACTTGCCGCATTGAAGAATAATGAAGTCACTCGCATCGTACTCTCCCGTCCTGCCGTTGAAGCAGGTGAATCATTGGGTTTTTTGCCGGGCGATTTATCGGAAAAAGTGGATCCGTATTTGAGACCGCTTCTTGATGCAATAACAGATATGGTTTCTACTGAGAAATTTCGAAGCATGAGCGAAAAACGCATCATTGAAATCGTTCCTCTTGCCTATATGCGAGGAAGAACATTGAATAATTCATTCATCATTTTGGATGAAGCGCAGAATGCCACTCGAACGCAGATGAAAATGTTTTTGACTCGACTCGGAAGAAATTCAAAATGCATCGTAACAGGTGATATCACTCAGATTGATTTGCCATATAAGAAAGATTCAGGTTTGGTGGATGTTGAGAGAATTCTACAATCAATCCCTGGGATTGAATTCGTGTATTTTGACAAAGCAGATGTTGTGAGACATCGCCTTGTTGCCGACATTATCCATGCTTATGAGTTGAGTGATCAGGCATTGCAGAAACACTCTGATAAGTCACAGGAATAATAATGAATTGCAGAAATCATGCTTCAGAAATTGCGGAACACTATGATGCAATAGCTGCATTATGGGATGCCGAACAAAAGGATTCCTCCTATGGTACGGAAGCTCTGATGCGAGCAATCACTATGTGTGGCATGGAACATAAACGCAGAAATGCATTGGACATCGGATGCGGTTCCGGTGGTAGATTGGTTCGATTGCTGGAAGGACATGCATTTCAAGTGACAGGACTCGATTGCTCAGAAAAGATGCTAGCAATAGCGCATGAGCAACATCCTGCCGGAACTTGGCTTCATGGCGATATCATGCATTGGAAAACTAGTGAACGATATGATTTGATACTTGCTTGGGACAGTATCTTTCATGTACCCTTTGATAAGCAGGAAAATGTATTGAATTCTATTTGCGGTATGCTGAAGCAGGATGGAATGCTCATTTATACTATCGGTGATGAAATCGGAGAACATGTCTCTGATTGGCATGATCGATCTTTCTATTATAGCTCACTCGGTATTGAAAAGAATCTTGATATTCTCTCAAAAAATGAATGTCAATTAAGACATCTCGAGCTCGATCAATTTCCCCTGAAACATTGCATCATCATCGCAAAGAAAATGTGAAATCAATACACGATTTCTTTTGCTATATGTCTTGACATATCCTCACCTGCGAGCATTGAAAGGAGATTTAATGCAAAGTCGATGCTGCAACCCGCCCCCTGACATGTAATCACATTCTCATTGATCACAATCTTCTCATCAATATATTCATATCGTGGTTCTATGAGATGTTTGACGCCTTTATGCGATGTCATCGGCGTACCTTGCGGTAATAAATCATAAGCGACCAAAACGCTCGGGCTTGCGCACATTGCTCCAATTATGGAATTGCGTTTCACATGAGCGCGAAGAATGCGCTCAATATGTGGATGATTTGAGAATGTATCCGCGGCTCTTGAACCACCCGGTAAAACGATCGCAAGATATTCTTCATCATCGGCGATATGTTCGAATGTGACATCAGGCAAGAATTTCATGCCTCTCGATGCAGTGATGATTTCGCTCTCACCGGCCACAATCACATTGAGTCCGCCCCTGCGAAGTATATCACAAACTGTCACGGCTTCCATTTCTTCGACGCCGGATGCTATGAATACCAATACCGTTGAATGATGCTCTACCATTGTTTCCTCTGCTGCTTTGGAAGATATGGAAAAAGGATGCCTCGCAATCGAAACATCCTTTATATTCATCAAGAATGAAATTTATTGCGTCAAGATCAATTGATTGCGTGTTGACTCTTTGCCATGAACGACATTGAGCGAGAAGAATTCACGACTTGGCTTGACTCTGCTTTCGAATTCACTTCTGAATTTTTTCAAGAAACCTTTTACCGGCCATGCTGCGCCTTCACCCAATGCACAAATTGTATTGCCTTCGATATTGGATGCGACACTGAAAAGCAAGTCCACATCATGTGTCGTTGCATCACCTTTAACCATGCGCTTCAAAATCTTTTCCATCCAACCACAACCTTCGCGACATGGTGTACATTGTCCGCAAGATTCATGATGGTAAAAATGTGCGAGTCTGAGAAGTACTTTCACAAGATCTGTGTCCTCATCCATCACCATCACGCCTGCAGTACCGATATAAGAACCAAATTCTTTGAGTGATTCATTGTCCATCAATACTCTGTCAACTTCATCCGGATGGATTGGAGGCATGGAGCTTCCGCCGGGAATGATTGCTTTGATTTTCTTGCCACCGGGAATTCCACCACCGATATCATAAATCACATCTTTGAGTGGGATGCCTGTCGGTAATTCATACACACCCGGTTTATTGATATGACCCGACAAGCCAAAGAGCAATGTTCCGGGATGCTTTGCTGCACCGATTTTGCTATAAGCATCAGAACCGATGGCCAAAATTGGTGGTACGGTTGCGAGTGTTTCAACATTATTGATTGTTGTCGGGCAACCCCATAGTCCTTTATTCGCAGGAAATGGTGGCTTAAAGCGTGGATAAGCTCTTTCGCCTTCAATCGAATTCATAAGCGAGGTTTCTTCACCGCATACATAAGCACCAGCGCCTTTATGTACCACGATGTCCATGCTGAATGAAGTGCCAAAAGTTGATTTCATTCCTTCGCCGATAAAACCTTTCGCATATGCTTCTTTTACTGCATCTTCTGCACAACGAACCCACTTGTGGTATTCACCGCGAATATAGATAAATGCTTTTGTGATGCCCATTGCATATCCAGCAATGAGAATCCCTTCAATCAATTGATGCGGATTATATTCTAGAATTTGTCTGTCTTTGAATGATCCCGGTTCGGATTCATCACCATTTATCGCAAGATATTTTGGTTTGTCATTGGACTTGGGCATGAAACTCCATTTCATACCTGTGGAGAAACATGCTCCACCGCGACCACGCAAGCCGGAGGCCTTCACTTCATTGATGACATCATCGGGTGACATCCCGGAAAGTACTTTGCGGATTTGATCATATCCGCCATTGGCAGTGTACACATCGATCCTGTGCAGATCTTTGACCTGAGGAAGAACAAGATGAGGAATAGTATACATGAATTATCGGCCTTCAAACTTCATTGAAAAAACATGGGCAAATATAGTGTTTTTTGCGGAGCAAATGCCCATGAGGATAAGTCTTAAGCAAGGAAAATAGTTTCATCAAAATTCATAGCGAATCTTCGTGATAGTGTATTTCCCATAGGAGAAATCACCGGATGAGAGATTCCATACAAATTCAACCGACATTGGTATGCGCATTCCTTCAACAATGGCATGGGAAGAGCATTTCAGAGTGAATTTTGATTTTTCGAATGAGCTGCGGAAATCTCTATATTTATCTTCTGTGATGATTTCAATGATATCAAATTCATCATTGAATACAAAAATGGCTGAAACATGAATAGAACCATAATGCAAGACTGCTTCGGCTCTGTGTGAATCAATTTCTCGCCAAGTAAGAAGATTTGTTGGGATGAGAGCAGTTGGAAACCAGATGGCTTCCATGAGATAACGCGTGAGCAATGAGGTGTCTGCTTCATGTCCTGAGGGATTCAATAGCGTGAACAATCCCAAAAATTTCACAGATCCAAATCCTTTACCATCAAGGAGTTCGAGCCATGCAATTTTGGAGGGGATGATGCTGCCGCCAAAACGAGCTTTCCAAATGAATCCGGGTTTTGTTGCAAGATAATGTCCATCTGCTCTGGAAGGTGACCAATCTCCATCAGGCGAAGTGCGGAATTCCCCATTTTGTTTGATGCTTGCAAAATGAATCATGCGTTTATTTTCTCCGATTGCTTTACGGAGATAATGCTTTACCGGCTCAGGACATGATTGCATCGCCCCTTCGATCGAGACATGGGAGGTACTGCCGATTGACATTTCGCGTAAAGTGCGAATGCCTTTCTTCACGCTTCTTCGAACTTGCAATGTTACGATCAAAGCGAGAGTAAGAAAACTGACAAAAATCCCTATCAGGATCAGAATGAGCCGTAAGTCCATGTTCTTTAATCTTCAATTCACGATGATTCATTGCTTTCTGAAAAGCAAATGAAAGAAATCATTCCTGTTCTTGATCAGGAGTTTTTGAAGCAGGATTGCGCTGTGCATTACGAAGCGAAAGATCTTCTCTTTTAATTGGGAAGGATGATTTCGCATTCTGCACATCATCACGAATATGTCGAGCGGCTTCGCGCAATGTTTGCATGTGCTTGCGGAGTCGAACGCCTGCCTCTTTATTGCGTGCATTGTAGAACTTGTCGAAGTCCTTTTCAAAGCTCTGTACGAGCTTGAGCAATTCCTGATAATGTTCTGTTGCCATGCTATACCTCTTACAACAAATAATCAGCGGTAATATCGGTAAAAGTTTTCATCGAATAAAAACGGAAATCATCCGGAGTCAATCGTTCATCTATATGTATGCGTATTCGAATTAGATATTTGATCATGAGTTTGGACAATCTAGAAATTGGACCTTTGGTGAGATAGGCCGCCATATCAGGATGTACATGCAATTCTATGCCAAAATCCAATTGCTGAGCACGGAATAATCGTATCCAATGTTCGATTTCTTGGAAAATGAGCGATCTGGAATGAATTCGTCCTGCACCATCGCATGTTGGACATGTGTCTGAAAGTCTTTCCGAAATCGCTTGACGAATCCTTTGTCGCGTGATCTGCAAGAGTCCGAGTTGCGTAATGGGATATACCACGGTCTTGGCTCTGTCTCTCGATAATTCGCGCTTCATTTCATTGTAAATCTTCTTGCGATTCTCTTCCAATTGCATGTCGATGAAATCGATGATGATCATTCCACCGATATCTCGCAATCGCAATTGTCTGGCAGCCACTTTGAGCGCTTCCATATTGGTTTTGAATGCAATCTTTTCTTGTTCTGCCTCTCCGGCTGAGGATCGACCGCTATTGACATCAATCACATGCAATGCCTCGGTCTGATCGATCACTATGGAGCCACCATTCGGTAATTTGACTGTGCGTTCATAGGTTTCGCGAATGGATTTTTCAATCCCGAAATAGTCAAATAATGGCTTCTTGCCTTGATACAAAGCGATTTTTGCCTGTAAATCCGGATCTGCAATTCCGAGATAATTCATTGTTTCTTTATGCTGATGCATGGAATCGAATACGACTCTTTGCACATCTTCGGAGAATAAATCTCTGATCACGCTGCCCGCCAAACTCTTGTCGCGATAGAGAAGCGAAGGCGCTTTTGCCTTCATGACATTTGCTTCCATTTCGCGCCATTGCTCCATGAGTAATGCCCAATCTCTTTGCAGTTCAATGTCAGATCTGTCCTCCGCGGCAGTTCGAATGATGCAACCGATGCCTTCGGGAACGAAACCTTTTGCGATGGAACGAAGTCTTTTGCGTTCTTTCAGCGAAGGGATTTTTTTGGAAACACCCACCAATTGCTCGAATGGAAGAAGTACCATGTATCTTCCGGGAAGTCCGATTTTTGTCGTGACCCGTACGCCTTTGGAAGAATAACCTTCGCGTACGACTTGCACGATGATGGTTTGCTTCGGCTGCAAATTGATGCTGATCGTTCCGCTTCTCTTTGTGCTGAATGTTGGAAGTGGCTTGGCATTTCCTTGCTTCTCAGGCATTTTTTTGATGCGCAAAGCAATTGCCGCGGAATCGGAAATAGCAGGTTTTTCTTCAATTACCGGAGCAATTTGCGACACTTTCATGGAATCGATGAATGCTTTGAAACCCAATGGTTTACCAACCGTTGGTTTATCTAACATTTCCGCAATCATTTCTTGAATATCGGCTTCGATAATGTCCGAAGGAGGAATATGCACTCCATGAGGAGGTGCAAAGTCCATGCGAATGAACCCCTTATCTGGTTTATCGATATGCTTTGCATGTTGCTTTGGAATTTCATCTTCATCTTCGTCATCGGTGCTGAATGATTCTTCGAGCGAGGAATCAACATCCGAGAAATGAAGAAATGCGCCTTGATTCAAACCAATATCAACAAATGCTGCGTTCATCCCTTGAATGATCTTCTCAACACGACCCATATAGACATTCCCCACATAGCGCTCTTTATCGGGCACCTCGACAAACAATTCAGCCAATTCACCTTGTTCGGTGATTGCGATTCTTGTTTCATTCAATGTGGAGGATATTAAAATTTCTTTCTTCATTCAATCCTTTCATGAGCCCATTATGGCAATTGCCTGATACATTATTGTCTATGGCAAATTTACTTAAAATTCGACAATGAAAGTCCAATATCCAAATGAAATCTCGGAAAATCCTACCGAAATAAAATGAATGATGAAAATTATCGTCAATTCGGCCTGTTTTTAGACATAAATAAGCGTAAATTTGTCGAAAAAAAGCCAAAAGAGAGTTAATCAAGAGGTATAAAAGAATGAGTCAAGAACATAATGAAGAAATGCACGATCAATCCATCAATGAGGAATCCATGGAATATTCAGGTGATGAATTGAGTGATATGGAACGCATGGAGAAAGAAAGAGATGATTTTCGGGATCAATTGCTGAGAAAATCTGCGGAATTCGAGAATTATCGCAGAAGAACAATGAAGGAAAAGCAGGATCTGATAGAATTTGCCAATGAGCATCTGATCATAAAAATGCTTCCCGTTGTCGATGATTTGCATACGGCATTGGAAGCGGCCAAGAAATCTTCCGACCCTGCCGGTTTCTTGAAAGGGGTTGAAATGATTTATACCAAAGCAATCAAGATTTTTGAAGATGCCGGAGTGTTTCCGATTGAAACTGCACCCGGTGAACCATTTAATGTAGAAATGCACGAAGCTTTGGCACATATGCCGTCCAATGATGCACCTGAAGGACATGTCCTTCAGGAGATACAGCGCGGATATAAATTGCGTGAAAAAGTGATCCGCCACACGAAAGTTGTCACATCAGCGGGTAATCCCGAATAATCATACAGAAGACCAATATGAGCAAAAGAGATTATTATGAAGTGCTTGGCATAAGCAAACAAGCAGGTGCTGATGAAATCAAATCGGCATATCGCAAACTTGCACTTCAATATCATCCTGATCGTAATCCGGACAATAAAGAAGCCGAAGATAAATTCAAAGAAGCCACCGAGGCATTTGAGGTATTGAGTGATGACAATAAACGCGCTCGATATGATCGATTTGGTCATGATGGGATGAAGAGTGGACAAGACTTCCACTCATCACAAAACATGAATGATGTGTTCAGTGTATTCAATCAATTCTTTGGTGGTGCAG
>Ga0315900_10005775_pt1 | contig 16866 bp, 12 predicted proteins | sample LakEriMetagenome_FD_203521 | JGI IMG/M metagenome (GOLD analysis project Ga0315900, IMG submission 203521) | Freshwater fungal communities from buoy surface, Lake Erie, Ohio, United States - Buoy 12 MA114 | ecosystem: Environmental > Aquatic > Freshwater > Lake > Lake biofilm | place: USA: Lake... | reverse complement strand
AAAAGGGATCACGGCCGAAAAGGGATCACGGCCGAAAAGGGATCACGGCCGAAAAGACTGGGCCAGCACTCAAGTGCCCTCGCAGAACGCTGCCGGGGCTGAGGCAGGAAGGCTCATGAGCTAAGCGTTCTGCTGTCTGAGTTTCCAGAGGGCTGCTTTTCGGGAGCCGAAAAGGTGGGGAGTTGGTCCACGGCGCTGGGACTAGAGGAAATAGATGCGTGCAGGCAGCAGATACGAGCGAACGCATGCGGAGTTTGGCTGCCGAATTCAAACAATCAACCGTGAGACAGCCGGCTCCTGCGGGTCACAGGCTGCCTGAATCCCGGCCCGTCATCTGGAAAGTCTTCCACGCGGATACAGCCTCAAGCCCGGAATCAGCCACTCCGGTGAGCGGTGGCAAATCCCCTTCCGCAATCTGAATTCGGCACTCCTGCTCGCTCCAACTACTTTACGGTCGACGCAAACGACTCCATGATCCAGCCGTTCAAATCACTCAGCGACTGAGCTGGCAGTTCGTCGCCCGCCGGGTACTGGCGAAGGGTCACACTGAAGCCGCCCACGTGGAGCAGTTTCAGCTGATCGCAGAGCAGTGTTTCAGAGAAGTCTCGCGACTTGCGGCAATGGGCCCAGAAGATCGGCAGTTGGCGGCAACTCATCCAGTCGCGAAGTGGCGTCAGTCCACTGGGCAGTGGTCCGTTGATTGAGACGACGCCCGCCAGCGATTGCGATAATTCCAGTGCGACTCGCAACGCCATCGTTCCGCCGGCCCCATAGCCAGCGAGGAAGATTCGATGCGGCGCGACATTGAGTTTCAATTGGGCATGGTCAATGGCCTGCACCACCGCAGCCTGAGCTTCCTCAATTCCATGCGCCGTTTGTTGCCAGTAATACCCGGCAGCCGCATCCCCGACACTCGCCTGGGGAGCGACGGCAATGAAATTTCGCAGGCTGATTGCCGGCATGATCCGCTGCACTTGAGTCTGGTCATCCCCGTTGGAGTGCAGCCAAACGATCAGCGGGTAAGCGTAACCCGGTTCATAATGCATTGGCGTAAACAACGCAGGTGCCGCGATCGCCGCAGAGTTGGGTTGGGACGCGGTGGGGGTAGCGAAGCTTTTCAGCGTGCGGGCGATTTGGGCAGCGGCTGGAGTGAGTGTCGGCTTGTCTGCTCGCTTGGGGTCCTCGGTTTGAGTCAACGTCGCCAGAGTGCTGAGTTGAATCCGATTCATGGGTCTTCCGGGGATAAGGAATTCGGAGCAAACCGTGAGATGAATCGACACGTTTTAGTGAGCGCCGATCCTTTCGTCAATTGCAGCGAGCGAACTGCTAGCACTGTAAAAGGTGCTGGTGGTTGATGGATGCGTGATGCGCGGGGCGGAAACAGGGGAAACGCTGGGAGCACAAAGAGCGCGGAGGAAGTCGAGGGAGGAAGAGATGGCAGGGGGAACGTGGAATGATCGTTTGGCCCGTAGCCCGCAGGAGGAATTTGTAGGGTGGGTCGGGGCGGTGGTTGATTTTGCGGCTGAGTCGAGCATTCTCCGCCCCGCCACCCACCGAACCCTGCTGGCGGTTCCGGTGGGTACGCACCGCGTGGCTGCCATCCACCCTGTCTTGCTTGGCGAACGAAAGCAGGAAGAAGGTCTCTCACGGAGGCACGGAGGCACGGAGGAGGAAATTGAAGCAGTGGCCGAAATCATGAATATTGGGATTTGTTGTTAATTGATTTTGATTCGTGCTGATGAATGGTTCGCCTTCTTCTTCCTCGGTTTTTGGGCATTCTGCCAAAAAATGAAAATAGCTTGAAAGATTCCCCTTCGCGGCCCGTGAAGCTTAGTGTGGCCAAGTTTGCCCATTAAGATTCGTGAGAATAGGCTGGCGAGCGACTATCTCCTGCGGGATGGAATTCCTGCGACATTCGCCCGGCCCACACTAACTCGACCCTGTCCCGCCGGAACCCTGCCATGAGAAATGCGCCCGATACCCGAGCGAGCCTGTTGTTGCGACTGCAGCAACCGGACGACGAGCGCGCCTGGCAGGAATTCGTTGAAATCTATCAGCCGCTGATCGAACGACTTGTCACCCGCTACGGTTTGCAGCCGGCTGACGCTCAAGACATTTCGCAGGAAGTCCTCACGCGGGTCGCCAAGGCGATTCCGGAATGGGAACATGATCCGGCTCGCGGCACGTTTCGCGGCTGGCTCACTCGCGTCACTCGCAACTTGACGATTGAACAGCTTCGGACCCGCGCTCGCCGTCCGCTGACCAATCCCGAAAGCGGCCAGCTGGAACAGTTCCAGCGCGGCGCCGATTCGATTTTTCAGCTTGAGCAGCAACGCGAGCTGTTTGGCTGGGCGGCGCGCAAGGCCCGCGATCAATTTGTGCCGACCACATGGCAAGCCTTTTGGCTGACGGCGGTCGAGCAGCGGTCCCCCAGCGAGGTCGCCGAACAATTGGGGCTCAGCACCGGCGCGGTCTACATCGCCCGCAGCCGCGTGATGGCTCGGCTGCGAGAGCTGATTGAGCAAACTGAATTTGATTCTCAGGTGAATGAGGCAAACCAATGAAGACATTACCTTGCCTGAGTCGAGAAGAACTTCAACAGGTGCTCAGCGGTCAGGTTGCCACGCGGCAAGCGGACTCGGCCGAGCGGCATTTGGAGCAATGTGCCGAGTGTCGACAGCGGCTGGAGTCGCTGGCTGCGGGCGGCGATTGGTGGCGAGCCGCCGAGGAACATCTCTCGAGCGATGAGATCGAGCGGACCTTGGCCCTGCGGACGACGCGCGAGCCGACCAGCGGCGATCTGTTGGAGTCGAATCGCAGCCGTTCTGCAGCGCGACCATCCCCTGCCCTGCAGCCCCCGAGTCATCCGGAAATGCTCGGACGGCTGGGACGCTTCGACATCGAAAGCTGGATCGGCCAAGGTGGCTTTGGCGTCGTCTACAAGGGGCACGACCCCGAGCTGAACCGGGCTGTGGCAATTAAAGTTCTCGCCCCTCACCTTGCCGCCAGCGGCGTGGCCCGCAAACGCTTCGCCCGCGAAGCTCAAGCTGCAGCGGCAATCAGCCATCCCAATGTCGTGCCGATTCATGCGATTGAATCGGAGGGCGATTGTCCTTACCTGGTGATGGGTTACGTCCCCGGACAATCCCTGCAAGCTTATGTCCAGAAGCATGGGCCACTACCAATTAAGGCCGTCGTGCGAATTGCCCAGCAGATTGCGGCGGGCTTGCTCGCCGCGCATCGCCAAGGGCTAGTGCACCGCGACATCAAGCCGGCGAACATTCTGCTGGAGAATGGACTGAACCGGGCGATGATCACCGACTTCGGTTTGGCCCGGGCCGCGGATGATGCGGCGCTGACCCAGACCGGCTGGCTCGCTGGAACTCCGTTCTACATGTCGCCGGAACAGGCCGAGGGGAAGCCGGTCGACGAACGAAGCGACTTGTTCAGCCTCGGGAGCGTGATCTACTTCATGGCCACGGGGCGCGAGCCATTTCGCGGCGATCAGCCGCTGGCCGTGCTCCGCAAGATCGTCAACGAACGACCCGCTCCGGCCGAGCAAGTCAACTCCGATGTGCCGCGGACGCTTTCGCGACTGATCGAACGGCTGCATGAAAAGCGGCCCGAGGATCGCTACCAGTCGGCCGAGCAAGTGAATCAGCTGCTCGAACAGTACGTCGCGCATCTCAACCAGCCGCTGGCCCATGACCAGCCGCGGCTGGGGCTTTCACGGCGCAGCCTTCGGACCCGAATCGGCTGGGCTGCAGCGGCCGCTCTCAGTTGCGTACTGCTCGGCGGTCTCGGCTACGGCCTCGCCAATTGGCTCGCTGCCCCCCCCGTCCCTCCTGCCCCGCCGCCCCGCTTGAGCATCGCCGAATATCAGCAGGAGCTCCAGCAACTGGAGGCTCCGGTTAACTTGTGGGTCGAGGAATTTTCCCAGCTGGAATCTTCGATCCGGGCAGTGGAAGTCACGCCGCTGAAGGAGTTGAAAACAGAGTTCGAGACCGATCCGCTGCAAGCCGAACTGGATGGTCTCGATAAAGAAATGCTCTGGCTGGAACAGCAAAATTTCGAGCCGCTACCAGCCAGGCAGAACGATCCGTTACCCGGCTCGAATCCCTCTGCTTCTGAGCCCTCGCCACGAGACTCAGACCTGCCGCAAGCGTCTTTAATCCTCAAGTTGATACAGTCGTGACTCGTTTGCAATTGCGAGAGTTGCGATTAGCCAAAGTCCTGCGTAGGGACTCTCGTTCTGTCTGAATCCTCAGACACGCGTTCGCTGTGAACGGTGCAAATACACCAAGTTGTTACCTCTTTAATTTCAGGAGTAAACGATGAAATTCGTTTTTTTGACCACCGGGCTGGTCGCTTCGATGTTTGCCTGCAATTGGTTTTTCGCTCAGGAGCCGACTCCGGCGACAACACGGAAGATAAGTGGTTCGTCAAGCTCTCCGGCATTGTCCCGCTACACGGAACGCACGCGTTACGAAGTCGACTACAGCGGGGGAGCAGGAACGTTACCTGCGTTGCCTGCCAGCCAAATGCCGATTCCCCCAGCCCCCCCGGCGCAAGGCAATGGTGCCTTTAATTCCAGTGGAATGATCGCCGCATGGGAAATGGAGAATGGAAGTTGGGTTCTGAAATATCAGCCGATTGAAAATGCTGAACTGGCGACTGCTTATCGGCAGGCCTATCAGGCTTATCAGGCCGCTGCTGATGATGCCGCCAAGGGCAAGGCTTCCGCTGAACTCAAGGCCAACCTTGAGAAGCGGTACGACCTGTTTGTCGAGGGACAGTCAAAGCAGGTTGAGGAGTTGGAAGCCCGTTTGGCAAAGCTGAAGGAACAACTCGACAAGCGTCGCGCGGCCAAAGAGCGAGTTGTTGAGCTCAAGCTGCAGATGGTCCTCAGTCAGGCCGATGGGCTTGGCTTTCCGGAAAGCGGCTCTGCGAATCAGGCGATCGTCAACCGCCAGCTGTTGTCTCCATATTCAGCACCCACCAACAGTTATGATCCGAAAGCTTATCCTCTCCCATCAAGCTCCCAACCTGGTCTACCTGAACCACCTGTCTCTCCGCTGAGCTTGCCGCCAGTTGGAGGGCAACCGACTGTGACTGCGCCGGATTTAGCTGTTCCTCGGGTTGAGGGCAAAGACTTGGGACGGGTGAACGAATCACGATTGCGTGAAGAGCTTCGTGGCCGAATCTCTGAGTGGATCGCCTTGCTGGAGAACAATGACTTTGTCGGCTTCTTGGAATCCGGTTCGCAGGAGGCGGATCGTGCTCGGATTACCGGGAGGTTGGATGAACTTTCCCGGAATAACGAAAAGCCTGAGTCATGGCTCCTCATGTACCTGCAACTCACACTGATTAAGTCACCGGACATACTTTGGGTAACTCTTACTTCCAACGAAAATGTGGAAGTGCAAGTGAGTTTCGATCCGACTGTGAAAAGTCCAAAAGGCGTTCCTCAAATCGGTTTCCTTTCCTTTATAAAAAAAGATGGCACGTGGTACTTTAATGGCGCCAATGGCGTCGAATAGCGGTCGTTGTCTGGGTCTTGTCACATGAAGTAGGAAGAAGGTCTCTCACGGAGGCTCGGAGGCACGGAGGAAGAAATTGAAGCAGTGACCGAAATCGAGAGTTTCGGGGTTGGTTGTTGATTGCTTTCGATGAGTGCTGATGAGTGATTCGTCTTCTCTCCGCACAAAAAAACGGGCAGCGATGTGATTCGCTGCCCGTTTTTGTTTTTAACGTAATGAACAGGAAAGCTTAGGCGTTGGCCATCAGGCCATTCATCACGCCGACCAGTTCCTTCACCGCGTTGACGCTCTTGGTGAAGTCCTTTTGTTCCTGCTCGGTCAGCTCCAGTTCGATGATCTTCTCCACGCCGCCCGATCCGAGGATGATCGGCACGCCGACGTAGTAACCGCCGACGCCGTATTCCTTGTCGCAGTAAGCCGCACAGGGAACGAGCCGCTTCTTGTCCTTGACGATCGCTTCGACCATCTGGGCACAGGCCGCAGCCGGAGCGTAATAGGCACTGCCGGTCTTGAGCAGAGCAACAATTTCGGCTCCACCGACGCGGGCGCGGTCGACGAGGCGGTTGATCGTCGCGTCCGGCAGCAGTTGTCGCAGCGGGATGCCGCCGACGCTGGTGCAGCTGGGCATCGGGACCATCGTATCGCCGTGGCCGCCGAGCAGCATGGCCGAGACGTCTTCGACGCTGCAGCCGAGTTCCATTGCAATGAAGGTGCGGTAGCGCGCCGTGTCGAGCACGCCGGCCTGGCCAATCACCCGATGAGCCGGGAACCCGGTGACCGCCTGGCACTGCTGGACCATCGCGTCGAGCGGGTTGCTGACCACGATCACCACAGCATCCGGGCAGTGCAGGCGAACCTGTTCGCTGACGGCAGTGACAATCTTGGCGTTGGTCGAGAGGAGGTCGTCGCGGCTCATCCCTGGCTTGCGGGCGATCCCGGCAGTGATCACGACGACATCGGAACCAGCCGCATCGGCGTAGTCCGAAGTGCCGATGATGTTGGAGTCAAAGCCGGCGATCGGTCCGCACTGCATCAGGTCGAGACCTTTGCCCTTGGGCATATCGCCAACGGCTGGAATATCGAGCAGTACGATATCTCCGAGTTCCATCGAGGCGCACCAGTGAGCGGTGGTGGCACCGACGTTGCCGGCACCGACGACCGTGATCTTCGCACGTTTCATCTGAGTAGATTCCTTGATTTACAGTTGTCGCAGGATTGGCTGGGAATGCAGCCAAAAAATCGGCTTACAGGCCGTCCCCGAGAATATCCCGCAGAAGCCTCCGAGGGACAAGCCCCGCCCCGATTTCCCGGCCTTTTCTGCATGTTGCGACAGATTTTCAAATGGCATGACGGACTTCCAGTCCAGCGAGCCTTCAGACGGACGAGGGGGGCAGTCTTTCGTCAGTCTCTCGACGCCCTGGAAGTCCGTCGTGCGGAGAGTAAAGCTGACGCAAAGCGGCTGGCATTTACAGGTCGATTCGCTCGGGCAATGGCGGCCGCTCGGAACGCCCCGGAACCTGGCGCCGGGTGACCCACCAGGTAAAGCCAATTGCCATCGCCGCTGCGGCGATCGCCAGATAAGCCAGTCGTGCGACCGTGCCGCCTCCGACTTCCGGGAGCAATTCAATCTGGTTCGCCATGATCAAGGGCGCGAGTTGCCCCGAGCCGGCGGCTTTCTGGTCCACGAACTCCGAATCGTATTTCCAGAATCGGTACAGCCAACCGCGGACGCGAATTCGCTGGCCCACCAAGCTCGACGGCTCTCCGACCAGGTGCACCGCATCGATCGTCACGGGAAACCGGGTTTGGTAGCGAATCGCCTCGCCGTTCGCTCCACGAATCTCCACCGGCGTATCGCCAAGTCGAAAAAAGGCGTCGATCTGATAAAACCGGTTTTCGCTTACGCCATGCTTCGGAGCAATCGCCACCGGTACAACGCGGCGGACGGTGGCTTCGAATTCGACAACCGAACCAACCTTCTCTTGCGGACTGGCCAGCAACTCAAAAAAGCCCACAGGCAAACTGCCATTGAGAGCGTTGGCGAAATCCGCTTTGCCGCTGGCGTTGAGCAGCGCATAGAACGCTTCGGTTTCTTCTTCGCTGAAGGGGCGAAGATTATGAATTCGCGCCATGTCGAGCAGGCCAGAGTCGAAGCCCTGTTCCGACAACGCCTTGGTCCCCTTGGGATACCATTCGACTCGACGCGCGACAAAGATCGGGCTGGAGGCCTCGCCATCCTCCCCGCGCGGTCGGACGGCGAAGAAGCCGAAACAGGCGCACGGTTCGTCGAGCATCTCGCTGCGGGCTTTGCCATTGGTCCAGGCGCGAGGCGCGTCGACGCTGTAGACCACCACCTCTTGCCCGCTCTCGGTCACGATTCGTACGCGGCAGAATTTGCCCAGTACCTCCTCGCCAGCTTCGCCGGTCGATACCCACTCGGCCGACTTGGCTTGTCCGCTCAGCCGAAAGACCCAGCCGCGATACTGCTTGGGAGCTCGTATCAACTCGCCCAGCGAAACGGATTGGGAATAAGTCGCAAAACTCCGCAGACTCTCGGGAGTCGCCTTGCGAGCCCGATAAAGCAGTCGCACCAGAAAGCCGGACTGAGCCGCCAGCGGTTGATCGTCATCGATCAGGAGCGATTCGCTCTGGTCGAGTCCTGCGAGTTCTCCCGGAAAAATCTTCTCGGTCTGCCAAGCTGCCAAGTCGTCCGCCGCGAAGTAGCCGCAGCCGAAACAGATGGCGATCGCGATTGCCAAAACCGCGCGCCGCCGACTCGGGCGACGAAGCGGACTGGTTGGCGGAGAAATCTGATCGAACATGTCCGGGCCCTATCGTTCCTCAGCGGGCTGGTCTGGCGGCGTTTCGAGTCGAGCGAGACTCTCGCGGGCAGATTGAATCGAACTATCCGCGCCTAGCTCCTCCAGCGAATCGAGAATCATCCGCGTGCGTCCCGGTGACCGGGGTGGAGCAAATTCCTTTCCTGTCTGGTAAATCCGCCAGGCGATACCCAAGGCTACGAAGGGCAAGAGCAGGCTGATCGTCCAGAGCACCCATGCGGGTGGTTTCCAGCGATAAGGCTCCGCGGCGACTGGAGCAGTCGTCAGGACGACATTTCTCGCCAGGACGAGTGGGCAGGTTGCGATCGCCTTGGTCGTGTCGACATAAGTGCGCACTTTCCAGAACATTCCGCGCACCGTCAGCGGCTGCTTCGTGTTTTCAAAACGCCCCTCGTTTGGACGGAGCTCAGCTGGCAACTCGGCGGCGTAAACGCAGTAGGGTGTGCGGTCCAGCTCTTTCGGTTGAATCCAAAGCACGTAGTATTGGCTGATTCCCAGTTCCTGTTCATTCGCCGTCGCCGTTTCAATGCCGCGGAGAGTCCCGGAAAAGGAAACCGCACGGCCGCGATACTGTTTGGGCTGGGTCAGTAATTCGTAGGGCGTGACGGGAGTCGTTCCGCCGAGGGGAGCGCGAAGCAATTGATTCCATGCCAGAAGCCAGGCGAGCGCATCAGCCGGCCGCGCCACCTCCGTGGCATCCTGAATCAAGGCGAGGGACTGCCGGAAAATCTCTTCCCGTGCGGAGCGGATGGCAACGCCCTGCTCTGGAGTCAAAGGGTTGCCAGCGACCGCTGCCTGAAATGCGGGAAAGACGTTCGCGTCCCATTTCGATTTAAATTCGATCACCGCAGCGGTCTGACGGTCCCGCTCCTCCGCGCTGCGATCTGAACTGGTCCGGTCAAGTTGAGTAGCGAACAGGTCATTGACTTGGCTGTTCAGTTTGCCGACGAATGAGGTCGCTTGCTCAGACAGCGGGGACTGCGGAAGCGCGTCGGGCGAGGCAACGGGGTTGTCCGCCTGGAGGAGGCGAAACAGGGTGGTCCGCTCATCGCCGCCCAGACCGTTAAGGAGTTCTCGCCACGGGCTTACCTTCGCCTCGGTCGTTGTCCGCACTTCGGAGAGGTTCCCCAGCGGACCAGCGGAAAGTTCCTGGTTGGGCATCCCCTCGGCTTGTTCGCGGCGAACTCGAGGTGCGGCCGGAGTCGGGCGGCTCAAAGGGCGGTCGGGGAGCGAGTCGGTAATGTCCAGTATCTTCGTGCCGGTTTTGGAGTCGACCCGGGCTGGTCTCGGTCGAGGTTGAGAAGGGGCCTTGCTCGCCTCGCCTCCACCCTGAAGCTTGGTCAGCCAGTGGTAGTTTTCCGGCTTGCGGGCCTCGCCCATCAGCAGAAACACGAAGACCAGGAGACCAACTAGCATCAGCAATCGAGAACGCACGGCAGCTTCGGAACCATGGCGATTCCGTGGCTCGCGCTCTGGGCGTCGGGGGGGTGTGCGTCTCAGGTCGATATGCATACCCCAATTCTAACGGCCGGCTGCGCTTCTGGCAGGCAAGGGGTAAAGAATGAGGGCTGGGGATGATTGAATTCAGCCTAATTTGTGGGGAGGCTGGATGGCGCGGCTGATTTTCGCGGGGAAGCCCTCGCCCGCGGGGAGTCTGAACCATAGAATTCCGAGCCGCGTGGATGAAAGCGACTGACTTCCAATTGATTCACGCGTTTCTGCCCTGCTTGCTGCCGCATCCGAGCCACTTCCACGTCGTTGTTTGACCTGCTTCCGGTTGTCCCGAAGCGCCCGCTCGATCTTGATTGCCAGGGTTCTCTTGATTGCCAGTTTTTTTGGCGCATTGCGCCCAGGGTCGCGATCCGCGCGGCGTCTCGGGGGATAAGCTAGGTCTTGGGTTAAATCGAGCAAGCTGGGTCCCGTCGGGAAGATTGTTGCGTTCACTGAACTTTGCCCTCAAATTGGGCTGGCCTTTTCCAAGGCAACCCGGCGAATTGGGCGAGCGTCAGGTTGGGCGAGTGGTATCAATCGAGTCGGGCTGTCTGACTCGCGAAGAAGATTGGTCCCGTAGCATCAGATGGGGTCCCGGTGCGAATTGGGATTCGCGGTGCCGCTCGTTGCCGGTGCTGTTTCAATTCTGGTAAATTGACGGCTTGGAAAAAGGGAGGCGTCGAGCGGCCTTGCGCGGCGGCTGGGCTGGCTGCTCAGTTGCTGGAGTGGGTGCTCTCGCCGGTCTCCCGTCGGGAAGTGCTTGTCGGCTGGTCGCGAGGCGTGCCGGGGTTTGGCTCCCCTTTTCTGAACTTAGGTGTTACAGCGAGTCCGGGCTCTTGCGGCCAGTCACAGAGAAGCGACTGCGGATGCGATTCAATCGAATAATTCGACTTGGCGACGGGCTGCTCACGGCAGCCTTTTCGGTTTTGATTAGCCTTTCCGGTCTGATTGGCGGCGTGATGGCTGTCGCGCTCCCCGCCACACTGGCTGCTGACGAACCGGCCGAGGAGTTTCTGGAAGCCTTGCGGGCTCAAGGTCTGTACGACTTGGCGTTTGCCTATCTGGATCAGATGGAGACCTCTCCGCTGGTCAGCGAGCAATTTCGCGGAATGATCCCGCTGCATCGGGCGGAGACGCTGATTCAAAGCACGGCCCAGTCGCGGGACTTGAAATATTGGGAGCAGCAGTTGGCCGCAGCCGAGCAGCTGTTAGCCAAGTTTGCGACTGAGACGACGGATGCTGTCTCGGCGGCTCAGGCCCAGCAAACCCTCGCCAGCCTCCGGTTCCGGCAAGCTCGGGTTTATCTCAAGCGAAGCGAGCAGGACCGGTTGACGGTTGAGGAGAAGCAACAGGCTCAAGGCAAAGCCCGCGAATTGCTGCAGGAGTGTCTGGTCAGCTTTGAGCAGGCCCGCGAGGCGATGCGGGTGCAAATTGAACGCTTGACCGAGTCCGCCAAGGACCGTCCCGAGTTGGCTGAGCAACTCGAGCCGCTGCGAAACAGCTACACGCAGTTGCGATTGCGCCAGCCGATGGCGCGCGAACTGTTGGCTGAGACTTATCCCCCGGAGGCTGCCGAATACAAGCAGAACATGGAGGAGGCTGCGAAAGAGTTCCAGCAGATTTGGGACAAGTACAGTCGCTACGCGGCGGGATTGGAAGCCTGTTTGAACGCGGCCCGGTGTTGGAGTCGCGTGGGGAAAAACCCCGAGGCTTTGCTCTTGCTGGAGGAAGTTTTCAATCAGTCGGATTCGCCGGCTTTTCGCAAAATCAAACGGGCGGCAGCCTTGATCGCCATCGATTGCTGGAAGAACGACCAGCCTTATCCATTTACTCAGGCGATCAATCGGCTCGAGCCAATGGTCGGGTCGCTGACCCGGGAGGAGCAGCGGCAGGAAGAGTGGTTGCAACTGCAGCTTGCCCTGGCCAAGGCGTATCAGGCGCAAGCGGCCGACATGGTCGCCAATAATCGCAGCACGGGCGATGTGAATCGCGTCAAGCGGACCGCTGCGGCCCTCCTGCGAACCGTGTCGCGGAGCCCGTCAAGCGTCATGGACGAGGCGCGGAAGCTGTTGGGCGAAGGGCAGTTTGAACTCGCTGAGGAGCCGGCTGCGGCGACGAACGATTCGCCTCCGGCGTCAGTCGGCGATGCCATTGCCAAAGCCATGGACTTGTCAGCAGAAGTGGAAACGGTGAACCAGGAAGTGACCGAGCTGGACAAGCAAGCGGCCGCTGCACCCGCCGCGGAAAAGCTGGCCTTGGAAGAGCAGGTGAAGGGCAAACGGAAAGAGCTGGCCGCGGCAACAGCTCGCTTGCAGACGACACTGCAGTCCGGTTTCCAGTTGGCTGGTCCCGATGTCGAATTGGAACAGCTCAATCACCTGCGGTACCTTCAGGCTTACCTCAGCTTCGTCAACGAACGGTTATTGGATGCAACGGTTGTTGGAGAGTTTTTGCTCGATAAGTACCCCAATGTGGAGTGGACGCGGCAGAGCAGCGGCTTGGCGATCAATGCTTATGCGCGAATGTTCAGCTCCGGGGATCAGGCGCAGCAGGACTTTGTCCGCGTGCGATTGGCGAGTCTCGGAGACCGTTTGATCGGGCGCTGGCCGGGGTCGGCCGAGGCCAACAATGCGGCCACGGTCTTGACGAGACTCGCGTTGGCGGACAAGAACTTCGACGTGGCTGAGCGGTATTTTCGCGCAATTGGAGTCGACGCGGCGACGCGACCTGCGCTGAGTCTGCTGATCGGTCAAAAGAAGTGGGAACAGTACCGGTCTGAAAAGGCTGCGCTGTCTCCCGAGGAATTGGCTGCCCAAAAGGAGGAGTTGGCGGAGCGTTTGCGGGCAGCCCGCGAGGCGCTCTCCGAAGGGGTGAATGCGACTGCCGTCGAGCAAGTCTCGTTTGAAGCTGCGGTCAGCAGCTTGCTGCTCGTCAATGCGATGTTGGAGTCAGGCGACGTAGCGGCTGCGGTCGAGCAACTTGAGAATGCGCGGATCGCTCCACTCGACTTGATCAAGCAGCAGCATCCTGCCGTATTCGGGTCCAAGCGGGCACAGACATTTATTAGTGAGACCTATCGCACGGCGATCAATGTCTACCTGGCCTCGCTGAAGACGGGTGATGACTCGGCGGGCTGGATCGCCAAGGCCCAGAACGTTCTCACGGCGTTGCGGAAAAATCTCGAGTCGCGGCCCGAGTTGAATGCGGGCGAGGAGATGACGGCGATTTACGGATTGATCGCGGCCGAGCTGCGCGGGCAATTCGACTCGTTGACTGATCAGGGGCAGAGATTGACGCTGGCCAAAAATCTGCTGCTCTTTCTCGGGCCCCTGCAGCAGGCATCGAAAGATGCCAAAACCACGATGTGGGTAGGGGCGACTCTGATCGATACAGCCAAGGCGTTACCGGCCGACCTGCCCGAGGGGCAGAGTTTGGCAAAGGAGCTTTATTCGACCGCCAGCGGTGCGCTGGAGACCGCAGCGACTCTGGGTTTTGGAAATGATCCGAAAGCCGAAGCTCGAACGCTGGAACTGGGGCGGCTGCAAGCGGTCGCCTTGGCCGGGGCCGGCCGCTTTGAGGAGGCTGTCAAGCAGTACGCGAAAATCCTCGAAGCCCGCCCCGGAACCCTGCCGATTCAGATTGATGCAGCCAACACCCTGCAGGACTGGGCCCGCGCGACTCGCTCACCGAAAACCTACGAATTGGCCGTGATGGGAACCGAGCGTCGGCCTGACCCCAAGACCAAGCGGGCGCAAAACGTCATCTGGGGCTGGCGGCAGCTGGTCTTGGCCACTCGCAACGACGACAAGTTTCGGCAGGAATTTTACCGGGCCTTGTTGCGATTGACCGAATGCCGGCTCGAATACGGTGAGTTGCTGAAGAATAAAACCTCTTTCGAGACCGCCTTGAAGGAACTGGAGAGCGCCAAGGCGCGCGACCCCCAACTCGGTGGCATCGCCTGGAAGCCCAAGTTTGACGAACTGGAAAAGAAACTGAAAACGCTCGCAGGACAGGAATGATGAGTTTGAACCGCATTTGGATTTTTCGCGCGCAGCCTGCGCGTTGGGCCCTGTTTCTGGCTTGGGCAGCGGCCGGATTGGCGGGCGAGACGTTTTTCACCGGCGTTGCGCTTGCCCAGGACAGTGTGTTCCTGCTGGCCGGGTCACCGGTGCGAGGCGAGATTTCAAGTTCAACGCCGACCAGCCTGATTGTCACGACGGACAAGGGCGATACGGAAGTTCCCGTCCAGAACATTCGCAGCATCACGTTTGGGAAAGAGCCACCCGAGTACGACAAGGCCAAGCGGTCTTTTGATCGCCAGAAGTACGATGAGGGAATCGCCGAGTTGGACAAGATCAAGGAAGGGGCTGCCAGCGGCATGCTGGCTCAGGAGCTCGATTATCTGCGGGCTTTGGGAAATGCCCGATCGGCTTTGTCCGGGGGGAGCGTGACTGCGAAGAACGCCGGGAGCGCGGTGAACTCTTTTTTGAAGAAGCATCCCGATTCGTGGCACTTCTTTGAATTGACCGAACTTCTGGGTGAGTTGCTGGTGGCTGTCGGGCGGAGCGATTTGGCCGATGCCGAGTATGCCAAGCTTGCGGCCAGCCCACTGCCCCAGTATCAACTGCGAGGGAGTTTCAATCGGGCTCAAGCCCTGCTGCTGGCTGGAGATGGTGCCGGCGCGGAAAAGAGTTTCGACGCAGTCGCCGCCTCGTCGCTGAACGATGAATCGGCGGTCCGGATGAAAACGCTCGCCGGTTGCCTCAAGGCCAAGGCCCAGTTGCTGCAGGGCAAGCGGGAGGAGGCTCAAGCCTCCGTGATGAAATTGATCAAAAATGAAGACCCCAAACAAACGGAACTGTTTGCCAACGCTTATAACATTCTGGGATTGTGCCACCAGGCTGCGGGGCAAAACCAGGAGGCCGTGCTGGCGTTTTTGCATACCGACCTGTTGTTTTCCAACCAGGCAACAGCTCACGCCGAGGCTCTGTACTACTTGTCCCAGTTGTGGCCCAAACTGGACAAAAACGATCGCGCCCTGGAGGCTCGAACCAGCCTCAAGTCGCTCTATCGCAACAGTGTCTGGGCCAACAAATTGGATCAGTAAACGTCACCGACTGGGCGGCTGCGGTCAGTGGACTACAATCAATCGACCAAGAAAGTTCGGGATAATCCCATGGGACCCGGACGCGACGAGCTGGAATAATGACATTTAACGGACCGCTGGCTGAGCGGCTGGCGATTCGCAACAGCAATGAAAAGGGAGAGCAGGGAATGAACTCGCACCGCTTGGTTCGGGAGACGAAGGCAGCAGGGGGGAAGCGGCGCTGGCTGGCAGTTGCCGTCGCGATGGCTTGGACTTTGGGGGGCTGGTCTTTTGGTGGCTGGGCCCAGCCTGCCGCGGTCGCTGCGCCGGTTGCTGTTTTCCCGGCTGGGGCTCCGACGGCATTCGGCTGGCAGGAAGCAGCGGATGCAGGGGCTGCTCCGGCGGCTCAGGATCCAGCTCCGGCGGATGCGGGTGCTGGGGCACCGGCCGCCACGGACGTCAATCCGCCCCCCGGCGAGCCGGCCAAGGAAAAGGAAGGCGAGATGCTGCTCGTCTGGCTGGTCAAAGCTTTGGGCTGGGAATACGTGATTGTCTTTTTGGCGCTGTCGTTCGTGTTCGTGGCACTCTGCATCATGAACATGCTTTCCGCCCGGCGCGATCAGGTTTGCCCGCAACATCTGGTTGACGGATTTGAATCCCTGCTCGACGAAAAGAAATACCAGGAGGCCTACGAGCTCTCCAAGGCGGATGGTTCATTCCTGGGAAATGTTTTGTCGAGCGGCCTGGCTCGTCTGGCCAATGGCTACGATCATGCGCTCGAGGCCATGCAGGAAGTAGGCCAAGACGAGAGTATGAAACTCCAGCATCGGCTCAGTCACATCGGATTGATTGGTACCATCAGTCCCATGGTGGGGTTGTTCGGGACGGTTGATGGCATGATTCGGGCCTTCTTTGCGATTGCGACGGGCGGAGGTTCGCCCGACCCGCAAAAGTTGGCTGACGGCATCTCCAAAGCTTTGTTGACGACCTTGGTCGGGTTGGCAATCGCCATCCCCGCGATTGCGGTTTACAACATCCTCCGCAATCGTTTGGAGCGGTTGGAATTGGAAGTCGGGATCGCCAGCGGCAATTTGATGGGCCGCTTTGAAAAGGTTGGACAGAAAAAGGACGCTTGACGCGTTGACCCGCTGCCTCGCGATTGGCTGGCGACTGAGCCTGACCTAAGTCCCCGGATTTGAAGCCCGATGAAGTTCAAAAAGTGTAATACGGATATCCTCGAGGCCGATCTGACGCCGATGATTGACATGACGTTCAATCTGATCGCATTTTTCATGTTTACGATCAACTTCGCCGATGCCGAGCGAATCGAGCAGATCATGCTCCCCAAGAGCAGCCTCGCTAAACCTCCCGATGGCCTCGCGGATTATCAGTTCATTCTCAATCTGGATGAGGATGGAAGCGTCTGGTTCGATGGGCAGCGAATCGAGAAGATCGAGCTGATCAATCCCCTGCTCCGCCGCGAGGTCCGCGCCGCCGAGCGCCAAGGCGTCTCGCCTCCGCGGGTCTCAGTGATTATTCGCGCCCACGAAGATTCGCAGTCCGGCAAGGTACAGCGACTGATTCAGCAGTGTCAGGAAAACGAACTGGAAAAGTTCTTGCTCCGCGTCAAGGAGGAGCGTTGAGTCAATCAGCGACCTGAAAATGAAATTTGAACGCCGGAAAAAAGCTGACGAGTTGAAGATCAACATGACCGCAATGATCGACATTGTGTTCCAGTTGTTGATTTTCTTCATCCTCACCTTCAAAGTCTCCGCTCTCGAAGGGGATTTCGAAGTCAAGATGCCACTGGCCAGTTCCAATCCCGCCAGCATGGATGAGGTTTTGCCGACAGTGATTCACGTGGGGCTCACCGCCGGAGTGGAACGCAATATTGCAACCATCGAAATCG
>Ga0315900_10005774_pt1 | contig 16870 bp, 14 predicted proteins | sample LakEriMetagenome_FD_203521 | JGI IMG/M metagenome (GOLD analysis project Ga0315900, IMG submission 203521) | Freshwater fungal communities from buoy surface, Lake Erie, Ohio, United States - Buoy 12 MA114 | ecosystem: Environmental > Aquatic > Freshwater > Lake > Lake biofilm | place: USA: Lake... | reverse complement strand
GTCGCCCAGCCACTCGGCCTCGGGGCCCCAGTAGATGTCCTGCTCGGGCTCCCAGACGTCCTCGCGTCCGCCACCGAAGCCGAAGGTCCTGAAGCCCATGGACTCGAGGGCGACGTTGCCCGCGAGGATGAAGAGGTCGGCCCACGAGAGCTTGTTCCCGTACTTGCGCTTGACCGGCCAGAGCAGGCGGCGCGCTTTGTCGAGGTTCCCGTTGTCCGGCCAGCTGTTGAGCGGGGCGAAGCGCTGCGAGCCGTTGCCCGCGCCACCCCGGCCGTCGGCGGTGCGGTACGTGCCGGCCGCGTGCCACGCCATCCGGATGAAGAACGGCCCGTAGTGCCCCCAATCCGCCGGCCACCACGGCTTCGAGTCGGTCATGACCACGTGCAGGTCGGCGACGACGGCATCGAGGTCGAGGGTGCTGAACTCGCGGGCGTAGTCGAAGTCGGCGCCGAGGGGATTGCCGGCGGGCGGGTTCTGGTGGAGCATCGCGAGGTTGAGCTGGTTCGGCCACCAGTCGCGGTTGGACCGGCCACCGGCCTTCGCCGGGCTCGTGCCGTGCATGACGGGGCACTTCCCGGCGCTGCCGCTCGAAGGGTGTTCCATAAGGGGCGTTCGTCCTGATGAGGGGGGTGCGGAGTCAGGGGCGCGACGTCGTCGGCGCGAAGGGCGCGCGCGGACGCAGGCCGCCACGGGAGAAGGATAGGGCGGCCGGACATCCGGTACAACGGCGGGGCAGCGCGCGCCGTCGGCCGGGACTACACGCCGAATTGCGTCAGGTGGTGGTCGAGATGCTTGCCGAAGAGCACCTGCCATTCGCCGGCGGTGAGCGGCCCGAAGGAGAACGACTCGCGTCCGTCGAATGCCGCGCGGCCCTCGTCGGCCACGCGCCGCAGGTAGGCGGCGAGCCGCGCCTTTTCGGCGTCGAAGTCGCGCGTGCCCTCGATGCGGAATGCCGGCGCCGTCGGGGCGTTGCGGGGGTAGGGCTTCGGTCCCACGACGCCCGGACGGACGAACGTGCGCAGGAGCCACCGCACGAACGGCTTCGGGCGGGGATGCCGCGCGTCGTACAGCATTTCGTACGCCACGTTCAGGTGCGCGAGCATCGCGGCGGGGGACATCCGCCCCCACCGGGGCCGGTCGTACGGGGACAGGGCGTCGAGGCGCCGCAGTTGCGCGGTGACGGTCGCCGAGTCGAAGACGTCGGGATACTGCGACATCGGGGTGAGGGGTGCGGGGATCGAGGTGACGACCGCGCGGCACGCGCGGCGATGCAGTGGCGGGGCGCCGCTCGCTACGCCCCCGGACCCGGGGCAACGCGCCAGATCTCGCCGCCGTCCGTCGCGACATAGAGCGCACCGTCCGGCCCCTGCACGAGCGACCGATGGCGCGCCGCCGGCACGGCGGCATTCACCGCCGCGGTGACGGCGCCGGTCGGGCCGATCGTGAGTATCACCAGCCGCTGCGCTCCCATGATCCCGACCGCGAGCCGCCCATTCCATCCCCGCCACTGGGAACCGGTCAGGAAGGTCGCCGGACCCAAGCCCTGGGAGGCCGATCCATTGCTCCACGCCGCGGGCAGCGCGCCGGGAAATCGCGCGGCGTCCGTCATCGGCATCGTCGCCGGATTCCCGGCGTAGCCGCAGTAGCCGCCGGGACACGAGAGCCCCGGGCGGTTCTGCGGATCCCAGCCCCCGTTGCCGCCGGCGACGAGGCGCGTGACCTCGTCGCTGTGGTTGGGCCCATGCTCGGCCACGTACACCGCACCGGTGCCGGGCTGGAAGGCGATCCCCTGCACGTTGCGGTGCCCGTAGGAGAAGATGCGGGCGTCGAAGCCGGGCGGGGGGGCGTTGCCGGGCGCTGGTGCGCCGCTGGTCGTCACGCGGAGGACCTTGCCGCCGAGCCAGGTGGGATGCTGCGGCAGAGGACCGCTGTGGTTGTCGCCGGTGCCGACGTACAGGAAGCCGTCGGGGCCGAAACGGATGCGGCCGCCGCTGTGCGCACCGGCCCCGCCGACGGCGTTGCCGACGTCCTTGTAGCGAATGTCGGTCACGATGTCGGTGCGGCTGCCCGCCACGGTGAAGCCGGTGTCGAGTTCGATCCGCACGACGCGGTTGGTGCGGGGTGCGGTCGAGAGGTTCGACGCCATGAAGACGTACACGCGCCGGTTCACCGCGAAGTCGGGATCGAGCGCGACACCGTGGACGCCGCTCTGCCCCTCGCAGAAGAGGTCGGGCGCGACGAGCGCGGCGCCGCTCGTGCCGAAGAGGCGCACCACCGTCCCCGTCGGTTGTCGTACGGAGAGGCCGCGGCAGCGCTCGGTGAAGAACATCGCGCCGTTCGGGGCGAAGGCGATGTCCCATGGTCCGCTCAGCCCGCTCAGGACCACCGTCCGCGCAAGCGCCGGGGTGTCGGCGCCGGCCGGCTCAGGGGCCGATGTCGAGCCGGTGGACGCCTGGCAGGCCACGAGGGAGGAGGCCAGCACGAGCGGCGCGGCCGCCCGGCGGGAGAGACGGATTCGGCGCATGGGCGGATGCTCGCCGGACGCGATCATCCGCGCCATTCCGCTGCGGGCGGCGCGGCCCCTGCTATGTTCCGACTGTCCCCGTATGCGCGAACCCCCGATGCCCATCCCCGCCCGCCCGTTGCCGTCGCGCACGGGTCTCCTCGCCGGAGGTGCCATGCTGGCCATCCTCTCGGGCTGCACGTCCCTGACCTCCCGCTTCGACGACACGCTCGAACGGCAGGCCGCCGCCCAGCCCCTGCGCGACACGTCGCGCGTCTCCGAGGCGGATCTCGCCCGGCTGCCCGCACCCGTGGCGACCTACCTGCGCCGCGCGGGCGTCGTCGGGCGCCCGCGGGTGCACAACTTCGTGGTGGAGATGGACGCGCGGCTCAACCAGGGCCTGGGCAAGCCGTGGATGGAGACGCCGGTGCTGCAGGTGAGCTTCGTGGAGCGGCCGGCCCGGCTGTTCCTCCTCAAGACGACGATGAAGGGGCTGCCGGTGACCGGACTGCACGAGTACGCCGACGTCGCAGCGCACATGCGGATCCGCGTCGCGGGACTCTACGACGTGGTGGACGCCTCGGGCGACGCCTTCACGCGCGCGGAGACGGTCACGATGCTCAACGACTTCTGCATCATGGCCCCGGCCGTGCTGGTGGATCCGCGCTTCTCGTACGAGGCCGTGGACGCGTCGTCCGCGCGCGTGACCTTCACCAACGGTCCGCATCGCGTCACGGCGACGCTGTTCTTCGACGCCGACGGCGACCTTGTGGACTTCAGCTCGGACGACCGGCGGGCGCTGCCCGACGACGGGGACCGCTGGACGACGCCGCTGCGCGCGTACCGCGACTTCGGCGGGACGCGGCTGGCGGGCGAAGGAGACGCGATCTGGCACTACCGGGACAAGCCGCCGTGGACGTACGGGGTGTTCGTGATCCGGTCGGTCCGCTACAACGTGCCGGCGGCCGACCTGCCCCGCGCCCGTCAGTTGCAGGGCCGGCGGTAGGCGGGCGCCGCCGGTTGCGCCGGCCTCGGGCACCGGCGCACATTGGCGAGCATGCGGTCCTGCGTTGGAACGGTCACGGTGCGCGCGACGCCGTCGCGCCTGTTCGCCCTGTACGCCGACTCGGCCGGCTGGGCGCGGTGGGATCCCGACATCCGCGCCGCCACGCTCGATGGCCCGTTCGCCGTGGGCTCGACCGGTTCGATCAGCCCGAAGCAGGGACCGACGACGACGATCCGCCTGACGCGCGTCGTGCCCGACCGCGCCTTCGACGCCGAGGCGCGCCTGCCGGGATGCACGATGCGGTTCGAGCACGAACTCGAGGCGCGCGGCGCCGAAACGGTGGTGACGCACCGGGTCGTCTTCGAGGGGCCGATGGCATGGCTCTTCGGCCGCCTGATCGGTGCGCAGATCGACAAGGGAATGGCCGGCACGCTGGCGGGCCTCAAGCAGGCGGCCGAGGCCGCCTAGCATCGCGCAACGATCTCGCGTCCTCCCGTGCTCTCTCGCCTCCTCACCGCCCGTTCCGTGCCGCTCCGGCTCGCCGCGATCGTCCTCGCCCTCGCCCTGCTCTCCACCGATTCACGGGCGCAGGCCGGCCACCAGCATCATGACCACGGGGCCGGCCTGCCGCCGGTGACGCTCCCCGCCGGCTCGATCGTCACCGAGGCGGACGTGCGGTTCATGCAGGGGATGATCGCGCACCACGCGCAGGCGGTGGTGATGTCGCGCATGGCGGCGGCGCGGGGCGCCAGCCCGCGCGTGCTCAAGCTGGCGCAGAAGATCGACCTCGCGCAGGCGGGCGAGATCGCGCTCATGCAGGATTGGCTGCGCGGCTACGGCCAGTTCGCGCCCGACACGTCGTCGTGGCGCGGCATGACCATGCCGGGGATGCTCACCGCCGGCGACCTCGCGCAGATGGACGCCTCGAGCGGGCGGGACTTCGACCGGCTGTTCCTGCGCCTGATGATCCGCCACCACGAAGGGGCGCTGTCCATGGTGGCGGACCTCCTCAAGACGGCGCGGGCGGCGCAGGAGGTGGACATCAACGTGTTCGCGAACGACGTCGAGACCACGCAGACGGCCGAGATCGGTCTGATGCGCCAGATGCTGCTGGAATACTGACCTCCACCGGGAGTCCGCACCGATGTCCATGCCCCGCGCCGCGCACGCCGCCGCGCCGACCCTCCTGCTCGCCCTCGCGACCGCAGCAGCACTCGGCGCCCAGACGTACCCGAGCGCGACCGATCCGCGCAACGGTCTCAAGCCGGGCCTCCACAACGCCGGCATCGCCATCCAGGGGATTACGCTCGTCTCGGCGACGCCCAAGCCGGCCGCCTTCGACTCGACGCGCGGGCTGACGTTCGTCAACTCCGATCTCGCCTTCCGGAAGAACCTCCTCTACATGGGGAACTTCGCCGGGTTCACGATCTACGACATCAGCGACGCGGCGAAGCCCCAACTGCTGTCGGTCGTCGAGTGCATCACGTCGCAGGGCGACCCGTCGATCGTGGGGAACCTGCTGTTCGTCTCCGCGGAGGGGGGCGGCAACCGCAAGGACTGCGCGAAGGGCGGCGTGAAGGATCCCTCGGAGCACATGACCGGCGTGCGCATCTACGACGTCTCGAACCCGCGGGCGCCGCGACTCGTGAAGAACGTCGAGACGTGCAAGGGGTCGCACACCCACACGGTGATCCCGCACCCGACGGATCGGCGGACGGTCTTCCTCTACGTCTCCGGCCAGCAGGGGGCGCGAGCGGCGAGCGAGCTCGCGGGCTGCCGCAACGGCTCGAACCCGGCCGACGAGACGAACTCGCTCTACCGCCTCGACATCATCAAGGTGCCGCTCGACCGGCCGCAGGACGCCGAGGTGATCAGCGGGGCGCGGATCTTCACCGGGCTCGGGCCGGCACCGGCGCGGGGCGGTCGGGCGCGGCCGGCGCGGACGATCCCCGGCGCGGACAGCGCGATGATGGCGGAGATGGCGTCCGGCGGCCCGCGCAACTGCCATGACGTGACGGCGTATCCCGCGCTCGGGTTGCTGGCCGGCGCGTGCGGGAGCTACGGGCTGCTGGTGGACATCTCGAACCCCGAGAAGCCCGTGCGGCTCGATGCCGTGGCCGACACGAACTTCTCGCTCTGGCACACGGCGGTGTTCTCGAACGACGGGTCGAAGGTCGTCTTCACCGACGAGTGGGGCGGCGGCACCTCGCCCAACTGTCAGGCGATGCATCCGCTCGAGATGGGCGGCAACACGACGCTGGTGATCGGGAAGGACCGCAAGTTCACGCAGCACGCGTACTTCAAGATTCCGACGGCCCAGAGCGCGCAGGAGAACTGCGTCTCGCACAACGGGTCGCTGATCCCGGTGCCGGGGCGCGACATCATGGTGCAGGGCTGGTACCAAGGGGGCGTGGACGTCATCGACTTCACCGACCCGGACAAGCCGGTGGAGATCGGCTTCTTCGACCGCGGGCCGGTGGACTGGCCGGCCGCCGACGGCGCGGCCCCCGTGAGCCGTGGCCGCGGGACGATCGCCGGCTCGTGGGGGGCGTACTGGTACAACGGGCGCATCTATTCGGCGGAGATGGCCCGTGGGCTCGACATCCTCGAGCTGGCGCCGGGTCCGATGCTCTCGGCGAACGAGATCGCCGCAGCGAAGCTGGTGCAGTGGGAGGAGTTCAATCCGCAGAGCCAGCCCAAGGTCACGTGGCCGCCGGCGTTCGTGGTGGTGCGGGCGTACCTCGACCAGCTCGTGCGGAACGAGGGGCTGCCCGCGGCGCGGACGACGGCGATCGCGGCCGCGCTGGATGCGGCGGAGCGGCTGCGCGGCGGTGCGCGGAGAGCGGCGCTCACCACGCTGGCTTCCGAGGTGCAGAAGGACACGGACGGCGCGAAGGACGCGGCGAAGGTGCGGACGATGGCGGGGGCGATCCGGGAGTTGGCGGCCGCGACGCGCTGAGGCCGAGGACAAGCGCCCCCCCGCGCGACACCGACCCACGCGCCCCTGCGACGCCCATGACCATGCCGTCCCGCCGAACCCTCCTCCGCGGCTCCGCCGCCGCGGCCGCGCTCGCCGCCCTCGGCCACCGCGCCGGCGGCCTCGACGCCGCGGAGCCCACGGCCGACGCACCGCCGCCCCCGCCCGCCGGCGTGCCGCCCGACGTACTCGCGGGCGACGAGGGCTACTGGCGACGCGTCGCGCGGCAGTACGACGTGACCGAGACGCCGGTCAACCTCGAGGCCGGCTACTTCGGCACGATGTCGCGGCCGGTGCTCGCGGCCTACCAGCGGCACATCGGGCGCGTGAACCGGGAGGGGGCGACCTTCGCCCGCCGCGAGTATCCGGCCATCGCACGCGCCGTCCGCGACCGGGTGGCGCGCGCGCTCGGCGTGGGGGCGGATGAAGTCGCGTTCGCGCGCAACGCCACCGAGGCGCTGCAGACGATGATCCGCCAGTACCGGGGCGTGGGCGCGGGCGACTCGGTGCTCTTCGCGGACCTCGACTACCCGGCGATGCAGGATGCCATGCGGGGCCTCGCGGCCGCGCGCGGGGCCACCGTGGCCACCCTCGAGATTCCCGAGCCGGCGTCGCGGCAGGGGGTGCTCGATGCCTACGCCGCCGCCCTAGAGCGTCACCCGCGGACCCGGCTCGTGCTGCTCACGCACGTCAACAACAAGACGGGGCTCGTGCACCCGGTGCGCGAGCTCACGGCGATGGCCGCCGCGCGCGGCGCCGAGGTCGTGCTCGATGCCGCGCACGCCTTCGGCCAGTTCCCCTTCACGCTCCCGGAGATCGGCGCACCGTTCGTCGGGGTGAACCTGCACAAGTGGGTCGGCGCACCGGTCGGCGTGGCGGCGTTCCATGTCCGGCGCGACCGGCTCGACGCGATCGCGCCGGCGCCCGGAGAGCCGCCGCCGCACGACCGCATTGACAGCCGGCTGCACACGGGAACGACCGACTTCGCGGCGGTGATGGCCATCGCGGACGCCCTCGACTTCCAGGACACGATCGGCGTCTCCAACAAGGCCGCGCGCCTGCGCCACCTGCGCGACCGGTGGGCGATCCCCGCGCGACGGATTCCCGGCGTGGACATCCTCACGCCGGACGATCCCGACCTCGTCGGCGCGATCACGAGCTTCCGGCTTCGGGGGGACGGTGACGAGCGCCGCAACGCGGGGCTCGCGCGAACGCTCGCCGAGGAGTTCGGCCTCTTCACGGTGGCGCGCTCGGGGCTGGCGCGGGGCGACTGCGTGCGCGTCACCCCGGCGCTGGCGACGCGCCCGGAGCACCTCGACCGGCTGGTGGAGGCGCTGCGCGTGCTGGCCGCGCGCTGATCGGCTGGCGGCGGGCGGGATCGGGGTGCAGCGTCAAGCGATCCTCACCCCTCTCCGCATGCCGCTCCTCGCGCCCGTCCTCACACGAAGCCTCGAGTCCGCGCTCGAGTGCGCATTCGCGTGCGCATTCGCGTGCGCAATCGCCGCCACCCCCGGCGACACCACGCATTACGACGTGTTCAACCACGGCCGCCTGGCCGGTGCCATGCAGGTGGTCACCGCCGGCGACTCGGTGCTCGTGCGGTACGGCCATCAGGACCGGCAGCGGGGCCCGGACGTGGTGGCGACGTACCGCTTCGCGCCCGACGGGACGCTGCGCTCACGGGTGGTGGCCACCGGGAACCGCATCACGCGGACGCCCCCCCGCGAGGCCGAGCGCGCGGAAGTGCGCGACGGCCGACTGGCATGGCGCGCCGGCCGCGACACGGGCAGCGTGCCGGTCGCGGCCGGTGCGTGGCCGCTCTCGTCGGTTGACCATCCCTACGAACTGGGGGCGTTGGCGCGCGCCCTGCTCGGTCGTCCCGGGGTGGGCCGCCCCATCGCGCAGGGCGGCACGGCGACGGCGCGGGTCGTGGTGGACACGACGCTGGTCGCCGGCGGGCAGGCGCAGCGGGCCCGCCTGATCGCCCTCGGCATGGCATCGCTCGGCGAATCGTTCGTGTGGCTCGACGAGGCGAACGCGGTGCTCGCCTCGTCGGCGGACTGGTTCATCACGATCCGCCGGGGGCGCGAGGCGTTGCTGCCGTCGTTGCGCGCGATCGAGCGGGCCGTGACGACGCGGGCCTCGGCGGCACTTGCCGCGCGGATGGCCCCGCCCGTGACCCGCGCGCTGGTGATCCGCGACGGCGACGTGTTCGACAGCGAGCGCGGCGTAGTGGTCCCTCGACAGACCGTGGTGATCGAGGGGGACCGCATCGTGGCGGTCGGGCCGACGGCATCGGTGGCCGTCCCGCGCGGGGCGACGGTGCTCGAGGCACGCGGCAGGACGGTGCTGCCGGGTCTGTGGGACATGCACACGCATTTCTTTTCCGGCAGCGAAGCGGTCAGCGGGCTGCTGCACCTCGCGTCGGGGGTCACGACCGTTCGGGACCTCGCCGCCGACGCGGACGACGCCGTCTCGGCCCGCGGCCGCGCGGCAGCGGGGCAGTTGCTGTACCCCGGATGCTGCTGGGCGGCTTCCTCGAGGGTCCGGGGGCGTGGGCCGGCCCGAGCGAAGCGCTGGTGCGCACCGAAGCCGAGGCGACCGCGTGGGTCGCACGCTACGACTCGCTGGGATACCGGCAGGTGAAGCTCTACAACCTCGTGCACCCCGACCTGGTCCCCACGATCGTGGCCGAGGCGAAGCGGCGCGGGCTGCGCGTGAGCGGGCACGTGCCGCGCGGGCTCACGGTCGAGCAGGCGCTCGCGCTCGGCTTCGACGAGGTGCAGCACGCCGCCTTCCTGATGAGCACCTTCTTCCAGGACTCGCTCTACCTGCCGACGATGCGCGCCTACTCGCAGGTGGCCTCGGCGGTGGCGCCGGGCTTCGACCCCGAGGCCCCGCGCGTGACGGCACTGCTCGCCGCATTCACGCGCCGCGGGGCCGCGATGGACCCGACGCTCAACGTGTACCAAGGCAGCAGCGCCCTCCCGGACGGGACGCACCCGGTGTTCGGCCCGGCGGTTGCGTGGATGCCGCCGACGATGCAGCGCGCGCTGGCCGCCACGCCGGCGGACTCGGCCAACACGCGGCTGCGGGGCACCTACGGCCGGCTGGTCCAGCGCTTGTGGGAGGCCGGCGTGCCGATCGTGGCCGGCACGGACAACCTCGCGGGCATCGCGTTGCTGGGGGAACTCGAGGCGTACGAGCGGGCCGGCATCCCCGCGCCGGCGGTGCTGCAGCTGGCCACGCTCGGGTCGGCCCGCGTGATGGGCGAACAGCGCGACTACGGGAGCATCGGCGTGGGCAAGGTGGCGGACCTCGTGGTGGTGGACGGCCGGCCGGCGGAGCGCATCACCGACCTGCGACGAGCCGAGGTGGTGGTGCGGGCCGGGCGCTGGTACCGCTCGCGCCAGCTGCTCGAAGCGGCGGGCCTCACGCCGCGCTGACCTGACGGCGGACGGTGCGGCCCGCCGCGGCGGGCGTTCGCCGACGCCTCAGCGGCGCGCGACGAGCTCGATCTCGACGCGCGCCCCGAGCGGGAGCGCCGCCACCGCGACGGTCGTACGCGCCGGGAACGGGGCGCGGAAGCGGGCCTCGTAGGCTCGGTTCATGGCCGGAAAGTCGGCCATGTCCACGAGGTACACGTTGCACTTCACCACGTGGTCCATGCCGAGGCCCGCGGCGTCGAGGACGGCCTCGAGGTTGTCGAAGGCGCGGTGCGTCTGCTCGGTGACGTCGCCCGTGACGAGCGTGCCCGAGGCGGGGTCGATGGGCGTCTGGCCCGAGCAGAAGAGGTGCTCGCCGCTCCAGACGGCGGCGGAGTACGGACCGATGGCGGCCGGAGCGCGCGGGGCGATGACTGGGGTGCGAGGCGGCATGGCTGGAAGCTGCCGTCCGGCGGCGCGCCCCGCGAGTCCCGAGCGATGCGGGCGGGCCGCGCGTAACTTGTGCCGTTCCCTTCGTTCCCTTCGTCGTGTCGCCCGTGCGTCGCTGGCTCTTCCTGCTCGCCCTGTCGTCCACCCCCGTGGCCGCCCAGGGCCCCACTTCGCTCGACGCGGCTCGCGCCGACTCCTTCGCGCGCGCCGCGCGGTCACGCCCCCTTCCCGTGGCACGGGCAGCGGTGATCAAAGTGCCGCCGGTGCTCGACGGCCGGCTCGACGACGAGGCGTGGCGCGCGATCCCGCCGATCACCGACTTCGTGCAGCGCGAGCTCAACGAGGGGCTACCGCCCTCCGAGCGCACCGAGGTGCGGCTGGCGACGGACGGCGAGTACCTGTACGTCGGCGCGCGGCTCTTCGACCGCGAGCCGTCGGCGATCGTGCCCGGCGAGAAGATCCGCGACGTGCCGCTGGCGAACAGCGACCACTTCGCGTTCATCCTCGACACCTACCGCGACCGGCAGAACGGCTTCGTCTTCGGGACGACGCCGGCGGGCGTCGAGTACGACGGGCAGGTGATCCGCGAGGGCGAAGGGGGCGGCGCGTTCGTGCAGGGGCAGACGCGGGCGCAGGCCGGCGCGATGGGCGGGTTCAACCTCAACTGGGACGCCAGCTGGACGGTGCGCACCACGGTGGACTCGCTGGGCTGGAGCGCGGAGTTCCGGATCCCCTTCGCGACGATCCGGTACGCGGGTGAGGGCACGCAGACGTGGGGACTCAACTTCGTGCGCAGCATCCGGCGCAAGAACGAGGAGCTCTACTGGGCGTTCATCCCCCGGCAGTTCAACCTCTACCGGCTCTCGCTCGCGGGGGCGGTCGAGGGGATCGTGGTCCCGCGGCGCCAAATCCGGACGGTCACGCCGTTCGTGCTGGGCTCGTCGCAGTCGCGCTGGACGCCGTCGCCGCAGCCGCTGGCCGCGACGACGCGGGTGCCGCGCGAGATCGGGGCGGATGCGAAGATCGGCGTGACGCCGGCCCTGACGCTCGACCTGACGTACAACACCGACTTCGCGCAGGTCGAGGTGGACGACCAGCGGGTGAACCTGACGCGCTTCCCGATCTTCTTCCCCGAGAAGCGCCCGTTCTTCCTGGAGAACGCCGGCATCTTCTCGGCGGGGACGCCGCAGGCGGTGGACCTGTTCTTCACGCGGCGGATCGGGATCGACTCGGTGGGCAATCCGCGCGCCATTCTGGGCGGCGGCCGGCTCTCCGGCCGCGTCGGCGGGGTGACGGTGGGGGCGCTGCAGATGGTGGCCGAGGCGGCGGACCCCACGGGGACGCGCACATCGTACTCGGTCGCGCGGTCCATCAAGGAGATCGGGGCTCGCTCGCGCATCGGGGCGATGTTCGTGCAGCGCGCGGCGATCGGACGGGCGTCGGACCACAACCGCACGTATGCCCTCGACGGGCGGCTGGGGATCGGGCAGGACTGGACGATCGACGCGTGGGGGGCGGCGAGCGAGACGCCGGGGCGCACCGGACGCGACCACAGTCTCAGCACGCGCGGGGCCTACCAGACCCGCAACTGGAGCAACAGCATCCGCTACACCGAGGTCGGCGACGACTTCAACCCGGAGGTCGGGTTCCTGAGCCGGCCGGCGGGATACCGGTCGGTGGAGGTCACGGTGCTGCGGTGGTTCCGGCGTCCGGAGTGGACGTGGTTCCGCCACTGGAACCCGCACCTGAGCTGGCGGGAGTACCGCGGGCTGCAGGACGACTTCCGCCAGACCGGCTACTGGCACATCGACTTCACCGAGATCGAGCTGGCGAGCGGGGCGCGCTTCGGCCCCGAGTACAACATCTCGCAGGAGGGGCTCCAGGCGCCGTTCGAGATCGCCCCCGGCGTCGTGCTGCCGCCAGGCCAGTACCAGTGGGGAACGGTCGGCTTCGACTATACGAGCGACCCGAGCGAGGACCTCTGGGTGACCGGGCGCTTCGACGTGGGGGAGTTCTGGACCGGCACGCGCCGCGGCGGCAACGGCACGGTGACGCTGCGCCGCGGCGCGGCGTTCAGCGGCTCGCTGCTGCTGGACCACACCGACGTCCGGCTCCCGCAGGGCAATTTCGTGCGCACGCTCTCGGCGCTTCGACTCAACTACTTCCTCACGCCGCGGATCTTCGTACAGACGCTGACGCAGTTCAACAACCAGCAGCGGATCTGGAGCGCGAACGTGCGGTTCGGGTGGCTCAACACGGCGGGGACGGGTCTGTTCGTCGTGCTCAACGACGGGCGGGAGGCGAACTCGGCCTTCGACTGGGTGCGCCCGCAGCAGCGCACGGTGTTCGTGAAGTTCACCCGACAGTTCGGCACCGGGGGCTGAGCGGCGGGTGCACCGGTTGGGCCGAGGGCATCGCCGATCACGGGCGCATGACGACCGTGACGGGCCGCGCCCGAGTCAGGCGTGTGCTCGGCGCTCCCCGGTCCCGGAGCATGCTTGCCCGACGCGGCACCGGCCGCGAGAGGCGTTTGCAAACCCCGGCGCCCCCAGACATCGCCGGTCCTTCGGTTGGTCTCGGATCATCTGCAGCGCCGGCAGACCGACCACGACGAGCGATTCGCGCGCGAGGACGGCCCGGGACGCCCCGTGGTCGCGCCGGTGGCCGACCAGTTCCTCGCCTGCGGCGTGCTCGATAACGGGTTCTGGAGTATCCGCTGCGACGCGAGCACGCACGAGTGTGTAATCGCGTTCTCGTGCAGATGCCGGTACTGCTGCCCGATCAGTCACGCCAAGCGGTTGGCAGTCCGGACCCAGTCGCTGGACACCACGCTCCTCGCGCCCGTGCCGCACCGGCCGGTCGTGCTCACCATCCCCGGGCGGCTCCGCGCCTACTGTCTCTACCGCTGACGCCTGCTCGGCGAGATCGCCCGGCCCGCACCGTCACCGCCGCCATCCCGGAGTCTTCGACAAGGACCAGACCAAGGGCATGCTGCCGTGATGGCATTCCGGGTTCCACGTGCACACCGCCGTGTGGGTCCCCGAGGACGCGCGCGCGTTCGCCACCTGCCTCGCGCGCTACTGCGCCCGGAATTCCGTCGCGCTGGAGCGGCTGCCCCCCGACCACGCCGCCACGGCGGAGAAGAACCGTTCCGACAGGTCGGAGGGCCAGACGGCGGGCCGCGAGACCGTGGACCCGCTCGAGTTCCTGGCGCGGGTGTTGGCCCAAACGTCAGTGATTGCCGTGAGCCTCACCGACCTACGCGCCCGCGCGGCCCGGGCGGCCCACGCCGCCGGCCGAAGTCCGCCCTCGATCGCCGTGCATCGGTGCCGCGGAGCCGGCAGGTGCAGGCCCTCAACATCGCCGCAGAGTCATGCGGCCCATGCAACGGCCCGAAGTCGAAGCAGGCGCTCCAGCGGATGACGCCGATCCTGGAACAGCAGGCGCGCGACGGAGGGGCAGGGTTCGCGACAGGGCTCTTGACGGGCTGCGGCACATCGTCGGAGCCGCCCCACTGGCCGCATGGGTCCAACGCGGGGCGCACGCGGATCAGCGACGGAAGGGGGGCAGGCCGCGAGGGCGTTGAGGGCGGAGCGCTGTCAGCCGCTTGCGAGGAACCGTCATGGCCGTAGGCCGTCGGTGCGGAGACCCCTCTGGCGGCCGCGCGCTTCCGCTGGGCGGAGCGACGCGACGGCAGCGATGTCCAGCAGGCCGACGTTTGCCGGCCACGAGCCCCTCGATGAGGACGCGCGGACCCGCCGCCACCCGCTGGTCGGCGCGCGCGGTCGGTGATCGCGTCGTATTCTCGATGGATAGTCGCCCCACCCCCACTTAACGCTCCTCTCCCGGGGACACGACGTGGGCATCGCGCAGGTGTGGTCGCGGGCTTGCCGTCGCCTCTGGCGCGGTACTGGCAAGGTCGGAGATCTCGCCGTATGATCGACGAGGAGGAGATTCGTCCCGCACGTCCACAGATCCAGTGATGGGCGCATGACGAGCGATGCGTGCGTCCTCAGCCGAGCCCATGACCGAAGACCTCGCCACGATCGTTGCACGTCACCGGCACGATCCACGGCGGCTCGTCGAGATCCTCCACGACGTCACCGAGGCATACGGCTTCGTTCCGAAGGACATCATCACCGAGCTCGCGTCCATGCTCGCTGTGCCCCGCGGTCACGTCGAGGGCGTGGTGGGATTCTATGCGTTCTTCTCCGACGAGCCTCGCGGCGACTACCGCGTTCTCTTCAGCGATGGAACGACCGATCGGATGGGCGGGAGTATCGCACTCCTCGAGCGCATGCGCGCATCGTTCGGGCTTCAGGGCGAGGAGACCTCGCGCGACGGGCGGCTTTCGGTGGGCACGACGAGCTGCACTGGGCTGTGCGATCAAGGCCCCGCCCTGCTCGTCAACGGGCACGCCATCGGGGGCCTCGACAGCGCCCGCCTCGGCGACGTGATGGCCCTCATCCGCGCAGAGGCTCCGCTCGCCGCCTGGCCGCGCGAGCTCTTCGCCGTGCGCTCCAACATCCGGCGGAGAGACCTCCTGCTCGCGACGGCCATCCGACCAGGAGACGCCGTCTCCGCGGCTGCGCGCCGCGGCCGCGCCGACACGCTCGCCGAAGTCGCCCGCAGCGGCCTGCGTGGTCGAGGAGGCGCCGGGTTCTCCACCGGCGCGAAGTGGGCGGCGTGCGCGGAGGCGCCCCACGAGCCCCGCTACGTCGTCTGCAACGCCGACGAGGGCGAGCCCGGCACGTTCAAGGACCGGGATCTCCTCGCCGACCACCTCGATCTCGTGCTCGAGGGCATGACGGTCGCGGCCTTTGCGGTCTCTGCGCGCCACGGGTTTCTCTATGTGCGCGCCGAGTACCGGTTTCTCTTTGCGCACATCGCGAACGCGCTCGCCGCTCGGCGGGCCGCCGGCCTCCTTGGCCCGAATGCGTGCGGCATCCGCGGGTTCTCCTTCGACATCGAGCTTCGACGCGGGGCGGGCGCGTACGTCTGCGGGGAGGAGTCGGCCCTGCTCGAGTCGCTCGAGGGCAGGCGCGGAATCCCGAGGAACCGGCCACCCTTTCCGGTGACCCACGGCTACGACCAGCGCCCCACGGTCGTGAACAACGTCGAGACCTTCATGGCGGCCGCCCTCGTCGCTCGAGACGGCGCATCGGTGTTGCGCGACCTCGGCACGCGCACCTCCTCGGGCACGAAGATCCTCTCCGTCGCGGGCGACGTCGAGCGGCCCGGCGTGTACGAACTGCCGTTCGGCGTGACAGTGCAGAGGGTCCTCGACGAGGCGGGGGCGTCCCGGGTTCAGGCGGTGCAGGTGAGCGGTCCCGCCGGGACGCTGCTCTCCGCGCGTGAACTCGACCGCACGATTGCCTTCGACGATGTCCCGTCCGCCGGGGCGTTCACGGTGTTCGATGACCGGCGAGACCTCCTTGCCATCATCGAGCATCACTCGCGCTTCTTCGCCCACGAAAGTTGCGGATTCTGCACCCCGTGCCGTGTGGGGACAACGCTCGTCGCTCGTACGATGGGCCGCATCGCATCGGGGCACGCTGCACGACGGGATCTCGTCGACGTGGCACGTGTCGCGAGGGTCATGGCGAAGACGAGCCATTGCGGCCTGGGACTCATGGCGGGCAACCCGGTGCTCCAGGGCATCGAGAAGTTCCGCCCCGTGTTCGACGCCCGCCTGCGGCCGGACGACGCGCTCCCGACGTTCGACCTCGACGCCTCGCTCGACAAGTCGCGCGACGTCACCGGCCGCGACGACAGTGAGGCCCACTTCACCGAAGAGGTCCGCCCATGACGACCGATCGTCGCACCTTCACGCTCGACGGCCACGACATCCCCTTCGACGAGGGGCAATCGGTGCTCGACGCGGCCCTGGCTGCGGGACTCTTCATTCCGTTCCTGTGCCACAAGCCGGGCAATGAAGCCCACGGGAGCTGCCGTGTGTGCATGGTCCGCGTGGGCGGCAGGTGGCAGGCGAGCTGCACCACCCCGGCTGCGGCCGGGCTCGAGGTCGAGTCGACCGTGGAGGATCTCGTGGCCATGCGCCGAGAGATCGTCCAGTTCCTCTTCACTGAGGGGAACCACTTCTGCCCCTCGTGCGAAGCGAGCGGCAACTGCACGCTCCAGGCCGTGGGCTATGAGCTGGGCGTCACGACACCGCACTATCCGCCCTTCTCGCCGACGCGGCCACTCGACGCCTCGCACCCCGAGATGCTCCTGGATCTCAACCGCTGCATCCTGTGTGAGCTCTGCGTGCGTGCGAGTGCGAACGTGGACAAGAAGAGCGTCTTCGCGCTTTCCGGTCGGGGCCCCACGAAACACCTCGTGGTGAGCGCCGAGTCCGGCAGGCTCGCGGACACGTCCTTCTCCGCCGATGACGCTGCCGCCCACGTCTGCCCCGTCGGCGTGTTCCTGCCTCGTGGCCAGGGGTTTCGCACCCCCCTCGGCGCACGCAAGTTCGACGTGGAGCCGCTCCGGGTCGCGGCCCTGCGGCG
>Ga0315900_10005773_pt1 | contig 16877 bp, 14 predicted proteins | sample LakEriMetagenome_FD_203521 | JGI IMG/M metagenome (GOLD analysis project Ga0315900, IMG submission 203521) | Freshwater fungal communities from buoy surface, Lake Erie, Ohio, United States - Buoy 12 MA114 | ecosystem: Environmental > Aquatic > Freshwater > Lake > Lake biofilm | place: USA: Lake... | reverse complement strand
GCGACCGCCGGAATAATTGAGACGGTGTCGCCGTCTTTGACCGGAGTGTCGAGACCCTGGAGATAACGCACATCATCGTCTGACACAAAGATGTTCACGAACTTATGCAGATCGCCGTTGGCATCAAACAAACGCTCGCCAAAGCCTGCGTGAGCTGCTTCGAGATTCGTCAAAACCTCGCGCAAGGTGGTGCCGTCAACCGACACGGTATTTGCGCCACCCGAAAGTGGGCGCATGGTGGTGGGGATGCGAACGGTGACTGCCATAGGGGCAAAACCCTACCGACTCACTAGGGAATCTGCACTCCGAGTCATGGGGAACGTGCGCCGACTACATGGCAAACGGTGCCACACGATCGCGCCACGGCATTGATTCTTCAAGTTGTGATGCAACACGTACTAATACATCTTCGCGAAATGGCGCCGCGACTAATTGCACGCCCATTGGCAATCCGTCTGCACTCCAATGAAGCGGCAGGCTGATCGCAGGTTGACCAGTGATGTTGAACTGTGAAGTGAACGCCATCAAACCAGTTAATAATCTGCCTGCACCTCGCCCAGACAGTGCACCAATCTTTGGTGGTGGACCAGCAAGCGTGGGACACAACAACAGATCAAAACCATCAGCACCATTATCTGGTGTCCACCACTGCACGGTACGACGCGACCAATCTTGCAAGTGCTTGCGCGATGAGACGTACTCTTCGGCAGTTATTTGTTTCGCCATTGAACGTAAGAACGCATTGTCAAACTCAAGTTCTTCGTCAGCAATGGAACGACCCAACATTTTTTCAAATGTTGCAATGTCTGAGTGTGTGTATGTCGCGACCATCTTCACAAAATTTTCTGTATAGGCGCTCTCCGACAAAGTTGTTGGCCATGCTTCTTCAGTGCGGTGTCCGAGTCGTTCTAACTCTCGCGCAACAGATGCAATTGCTGCACGATTTTCTGGATGATCGAATTGGTAGTCAAACAACGGATGATCAAGCACTCCAATACGCAATGAACCCACGTGTGCGCCAACTTCGTCTCGTAAAGAACGGGCGAATGGTGATGCCGTGTACGGATCACCTGGCTCGTATCCGGCGATGCAATCAAGAACCGCAGCGGCATCGCGCACACTGCGTGTCACTACTCCCTCAATACTTAATCCCATCCAACCTTCAGCTGCATCAGGGCCATGACTCACTCGACCACGCGATGGCTTCAGTCCTACAAGTCCACACTCACTGGCCGGAATACGGATGGAACCACCACCATCATTTGCATGACCAACAGCTACAACATGCGCCGCAACACACGCTGCGGATCCACCAGATGACCCACCCGTTGAATGTTCGATGTTCCACGGATTTCGTGTCGGACCATAAGCAAGTGGTTCAGTTGTAATTGTGCTTCCAAACTCAGGCGTGTTCGTGCGACCAATTGGAATAAAGCCAGCGTTACGAAATTTTTGTGCCAAGTAACTGTCACGTGGCGCAACAAATTGTGCAGCTTTGAGGAAACGTGCGCCCATATGATGTGGCTCTCCTGCCATTGCACAATTGAGATCCTTCACAACCATTGGCACACCAGCAAACGGCCCTGACACGCCAGCGTGTGCTTCTTCAAGTGCTCGTTCAAAACGTGGATGAATAATCGCATTCAGAGTTGGATTCACTGACTCTGCATGTGCAATTGCATCACTGACTAATTCAGCTGGCGATACTTCACGCGCTGCTACGCGTTGTGCTTGTTCGGTCGCATCCATGTGTCGATATGTGTTGCCGCTCATGAACGCACCTTATTTCGCCTCTAAGGTGAGTCCGTGATCGTTCTTGCCGCTGCCGACAAGTTCAAAGGAACCGCTACTGCTGCACAAGTCTGTGCAGCAATCGGCCACGCATGTTGGGAACTTGGACTCGATTGCATCGAACGACCAATGGCTGATGGTGGCGAGGGAACTCTTGACGCCCTAGGCGGACCCAACCGGGTGACAACAGTGACCGGTCCGTTGGGAGATCCCGTTGATGCGCAATGGCGGTTGCATAAAGGAGTTGCCGTCATCGAAATGGCGCGAGCATCAGGACTCTCCCTGATTGGTGGCGCTTCAAAAAATGATGCAATGGCAGCGTCAACGCAAGGAACCGGCGAACTGATTGATACCGCACTTGATGCTGGCGCAAAAAAGATCATCGTGTGCCTTGGTGGATCTGCAACAACCGATGGTGGTCTTGGTGCGGTACGCGCAATTCATGCGCCTGCTCGATTGAAAGCAGTGGAGTTTCTCGTTGCGTGTGATGTGGATACTTTTTTTGTTGATGCTGCCGAAGTGTTCGCGCCACAAAAAGGTGCAACACCTGCACAAGTTGATCTGTTGCGTAAGCGATTAGAGCGACTGCAACAAATGTATGAGCGTGATTACGGCGTAGATGTCAGCACGCTCGTTGGAGCTGGAGCGGCCGGAGGACTTGCTGGTGGACTAGCTGCTTTGGGTGCAACATTGGTGAATGGATTTGATCTCGTTGCAGAAGAGGTTGGTTTCTACGATCTCATCAAAACTGTTGACTTTGTCGTAACCGGTGAAGGTTTTGTCGATGAACAAAGCTTTGACGGCAAAGTCGTGGGCAGTGTGTGCGACCTTGCTGAAGAAGCGGCAATCCCTTTCACAACGATTTGTGGCGAGGTTGACGATGCATTGCCAAAAGATTTACGCAAACGCGCGAACGCACACAGTTTGACCGCATTGTTTGGAGAACAAGATGCAATGTCGCGACCTCTGCAACTCATTGAAGAAGTTGCAACAACGGTGTTGCGCAATGCTATTGCTGCGGAACAGTAGTGGTCGTTGCGGTTGACGCATCGCCACTACCTGCGCCGATGCTTGGCAATGGTTTGCCAGCCAGGTCAGTACCGACCAAAATCAAAACACACGCATCATCAAGGTCCCCAGTTTCAAGTGGTACTGGCGATGGCATTGCACCAACTTCAACATTGCCTCCGAGAACCTGTTTGATGTTTTCTGCACCGGATTCACAACCAGCGAGATAGAACACTCCGGTTGTGGAACGACGAGGCGTACCCGGCGCCGTGTTCAGCGGTGGTTGCACGACATAACCAAGACCCTGCAAATCTGTGGTCATCTTTGCTGCACTTCGCGCAACACCTGATGCGTTTGCGACTTGAATCTTGAATCCACTCACAGAAAATTCGAGGGTGGTGGACGTTGCAGGATCGATGGAGTCATCAGTTGGGGTGGTGTCCGTAACATTTCCACCACCACCTGAAGATGGCGAACTATCGGCATTCACATCACGGAGAATGAGAAATCCGAGCAACAGTGCGATCACTGCAACAACAGCGCCAAGAGTTGCATTATTCGGCGCTGCAATTGATGTTCGTGGACCGCGTGGTCGTTGCTGGCTCATGTGATATTCCTCCACGGATAGATCGCAGACAGTCCCAACGGTAGTGCCCGCATTGGTACTACGGGGCGCACCTTGAAACTGTGCCTTGTAAATGCCCTATGAATAAGGCAGACATGGAGCCGAGTGTGGGACTTGAACCCACGACCTACCGCTTACAAGGCGGTTGCTCTACCACTGAGCTAACCCGGCGTGAGAGATAGAGCCTACGAGCCCAAACGGGTACGCACACGGGCAACTTCATACACCGCGAGTGCCGCAGCAGCAGACACATTCAGAGAAGAAACCTGGCCAGACATCGGAATGCTCACCACCATGTCGCAACGTTCGCGTACAAGTCGGGACAACCCCGCACCTTCAGCGCCAAGCACCATACATATCGGTTCACTCGCAAGATTTCCAAGATCAAACAAAGTCTTGTCCGAGGCGTCATCAAGACCCACCACCCAAATACCTTTTGATCGCATTTGAGTGATGGCGTTTGGCAATCCCGACACAACAGTCATTGGGACATACTCAACCGCGCCTGCTGATGTCTTTGCGACTGTTGGAGTGACATGCACCGCGCGATGCTTGGGCAAGATAACTCCACTGACGCCTGCGCCATCACAACAGCGCAGTAACGCTCCCAAGTTGCCCGGGTCCGTCACTCCGTCCACTGCAACAAGAAATGGAATATTCCCATCACGAGTGGATATGAGTTGATCAAAATCTGCTTCACGCAATGGCGTAGCGAAAGCAAGAACCCCCTGTGGTGCTTCACTGCGTGCCTGAGATTCGAGTTTACGACGTGGCACATCGAGCACTGTCACGTTTGATGCGTGCGCCAGTTCGACAATGTCATCAATGATGTCTGATTTATCAATGTCGTTTGAGATCCAAATCTCACGAATTTTCCGTGAACGTGCGATCAACAACTCACGTACTGCTTGACGACCTTCAACTTGTTCGCCACCTAATCCTTTATCGCGTTGTGGTGCTGTGCGTTGTGGCGCATTGCGTGACATCGCATTGCGTGGTTGTGCACTTCGCTTTGATGTGCCGCGCTGAGGAGCACCGCGATTAGATCTCGGTTGTGATGATCGAGCACCGCGTTTGGCCGCCATAAAAATCCTTTATTCCCTGATTTGTGTTGTTATCTGAGTTATTGCGACAAAAGAGCCGATGCGAAACACATAATTCCTTCGCCACGACCGATCGCACCTAGTTGTTCGCTACGACGACCCTTCACGCTGACTGGAGCTCCAACAACTTTGGACAACCCCGACATCATCGCATCGCGATGTGGTGCAATCTTTGGTGTTTCGCACACAACGCTGCAGTCAACATTGCCGATTGTCCAACCAGCGCTTCGCACTTTGTTCACAACGTCAGCCAATAGCTGAAGAGAATCAGCGCCTTTCCATTTGGGATCGGTGTCGGGGTAATGCATACCGATGTCTCCGAGACCCGCGGCCCCTAGTAGCGCATCAGCAATCGCGTGTGCGATGACATCTGCATCGCTGTGGCCCACAAGCGCCCGCTCGTCTGCAAAAGACACGCCTCCAAGTACGAGCACACGCCCCGAGGGCGTATCTTCAAACTTATGTATGTCGAATCCGTTACCAACGCGAATCTGCATCACACTTCTCCGAATAACAGATCGTGCGCATGTGCACGGGCCCAATCAAGATCGTCGCGAGTCGTGATCTTGCGATTGATTTCGTCACCTGGCACAACTAATACTGTGCCACCAATGGCTTCCACCAAGGCTGCATCATCTGTGCCCTCGCCATCATGGTTATGAGCACGACGCAATGTTGATGCTCGAAACGCTTGAGGGGTTTGCACGGCCCGCAATGTTGCTCGTTGTGGCGTCGCGACAACCACATCAGATGAATTCACCTGCTTAATTGTGTCGGTGACCGGAATACCTGGCACTGCTCCATCATTTCCATCAACTACGGCACCAATTACTCGCTGATACACAACCGACGATGCAAAAGGACGAGCGGCATCATGCACACAAATAATGGTCGCATCATCAGGAACTGCTTTTAGCCCGCGACGAACTGATTCACTTCTCGTCTGTCCCCCAGCCACTTCATACGGTTCACGTTCTTGTCCCGCGGGAACAACAACAACGACTCCCACCGAATGGTGACGCGCCTCCTCAACAGCCCAGTCAACAACACGGCGATCACCGAGCGTCTCGAACTGCTTCGCGCTACCGAAGCGCAACCCCGAACCCGCCGCGACGATGATCGTCCAAACGATCTCGTTCGCTGGTGTGGACATGCCAATAAAGGTAGTACCGTCATAGACGGTATGAACTACACAACCTCCCTAGCTGCCACCGAGTTCTTTGCTGACGCGTCGAAGGACATCCTCGAAAGCCTTTCCGCTGTTGCAACAGAGCGTGATCTTGTGCGCGGAGACGTGTTGTTTGAAGTGGGCGACGCGCCCGACTACATCTATCTCGTCGTGTCAGGCCGCATCGCGATTGCACTGGGCAACAAGCCGTTCGATCATCGCGAAAGTGTTGTTGCACTAATGGAAGACGGAGATCTCTTCGGCGACTTGAGTCTTCTTGATGACCTGCCACGTTCAGCTTCAGCTCGCGCACTTGAAGCATCAAAGCTTTTGCAATTACCAAATGACAAAGTGCGAGGAATTCTTCAGTCGAACCCGGAGTTGATGTGGAACGTGGTTCGCGTACTTGCCCGTCGTATTCGCGTGATGGATGAGGCTCTTGCAGACAGTGTGTTTCTTGATGTCACCGGTCGAACAGCAAAACGACTTCTTGAGTTGTCTGGTGGCAAAGACGAATTTTCATTGCCAGTCACACAGGAAGAACTCGCCGGCATGGTCGGTGCTTCACGTGAACGTGTCAATAAGGCAATCGCAAGCTTTATTCGTCTCGGATGGCTAGAGCAACACGAGCGTCATTACAAGATTTTGCAACGTCCGCAACTCGAGCAACGCTCGCGTTAATCATTTCATCAGGTCGTTATTGACCGCGCAGCCATTTTTCTGTACGCGTAAAGGCGTCGGCCGCATCATCTGCTCTGTGTGCGGGGCGTGATGCATCATGAGCAAATCCGTGTTCGGCATCGCCATACACCTGCACTGTTGCGCCAGTTGCACGCAGTAGTTGCACATCGCCTGGTGGTGTGTATGTATCGCGCGCACCAATAATCGCAAGCACCCGGTCCGCATGACCATTACGCAACATGTCTAACGGTTCACCTTGTCCCGAAGATTTCCAAGCCTCGGGTAGAGCGATCATCCCGTAAAAACTCGCGATGCGGTCAAATCGATCACTGCGCGCCGACTTGAAGCAGTACATCCCACCCATACAGAACCCCATCAGCCCCACTCGTGGCGTTCGCAATTCATCAGCTGCCAACTCAAGATCACGCAGATGGGCATCATCAGAAATATTGGGGACTGCCGCAAAACGTTTCTCCACGTCTGCACCCAACGTTGCCTCCTGACCGGGGAATGGCTCCACGGCGATAACCGACATGTTCCATTCTCTTGCAAAGCGTGTGACGTGGTCTTCAAACAACGGTCGCAATCCAAAAATGTCGGGGGTGATGACTAATCCCATCGATGGAGAATCGACTCGGACAATTTCTGCTGCAGTGCCAGAAGACAAGGTGATACGCATGCACACAGTCTTGTCGCTGGGTGAGACCTTCGAGCACACCTGATCCCCCGGATCAACACCTCGCGGTTCGCGACTGTGCGGCCATGGCTACACATCACAACTCCATCTCCGCCCACACACCAGCCCCGGCGCTCGTACACACAGTGGCGCAAAACGGACCGACGCGACAACTCATTAACGAATGGGAACGCATTTCTATTTCTCGACCCACTTTGCGCAAAGTCAACAGCTGGGGACTAACGCCAGAACCGATCTCACATCTTGATGAACTGTTGGTCTACACCGGCTTTGGTCGACCCATTGATGACGCAGAAGCGGATCACATTTTGTGGCAGCTCATCTGCCGTGCCGAACACGATGAGTTGGCAGCACGAATCGTGTTGCACCGTGTCTTGCCATCAGTGATGTCGATTGCGAAACGACGCGGACGCATAATGCGTGGAGGAATCGAAGCGGCAATTGATGAAGTAATGCCCACGGCGTGGATGGTGATTCGCACATTTCCCCATCAGCGCAGACAAGCGAAGATCGCAGCCAACTTGGCGCGAGACATTGAGTACCACGCATTTGTTCGACAATCTCGTTTACGTACAGTCGAGATTGATCATGGTGCAAGTAACTACATGCCGATGATGGCAAGTGCTCCAGATCGTGTCGACGCATTCGATGAATTGGAAGATCTCCTTGATGATGCTGCAACAGCCGGATTGTCACGTCGCCATGTGAGTCTGCTGCGCGACATCGGACATGGTGTGTCAACTGAGGAAGCAGCAAAATCGCGCAGCATGTCACCGCGCACCATGCGTAATCACAAGAACTATGCAATCAAAGCGTTTTTGCGAGTACACAAGAAACAACTCAATGTATGAGTGATTTCTCGTGTGATTTATCGCAAGCGCAAACTATTCAACACCACAAAAACACTTGATGAGGCCATGGCGAGTCCTGCCCATATCGGATTCATCGCACCAGCTGCGGCAAGGGGAATTGCAGCTACGTTGTATGCAAATGCCCAAAACACGTTCGCTTTGATGGTGCGTAATGTTGCTCGAGACAATGTGATTGCCGTCGCCACCAAGCGTAAGTCGCCAGAGACGATGGTCAAATCACTTGCTTGCATCGCAACATCGGTGCCGCCACCCATAGCGATTCCGACATCAGCTTGCGCAAGCGCTGGCGCGTCATTCACACCGTCACCCACCATTGCTACTGCATAGCCTCGATCCTGCAAATCCTTAACCACTGAAGCTTTCTCATGCGGAAGGACGCCTGCATACAAGTGGTGTTCATTGGTCTCAATGCCCACTTGCTCGGCGATTGCGCGGGCAGTGTCAATGTTGTCGCCGGTCAAGAGAACTGGAGCAAGTCCCATACTGCGCAATGTTGTAATTGCTTCTCTGCTGGAGTCCTTCGGCTGGTCGGCAACAACAAGAACGGCGCGTGCTTCCCCGCCCCATGCACCAACAACGGCGGTGCGACCTTGTGAGCGCGCATGATGCAACGCTTCGCGCAAGGTCGCTGGAACAATGATCAACTTTGAGCGCAGCATCTCCTCACGACCCACCATTACCGATACTCCGTCGACGACACCGGTGGCGCCAACGCCCGGCATCGCAACAAAGTTTTCTACGTGGGCAATTGTCCCAAGTTCGGTACTTGTCGCTTGCGCGATAGCACGCGCAATGGGATGCTCACTTGCCGATTCCACCGCACCGACAAATTTCAATGCATCCTGTCGGGTAACACCCTCAACGCACACCACGTCAATCAACGTCATTTCACCGGTTGTGATAGTCCCCGTTTTATCCAATATCACTGTGTCGATACGTCGCGTGCTCTGCAACACATCAACACCTTTGATGATGATTCCTTGCTGTGCAGCACGACCACTACCCACCATCAATGCAGTCGGAGTGGCAAGACCAAGCGCGCACGGGCACGCGATAATCAATACCGCAACTGCTGCACTAAATGCATCATCAACGGAGTCTCCGAGAATCAGCCACAACACCAATGTGACAGCTGAAATTGCAAACACAAGTGGCACAAACACCGAACTCACACGGTCTGCAATACGTTGCACCGGAGCTTTTGTCGCTTGCGCTTCGCGCACCAGTTTGGCCATAGTTGCAAACGTTGTGTCTGACCCAACACGAGTTGCACGCACAACAATTCGTCCAGTGAGGTTGATAGTTGCGCCAGTGACATGAGATCCGGGTGCGACATCAACCGGCACGCTTTCACCAGTAATCATTGCCGTGTCAATACTTGATACGCCGTCTTCAACAACACCATCAGTAGCGATCTTTTCGCCCGGACGCACTACAACCAGATCGTCTACACGCACCACAGATGCTGGGATAAGTACTTCTTCACCATCTCGCAACACCACAGCATCTCTTGCTCCGAGCGCGAGCAGTGACCGCAATGCGTTACCCGCGCGATACTTCGCACGCGTCTCCATGTAACGGCCCGCAAGAATGAACGTGGTGATTGTCGCGCCCACTTCGAAATACACGTGCGCGCCGTCATGAGTCATTGACGACATTCCCGACATCGAATGACCCACATCATCGGTAGCTCCACCCCAAATGAGTGCCCAGATAGACCATGTTGTTGCAGCAATCACACCAACTGAAATGAGAGTGTCCATAGTGACAGCACGATGACGTGCGTTCATAAACGCTGTGCGATGAAATGGCCATGCTCCCCACGTCACAACAGGAAGCGACATCATTCCGACAACCCATTGCCAGTTATCAAACTGCCATGCCATCACCATTGAGATAAGAACCACAGGAATAGATAGTGCGGCGCACACGCCAAGTCGTATCGCTAACGCGCGTAGCTTCTGATCAATTCCGTCATCGACACTGTCTTCCGTGCGCACTTCAGCGTCATACCCGATGCCTTTTACAGCATCGATTACTGACAAAGAGGAAGAAAGCGACGGATCAAATACCACCATTGCCGATTCGGTCGCATAATTGACCGCAGCGTGCACCCCTTGAAGATTGTTCAGTTCTTTTTCAATGCGCGCTGCGCAAGCACCACAGGTCATTCCGTGTAGTGAAAGTTCCACTTCTTCACGTTCTTGGGCGACAATATCAGTCATCGCCCTTCAGGTTAGTGAGGGCGTTGGCTGAAATTTGCGTGGCGTTTGTCTAGAAAAGCGGCGATGCCCTCTTGAGCGTCAGGCATCACAACGGCACCCGCCATCACGTTTGTTGCGTGTGCGTACGCCTCATCTTCAGTCATGTCGATTTGCTCATAAAAGGTCTGTTTACCCAAAGCTTTTGAGTACACCGATCCGCGCGTTGCTCGTGACAACAAAGCGACGGTGGCGTCATGGAGTTGAGCATCATCAACGACTTCGTTGATGAAACCCCACTGCGCCGCTGTTTCAGCAGACACTGGATCACCAGTGAGCGCCAATTCAAGTGCACGTTTTTGTGGCAAGTTGCGGGCCACCGCAACAAGTGGTGTGTGACAAAACAACCCACCTTTGCCTCCAGGCAAAGCAAAAGCAGCGGAACGAGCAGCAACTGCTAGGTCGCACGTGGCTACGAGTTGACAACCAGCTGCTGTGGCAAGTGCATGAACACTTGCAATTACAGGTTGAGGAATACGGTGCACTGTCTGCATGAGAGCAGAACACACAGTGAATAAGTGGTGTGCATCAGCCTCAGCAGCACCTTTCATCTCACCAAAGTTGTGTCCGGCGGAAAACACTGGACCTTCCGCATTCAAGATGATGCCTTCAGTATCACTTGCGCCAACGTATGAGAAAGCCAACGTCAACTGCTCAAGTACATGCAATGACAGTGCATTTCTCTTTGCAGGATTACACAACGTGATAGTGGCAAAGCGCCCATCGCGACTGATCCGAACAACACTGGTATCAATCTCGCTCATGAAAACCTCCTGCCACAACCCACACAGTAGGTCTTTCACTCAGGATCCGACAATGCCCCTGTCTTTACGTCGAATCACAATCGTTGCATCACGTGGAATTGGACCAGTGGATCCAGAAAAATCAGCTGGAAAATTAGTGTAGGACGGATTTCCACCCCCGGGATGTTGAACATTGACAAACATCGTTTTTCTATCGGGCGTAGTGGTGATGCCCGTTATCTCACAACCAGGAACACCTGTAAACAATCGTTTGTATACGGATCCTTTGGTATCTGTCACCAACAATTGATTGTTGGCGCCCCCGGGTTGTGCACCATCAGTTTGTATGAACACCCGAGCGTCTTCGTCCACCCAAATCCCATCAGGAGATCCAAACATCTGCCCGTTGTTATCGCGGACGTCCTGTGCGAGAGAAAAGATGTTCCACGTAAACGACCTACCCACATGATCTCGTGAATCCTTCCAACGAATGATGTGGCCCCACGGATTTTCGACGATTGGATTCGCTGCATCAGTGGTCGGGTATCCCGTTCTTCCTCTGCGGGAGTTATTTGTCAGTGTGCAGTACACGCTCCCGTTTGGGGCGACCGCAATTCGTTCAGGACGATCCATTTTGGTGGCGCCAACAATGTCTGCAGCCACACGAGCATGAACAACTATCCAATCCATGGTTCGATCTTTCAAGAGTGGATTTCGATTACTTAGTTCAATCCAGTTTCCCGTTCCATCGGAATTAAATCGCGCAACATATAAACGACCCGAATCAAGCGGACTTATGCCATCGGCAATGAGATCTTCCCAATTTTTGCTCGATACAAATTTGTAGATGTATTCAAATCGTTCATCATCGCCCATATAGACAACAACTCGATTTCCACGTCCTACCGTTAACGTCGCACTCTCATGCTTGAAGCGACCAAGCGCCGTTCGTTTAACTGGACGTGATGTTGGGTTGCTGGGATCAATTTCCACTACCCATCCGAACCTGTTGCATTCATTCATAAAATCAGGCGCCCCAAGATCGAAACGAGGATCAAATTGATGCCAGCCGTAACCAGATCCACCGCTACTTAGCCCGTATCGTTGCTGCTCACTAGTAGCACTCCATCCCGGGCTGCTCGTTCCGAAATACGTATGGAAGTTCTCTTCGCACGTGAGATATGTGCCCCATGGCGTGTATCCATTCGAACAATTGGCGAATGTTCCTCGATATCGGTTGTTACTGGCGTTACTTATCAGTGTGCTTTTTGCAGCAGGCCCCGAGAACAACACGCGCGTATTCGCAGTAATTCTTCGATTGCGAGAACTGCGCACATTACTCCACGTTCCGTTTTTCTTTTTTGCGATCGCAGCCACTGTTACTCCATGTGCTGCCTGAGAAACAAGTACGTCTTCTAGAGAAGTTGGGTTTGCCTTTCCGAGTACGTGACCGTTGGATCCAAACTCGTGATTGATGCATAAGAGGCCAGCGACATCAGAACCGAAATACCACATCCCGTCATGTCCTATACCAACACTATTTTCCTGCTGGGTCGGAATAAATCCTTCACGCGTGTAGGACTTGCCCGATCCGTTAAGTCGTTCACGCCACGGAAGTAACACGGAATACTCATACTCCGGTGCGATAGTCGGATTAGGTGAAGACTGAAGCGGAATCGAAGTAAAACCAATTTTCGGACCTCGACTTATCAATTGTCGCGGTTTTAAAAAATAAGCGGAAGAAACTTGATGGGCGCCAATCCAATCTGCACCCAGCACGAGTAGTCCAGTTGCGCCAACCCCTCGGCGTATTGCAGTTCGGCGCGAGGTGCGAGATGGATTTTCTTCACGCATTTCGTTACCTGATTAGTCAATCATGATCTAAATAATAAAGAAGTCAAATGACGTAGTCATCTTCGGCCACTCACCATTTTTGCCGACAATGAATTTAACTCTGCATTCAGTTCCGAAAGCTCCAGTTGCCGTGAGTGTCTTGTTTGCAATAGCGCATCCGCCTGACTCAACGACAATACGAACTCGTCCTTTCGACGAAAGTTGGATTAATTCTTTGGCGGTGTACCCACGATTCTGTTCGAGCGTCTGCGTTTTTTGCTGCACACCAATCAAAACCTGTGGCGTCTCATCAGTCGAGATCACCCTTCTGTTGGCATCTATCAAGTCGATGCGAAACACATGCTTTGCACCAGCTTGAAGCCCACGAATACGACACTTATTTCGAGCAACATTCACAAGGCATCTCTTTTTCGTGCCCACCACTTTTACACGATATTTTGCGACACCGATGTCAGAACCTACTGCCATTGGGGCCCACGACACCACTGCATTTCGATTTCTTGCCTTCACTTGCATCGCTTGATTTGACTCAAACTTTGCGAGAATAAGATCTGCTTTTAGGTCTGCCCCGCGTGTGATATTGATTGGACCTAAATCTGCGGAGGCTGATGGACCATAAAGAGTGTCCAGCATGATCAAGTGATCCCGATAAATCGCTAACCCCGGATAATTAAAACCATTGAACGCGGGGAGCCCGGTTTGGGTTGTGATGTTGCGAGTCCATCGATGTTCTCCAGTGGAAGATATCTTTATGAGTAGAGTGTTCGTTGCAGTGCTTGATAGTGCGACTCCGTCATATGAAGCTGATCCTTGATACGCGAGACTTGCATACACATTTTCAAAGCGATCAACGACGACACTTTCAAAAGATGCTCGAGCATTTACGGAACCTGTTTGGTAAGTGGCAAGTCGAAGCCAGCGAGCAACACCATCAGTTCCAATGGACACCAAGAAGGTCGGAACGCCCGAATATCCGAGCTTGCCAAACGCCCCCTTCCCAGATTCTGGGGCCGCCTTAATTTCATTGGTCGTTCCGACAAGCAATACTCGCCCCGAGGCACTAATCGACATGTCATTAATTTGAATAGACGATGCGGCTCCACCGAACGATTTAATCCACGCAGATTGTCCGTCTTTACTTAACTTCTCAACAAAACCTGCAGAACAATCACCGTCGTCTGAACAACCGTCAGGACCCATAACTATTCCGTTGAACTCCGGCGTTCCAAAATATCGACCCGCAACATAGACGTTTCCAGCGGCATCAGTTTCAACCTCAAGTCCGAGTGCGTCGCCTGTTGCTCCACGAGTAGAGACCCATTCTGCATCCAACAAATTTGTGAGCTTTGCGACAAATGAGTCAACGCCCGCTGGATTGGCGACGACAATGTTGCCATTGGGTTTGGTGAAGATCGCATTCTGTCTAATTGAACCTGCAATGTATACGGCACCTGAAGAATCAACATGCAACGAATCGATGTAGGTCCCGCTAGTACCAGCTGCTCCTGAATTAAATAAGCGACCACCATCGATTCGGCCATCTTCAGTCTTCATTGTTGCGATAAAACCTGCGGTGCCACCGGTTGGGGTGAACTGAGCAAACCCAAATTTCACTCTGGCATTTGTTGTGCCAGCGACAAAAAGATTCCCTTTGTTATCAACTCCGATTCCGCCCAAATTCAAACGGGAATTTGCAATGTTCGAGTACAACTTCGTGGCCCACAACGCAACACCAGTTTGCGAGTACTTCACCACAAAAATTTGCTCACCCATACTGACATCATCTGCAATTGCAGGATCACTGTGTTTCACCGTTCGTTGTCCAAACGACAATGAACCAGAGAGGAACTCACCCGCAACGTAGATGAAGCCGTATTTATCAACCACAAATTCGGTGCCATACAAATCCGATCCGTTGTTAGTCGATATCGCAGACATCACAAGATCTGATTGAGTCGCGCTAACAGATGAAACGTGTGCACTTACTGTTGCAGCCACGACCAGTAATAGGACACTGGTCATCGCCAGTTGAGGAAGCCATCCCCGTCTCATATATTCCCCCGTTGCGCCAAACGACGAAATGACACTACGTCAGTAGTGCGCCCTCTGGGGCTCGAACCCAGGACCTGCGGATTAAAAGTCCGTTGCTCTACCAACTGAGCTAAAGGCGCGGAGGCGGAGCCGAACTCGGAGCGAAACTCGCCCGGAGAACTGAACCGACCGGACTTACAGGCTAGTTCCAGACGCGGGAAATGTAACGGGTGCGGACAAAACTCGCCAGCGCAACCACCTGGTAGGCGGCTTGGCCCTTGTCCGCGCTCGATCGTGCTTCTTTGACAGAATTTGAACCGGTCCAAATCGCGTCGAGACTCGCTCTATGTGATGAACTAGCAGGGTGAATACATCTAAAAACAGATTCAACCTTGGTCTTGCCTCTGTAGCAGTCATGCTCATCGGAGTTGGATTCTCACCGAACACCGTCACATCCACCGGCGATCCCATCGCCGCAATTCCATCGTCTTATCGCGATTATCAAGACTTCCCGATGTGCGCGAATGCCTCAGACACCTTCTGCATTTCTTCCTGGGGGCTCGACAGCGACGGTGACGGTTCCTTTGAATTACCGGATCCCAATCTAAACGTCTCCTTCCACGCGTGGATTTGGGACATCTCAGCCAAATTGCCCGGGCTTGCGTATGAATTGCGCACAAACGGACAGCAAGAAAACATTTCGGCTGTTCCGAGTGGAACGGCAGTTCAATTTGCAATCAACACTGGAGAATTCAAACCCTCGCCAAGCCTATATACTCAGGCCGAAGTACTTTCATTTTCACAAACCAATATCGACGGGAAATGGATCACTGCAGGAACTGTCAAAACTGCTGGTTACTCTTTTGCCACAGAGTGCTATACGGAAAACAAATGCGTAGCGCCTCAGAATCGCATCGACTTTCAGTCACATTTCCACGGCGTTCAATTTTACGAGGAGCCCAACCCACTTCTCGAGGCGAAAACCGGAAGCTGGGTCAGCACAAACGCCACTGAAACATATGGAATTCAATTTGATCAGAAAACGCTGACATGGACCGTACAAATAATGGGTCCGGCAACAAAGATGGACGGCAGTCCCAACGTTTTACGTTACGCCACCTTCATTCCTGACTCATTTATTCAGTACGCATACGGCACTACCGCTGATGTTCTCACAACCTCACTAACAACAACTCGAATTGATGGCGAACTAACAACAACAGTTGCATCCACAATTACCCGCGTCACAACACCAATTCCCGGGATCTTGATTTACATGCCGAATATTCCCTTATCAGGATCACCGGTTTCCTCCGCTTCTGCGAATAAGAGCGCAGGAAGATTCTCAACTACACCCAAACTAAACATCAAGCCGAAAGTCGGGCTCCTGCAGGCACCGCAAATACGGCGCGCAACGCGAATTAATTCCAAGTCGATTCGTGTTACCGGAACAAAAGTTTCTGGAGCCGAAAAATACCAAGCGATGTGCAGCCGTGGAATTATCACAAAGACCGCTTATGCCAAACAACCTTCGGTGAAAGTTGGTCAACTCACTAAAGGTAAATGGAAATGCAGCATCCGCGGAGTGAAACGAATTGGCGGTAAGTGGTCAAAATCGATGACCGTCGTGATCAGATAATGAGATAGGCAACGTTTGTTGATTGACGATGCCCGCTTCCACAATGGGTGTGGCAGTACCCACAAGAACACGACGCAACGTGCGACTCCGCTACACCACGATCGGGGCAACTCCATAAATCACGACCGAGCGAAGAATCTTCTCGGCTACCGATGGATCAAGGGTGAACATTTCATTCCACATACCGTGACCATAGATCCAGTCGATGTCTATGGTTGCACACATTCCGTTCAACGACACGAGAACGGAGGCCTAACATGGCAATCGGCGAAGCAGAGCGATTCGAGATGCACCTCGCGCTCAAAAACACCTTGGGAGATGCCGTGGCAAACACAGTGATGGAACATCTACCACCCAGTGGCTGGGGCGATGTCGCACGCGAACGCGACGTCGTTCGTTTAGAA
>Ga0315900_10005771_pt1 | contig 16877 bp, 8 predicted proteins | sample LakEriMetagenome_FD_203521 | JGI IMG/M metagenome (GOLD analysis project Ga0315900, IMG submission 203521) | Freshwater fungal communities from buoy surface, Lake Erie, Ohio, United States - Buoy 12 MA114 | ecosystem: Environmental > Aquatic > Freshwater > Lake > Lake biofilm | place: USA: Lake... | reverse complement strand
AGTGGGGGTCACCGGCCAGGGCAGATTGTCCGGCGGGGTACGATACGTGGCCACGGTCACCGTGCCAGCATCACCGCTAGTGAGGTTGAAGGTGAAAGGCATGTAGGCACCGGCCCGTCCGAAGGGGATCAGGTGCGCACCGGTGGTGGTGCCGATGGCCCAGGCCACGCGGGAGGCATTGTCAGTGCGCTCACTGAAGATGTAGCGCGTGGTGCCGAAGGTGCCCGTGATCGCGGTCGTGGCCGGGTTGGAAATGGTCAACAAGTTGCCGTTCAGGTCCAAGCGGGCACCGGCCCCGGCCAGGTTCAGGTTGTTCAGCACCGTCACGTTGCTGTTCATCTGCACCGTGGGGTTGGGACCGCTCTTGCTGATCTGCCAGGAACGGAAGACCTCGCCACCCGGGGTGGTGAGCACTTGTGTGGAGGCCGTACCGTTGAAGTTCACCTGCCCATTGCGCTCTTCGAAGCCGGTCTGGACGTAATTGCTCCAGTTTCCGGCCACGTTCAGACCGAAATTGCTGGCGGTGACATCCAGCACGGGTGAGCCGGAGGCGTTGTTGATCTCGAGATTACCCTTTACGGTCGTTGGTCCGGCTAGCGACTTGGTGTTCGCTCCGGTGATCCGAACATGACCATAGCCGCCGGGAAGCGGTTGCACCACTTGAGCACCCGCACTGCTGTAAATGAACTGGCTTGTTGTGTTCAACAAGAATACATTATTGGGAGCCCCGGAATAGGCTGTCCAAGCAGGAGATCCGGTCACCTCCATGGTGCCGCCTGCATTCATCGTCAGCACATGCATGTTAGCGGCACCAGATATTCCCGAATTCAGCTGCGTGGCGCGCACATAGCCACCGTTATTGATGGTGAAGCGGCACTGCTGGGCCACATTGTTCGTGGTCAGATAGAGGATACCCGGGATCAGCAAGGTGCCGTTCACCGTGTAGGAACCTCCTGCTTGGAAAGACCCTGGCAGACCTGCGCCATCCAATCCGTCCAGCGCAACGTTCCCCGTACCACCGGAACCTAGAAGAGCCACGGTCACACCAGTCCCTATTGTGACATTAAAGTTTGAGGAAGCGGTATTCACGGCATTGTACATCATGGTCGTGGAGCCCGCGCTGAAGCGCAGGTTCACATTCATGCTGATGGTGAAGTCGGTGGTCGCGATGGCGGCCAGCGTCATGGGATGAGCCGCAGAACGCTTGCTGATCCGGGCCACATCCACCGTACCGGTGCCGCTCAAGGACACGGTGGGCCCATCGATGCCCAGACTGATGCCGTCCAACGTGGTGCCGTTGCCCAACTGGCCGTCCACCGTGATGGTGGTGCCGTACACCTGCACGTAGGACAGGTTGGTGCCGCCGGTGTTGTTATTGAAGAGCTTGGCGCCGGGCTCAATGATCAGATCGGAGCAGAAGTAGGTACTTCCGAATGCAGCAGTAACGGTGCTGCCCGTGAGGATGTAGACCCGATTATTGGCATTGGGCACGGCCCCGGCCACCGGCGAGGAGGCCCAGCTCACGCCGTCGTACACCTTCCAGGTGCTGGTGCTGTTCCACAGGCCGGTGTTCACCGCACCATAGTCGCCCGCGAGGTATTGCGCACTGGCCGAGAGCGCCAGAAAAATGAGGAGCGCCGAAGCAGCTTTTCTGAGGGTAACGACAGTGCGCAACTGTGTGGTCATCGACGGCAAAGGGAGTCTGAACGTGTTACTCCAGCATGAAGCCTGAGCGAAACATTCACCATCCGGCCACAAAAGTAAACGATCCGGGATCCTAAGGAAAGTCCTTCATCCCTCGCTTTCAACCGGTTATTGAACGATCAATGGGCCGATGACCTTGCGGGGGGGCGCCAACGCGATCAGCTTTTCCACGGAAACCAGGAGGACCTGCGCTCGCAGTAGGAGCCATCCAAACGAGACCCCAAGCCACATTTGCACCAGAGCGCATCCTCGTCTTGCAGCGCAAGACCAGAGCCATCTCAAGACGATCCTTTTGGCTGCGCCGGGGCCTTAGGTGGCCATACGTCGTTGCTCAACCCATTCAGAGCGTTCAGTTATCCGCGGGGTTGCCTCGGCTGACCTCAACATTCCTGCGGCCCACACCCCAAGATCTGTTTTGTGAAGTCTTCCAACCTACCACTTCATTGCAGCGAAGTTCGGAGTGGACGAGGCAAGCACCCTACTCCTCCTCCACCACCGGCGGCAGACCTGTCCCGAAGAAGCTGGCCGGCTGTGGCTTTGCCAGTACCGTGGCCTCCTTCAAGGTGAGCACCACGATGCCCATGGGGCCACCGGCCTGCTCCACCGTATGGGGCAACAGCACACCGCCCACCTGGCGATGGTCCTTGTAGTCGGTGGTGATGGTCATGGGACGGCCTTGGGCGTACTTGCGCTCGATACGGCGGATGCGGAGACCGGTGTCCACGTGGAAATAGTCCTCCACGCTCTGCATGTTCATGGTGGTCATCACCACCTTGTAGGCCTCGCGGTCGGCGATCTTGATGCGACCTCCGAGGATCATCTGGTCGATGAACTTCTTGAGATCGAGCTCGGGAATGAGAAGCCCATTGAATTGGAGGTCCTCCAGCTCCCCGTCCATCACCTCGTATTCACCGCCTTGTCCGCGACGCACCGCCCGTGTGCCATCGAAGACCTCCTCGGCCAGGAGCTGTTCGCCCATCCGGGTCTCGCTGCGATAAAGCCCGCCCCTGCCATACCATTGGGTGATGGTGATGTTCATGCCGCCCAACGTGGTGGCGTAAACGAGCTTGACGTCGTTCAGCTTGGCGGCCGCAGCACGACCTCCGATGGCCTCGATGTAGGCATCGATCACCTGTTCGGGCGTGCGGTCCGTCACGGGCGTGAGGGTCTCGTTCCAAGGCTCACCGTTCTCATCCAGCTCGAACACGGGGGCCACGATATCGCGGCTCAGCGGCACCAGCTTGTTGTAGACCTCCTCCTTGTCGCCCACCACGAAGAGCACGGCGTTGTCCGGATGCAGGAAGGCCTCGGCGGCGGCCTTTACATCCTCCTTGCTCACCGCATCCAACCGCTGCAGGTAGGTGGCGTAGTGGTCCTCGGTCAGTCCGTTGAGGTAGGTGTTCAAAGCGAATCGGGCCACGGTGCGGGGATCCTCGAGGCTGCGGGCGAAGCTGCCGGCCATGTACTTCTTGGCCAGATCGAGCTCCTCGGTGGTGACACCCTCGTTACGCATGCGCTCGAGTTCCTTCACGATCTCGGTGAGGGCGCTATCGGTCACATTGTTGCGAACGCTCACACTGGCCGAAAAACTGCCGTTGAAGCGATCGGCATCGAGGCTGGAGTAGGCACCGTAGGTCCAGGCCTTGTCCTCGCGCAGGTTCTGCATCAGGCGTGCATTGAACACGCCACCACCGAGAATGGTGTTCATCACCTGTGCGGCCAGTGCCCGGTTATCCTTGGGCTGCAGGTTGAGCGGAAAGGTCACGCGGATCACGGACTGGGCCGAGCCCGGACGGTCCACCAACTGCACACGGCGCAGGCCGGTGGCGGTCACGGGTTGCCCCAAGTAATGGATGGTGCCCAGGCCTTCCACGATCTCGTTCCCGTTCTCATCCATGGTCATGGGCGGCATGGCGGGCTTCCAGGCACCAAAGGCCTCCTTGGCCAACTTCTTCGCCTCCTTCACGGTGATGTCCCCCACGAACACGAGGTAGCCTTTTTCGGGACGGAAGAAGCGCTGGTAATAGCCGTTGATGTGCTTGATCGCGATGTTGTTCAGCGACTTCTCCGTCATCACCTCGCCGTACGGATGGTTCCTTCCGAAGGTGGCGGCGCGGCCCACGGCCTCGGCAATGGCATCGGGGTCGTCCTTGCGCTGCTGAATGCCCGAACGGTAGCGGGTGATCGCCTTGGCGAACTCGCGCTCGGGAAAGCTCGGCGCGGTCACCACGTCCTTCAGCACGGTCATGAGGGCCGGCAGGTTCTTCTTAAGGCCGGCGGTGTAGGCCCCATCGCTGCTGGTGACCAAATATCCGCCGAGCTTCTCCACCGATTCATCGATATCGGCCTTGCTGCGCGTGGCCGTACCGGTGGCCAGGAGGTCGCCCACCAGGTCCACATAACCGGTCTTGTCGCCCTGCGCCACGGGAGGTATGTCGAAGCGCACCTGCACACTGGCCAGCGGCAGTTTGTGGTTCTCCACCACGATCACGCGCATGCCGTTGGGCAGGGTGAAACTGGAGTGACTGCCGAGCTGCACGGTGGGTGCTGGTCCGGGAACGGGCGGTCTGCTGCGATCGATCTGGGCGTTCATCGGGGCCGAGGAAAGCAGGCTACCGGCCAGGCACAGGCCGACGAGGCCGATGCGCGTGAAAGGGTTGGCACTGCGGATCATTGTGGTTTCTGGTTCATGGGCAGGTAGTGGAGCACTACGCGCCGGTCGGTACTGAAATAGGTCTGGGCCGCGCGCTGCAGGTCGGCCGGGGTCAGGGCCAGGTAGCGCTCCAGTTCCTTGTTCACAAGGGCGGTATTGCCCAGCAACATGTGGGCCGTGGCGAGGTTTCCGGCAACACCGGCCACCCGGCTGTTATCCTGAATGGCCTCGGTCTCCAACTGGGCCAGCAGCTTGGCGAACTCCTCGGCCCCCACACCCTCCTTCTGGATGCGGTGCAGCTCTGCATCCATGGCACGCTCGAGGTCCGTGGCATCCACGCCCGCATTGGCAATGGCATAGAGGATGGCCAGTCCGGGGTGCTCGAACGGAAGGGAGAAAGCTCCGGTATACACGGCCTTTTGTTGCTCATCCTTCAACGATCGGTTCAATCGCGAGGCATTGCCATTGCTCAGCAAGCGGTTCACCATTTCCACGGCATAGAAATCGGGGGTTCCGTTGGCGGGGATGCGGTAACCCTGCACCACGGCAGGCAGCTGGATGCGATCGTAGATGATGTCTCGGACCTCCTTTTCCAAGGGCGGTTCCACGGCCATGGGCTGTTTCACCGGTTCGCCCTTGGGAATACCACTGAAGTACTTGGAGACCAACACTTTCGCTTGCGCCGGGTCAAAGTCTCCCGCCACCACCAGAACGGCGTTGTTCGGGATGTAGAACTTCTTGTAGAACGCCTTGTAGTCGGCCTCACTGGCGGCGTTCAGGTCTTCCATGAAGCCGATGGTGGGCCACTGGTAGGGATGCTCGGTGTAGGCCCGCTTCAGGACCTCGATGAGGATGGTGCCGTAAGGTTGGTTCTCGTACCGTTGGCGGCGTTCCTCCTTCACCACTTCACGCTGGGTATCCACGCCTTTCTGGTCCACCTTGGCATGCAGCATGCGCTCGCTCTCGAGCCAGAGGCCCAGTTCCAGCTGGTTGCTGGGCAACACCTCGTAGTAATAGGTACGATCACCGGTGGTATTGGCATTCAGCACCCCGCCGGCACGCTCCACATGCTTGCTGAACTCACCCCGTCCGATGTTCTCCGACCCCTCGAACAACAGGTGCTCGAAGAAATGCGCGAATCCGCGACGGTCCTTCTCTTCGTTCTTGCTGCCCACGTGATACATGACGCTCACGGCCACGATGGGGGTGCTGTGGTCCTCGTGGAGGATCACGTGGAGACCGTTATCGAGGTCGAACTCGGTGTAATTGATGGCGCGGGTCTGTGCGGCGACGGGTGCGGCAAGCATGGTGGCCAGGGGGATCAATGTGAGGTGCCTCATGCCGGTAGGCTTGGGGGTTAATTCCTTCACGGACCTTATGGGTCCGGCGAACGGGCGCCTAATTTAGCGGGTGTGGAGGTGCGATGCCCATCGATCCGTGTGGACCGGACCCGCCGACCCCTTTGGAGCAGGTGTTGAACGTACGCTGGCGAACGTCCTACGCTTGACCATAAAAAGGAGCCTCCCATTCGATCCGTCGATACCCACCTGCGACCCGTCGACAACCTTACCCGACCGGTCCGCGTAGAATGTGGCCATTGACGAGCGCACCATGCTGACCGGCACCGTGGAGGACCGCATCCTCACTCCCGCCTTACGGGCTTTGATCACCGAGCTTGAACACAGGCATGGCAAACGGCGCACGGACCTTTTGAACGACCGCGCCGGTCGACGCTCGCAACTCTCAGAGGGCCACGTGGCCTTTCGCGAAGAGACGGCGCATGTGCGCAGCACGGAATGGAAGGTAAGCTCTCCGCCCGAGGTGCTACAGGAGCGACGCGTGGAACTGATCGGCGGTGCCACCCGCAGCGAGCTGATCAATGGTCTCAACGCTGGTGCCAAGAGCTACATCGCCGACCTGTGGAACTTCACGGCGGCCGATACCTGGAGCATGCTGCGCGCGCATCGCAGCCTGGAGCGTGCGGCCCGACTGGACCTCGCCTACCTCGACCCCGTCCTGGGCCGCATCCGCGTCAATCCCGCCACCACCACCCGACTGATGGTGGTGCCGCGTCCACTCTATGCGTTGGAAGGCGCGCTTACCCACGATGGCGACCCGGTACCTGCGTGCTTTTTCGACCTGGCGCTGTTCGCTTTGACCAGTGCACGCGAATTGGCCAAACGCCAGGGCGGCGTGTGGTTCTACCTCCGCGATGTGCAGGGTCACTTGGAAGCGCGTTTCTGGGCACAGGTCTTCACCACGCTGGAGGAACAGCTCGGTCTGGAGCGCGGGACCTTCAGGGTCACCGTGATGATCGACACCGTGGCCGGAGCGCTCGAGTCGGATGAGATCCTCTTCGAACTGATGCACCACACTGCCGGGTTGAGCTTCGATCCGCAGGGCTATGCCGCCGATCACGTGGCGCTGTTCAACGGCCCGGAAACACCGGTGCTGCCCGACCGCGAGATCATCGGATTGAACGCCCCGTTCCTGCGCGCGCTGAGCCTGTTGCTGATCGGCACCTGCCACCGCCGGGGCTGCCATGCCATCGGGGCGCCCTCCTTCGTACTGCCTCCGCTCGACCCCATGAAGGTGAAGGCCAGCTACTTGGAAATGCTCGCCGACAAGGAACGCGAGGCAGTGGACGGTCACGACGGCACCATTGTGGTTCACAGCGGCACAGTGACCTCCGCCATGATGGAGTTCAACAAGAGCATGCCGCGCGCCAACCAGCTCTATTACCTGCGCCACGACACCATTACGCCGGCCGATCTGGTGCGTCGCCCCGAAGGACCCATTACTGTGGACAGCCTTGTGGGCATCATCCGGACCGCCATGCGTGCCTTGGTGCAACGACACGAAGGCCGCGGCTGGGTGGTGCAGGGTGGCCGTTTGCATGACCGCACCTCCCTGAGGCTTGCGCTGCGGATGCTCTGGCAATGGAGCCACAGCAAACACGGCGTGATCACCGCCACAGGTCTCGTCGTGCAGAAGGACCTGCTGCGCTACTTGATACAGAAGGAAACGGGCAAAATGTTCGCCGATGCGGACGAACGCACCCGCCAACTTGCCGAACAGGCCAAGACCCAGGTCATGGACCTGGTGAACGGCGACGAGGTGCCGTTGGAACCCATGGTCTGAACCGGCCCGTCATCATCCGCTATCTTGGCCGCGATGGCGACCTGGACAAGCGTGCACGATGGGCTACCCGAGGACGGGGCACGCGTGCTGTGCTTCATCCCGGGCAATAGTGTTTACCTACCTGGCAAGACCGGTGCCACTGAACTACGGGAGGTGGTGGTGATGCGCTTCGCCCGCGATTTTTTCATGAAGAACCCGAGCAAGACCGGCTATACCGGAGCACCGCATTTCTGGCTTGGCGAGGGTACCAGTAATCGCTTCTTCCTCGAAGTGACGCACTGGGCACCTCTTCCGGAACGCCCATAACGGAAGGACCGGTGCTTGCTCGGTATTGATCAGAGGGTAAGGTGATGCGATAGCGGTCGGTGTTTCCTGGTCAAGGGAGGGACGGTCACGAGGATGGATCGGGAACCATCGGGGACCAAGAATATATGCATGGCCATACATACTTTGGCCTGCGATCGTGGCAGTTTACCCGACCTTGAATATCCAGAAGTAGCTGAAGGCCATTACCCCATAGGTGCCAAATTGGCACAAAAGCTCTTCAAAGAATGTATGGCCATACATATTTAGAATAGACACCGATCCTTACCGACCACCAGCCACTATCCGCCAGTCCAGCTCTGCCCGCGACCCGAGCTTAACAACCACTATGAAAAAAGATGCCCGGCCTTGAAGGGCCGGGCATCGAAAGGAAAAAACGTTACCGGACCTACTTCACGACCTCCAGCAGTTCCACCTCGAAAATGAGCGCGCTGTTGCCGGGGATCTTCTCACCCGCCCCTTGGGGACCGTAGGCAAGGTCGCTGGGAATGTAGAACTTGAACTTGCTGCCGGTAGGCATCAGCTGAATGCCTTCCACCCATCCGGGGATGACCTGGCCCACGCCGAAGGTCGCGGGAGTGCCACGGTCCACCGAACTGTCGAACTTGCTACCATCGATGAGCGTGCCGGTGTAGTGCACCTTCACCTTGTCGGAAGCCACGGGCTTGGGGCCAGTGCCGAGGGTGATCACTTCGTACTGAAGACCACTGGCGGTGGTCACAACACCCGTGCGCTTGCCGTTCTCGGCCAGGAACTGTTCACCGGCCAGGCGATTCTCCTCTCCTTTGGCGCGCTCGGAGGCCATCTGCTTCTCCTGCACCTTCGCCATGTACCCCTGAACCACTTGCTGCACGGTGGCCTCATCGAACAGCATGGCGCTGTCCAATGCATCGCGCAGGCCCATGGCAAGGGCGTCCACGTTCACGCTGTCCAGCTTGGATCGCTTGAAATTGCTGCCGATATCGGTACCGATGGCATAGCTCACGGAATCCATTTCGGTCTGAAGGTTGACACGGCCTTTCTGGCCCTGCGAGCAAGCGCTGAGGATGGTCATCGCCAGCACGGCGGAAGCAAAACGTACGTTCATGGGGTTGTAATGGGGCGCGAAGGTAGCAGTTAGGCGATCGCGCGGCATGCACGACCTTCGCGGCCGCAGCCATGGAGACCGGATCCTTCCGAATGATCGCACAGACCCTTCACGGTCTGGAGGATGTGCTGCGCACCGAACTCGTGAAATTGGGTGCACGCGACACCGAGCGCCACAACCGCGCCGTAAGCTTCACCGGTGATCTTGGCTTCCTGTACAAGGCCAACTTCATGCTGCGCACGGCGGTGCGGGTACTGGTGCCCATCGCCAGCTTCCAGGCGCGCAATGCCGAAGAGTTCTACATGGGCGTGAAGCGCATCCGCTGGGATGCCCACATGGCCAACACGGACACCTTCCTGATCAAGTGCAACTTGAACGCGCGCTGGGCGGACAACAGCCAATTCCTGGCGCTGAAGGCCAAGGACGCCATCGTGGACCGTTTTCGGGAGAAGACGGGACGTCGCCCATCGGTCTACCTGCACGAGCCCACCCTGCGGATCCATATCCATGTGGTGAACGAACACTGTACGGTATCGATGGACAGTTCCGGCGGCTCGCTGCATGAACGGGGCTACCGGCAGGACACCAATGCCGCCCCATTGAACGAAGTGCTTGCTGCGGGCATGGTGCTGCTGAGCGGCTGGGACCGTCAGATGCCCCTGGTGGACCCCATGTGCGGATCGGGCACATTGCTGATCGAAGCCGCGCTGCTGGCCGCCAATATTCCACCTGGATATTACCGCGAGAGATTCGGCTTCGAGCGCTGGCCCGACTTCGACGCCGATCTCTGGGAGAAGATCCGGGGCGCCATGATCGACCGGATCACGGATGCATCACCCGTGCTCCTGGGCGGCGACCTCAACCGGACCACCGTCCGCAAGGCGCAGGACACCGTTCGTGCGGCCAAACTGGAAGATGCGATCACCCTGCGGCACAGCGCGTTCGCCGATCTGGAGCCGCCTTCCGGCCCGGGCATGCTGATCATGAACCCGCCCTACGGCGAACGCATGGACCAGCACGGCATCGGACGTGCATCGGACGATGAGGAGATCCGTGCGCTTTACACCATGATCGGTGATACGCTGAAACACCGGTGGTCGGGATGGACGGCCTGGGTGCTCACCAGCAATCTCGAAGCCGCCAAGGGGATCCGCCTTACACCCGGCAAGCGCATCCAGCTCTTCAACGGCCCCTTGGACTGCCGCTATTTCCGCTATGACCTCTACACGGGTTCGCGCCGTCTCACAACGCCACCCGCACAAGAAGGGAACGAAGTTCATTGAACGCTTGGGCCGCTTTCGTGTACCGCTCGCAAAACCGAACGGAACATGAACCCGAGCACACGCACCCTGGTCCTATTGCCGGCCTTCGCACTTGCCCTCACCGCCCGACCGCAGGCCATGGGCAATCTGATGTACGAGAGCAACAGCCGCATCTTCTTCCAACAGGCCGAACAGCCGGTGAAGGCCACCATCCAAGGCAACATGCTGGTGCTGGAGGTGAACGCCATGATGAACATGAAGGCGGACAGCTACCTCGCCATCTTCCATGTAACGCAGCTGGGCCAGAGCGCCGAGGAGGCCGACAGCCTGATGAACGAGCGCATTGATGGTGTGCTGAGCCGGGTGAAGGAACACGGCATCAAGGAGAAGGACGTGTTCACCGACATGCTCTCCTTCATCCCCGTTTACGAGTTGGAGACCACCCGCAAGCTCTTCAGCAAGACCTACCAGGAAGTGCCGGCGGGCTTCGAGATCCAGAAGAACATCCACATCAAGTTCACCGACGCACGCACCCTGGACAAACTGGTGACCGCCGCCGCCAAGGAAGAGATCTATGACCTGGTGAAAGTGGACTTCTTCGTGGCGCAGCAGAGCGCCTGCTACGACACCCTGCGCATGTTCGCGACCCGATTACTGCAACAAAAGCTGGCCAACCTCGAAAAGCTCGGATTGAAGGTCGCCGAAAGCCATCGCCTGGCCGCCGAGAAGAACGGCGCCTACTTCCCATTGGACCGTTACACCACCTACCAATCGCGCACCCAGAGCAGCTTGAACAGCCGTCGCAAAGGCCAGCTGGTGAACGACGTTCGCAAGAGCAACACCCATTTCTATAACAAGGTGCCCTACGGCCAGTTCGACATCGTGTTGCACGCCGAGATCACCGAGCCACCCGTGCAGTATACCTATAACATCACCATTCAGTGCCAGCTGCCCGAGGCCTTCCCCAAGAAGGACGTAAAGGAGATCATCAAGTACATATGGATCACGGAAAAGGGCGACGTGAAGGAACTGAAGATGTGACCTGGCCGCACGGAGCTAGCAACGCATCGGGCCTTGGCACGTGCCGGTGCGTTGCTAAGGACCGGGATGTTCCCCAGTGCTGGCATGCCCGTACTTTCGGGACCGTTGTCGAGCACTGCATCGAATAGCACTGAGAAGCCTTCCGTGAAACCGCCACGGAATTGGCGGCGCCTGCTCCGGAAGATCGCGCTGCGGCTCTTGCTCATCCCGATACTCGTCGTGGCCTTCGTGGTCCTGCTGGTCTATGTGCCACCCGTGCAGCACCTCATCCGTGGGCGCGCCGTGGCCTACCTGGCGGGAAAGACAGGCACCAAGGTGGAACTGGAGCGGCTGCGCATCATCTTCCCCTTGGATGTGCGCCTGGAGGGATTGTACGTACCCGACCTGAACGGCGACACCCTGCTCCATGCTGGGCACATCAACGCATCCTTGGGGCTGCGCGCCTTGCTGCAGGGGCGACTGTTGTTCAAGAATGTCGAACTGTCCGACGTGCGCGCCGACCTGCGCCAGGACGCCGACAGCACCTTCAACTTCGACTTCTTCATCACCGCCTTCACCAAGGAGGACCCCGCCACCCAGGAGGTGGTGGCCGATACCACCGAAGGCATCCAGCTGGATCTGCGGTCCATGCACTTGGAGCGCATCCACTTCAGCATGCACCTGCAACCCTCGGAGCTGGACATGCAAGTGCGGCTGGGCGAACTGGACGCGAGCCTCGACACCTTCGATCTGTCCCCGCTGAAATTCCACCTGAACAGCATCGTGCTGCGCCACACCAGCGTGGACATGCGCACCACCAGCGGCGAACCAACGCCACCGATCTACCCTGCGCTCACCAACCCACTGGCCGATATCGACGTGCGGTTCCGGACGATCGATGCGGAGGACGTGCGCTTCACCCTGGCCACCACCAACACGGGCGACAGCCTATGGGTGGCCGTGCAGGACGGCAAGGTGCAGGCCCGCGAGGTGATCACCACCCGGCAGCAGCTGGCCCTGTCCAACGTGCAGCTCAATGGCTTCCAGTTCGGCACTCTGGGACGCTCCGGCACCGAAGTACCCGCGACCACCGACAGCCTTCCCCTCTGGCTGGACCAGCACGATGGCTTCCGCTTCTGGACGCAGGACTGGGACCTCGCCATCGACCAGTTGGCGGTGACGAACAGCGACATCGCCTTCCACACCGACAGCATCAGCACCCCTGCCCTGCTGCTGGATCCCGCACACCTCGCTTTCACCGGCGTAGGACTGGGCGCACGCGATGTGCAGATGAACAACGGACGCATCGCCTTGCAACTGGACAGCCTGTACGTGCATGGCGGCCCCAACGGTGATCGTGCGGACCTGAGCGCGCACGTGGACGCCACTGCCGATACCCTCTCGCTGACCGAGGGCCGGATCACCGCCCTGGGCAACAGCTTCACCTTTCGCGCCACGGCCGCACCGGGCGACCTTTCCGTGGTATACCGCAACCCCGAAACTGTACCGTTCGATGCCGAAGTGGGTGGTGAACTTCGTCTCGCGGTCCTGCTTCCGCTCCTGCATCAATTCGGAGTTGAACTACCAAATGGAGCCGCCATCGAGGAACGCTGGAAGACCCAATTGTGGGTCACGGGCACCGCTCAGGACATTCAACGTGCAGGCATCCAGCTCGATGGCGATCAGGGCAGCATCCTTCATGCGAACGGCCGGATCAGCAACCCCACGCAGTGGCCAAATAGTCGCTACGCGCTCACCGTCGAGGACCTGACCATGGGCGCGGGGATCCGCCAGTTGATGCAAGCCTTCGCTCCGCCCGATGTGCCCCTGCCGCAGCGCCTCGTACTGAGGGGTGAAGCCCAGGGATACGGTCTTGATGCCAGCGCCAAGGTGGATCTGAAGAGCGACCTCGGCGATCTGGTGGGCCACGCCGAAGCAAGCGGGTGGAAGGGCTCCATGCCCGGCATGATCGACGTGGACCTAAAGGCGGACCGCATCGCTGCTGCGCGCCTCACCGGCGATACCGCGCTCGGCCCCGTGAGCTTCACACTGGCGGCCAGGGGCGATGGCCTGCACGATGACTCGCGTCGAGGCACGTTGACGCTGAACCCGACGCTCCTCACCTACAACGGCAACGACCTCTCCAGCCTGCGCCTGATGGCCGAAGCGGTGGGTGATTCCCTGCGCTTGGACCTCACCACCGCCACCGAGGCCGTGGAACTGGACCTGCACACCGAAGGGCCGTGGCCCAAGGCCGGTGACAGCCTGGCCATGAACGTGGACCTCTCCCTGATCCGGCTGCACCTGCGTGAACTGGGGCTCACTTCCCACGTGCTCAACGCCGAAGGCCGCATCACGGGCCGGATCGCGCTCATGCCCGACCAGCGCGGCCGCATCGCCTTGCAGGCACCGGGCCTGCGCATCTTCAACAACGAACGCACTTTCGCCTTCGAGGGCTTCGCGCTCAACGGCCTGCTCGACGCGGACTCCACCGCCGTGGACCTGGACAGTGATGTGGCCCACCTCGCCTACCACGCCAACCTCTCCCTGGACAGCACCCTGACCCTGATCCGCGAACGCCTGCTCAGTGCGTTCCAGGAACCCTACGCCTTCCAACCGCCCCACGGACGCCACATCGACCTGAAGGTGGACCTGCCCGGAACCCAGCGCCTCGCCAGCCTGCTGCTGCCGGAACTGCACGCCATGGAGGTGAAGCGCTTCGAGGGGCGGTACGATAGCGACCTCGATGCGCTCGCCCTGAACGTGGATGTGCCGCTGCTCGACTACGCCGGCGTGGAGATCAAGGGATTCACGATCGACCTGGCCGCGGCGGGCCCGCAGCTGGAAGGCGAGCTCGCGGTGATGCGGGTGATGCGCGACAGCCTGCACGTGGACGACCTCGTGCTGCAGGCCACCAACGTGCCCGGGGCCTTGAAGACACTCCTCCGGCTGCGCAACGGCAAGGAGGACCGCTACCGCATCGGGCTTGATCTGCGGCGTGAGGACGGGATCACCGTGGCCCACCTGCAGGAAGAACTGGTGCTCGACCGGAACCTGTGGAAGGCAAAGTCCGGCAATGCACTGTACCTGGACCCCGATGGCCTGCATGCCCACGACCTCGTCATCACCAGCGGCTCGCAGCGCATCGAGCTCCGCACGGAAGAGGATGGCAACCACCTGGACATCGAGGGCTTCGAACTGGCGAACATCACCGGACTCGTGCGCAGCGTGGACAGCCTGGCCGTGCTGCACGGCACGCTGGATGCGAACGTGCTGCTTCCCCTGCACGACGATGAACGACTGAAGGCCGACCTCGCCGTGCGCGAGCTGGAACTGATGGACGTGGCCCTGGGCATGGTGGAGGCCGAGATCGTCGAGGACCGCGAGGACCGCTTCGAGGGATCGTTGCGGCTCGATGCGGGAACGAACCGGGCCAGCGCCACCTTCGAGGTCGATGTACGTGAAGAAGCTCCGCGTACCATCGTGGACAGCGAACTTGACCTCAAGGACCTCGCCCTGTTCGAGCCCCTGGCGAAAGCCTATCTGTTCGACCTGAGCGGTGCGCTGAACGGCGAACTGCACTACGAGCAGGATGGGGATGCGGTGAAGGTCCTTGGCAGCACAGCCATCACCAATGGGCACTTCGGCCTCATCCAGACCGGAGCCGTGTACCGGATCCTGAACGACACGGTGACCTTCGATGCGCGCGGTCTTGCCATGAACGGCTTCGAGGTGCTCGACGCCAAGGACAACCTGTTCCGGCTCGACGGACGCATCAACACCGGCGTGGACCGCGACCCCGAACTGGACCTGCGCCTGCGCACCGACCGCTTCCAGCTGGTGAACAGCACCGCCAAGGACAACCCGATGTTCTACGGCAAGCTCTTCAGCGGCATCGACCTGCACATCGGTGGTACGGCCACCACGCCCACCGTGAAGGGTGAAGTGAGCGTGCAGGATTCCACTGCGCTCAGCGTGGTGCTGCCCGGCAGCAAGGTGGAGATGATCGACCACGAGGGCATTGTTCAGTTCACCGCCGACTACGACGCACTGGACACGCTGGTATTGAAGTCCGACAGCGAGATGCTGCGCGATTCCTTGGCCGCCCAATTGCCCGGCATCGACCTCGACCTGCGCATCAAGCTCGATCGCAACGCCCGCTTCGCCATCGTCATCGACCCCACCACCGGCGATGCCGCAAGCTTCCGGGGCGAGGCCGACCTCCATTTCCGTTACGACCCCTTGGGCGACATCTACCTGCAGGGGCCCTTCACCGTGGTGGACGGTGGCTACACGCTGGAGTTCTATGGCTTGGTGAAGAAACGCTTCGAACTCGTGCCCGGCGGCACCATCGTGTGGGACGGTGATCCGCTCGCGGGGCGCATGGACGTGCAGGCCAAATACAGCACCAAGGTGGCGCCGTATCCCTTGGTGGCCAACGCCCGTGGCGGATTGCCCGAAAGCGAACGTAATGCCTTGCAGGCGCCCCTACCCTTCGATGTGCTCATCAACATCCGCGAAGCGGTGCAGGCGCCGAACATCAGCTTCGGGCTGGACATGGACCGGCAGGTGCGCAACAGCTACCCGCAGGTGAACAGCGTGCTGGACCAACTGGCCAAGCCCAGCAACCAGGAAGAGTTGAACCGTCAGGTGTTCGGCCTGTTGGTGCTCAGCACCTTCATCGAGAATGAGACCGGCACCACATCGGGTGGCAGCAGCCTCGCCAGCACGGCGGCCCGCAATTCCGTCAACGGCATCCTCACCCAGCAGCTCAACCGCCTCACCGGGCAGCGGATCAAGGGCATGGACGTCCAACTGGGCGTGAACACCTACGACCAGTCCGAGGGCGGCCAGAGCTACTCCCGCACCACCGTGGACTACAAGGTGACACAACGCATCCTTAACGACCGGGTGAGCATCGAGGCGGGTGGTTCATTGGGATACAACGAAAAGAAGCAGGACGTGAGCGCCATGAGCAACACCAAGGCGCCGCAGTATGCCATTGCCTACGACGTCACCAAGGACGGGCGACTACGGCTGCGGGTGTACCACGAGAACGCCTACGACCTCTACGATGGCGAGCTGGTGAACAACGGCGTGGCCATCATGCTCACGCGCGACTTCGAGAAGAACGCCAAGGAACTGGACGCGCTCCGCAAGCAGATCAGCCAGCAGCGCACAGGGGGACCTACCGAGGAGAACAAGCAGTGAGCAGTTCCTTCCATAGCCGGTGCGTACGCGCCACCCTCCTGCTCGCCACGGCCCTGCTGGCCTCTTGCACGGGCCTACGCTACAGCACCGAGGAACGACCGCTCTACACCGGATTCACGGTGGAATGGACGACGATGCCCGACTATGATGCCGCCGGAGCGAAGCGCGAACTGGAGGAACTGGTAAAGCCAGGCGCCAACAACAGCATCCTGGGCATGCGGCCCATGGTGGCCCTGCACAACGGGGTGAAGGAGCCGAAGAAGCAGAAAGGCCTCCGGCATACACTGAAGTACAAGGTCGGTGCAAAGCCGGTCTACCTGGACGACATCCCGCTGGCGGACATTAACGCAGCGATGGTGAACCGGCTGAACAACCGCGGCCACTTCAACGCGAAGTGCAGCTTCGAGGTGGTGCGCCACGGACGCAAGGCCTCGGTGATTTTCACCGTAACGCCGGGCGCTCCACTGGTGATCCG
>Ga0315900_10005768_pt1 | contig 16881 bp, 26 predicted proteins | sample LakEriMetagenome_FD_203521 | JGI IMG/M metagenome (GOLD analysis project Ga0315900, IMG submission 203521) | Freshwater fungal communities from buoy surface, Lake Erie, Ohio, United States - Buoy 12 MA114 | ecosystem: Environmental > Aquatic > Freshwater > Lake > Lake biofilm | place: USA: Lake... | reverse complement strand
TCCGCAACTGTTCCATCAACCTAGAGAGTGCCGTTATCTCTCGATCACGAGCCGAGAGGGAGGATCCGTAAACAGTGTGAGTGATCACGAGGCAGAAATCTACGTGAGATCCTCGGAGGCAGGCAACTGCAGGCTCTCGGAGCCACACATCAGTGGGATCTGGTACGACAGAGAACCTGCCGATGGAAACTTTCCCTCTCCGTGCTAGCACACTGTACCTCTCATAGTAACCATCCTTTCCCACCCTCCCCGACAGTGAGGCATCCCAACCGGGTAAGTGTTCCAGCAACTCCACCAGGCCGGTTTCATTCATCACCTCCTGAAGGGCAACGGCATCGAAGTTGGCTTCGATCACCCGAGCCATGCTCTCGTAATCCTTCCGACCGTGACCTAACCTCTTCACATTCCACGTTCCCACTCGTATGGCAGGTGCGTGTTCCGTTGCGTGCGTGTGAGGTGTGAACGTGAGAGTGAGTGAGAGGAGTGCGGTTGCAAGCAGTTTCATGGTTAGTAACTATTATACGCGGAGTGTTTGAGAATTGGCCACGTAGATGTTACTTATCTCATGCGCCCGTTATTCTCATTGATCCTCATGACATTCCTCACGGTGCAATCTCCTGCTTCAGGCGCAGTTTGCATCGGGCACAACTGTGAACTGTTGCGGAGTGTGGTGGAACGTTCAGGTGTACCTCTCGAGGAGGTTCTTAGAAACATCCAGGGAAACATAATCGATCCTATCGTGAATTCTCAGGGTAACATGGCCGCATGGGAGGGGGGCTCCCTCGATGTAACTCCTCGAGGATCAGGTGGTGGAGTGAAGGTAACACTGCGGGGTGGAACATCCTTCAACTGGATCACCACAAACGGACAGATTCTCAACACCCGATTCAACAACACGTTTCCAACAGGAATCGCTCGAATAGGTGGTTCCATTGAGCTGCCCATCACACCCACTACCGACGGTATCATCAACCTCGGATTATGGCATGGTGATCCATCCTATGGAACTGGCTTGATGATCGGTAACAACGAAGAAACTGCGGTGAGGTTGGGTGGTGGAATCCGCACTCGTTTATACGAGGGAACCTCTGCAAGCATCTTCATTTCCAGCGGAATGGTTGTTGGATTTAGAAAGTTCTCCACCGAGTATGATGATGGAAAAACGATGTACATCAGAACCGGGGCAGGAAGCATCGGCTGGAATGGCATTGAGAAGTACTCTGATTCCGTTGTGTACGCATCACTTCCTGCCACTCTAGGCGGTACCTTGCGGTTGTGGGATCTCACGTTCTCTGCTGAGGGAGGTGGTGTTGCATCCTATCAGATGGGTGAGTATTACGTGGAAAAGTTCGGCCCAGCAGGCCCCTTCTTCGGTACATCAGGATACTACAACACAGGATTATCTGCTAACGGTTCTCTTGAAGGTGCACAGCTGTGGCCACTCGTGAGGATCGGCCTGGAGTGGAACTTCATTGGTGGCGGAAGCATCATGGGAAACTGGCATCCGAAATTGGGATCCCGTCCCCACCACATTGGAGCTGGCATAGGGTGGCAGTTCCTAAAACAGCCTTTGAATCCGTGAGGAATGAACGTAGTATTTCTCCCCAGATCCTGTGAGAACCCACCACAGGTGTTGGTGTTCGGGATCACGTTGCAGGACTATGCAGGTTCCCTCTAACCAATCTACGCGAACCATCTCACCCTCAGAGAAGTAGTAACGTTCCATGGGTGCTAATTAATCGATCAAATCTTCAGGATGCACTCCAATGCAACAAATAATGTAATTGAGTGCCATCGATGGCTGCAAATTCTCGAGAGGCTTCTCTTTAGCGGTAGGGAATTGCCTCCCCTTCAATGACGATACTACGAATTGGTTAGGGCCTGGTTCCGGTGGAGTGGGTGGCTTCTCCCGCACCATTCCCTCGGTGGGTTTCAGAGGTATGTGATCGAGATCGATGCTCACTGTTTCAGAACCGAAGGTTGCACCCAATTCCCGTCCAGTAAGATTCTCTCCTTCGCCTGTTCCCACCACAACTCTTCCACGCAAATCAGGAAGTGCGAAGGTGGTGCGCCCGTTTCCACCGTATGTGGTGCCTATCACAGTGTAGAGATCGGGGCACTCTCTTATCTTCACGATCCTTCCATCGCAAGGCAACCAACCCATTGGTGGATGGCAACCTGCGAATATCTTTATCGTACCGATAACATCCTTCTCTTTTTTCTTGATTTCTCTGGGATGCTCTGGATTGTGTAGAGAGATGTTGATGTTGATGCCTCCCGGCAGAGCAGGAGCACTACCGGGAGGCTGCCTGTTGTTAGGCGAACTTGAACTGGTCAAGATTCTGATAATCTCTAGCAACCAATCCAAAATAAACATTTTCCCTACATTCTATTATAGGAAAAATGTTGTAAAAGAACAAGTGCGGGATTGATATCAGTTCAGCAACATCGATGCTGCGGCCACGAGCAACGATGCACTTAGAACATCGCTCAACCAGTGGTGATGTGCAAGGATGAGCCAAGCAACTACAAGGCCAAGAAGCACCCATGCTGCAGGACTGTGAACACCAAAGAGTACTGCGCCTGCCACAGCGAGGGTGTGAACGGATGGATAGGCGAACCTTGTGAAGAGGCCTCCAATCTCATCCCAAACGTTCTTGATGGGCAGTCTCTGCCAGATGGGATCCCACCATCGTGAGGATTCAGCTATGTTTGAATCATAGATGTAGGATCGCCCATAGAGAACCTTCATGATGCCACCTAGGAGGAGAACTCCTGCGTACTTGAAGGGAAAACCACCGCCCCAGAAGGGCTGGAGAAGTATCGATGATGCTGCGATCCAGAAGGGAGATCCCACAACGATCGAGTTGATCGTTCGGGTTGCCTCATTCTTCTCTATCAGTTGCTTACCACCACCACGAGAGTGGATGGTCTCATGCACTGCGGCATCGAGGCCCAGAATAGAGAACAGCGGTCCCACCGCGAAGGCGGCTGGCAACAATGTATACCACTTGCCGAGGAAGCTCCAATCCACCTTACTGAGTAGGCTCCAATCAATCTTCGCTAAGATGCTCCAGTCCATAATCAATTCTCCTTGTTACAACCGTTGAACTCCATCTCCGCCTCGAGGCCCTCCCGCTCCGCCATCCACATGGGAAGCTGCTCCGAGAAGTATCTTGCGAGGCTCTTCGTTAAGTTCGTTGATGATTCTTTCACTGCGGCAATGTACCGTTGGGCTCCATCGATCTGTTCATTCACCAACCGCAGTTTCGTTGAGAGCAGAGTGCATGTGAGGGAACGAACGATCTGGGCCCAAGCGGCAGAAACGATCTTCCAGAATTGTTCAAGTAAGTTCATCTATCTTCCTCTCTAACGCGAGGCGGGCGTGGCAGATCCCTCCGCACATCGTACTCCACGGGGCCAACAGGCCCGAAGTAGAAACCGTAGTTCCTCACATCGGTGCATGCAAAATCGAGGCAGAACTCTCCTTGAGATAGCTCACACACGTTTCCACAACCACCGCAGTTGCCGTTATCTCTCGATGCATCCACACAAGTGATACCGCACAGCATGTGTGGGAAATCACACATGATGGGAGGCTTGGGAGGACCATTGTACTCTTGATTCACCGATGAGAACTCATCCTCGGGAGGAGCAGATCCGCATGCCACCGTGAGAAGGAGGAAGAGGGAGATTGATCTCATGAAATAAGTATAACAAATCCACCAAACGAATAACACAGTAAGAAACAATGAACATAAAAATAGTATGATGTTGTCATGCGTTTCCACGTTCTCGGATTACCACACACTGTAACGTCTAAAGAGTTCAATGCTTGTGCCTATACCCAAAAGGTAGTGAAGTTTGGAAAGATGATGACTGAAAGGGGACACACAGTTATTCACTACGGTCACGAGGATTCAGACCTCATCTGCACTGAGCATGTTCCCGTTCTTCGTAACGAAGATTGGAAAATTGCATACGGAACTTATGACTGGCGGGAGAAATTCTTTAAATTCGATACGAATGATCACGCCTACCAAACTTTCTATAAAAATGCAATAGTAGAAGTCGGGAAGCGAAAACAGAAGCACGATTTCATCCTCCCTTTTTGGGGTTCGGGGGTTCGGCCTGTCTGCGATGCGCATCCCGATCTCATCACCGTTGAACCCGGAATCGGTTATGCAGGCGGTCACTGGGCTCGGTGGAAAGTGTTCGAGAGTTATGCTATCTATCACGCCTACTGCGGTATGAACAACGTTGGATATTGTAATCAGGATTGGTATGAAGTTGTGATACCCAACTACTTCGATCTTAATGATTTCGAGTTTCAGGAGGAGAAGGAAGATTACTTCCTCTACCTTGGGCGAGTATTTGATGGCAAGGGCGTGAACGTGGCCATTCAGGCAACACAACTCGCAGGTGTGAAACTCGTGATCGCAGGCCAAAAAGAAGATGGTTACACCTTTCCACCACACGTTGAGTATGTGGGCTATGCAGATACGGAGAAACGGAAGCAGTTGATGAAGGGTGCAAAGGCATCCTTTCTTCCTAGCATGTATGTGGAACCCTTCGGGGGTGTACAGATTGAGAATCTCCTCTCCGGAACTCCCACCATCACAACAGACTGGGGTGCCTTCGCGGAAAATAATTTGCACGGTATAACAGGATATCGTTGCAGAACGATGGGAGATTTCGTGGAGGCGATCAAGAACATTGAAAAGATCGATCCGCGGGCGTGCAGAACCTGGGGCGAGAACTTCTCCCTCGAGAGCGTTGCTCCCATGTACGAGAAGTTTTTCACAGATGTTTTAAATGTTCACACTGGAAATGGCTGGTACTCTGAGACTAACGAGACTTCACTGATGGCTCTCAAGAAAGTCTACCCAGAAAATTTGAAAAACGTTTTAAAAAATGAGGTTTATTAATGAAAAATATAGTCTTCTTCATAGAGCCTGAATGGGTATTTGGTAGGATACACTACGATTTGTCTAAATTTCTCTTTCAGCACGGTTTTAATTGCCACTTGTTGCCTTGGAACAGGAGTTATTCCATCGAAGAGATGAGAGAACTTGAACAAAAAACGGATAAGTTTGTTACCCTACCAGAAGGGTGGGGTGTAGGACTCAAGACTTATGGTGTAATACCTGAGGAAAAGTGCATTATAGTAGCATGGTTAGCAAGAGACATTTTAAATTTAATTAACACACACGGTGTTCAGGAGTTTGAAAAAGTTCATAAGTTTGCCTGTGTTAGTGAACATCTAGTTAGGTCATCAAAAGAATTTGGAGTGAAACGAATTCCGTCTCTAGCTTACGCAGGAATTGATTTCAATTTATTTTCTCACAGACCGAAAGACAGACTCTTGAGTGTCGGATTTGGAGGAAGCTTTTCTGAATCTGAAAATAGCGTTCACGAAAGGAATTCAAAAATTAAGAGAGGATGGTTGGCAAAGAGAGCGGTCGAGAATGCAGGCTTGGATTTTAAAGTAGCCTGTAAATACCACAACAGCTTCATAACAATGCCAGGATTTTACAGCCATACAGGAGCACTAATTTGTTCAAGCACAGAAGAAGGAGCAGGCATGCCTGCACTAGAAGCAGCTGCTGCAGGAAATTTGGTAATTACAACTGAGGTAGGATATGCTCAGGATAGAACGAAGAATTCTCCGATTCATATCGTTTCCATGGATGATGAAAGATTCCTAAAAGAAACTACTGAAATTCTATTGGACTACAAGAACGATGATGCGAAGTACAAGCGCAGATGTGAAGAGATACACGAGGATGCCAAGAAATACGACTGGAACAATTGCATAGCAGATTGGATTGAATTGTTATCCTAGAGGTAATTAGATGCCATTTTCTACAGACACTTTTGACAAAGTATTGATCAATCACATCGATAGATTAAGCCCCGGAAGAGTACTTGACATCGGTGCAGGATCCGGGAAGAACGGAAGACTGATAAGAGAGAAATGCTCTTGCAGGCCAAAAGAATTACATGCAATAGAGCCAACAAAATCTTACATAGACATTCACAATTTACATGGTGTTTATGACAAAGTTTTTTGCGACGATGCTGTTAATTGGCTCAAGAATTCAGCGGAAAATAATTACGATCTTGTCATAGTAACTGATGTGCTCGAGCACATGTTCAAATCTGAAGCGTTTGATGTGATTGATAGCATGCTGTACAGAACTTCTTGGCTAATAGCAGTTTGGCCTACAAATCTACCGCAGGATGCATCAGCAACCATTGGTGAAGATTACAGAATAAACAATCCCTATGAAATTCATAAATGTAATTTAAAAATATCAGAACTTGCATCTTCATTTGAGCTACAAAACTATATCAAACAATTCGGCTGGTATAACTGGAACGATTCCACAAGAACAATAGTAGAATTTCACTATGCTGTGTTCTCAGGGGTTCTAAAGAGAACAAACGAATCACTTTATAAGCTTAAGATTTGGGAATAAATGAAAAATATAGTTTTCTTCATCGAACCTGAGTGGGCGTTTGGCCGAATACACTACGATCTATCAAAGCACCTGTTCAAACACGGTTTCAATTGCCACGTTCTTCCCTGGAGTAGAAGTTATTCCATTGAAGAGATGCGAGAGATTGAGAGCAAAACTGATAAATTTGTTACAATTCCTGAGGGATGGGGTCATGGGCTAAAAACATATGGTGTTGTACCAATCGAGAAGTGTGTGATCGTTGCACACTTGGCGAGAGATATCTCGAACCTCATCGATTCCCATGGTGTTGATGAGTTTGAGAGAGTTCATAAGTTTGGATGTGTTAGTGAGCATCTCATTCGATCATCAAAGGAATTGGGAGTAAAGCGGAAGCCCTCACTAGCCTATCTGGGAATAGATTACGATTTGTTCTCATGCAAGCCAAAGGATAGACTTCTTAGAGTGGGATTCGGTGGAAGTTACTCTGATTCAGAGGCAGAGTGTCATCAAAAGAACGCCATCTTCAAAAGAGGTTGGTTGGCTCGACAGGCTGCAGAAACTGCCGGACTGGAATTTAAGATCGCATGCAGATACCACAACAGCTTCGTAACCATGCCAGGCTTCTACAGTAACACGGATGCATTGATCTGTGCGAGCACACAGGAAGGTGCGGGAATGCCTGCACTAGAAGCTGCTGTTGCAGGAAACCTCGTTATCACAACTGATGTTGGTTATGTCCAGGATAGATCTAAAGGTTCTCCGATACACATCGTTTCCATGGATGAGGAGAATTTCCTCAAGGAAACAACCGAATTGCTTCTGGATTACAAGAACGATGATGTTAAGTACAAACGTAGATGTGAAGAGACACAGGAATACGCGAAACAGTACGATTGGAGTAACTGCATAGAAAGCTGGGTGGATCTGCTAACATGAAGTACGATTTCATAGAGATAGGAACGAGCAACTTCGATACCCTTATCCAAGAGGCAGATGCCAATTCCGTTGGAATATCGATAGAACCTATAAAAAATTATTTGAATCAATTGCCCAATAAACCAAACGTGAAGAAGCTGAACGTTGCAGTTAGTCTTAATGACCTGGAGGAACAGGTAAAGGTTTACTACATTCCTGAGAGAATTGTAGTGGAGAGGAACCTACCATTGTGGTTGTTGGGCTGCAACACAGTCGGTTCATATCATCTCCAGCATCACCTGTTAGGTGTATTGGATCTCGTGGAGTGTGAAACAGTTGCATCTGTTCCCGTCGGAAAGGTATTCGAGGAACATGATGTTGAGGATCTCGGATTCCTGAAGATCGATACGGAAGGAAATGATACGAAGATACTCCATCATCTCGCATCCTACCTTGAAAAATCAGGAGAGAACAGATACCCCAGAAAGATACGATTCGAATCCAACGAACTCACTCCGAAGAATCAAGTGTTTGAAGTGATTGGCCGTTACGCATGCCTTGGATACAGGTTGGTACACAGTGGTTACGATACGATTTTAGAGAGATGAATACTAAAAAGGCCTCCATTCACAGGAGGCCTTTTCTTTATACCTTTGTCACCGAATCAAGGTTGCTCACCGATGAGAAACACGGGCATCTCGCTGAGAGAGGTCTGAATGCTCTTCGCCAAACCATCGAGAGTGTTATCGCCCTTCTCCGCGAACTCCTCGAATGCCCTCTGCAGGCACGTGTGAACATCAACGATCCTGCAACCAATCTTGCTAACATCCACTGCCTGCTGCTCTTGCTCTTGCATGAAATCTATCTTTCTCCTCGTAGAGAGGTGCGTTGAGATGATCGTACACCAGCAAGCAGCCGAAGTTTAAAATTAAGAACCCTTCGAGACTCTCTCTAGATCATCCAATTGTTCAGCCAACTCTTTTAGTCCGCTCATGCCAGGCGATATGCTCATTCCCCACATCCATGCAGCTGCGAGGCCTCGGGCTGTTCCACCGCTGCAGGTGAGCCCCGCCAGGTTCGCAACCCACTTCCACTTCGTGAGCCTGTAGAGGGGGAGCAACAGAACACGCCCGATTCCGTATCCCCTGCCAATGAAACTGTTCCAGGTGGACGAGAGCACGATCGCTTCCCCCTCACTGAGAGTGATCTCCCACTTCTTCACCGGGATGTAAACACCTTGTGAAGCCTCTTCTAGCGCCTCTGGAGTTGTTCGATACCACTTGCGGAACCAGCCACCAATGTTCCAGCAATCCTTCAACCCATTGTCCCAGTTTATAATCGGATAAACGTGTGACCAGCCTAACCCCTCGAATTTTTCGATCAATTTACCGAAGTAATTGTCGGGAGGATACTTGATCGCAACAACGATCAACTTTGGTGTTGCCATGTTTACTTCTTTCCGGACGCCTGCCAGGCCATGAGGGGAACCATCTTCAAGGCCTTCGTTGCCATCTCCACAGTCTTCCACCAATCATCCAGTTCTTTTTGGTTCTGAATCTCACCTGATGTAACAGCTTCCTGCAACAAGGCTTGAAGCTTCTCGCGCACAACTTCTTTCTTCATGTAGGTCTCCGATGCACCCACCTTACGACTCTTGAGTGCCTCAACAACGAATTCTCTCACAAGACCTTTTTCGTTTTGCATGATTCTAAATATGGCAACAGTTTATACGTTGACAAAACTAAGTGTATGATATTGTCATGTCCGACTTAATCCATCTTAATGATCAGAACTTTGATGAGTTTGTAAAGAACTCTGACGTTCCTGTACTTGTGGACTTCTCCGCTTCATGGTGCGGTCCCTGCAAGATGCTCACACCCATTGTGGAGAGTCTCGCAACAGAGCTCGTCGGCAAGGCAAAGATCTGCAAGGTGGACATCGATGATGCACCTCTCTCGGCCCAAAAGATGGGAGTTCGAGGTGTTCCAACGGTGATCGCATTTAAGTCCGGAGAGAAGACGGGATCTATCGTGGGACTCACAACGAAGGACAAGCTTCGTGCTTTGGTAGAGTAACACAAAATTTGCGGGGATAGCTCAACGGTAGAGCCTCAGTTTTCCAAACTGAATGTTGCGGGTTCGAATCCCGTTTCCCGCTCCAGATTTCAAATCTGCCGGAATCGCATAGTGGTCGATTGCACCCGCTTTGTAAGCGGGACCTTAACAGGCACGTCGGTTCGAATCCGACTTCCGGCTCTCACAGGTAACACATGTCTTATCACAACGGACAACCCATTCCTCTCGGCCTCAAGATGGCGGATCTCAATCCTCGCCCAAAATGGCTGGATGACTCGATGAAGGATCGGGGATTCAACGTGGGTGACCTCGTGATACACAGGACTATGTCCTACAATTCCATGGTGATCTACAGGATTCTTGAGGATCGTCCATGCAATGGAGACTTAGTGTGGTTGGAGTACAAGCCGTACAAGCGATCCACCTACATGTCCCGAGGATGGATCAATCCTGTCACGGGCAAGGTTCCTAACAGGAGACTCATTTACGGTCACCTCGTTCTTGTTCCGGTCTTCAGTATGGAAGAGGGCAGATTGAGGAAGAAGAACATTCCCTACAACGAAGTGTCCAGACTCAAGAAGGTCGACATCCTCGCACTGGGACGCATGTTCTCACGCCTCAATGACTTCGTGATGTCAGAGGCGAAGAGGCTGTCAGAATAATCACTTTCCTGACTTCATAGAACGGCTAATTGTATTACGACGATTACGAAGGTAATCGTCGGTTTTGTCTTTTTTACCGTCGTTGTTGATGTCTTCGTCTTCATGACCAACGGGATCGAGCTTGTCTCCCTCGTCAACACAAGACATTGCTTCTTCTACGGCTTCCCTGATGAGGGCGCGGAGTTGTTTGACTGTTAGCTTCATGTTCCTAATTATATCCTTCTTCAACGTTTGATGGGAGGAGTTGGGATGACATTGAAGTCCTTCGTATAGAAATCAGGCATCGCGTAGGGATTGGGAGCCACAGGAGGCACAGGTCCCCAACAATCCTCAGGGTCCTCCTCTGGTTCCTGCAGGTGAGGTGCCAATGCATCAGGATCGTCCTTGTCACGTACAGAGATTCTACCTAGCTGCTCTCTGTCCGATATGCTCGGTTCCATTGCGTTTCTAATGTTTGGTCTTGGAGGAGTGGGAGATGCACCCCCAGCCTCTTCCAAGACCTCTTTAATTATTCTTCTTAAATTCCCTACAGTTATCCTCATAGGATTAACTATTCATTGTTAATGAACAATTCCGGAATTATCAACATCTGTTTGTCCATAGTTCATAAGCTTGTTTGGATCAACAGACATGTTTATCGTAGTGGGAGCAGGCTTTTTGAAAGTCTCAAGAACCTTGACAATAATTGAAGTCGTATTGACTATTACACTGATGGCGAGAAAGAAGAAAAGGTAGGGATGCTGCAAACACCATTCGCTCATGTTTTCCTCAACGTCTCCAGGAAATTCGACCCCTGCTCAGATCATAGGGACTTACTTCGACAGCAACTTGATCTCCCGGCAAAATGTGAATGTGATTCTGTCTCAACCTTCCTGAAAGTGTAGCCAAGACTTCTCCTCCGCTGTCAATCTTTACTTTAAACCAAGTTCCTGGCAGTGCGTCTATAACTACACCCTGAAGCTCAATTTTGTCTTGACGCTCTTCGGTCTCTGCATCGGAACTGTTTCTTTTGTTCTTTCCCATTTCTTATTATCCTGGTTTATCAATTCAAGTCAATGTCATATCACACAGATGCTTGTCATTTAAGTAGAATTTGGCTTTATCAAAGGGATCAGACCCAAAAGATAGTGCCAGCTTTGAATCTATAATTTCTTCCAATCCGTTGGAAAAAACAATCTTAACACCTCTCCCGTATAAGACAGGAGATGCTGAAACGGCTGTTAAATTTTTTTGAGGAGGAATGATTTTCACATCTCCAGAAAAAGAAATCATCACAAACGTGTCATCTGAAGGATCTATTCCACAACTTGCGATCAAGTCATTCTCACTAAAGGTGTCTTCAAAATTATCTATATCTTCCTGCGTGACACAACTCATAAACTCAGAAAATAAAAATTCTTTTCCTGAGATTTTTAGTAATTTTGTCATGATCTTTGACTCACTTGAAATTCATTTGAATAATTAATTTCCATGCTATCTGTAGGATCGCAAGTCAAATTTGTCTGGTGGTCTGAGTATAGAGCGCCGAGTGCAAAAGAAGACGAATTTGGTCACGTAACTTGGCACACAGTAAATCCCGGGGATACAGGAATTATCTTGTGTTCTTTTGGAGACAGCTATGTAGTCTTATTTTCTAACATAGATACTCTCCTTAAAGTTCACTCGTCTATGCTTTCTCCTCTTTGACACGACTGCTGTAATTTAAGATCTGCCTCGTAAAAAGGTCCAAGTTTTCCTTCACCTGAAAAATAAACATAATACACACTCGAATAACTGTTCAACATGTGCCTCACGTGCATGGAAGAAGAGAGACCGTCATTGGGCATCCGCTTGTCAATGACAAGGCCTACTTTGTATCCCTTCTTTCTGCACTGAACGAGATCTCCTACGTTGATATGCATCTCCTCTGACCTATTTCTTGCGTGTTTTCATCGGTAACTTCTAGCAGAGAGTCTTCAACGTGCTCTTGAAAAGAAGGAATTTCTTTTCCTGACCACATGACAACCCAGACGTTATCTGCATCTGGGTTGTCAATTTTGTCAATAGCAATTCCAACTGAGAGAGATCTTAAGCTCCATTTGTTTCTAGTTACAACAAGAGTACCTCTCTGCATATACTATATGTATTAGTCTTCTTCTTCTACGATAACTGCGTCAAGTGAAAGAAATGTAGTTGCGACAGAAGAGGCATTTTTAAATGCTGTACGCGTAACTTTGACAGGATCTATTACGCCTTGAGAAACCATGTCAACATATTCGTCTGTTGCTGCATTGTAACCAAGCTGCTTGCTGTCTACTTTTATTTTCTTTAATTCATTTAGTACAACATCCTTGCTTTGTCCTGAATTTTCTACAATTCTCTGGATGGGAGCAAGGCAGGCAGAGAGAACAACTCTTTCTCCAGGCGAGAATTCAGTTATCTTGCCCCCTTGTGTGAGAGAGCTCCACACGTCGAAGAGAGCCATTCCACCACCAGGAACGATTCCTTCTTCTACGGCAGCTCTGGTCGCATGGAGAGCATCTTCAATTCTGTACTTACGCTCGATCATTTCTTGCTCAGTTGCACCGCCCACCTTGATGAGAGCGACACCGCTGGCGAGCTTGGCAATTCTCACGCGTAGCTTCGTAAGCTCGTCTGGTGTGAGAGTGATATCCTGCATCTGAGTCTTAAGTTCTGAAACATGCTTCTCCACTGCTTCCTTCGTGGTAGGCTGTGCAACCAACGTCGTGTTCTTGGCATCCACAATGACCTTCTTGAGATGACCAAGGTCAGAAAGCTTTAGATCAGACAACTTGACACCCGTGGATGCAGAAACGATCTTACCACCAGTAAGCACGGCAATATCGCGGAGTAACTCCTCCTTGTGCTGACCGTAACCAGGTGACTTGATGGCAACTACAGGTAGATTCGCGTTGAGCTTGTTGATCACAAGACCCTGAAGTGCCTCACCTTCCACCTCTTCGGCAATGACAAGTAGGGGAACTCTTGCCTGATTCACCTTTTCAAGTAATGGAACTAGTTCACGAATCGTGGTGAGCTTGTTTTCAACAATGAGAACTCTCGCATCCGAGTATGCTGCATGCATCTTCTCGGAATTCGTAATGAAATAAGGAGACAGATAACCACGATCGATCTGCATGCCTTCCACCAACTCCAGCGATGTTGTCATGCCCTTCGCATCTTCGACCGTGATGATTCCATCGTGGCCTACCTTGTCCATCGCATCAGCGATCAGCTCTCCGATGACCTTGTCTCCGTTTGCAGAGATGGTGGCAATCTGAGCGATTTCACTTGAAGTCGTAAGTTGCTTCGACGAGTCTTTCAGTAGATCTAGAACCACTTTAGTTCCCGTCTCTATTCCTTGACAAAGTTCTTTTGCCGAGTAGCCTGAATCAAGAAGCTTAAGACCCTCCTTTACCATAGAGTATGTAAGAACTGTCGCCGTTGTAGTTCCATCCCCGGCAATGTCATTGGTCTGTGAAGCAGCTTCTTGAATTAACTTTGATCCCATCTTTTCTACAGGGGACTTCAAGTTAATTGACTTACTGACAGTCACGCCGTCTTTGGTTACAATCGGTGACTGGTCAGATGATTGAATTAAAACGCACTTTCCTCTCGGTCCTAGCGTCGAAGAAACCGCCTCTGCGGTAATTTCAAGACCCTTGAACAATAACTTTCTAGCTTCATTAGAAAAAATAACCCTGGTGTGACCAGTGAGACGTTTGTCCTGCATACGGACTAATCTAATTCAACTTCAGGGGAAAGTTTAAGATTTGGTCACAGAAATCCAAATAGGCTTACCAGCCTTCCAGGCAACAGCAACAAGACCCTTCTTATATTTCAAAAGAATGTCTGTCAATGTAGACTTTTGCTGATCGTCTGTGACCTGGGATATGTACCTTGCAAGTCTAAACTCAGTGTAATCAAAAAGATTTCTTCTGTCAGAAGTGAGTATTTGAGACTTGTGAAGTTGAAAGTCAGTACAGACTTCTCCCGGCTTTCTAACAGGTCCTTGGGGACTTCGGGTTGCCATACTGTACTCGTGTTTCATAATTCACATTATAACTATGTGTCACACGAGCTGTTATGAAATTTTTTAGTTGGAAATTCCCAGACTTTAAACACAAATACCGAAATCTGTGGCCATCTTGAATACAGCTAGGTTCTTCTGCTTGGCTTCCACCTCAACATCGACTGTATCGTCTCGCAGAGACTGCAGCTGGGGTTCCGGAACATAGTGGATCATATCGCTGTGTTTCCGTCGCTCTGTGACTGACCCACCAACAAGCGCAGGTTCTGTATTGCTGATGTGCTGTAACGGACGAATGCCTGTGGGCCACGTTTGCATGGTGAGATCGTGAGCATCTGCCATCGAGAGATCGCCATCGTTGAACGTGTGGTGGTGAGAATCGAAAACCACGGGAGTTCCAGTTGCCTGGTACACTTCGAGAAGATCGATGGCAGAGTAACTGTTCTCATCGTTCTCGAGGGTGAGCCTCTTGCGAACATTGTCAGGAAGAGACTTAATCTGCTCGATCAATCTTGATGTTCGATCTCCCTTACCACCGTGGATGTTGATAGCCCATTTGGGTGAGTGATCGAGTCCCATCTCGTCGAACATCCAACCGTGGATGCCGAGCTCCACGAAGGCCTTCTCCACGACAGAGTCAGAATCGGAGGATAATACGCAGAACTGTCCGGGGTGGGTGGTAACACGCATATCATTGGTGAGCACGTATTCACCAGCAACTTTGAGCCACTTCTTCACCTCATCATTGTCCCATAGCTCACGATCAACCTGATCTGCGAGCGGGAACATGGCAGAGGAGATGCGAAAGAGGCGAACTCCATGCTTACGGATCTTAGGCAGCATCGTGGCAAGGTTTTTCACGTTGTTAACGTAAGTGCCCTTGATCATCTCAGTGGAGTACTTGCCTGCCCGATATCGCCCTAGCTGAAGGGTGCGTTCCTCCATGGCATTGACATAGAACTTTTCACCCGAACGCGGTTTGGTTTCTTCTCTAAGGAAGTGGCAACAAATACCTAGCATGTATCACACTCTACACCTGTGCGGGGTCACTTTGCACTCACCCCTTGAGGAGGAGGTTTTTAAGACTCTTTGAGTTTCTGCCCTTCTTCCTCACAGCCTTCTTGATGGCAGCTGCAAAGTTGTCTCCCGATACGTAGGTGAAACCACCTTCATCTCGAGGAAGAACGTGGATAGGTGCATCCCGCGGAGGATCTTCCTCAGTGAGTTTGTCGACGGTGACCTCATCCTCATCATCATACTTCTTCAACCGCTTCACACGGTGCGCGAGCTCCTTCACGGAGGCTGCAGCCTCTTCGGGTTTCATGAACCTCAACCGCTTCACATACTCCTGGATGAAGGCGATAGGCCAGTCCTTCACGGTTTCGTATGCAAACGCGTGTTCTTCACCCAGCACAGCCCGCACCACGTCGTCATCCATCTGTTTCACCTGTAGGAGTTCATCGAACCTGCCAGGACGGAGAATGGCCTCATCTAGGTTGTTCTTATTGTTCACGGTTGCAATCACGAGCTTCACATGTTGCTGAAAGAACTCAAGCGTTTCCAGCAGCTTCGCCTGCATATCGCTGCGATCGAAATCATCCAGTATCACTGCATCGGGCTCAAAGATGGAAATGGCCTCGAACACTGCGCTCGTTTCGATGTGGGCGATATCCTCCACACGGATGCGGAATGATTTCATGCCGAGGCTCTCCACGATCGTTCGTGCCATCGTGCTCTTACCAGTGCCAGGTGGACCGTAGAGCATCACAGATCGAGATACACCGGCATCGATGCACTTGCGTAGATACTGAGAGTACTCGCCTGCACGCTTGGAGGGCATCGGCCTGAATGCATCATCCACCTCGAGGGAGATGGAGTTGAATGCCTCCGCCGTGGCACTCTTCACCTTCACCTGGCGGAGAACGATGTTATCGTTCTTCATGAGTCGCCACAGTTCTTCCTTGATTACTTCCTTGGCCGCCTCCATCGCATGGATCTGAACGAACACCTCAGGAACGTATTCGTGCCTCTTGTTGGCCACGTAACCGAACTTGATACCTTTGAAGTGATGTACGTGGATGAGCATTGCCTCATCGGAGGTTTTTATCACCTGCAGGGGTTTACCCTTCAGTGCCTTGAGGATGATGCGGGTGAAATCCTCCGGCCATGGAGATTCCCAGGTATCATCGAAGTAATCCTCCGGCCACACCTCAAGATCGTCCACGATGATCTTACCGATCATGAACACAGCTCGAGCAGCATTGAGGGGTGTGGGCTTCTCGATGTAGGGCGTTGCCGCAGAGAACATATCGGATCCCACCCGAACCAATCTCTTCACCTTGCCGAGGTTGAGGAAATCACGCACAACCTCTCCAGGAGATCGTTCGATGAGGGCTTGATCCGCTTGCTTCTTACTCATTGTGGCAACTCTACAACAATCTGGTGTTTTGTTTCAAACGTGATGTGCGGGGCATCTACAGGATTCAACTATGTAACCGAAGGTGATCTCCTCACCTGCCGCGATGGTGCGAAGTGCGTGCACCTCATCCTGAATGATCGCGTTGGGATAACAGGAACGGTTGAAACCACGGAACTTCCGCGATCCTTTCACGTTGGGTGTGTGGGGAGAAGGTATGATCTCACCGTAGGATATTCTCCTCGTTGCGAACACACCGTATCCGTGGATCTCGCTCCTCCGAACCTCGATCACGTTTGGCACCGCGGGCACCACCAGG
>Ga0315900_10005765_pt1 | contig 16894 bp, 38 predicted proteins | sample LakEriMetagenome_FD_203521 | JGI IMG/M metagenome (GOLD analysis project Ga0315900, IMG submission 203521) | Freshwater fungal communities from buoy surface, Lake Erie, Ohio, United States - Buoy 12 MA114 | ecosystem: Environmental > Aquatic > Freshwater > Lake > Lake biofilm | place: USA: Lake... | reverse complement strand
CCATCTCATCTATTGTATATTCTCCTTCATTAAGGATTTTTGTAAGTTTTATCTTACAATCATCCTTTTTAGTTCTTAAACTACGTGTTCCTTCAAAAGTTTTTCCCTTATAGGCAAATGTATCTGTTCCAGGATAGGCTTTCCACCATCTTTCAAAATCATCTGTTTTATCAGGAGCTTTTCTTGATAAAGGCTTTTCTATTATTTCTTTATCAAGCATCTCTATAACAGATCTTCCTGATAGTGTGAGCTTTCCCTGTTCTGTTAATAGCCCTTTTCTAATCACCCCTTGTAACAGCGTTTTAAGCTTTACATCATCTTCACAAAGAGCTATTACATCCATTTCCTCAGAAACCTTTAGAAGAAACACCATATTTACATCATATCCATTCTTATATAATTCTTTAAAATGGGAGAAGGTTATGCATAGGTTCATTTTGTAATATTTTATCTTTGTCAACAACCACTATTTTTGCAGGTTTCCTATTTTTCAACAACCATTCTCTATATTCCTGCTCCATTAGCATCTGTTCCTCTAGCAAATATACAGAATCTTTTATAGATTCTCTTTCAAAATCTTCAATATTTAGTTTCATACATTCTTGGTATTTCTTCTTCCTGCATTTCAAATGTATATGGAATGTATATCACTCCACCATTAGGAAGCTCTTGTTTAAGATAGTAGTTATTGTATTCATCAGGAACAAGCTCTATTCCCTTTCCATCAACCGTTATTTGTAACATCCCAGGCTGTTGTTCCTGATCTTGAATAGGTGTATTCATGCACGATGGTAGGACTATTATCAATAGTAATATTAACTTGTTCATTACAAAGCACCTTTTTAAGTAGTTTTACAATCTCTTCACTTTTGGTAAATCCTTCTTTGCCTTTAATTCCATCAAGATAAAATTCACCTTGATAATCTGGTTCTTTTTTATATTCCCATTTAGGAATATAAATAGCAAATTCAACATTATCTGCATGTCCGTAATACCTGAATATCACCTGAGCTTTTCCAGATGCTTGAATATCTAATAAATTTGAATGTAAATCTTTAATTCTGTCTATCATAAAATTAATTTTAAAAATAAAAAAAGGACAGTGGTAGAAACCACCGTCCGTTCAAAAAAAAAAAAACATGAAAAATACATTACAAATATACTAATCTTTCACTCTAAGTCCAAATTCTAAAGAAAACCAAGAAAATGTTCTTTCAGCTCTAGATTTATTACATTTAAACACTTTCTTTATTAAGGGGATAGCATATGCTCTTAACTCATCAGCTTGCTGTTGTGTCATAGTCCAATTAAAGAACCACATATCATCTTTCTTAGCTTCTTCAATAGTTTTACCCACCATGTTAAGCTGATATTCAATAAGGTGTTCAGCAATGTTTAAACGATTGATTTTCATAACATTATAATAAAGCCATTAACAATATACCAATTGATGCACCAATTACACTTCCTTTAAAGAAGGAATTAGCATCAAATTTACGATTTTTCTCGTAAAAGAAAGCATCTATGTTCTTATTTTCAAAATGCGGATTGGTGTGTTTTATCTCCACCTTTGTTCTTCTAGGCTCATAAAATTTCAATCTACCCTTTGTATTTCTCTTAAAGAACCCTCCTTTAAACTCTGTAATTGCAACATATTGAGAATCAATAAACTTAATCTCGTTGATTTTTAGATTAGTTTTTCCTATTGTAGCATCTATTTTGTAATGAGCTGTAGAATCTTTAGCCTGTGTACCTATTAGAACAGTGCTATCTTCGTAATATCTAATTACATCTTTGCATATATGAGCTATACTGTCTTCCCATTGTTTCATTTTAGCAGAGTCTAAATAGGGCACTGGTTTATCTTTAATAACCACTTCTGTTCCTTGGGCTATCAGGGCTTTTACCTCCTTCACTTTTTTATTATACTTCTCTGTTGTCTCAAACAGCTTAGCTCTCAGGTCCTGCATGCTTTCTTGATTCTTTACAATCTCAGCATCTTTCACTGTAATTGTCCTACCAAGACTATCGTTCATTTTGGTAGCCTCTTCATATTTAAGTTGTAATTCTCTATAATCTCCGTCTTTTCCACAAGATTTTAAAACTAAGAAAAATATAAATGCCAATGCTAATATTAGCAAAAAGTCTGACCACTTCATTTTAAATTGTATTTAGTTAATAATTTGTTTCGTCTGGTGTTTATTTCTTCATACCTATACATATCCATTTCCACTTGATCATGCTCTTGAAGAGTTAAGAGTATGATGTTTTCTTCATCAAGAGCACCCTGTGGATACTTTTCTTTTGGTAGTATGTGATGAAAGAACACTGTTAAAGGCTCATTTCCCAAAAATTCACCACTTAGTTCAGAAAAGTGTGGTTTCTTACACCAAATTTGTTGGAAAAAGTGTAATTGATCGGAATATTTCCGATTAACCTCTTCAGATTTGTCCAGTTTTTTATGCAATAAACTGGACATTTTGGACATTGGTTTTCTTGGTTTGTGTCTGAAACAGTAGTCTGATTCAGCATTGCACCCACATGTTTTACACTTCATAGGTGAAATTTAACAAGAAGCCCATCCATAAAACACCCACCTGCCATCTTTTTCATTTGTTGCTTTTTTGTAACTAATCTTGGCAGTTATTGTATTACCCTTTTCAAGGTCCTTACGCATTTCTACATAAGTGGAATTACCTGTTTCTTCTGTATATTTACGAGCAGCTTTAACAGCATCTCCTTTTGTATTAAACTTTCCAATTAGTCCCTTATAATTAGACTGAGCGTAAAACTTTAACACCCACTTTTTAGTGCCCTTTTCTACAACATGTTCCACCTGTGATTTAATCTTATTATTATTTGTCACGGGTTGCTCAATACATATAGCTTCAGCACCTTCGAACTTTGTCAAAACATCCAATCTTTCGTTTATATACTCGTTCAAAGACTTTTTACTAGCTTTAAACTTAGCTGTAACATCTGAATATCCTTCTGAGGAATTAATCTCTCCGCTATATCCCTGCTGATGTCCATATTCATCATTAGCATCTTCTACAGCATTATTATATGCTTCTTTAACTGATTTACCTCTACTGTATGTTTGAAATTGTTGTGATCCCATAAAAATTATTTTACTTTGTTATAAGTTTTGTATTTACTCTTAGTATTATAGACATCAATTAAGAAGTTAATCTTATCCTTCCAAGTCTTATATTCTTTTTTACGCTTGTCAAGCTTTTCTCCTTCTTCTTCCAACTTTTCTATCTCCTCCTGAAGCTCTCCAAGACTAATGTATTGTTTATTAAATAATGACATTTCATCATCATTTAATGATAAGATTAACTCTCCCATAACGATAATTGATTTGGATTTACTATTATATTTCTTTTCTTACCCTCTGTTTGTATCTTGTGTATGATTTTATTAGCTCTTTCGATATAATAATCATAATTGATATTATCCAGAGGATGATCTGCTGTTAAATGATTACAAACATTCATCACCCAATCACCAGCCTCCACTTGAGAAACATCTGCTGCATTAGTGGTACAATCAGGATTCTTAACCTTTAATAGCTTTTCACCCGATCTAGAAACATAGTAACGGATAAGTTTATTGTAGGTAGTTGTTTCACCTGTGCTGCGATTAACTCCTTCATAGTGAAAGTCCTTACTTGCTTTTTGCCTAAGACAAAAATCAAATATGTTCCTGTGACGTTTAATAGTATCCTCAACAGATACACTATGTACATAGAACTGTTCAAGAGCAATAGGCACAATGCGAGCACTCTTATTCTTATGTAATTCAAAATCTGTGAGAAAATCTCCTTTCTTCTTAACTTCTCCATCTGTTTTAATTGCTAAATAATCATTTACTGTTGAGAATATAATCTTCTGATAGTCTGTACGTTCAAGCTCATATTGTGTCACTTCCATCCACCACTTGTTAATCTCATTCATCTTGTCTATAAGACTCTTGTTCACCAGAATTGTTACACCATCTGTATTTGCACTAATCACCTTTATACCAGCTAATTCATAGGCCTCAATAAGCATCAAAAGAGATAGTTCTCCTGTAATAGTGGTGAACATAGTGAGCTTTCTGTCATATATCCAAGATTGCATATCTGAACTCTTACCATACACACTATTTACAGCAAGCTTCAATGCTCCTACAATACCTTTTATCTTCCTATCTTTCTTAGCTAGTGGTTTGAGCTCAAGCCTCTTTTCAAACATCTGCTTATAACCAGCAAGAAATTCTTTACCGAGATGAACAGGATAACGCTCGTTATTAATAATGATAGCAGGATAATAGGAGCTAACATCCCAATCAACGATACTATGATCTTCATCAGCTTCAAAGATCTTAGGACCATTTTCTGTATGTAGCCCACCTTTGGCAAATGTGTATGTGTTTCCATAGAATTCTAATTGTTCTTTGAAATCATCCTGTAAACTGAGAGTGACCTTCTTTATCCTCTTAAGAAACTCTTTGAGCTCAGGGGTTTTAAAGTCTACATATTGTGCTACACAAGATCCCACTGTAAAGGGTTTTCTGAATGTACCCTTTTTCTTCAAATCTTTGTATGCAATACCCTTTTGCTCACAATAAAACTTCTTAATCATCTCATCACCAATCTTACTGTCAGAATAGTTTAAACAGGGAATTTTAAACTCCTCTTGTATATCCATTCTAAGCTGTATTTGGTTGTTTCCCTTGTAGAGAGGATGTTCTGTTTCACCAATAGTCACCTTGTAAAACTCATAAGTGGAGAATATATCATTCTTACAATAGTCTTTAATAAGAACAATATCCTCATCTGTAAGGTTTTCTTTGTTATGGTGAATAGGCATCTCTTCTATGTTCTCAAGATCCATTTCAAACTGTAATCTCTTAAGAGAAACCATTCGATTTTTGTTATCAAAATGGTTTATCTTAAACAAATCTATCTGTTTGAGAGATAGGTTATATTCAGAGAATTCAGGTAACACTTCATAATTAGCATCATGTATCACATCTGCTGCTTTCTGGGCTATCTTTGCACACACTTCAAGAGCTCCTAACTCTTCCCATTCTTCATAGTTTCTCAATATCCACTCTATCACCTGGCTGTCAAACCTTAGATTGTTATATCCCACCCAGTAATGCTCTTTAAAAGCTTCTGTAAATCTAATAAATTTATTCAGCTGGTTGACATTCTTATTCACCTCAAATTCATAATACATTCCTGTTTCAACATCCATTGCTGAAACAAGAAAGAATTCCTTTAAGGTTTCTATGTCATGAATGATTGTTTTTAGATTCATCTTTTTTCTTTTTCATTTCCCAGAAATAATTACACTTATCATGTTCTCTTGGAGAATCTACAAAATAAGATTGTGAATATTGACTTGGTTTAGCATTATATCTATAACAATCCTCTTTTTGAGGACAGTTATGGTCACTACACATTGTTATGTCAGGCATGTTCTAATGATTTAATGAATTCATCACCTCTATCTATTATCTCAACCAGAGTGTCTATGTCTGTAGATCTTAATATACCCTTTATAGATCCTGCAGGCTTGCTCCAATATTCTAAATAAAGGTCTCTGGGAATTGCATTCCATGTTTTATTATACTTATTATAATGAAACACATAATTATGAATGTTCAACTGCATTTTTAATAATATTTAAAGTTTCTGCATCAGACATGTAATCTAGGCTAGGAATATCATCTCCTAGCCTAGCATGCATGCCACCCACTTTGTAAGCAACAATTTGAGCATCTGTAGCATCCATATTTCTATTTTTGCCACTCAGCGCATCATTGAACCCATAAAAGTACCAATGCAGTAATTGTTTATCTTCTTCAGTGAATTGTTTCATAATTAATCGAATACACGGTTTACAGTTTCATCAAATGGATTAAATTCCACTTGGTTATAACTACGATAGTTACCTGCTTCAAAAACCATTTTAGCATGCTCATCGTGTGTTAATACACCAAGATCTTTTAGCATAAAGTCAATAGATGTCTCATTCTCTTGATATTCCATTTCTTTAGTGCTTTCCAGGATGTGTTTTTTCATTTGTCCTGTAGCATCTCTGCCTTCACCTTCTCCAAGGCTGATTCTTTTACTTTTGTTCATAATACTTAATTTTAAATTGTTTTTTAACTATTTTAATAATACCCTTAGCCGCTGATTTTATAGTACTTTTACTTACTTTGCAAAAATTTGCAGCTTCTTCTACTGAATTAAAAGAATAATTGACTGTTGTGTGAATATCTTCTACAATAACTGTTTTACAATTATGATGAGTGAATGGTTTTAGTAAATGATCTATATTTAAACTATAACTCCAATAAAAATTTTTATAGCTTCTATATATACCTTTACAACATTTACTTATTGCACTGTGACAATACCCAATGTGTCTTTCTACTTCTTTAGCACCAACCCATTCATTGATTAAAGTTCCATCTTTTGAAAATTGATATACTTTCTTTGCATGAGTTTGAAACTTAACTTTATCCTCTTCTGTCCATTCTGTAATATGTGTTTTATATTTTTTAGAATTAGTTAAATTTGGTAAAGTTTCTATTAATTCTAGCTCTTTTGACTGAGCATCATTAATAGATTCAAATTTAAAAAGTTCTGTTATTACAATATTTTCAGAATTAGAAATTACTTCTAGCATCCATTTTGTTTTTGGAGAAAGTTTGCCATTTATTGCTGATCTTAAATCATATAAATGTTGTCTTTTTCTTCTAGACAATGATCCTTTTGTAATTCCTATGTACTTAGGAGTTTCATCAATAGATGTATGTAGCTTATATATTTTCCACATTTTAGTCAATTATAATACAATTCTTTTTGCTTTTTGCATAATTATTAAATTTTAATTGTTTTCTAATTCTTCATCAACATAAAGTACATGGTTTACTATAGCATCATCTAATTTCTCATAAACATTATCAAGTATAGAAAAGATTTGACCTGCTCTATATCCTACACTACCAGAGGTTGTATCATCTTCTCCAATCTCTTCTGCTAAATCCTTTGCTAATTCTACAGCATATCTAGCATCAGTTAATAAATCACGTAGATCATTTGTCTTAATTGTAATTGTCTTTTGATTTTCCATTTTTATTTATTTTTAGGTTTCTGAATACATTAATTGAAGATAGGCATCTTTATCTAAGTGATATTCTCTTGTGTCCATACTGTCTTTAGACTTCTTCACAACAATAATATCACCTTGTCTGTATATTCTCTCAGGATTTGTAACATCTATACGTATAGTCCAAGCAATTGCACGTATAGCATCAGGGTTGATATTTGTATCTGACCACCATCTTTGTCCTGTAGCTGCTTCTTGATTAACATACAACCAATATTCTCTATTAGTTGTTGTACACCAACATCTTACAGCATATACAGGGTTTGGTTCTCTACCCCATCTGTCTTTTTCAAAGAGTTTTGTTCCTTTAATTTCATATAACTCATATACATCTTCAAATGTACGAAAAACCTCCTTATTTTTATCATCCCAATTAGCTCTTTTTTTAGTAATTACCTGTCTATTTAAAAGCTTGGGATCTAATGAGTTAAACAGTTTTTGTACACCTATACAGTCAAAATATGTACGTCTAATTTCTGTATTAGGTATTCTAAGAGCTTCTTCTACTGTAACAGGTTTAATATTATCCCAATATTCTTCTACAAACCTTCCAAAATCTTCAAGACTAGAATGCGTAATAACATCTTTCTTAAAATCTATAAACTCTGGATATTTAGCTCTCCATAGTCTAAGAGCTTCTGTTAGGGAGAAGTTTTCTTGACCACTAACAATATAACTTTGTTTATCGTATTGCATAATTAATCAATTTAAAATATGGGAATTTCTATTTTCTTGCTCTCATGATGAAGAGAGTTCACTTTTGTAGACAAACTGTACTCTTTAGAATATGATAGGTTTCTTGTAATATTACCATTCACTCTACCTTTTATGTTCTTTATTTGATCTATTATAGAACGAGATATTGAGCGTTCAACAACTTTCATTATTTCTTTTACATTTTCAGGAAACATACCATTTCTAACGTTTAAATTTAAACTAACAGAAACTTCTTTCTTGCTTTTTATCCCTATATTAACATCTATGTTGTTAAACCATATGTTTTCTGGGATTTCTACATTAACTGTAATATCATGAGCTTCAGTGACCCTATTCTTTATCTTTCCCTCAAACTGTTGCTTTTCTTTATTATATGTAAGTTCATAAGATGTGAACGATCTAGTGTTATCAAACAAAAACCTATTAATAATAGCATATTCTAACATTCCCTTATTTATTAAATAGGGCACTCTGTCATTGCTACTAAGCTCTCTACCATCCATTTCAAACTTATTTCCACTCCATCCAGCAGGAAAAGAACGTATTTTTACGTTTTCTTTAGTATTTAAATAGCTCACCATTAGGTCTTTATATTCTTTTTTCATGTTCTATATTTTAGACATTTTAGACATTTATTTAGACATTTGTCTGTTTATTTCACAGCTTTTTGTCTATATTTTTTAATTGTTCTCTATACCATTGAGCACAAGCCAAGAAACCTTGCTTTAATGCTTTGTAATTATTTGTTTCGTGCATGTTAAAGTAATTGTGAGCATAATGTTCTGCCTCTTTCTCTATCTCCTCATCTGATATTTCTTTTATAACACAGTTCGATGTTATTTGTGGTCTTAAATTTTCCATTTGTTCTTCCTCCATCTTTTTGGCTTCTTCAAAAATATTACCTGAAAATGTAAACCCACATTCTGTAAATTTTTCTGTCAGCCATTCAACGGCGGTTAATTGTTTATTTTCCATTTCTATTGCTTTTAGTTTAAGAGAATTATATTTCCTCATTGGTGTACCATCTTTATGTCTTAGTTCAGGTGTACTACTACCATATTTTTTGTTGTAGTATTGTTCTGCTTCTGATTCGAATGCCTGATAGTCTCCATCAATGTATGTGTTTATTATTTGCTGCTTCTCCATTTGTTTGGCTTTTTCAATTATTTCACCAAACGTATTATCCGAATCATACCTGAGAGCCATTAGCTTATTGCTTATGAGTTCAGCTATTAACCACGTAACGGCTGTTTGTTGTTTATTTTCCATATATTTAACTCGTTCATCCAGTATTTTATCAACTTCGGGATTGTTACTGTACTTAGCTACCCAATCTTCTACTATTTTATTATTTTTCATACGTCTTATATAATTGTTCGTGATTAGATCCTTCTACCAATCTCTCTACTTCGCACCAGAACTCATATCCTCTATCTGCACCCATATCACCCAATACCTCCCTACATATATACGAACAAATTGATTTAGCTATTGTATAGTTTTTATCGTGCGACAGTTCGTAGCACCATCTATTGTATGCGTCCGTGTACAGTTTGCTTGCTTTTTCTTGTGGTGTCATAACTTTTCTATTTCTTGTTTTACTTGTTGCCACCACCATTTTTCTTGTGTATCTGAGTATTCCCATATATTGATTATCTCATCTACAGCTATTAATGCACATTGTTTAGCTTTTGCAAATAAGATTCTTTTAAATGATAAGGAACCGTTATCGTAAAGAGATTCTAATAATTTATTAACTAGTTCTTCAGCTTTTTCTTTTGGTGTCATAACTTTTCTATTTCTTGTTTTACTTCTTCCCAATAATCTTTAACAGATTGCCAATAAGCAACTTCAATTATCTCATCTACTGCTATTAATGCACACTGTTTAGTGTACGGATTTGATGGTTGTATGAACTCTGTCGGCAAACCAAGGTCTGTAGTTACTGGTATGAACTCACCAGCCATGCTGTTGTATAGAATTTTAGCTTTTTCTTTTGGTGTCATAATTAATCTTTTTCAATTTCAAATTCCGCAAAATCCTCAAAATGGGTATTTTCGTCTAATGATTCAAATTCTCCTTCCATATAGAAAAATGCCAATGTGATTAGGCCTATTCTTAATCTATTCATTTCACCTCTTATTTCTTCAGGGTCAACAATTATTTCAGGGTCAAAGGATTTGTCTTTAATGCTTTCATTGAGTTTACGAGTCAAAGAATTATAGTCGGCAATCAGCCTTTTTCTTAATCCATCCATACTTACTTCCATAGTTAATATTTTTTAATTATTTATAAAATATGGTTTACCAAATATGTTTTCATACATTTTAAATTCTTCCCAAGTAGTTAATGGTTTTTTATCCATAACTTTTAAAAAAACCTTCCACTTAAATGATTTTATTATTTCATACATAAATTATCTTTTTTATTTTGTTGAACCAATTCAGATATTCTTAATTTTAGCCTATTGTTTTCCTCTGCTAATTCACGACACCTATCTATGGGAGAGCTATCACCTACGCCACACCATAAAGAAAGTATTTTTCTAAATACGGTATTATTGTGCATTGCGTGAAGCCATTAGTTAGCAGACATTTTATTGCTCTAACGGTTTGTAGTATTCTTTACAGTGGTCGCATTGATTTTTACACTTTCTATTACCTTCAATTTCTGATTGGCAATAAAACGTTCTGCTAACACCAAATAAACGCAATTTTTGTTCTCGCATCCATCGGGTAAGCATTTCAAATTGGTACTGTATTTCTTCTATTAAGTTCTTCATAAAACTGCGTTTATTTGTATTCCGTTATACGCAACCTTACAAAGACTGCAACTCTGACTTGACATCAAATAGGTAAGCGTTTTTTTCTATGTAATAATCTTTTGCAAGTCCTAATAAATATAACTCACCATTTTGAATAATCATTTCATCAACTGCTATCAAAGCATATTTCTTTGCAACAGCGACCATATTTCCACACCTATCAACACATTGCATACATCCTTCACAATCTGACGGAAGTCGTAGTTCAGAAAAGTATTTATTAAATAATTCGTTTGCTTTTTCTTTTGCGTTCATATTTTTTGTTTTTTAAATTAGTAATAAAGGCAGCGTATAACAGCACATACACGCTATTTTCCCACCCTCAATCCAACGCTCACAGCGTGTATCTGCAAAACGTTAGCAGTCATTGCCTTGACAACAACTACAAGGTTGATTAGAGCAAGTGCATTGCCAAGAACATTCAGGGCAAAGATGCGGATTAGCAATAGGCAACGAACCGCTAACACGTGCTTTACGCAAGCGTGGCTTTCGTTGCTTATTCGGCTTTTGTTTTTCAATTTTATTTTTGTTCATATAATCAAGTTTTGTTTTTCAATTTCCACGCCTGACGTAAAGCACTCAGCCGTTATGCGTAATTTTAATCATTATCTCGGTAATTAAACAAAAACTTGACAAGTTCCTCAAACTTTTGCTTAATTTCGTGTTTTTTCTCCTCATCAGAAGTGATTAGTATGTAGTTGTCTGTTTTAATAATTGGATGTGTCATTGTTTATAATTTTAGTAGTCAGGACAGGACTCGAACCTGTAAATCTTTTCTCGTTTCTGAAATTATCGCAATGAGTTAATACGTCTACCAATTCCGCCACCTGACTATGTTTAATTTAGCATTGATTCCCATCTTGGAACAAACTCTATTCCGTTGTAAATTTTACCTAACCTAACACAAATCTCAATACCCTCAAAATCACATTCTAAAATATTTCCATTAACCGAAATTACTTCCATTTCTACTGAACCATAATTTAAATGGTTGACTCTTATCTTATCTCCAACTTTTGGAGCATGAACTGTAATCTTTTCCATAACTTTTAATTTTTTGTAGTCAGGACAGGATTCGAACCTGTATGAGTTTAGATACGTTGGTAGGGACTAACCACCCATCAACTGTAGGTTTACGCATCACCGTAAATTATAAGGACCCTTTCGGATATCCCGCGTCTACCATTTCCGCCACCTGACTATTTTAATTACTATATGTTTCGTTGTAATATTGGTCAAATGATTTTCCACCTTCTTCTGTTGAGTCTTGACCTGCTTTAAAAAAATTCAAACAATTGCTCGTTCTCCATTTGTTTGGCTTTATTAAATAATACATTATCATGATGAGTTCCTTCAGGAACTAATTTATATTTAATTAATTGTTCAATTAACCATTCTATTGATGTTTGCATAACTAATCTTTTTTAAATGTTTTCAAATAATATTGTTCAGATTCTATTTCTTCTGATATATTATTCATATCCATTAAACCATACTCCCCATTCCAACCTTCTGCACTTTTTTCAAATCCACTATTGTGAGCATCTATTATCTCCTGCTTGTGCATTTCTTTGGCTTGTTCTAAAATACTTAATATGTTATGACTTGGGTCGTTTACTGATTTTTTAATTATTTCTTGGTGTAACCATTCTATTGATGTTTGCATAATATTTGGTTTTAACTGTGTGATGGATGAAAAAAAGGGGAAATTTATTCCCCTTTTTCTATTTTCTAATACCCTTAAATCTAACTAAATACTGTGTATAATCTTCTGAAGGCTTATAGAAATATCTATTTCTTTCTATTTTGAGCCTGTTTTTACAAACATTCCCAAATATAGACCTCATAAGATTGTCACAATTGTCTGGTTCCCAAGAAACTAATGTTTGAGACTTAGGAAACCATTTGCTGGAATAAACTAATGTTGCGTTCATGTGATGTGGTTTTAAATTTTTAGAAATAAATACGAACATGGTCATTATGCATAACCACTCTTTTGGAAGTGAAATCTAGAGAAACACCTTGAGGTACATTTATACCTTCTGTTTTCTCAACAATTAATGGTTTTTGAATAGTCTTTCTTCTTACTATCTTTGGACCATTCCATTCTCTCACCTTTGTTGTGTGCTTTGCCACTTTACAGAGCTTTGTATAAAACCCTTTTAATGAAGCATCAAAACTCTTATGCTGTTCTTCAGCAATTTGAATAAGAGGTTTCCCTGTACGAATAAGACTTTTCATTCTTTTAATGTCTGCTGTGTTGTAGAAGAATTTGTTTTTAGTATTCATTTTAATTGATTTTAGCGATGCAACACATGTTTGATGTGTCACGGTAGTTAATAAAAATATACTTTCCTCCAGTGCTTTTGTAAATAGTGTGCAACAAAGGTGTTTCCTTATCTAATTTCCATAAAATAGATTCACCTCTTATGGAAAAGAATGATGATATGGTTTCCTCATCCTTAACCCTTCTTGCGAATGTCATAATAAACTTGTCTTTAAACTTCTTGATGTGGTCATGCATGTGTCTAACAGTGACACAATAGTCTAAATCAAACAAGATATTATGCCTATCTTCAGAAGTGTTTAATATGTTTCCATATTTAAGCTCCACCTTAGATGTTCTGAGTTCTCTAATCTGTTTCATTAGAGTGGGAATATGATTTTCCCATATTTCAAACTCTTCATAACCTTTTGACTTACAAAACTTTAGATAGTCGTTAATGTCTGGTCCTGCCAAACCAACTATCTTCCTAAGCTGTAAATCTGCAAATAGAGAGAATAGAAACTCTCTCACTTCTTTCTTTTTAGTAGCGTCCTTATAGGACAATTTTCTTTGTGCCATAATATTATATTTAAATAATAAAAAACCCCCAACATTTCTGTTGAGGGTATACACACACACCACACATTGTCTCTTACAAATGAGCATTCTGTTTACCATGTAAACAGCTCACTCTGAATTCCCTATACCACTCAAATTCTGGTGGTTTATCACCACCAATTGTTCTGAATGTTGTCTTTTTGTAGGCATATTCACCCTTAGCTCTTTCGCCTAAGATGAATATTCTCACCTTTTTTAATAGTAATTTAGTCATGATCAAAGTATTTATCTTTATAATCTTGTTTCCACACCTGATCTATTCCTTCACCATTACAAACTTTACATGTTGATCCATCCCACATTCCTTCACCTGTTCCATTACAATTTGAGCACATAGGAGCATCTATTTCTTCTTCATATTCCTCTTCTTCTTCAACATGCTCCTCATACCCAGGAACTCTGAGAACCACTTTATCTTCTTCTATAACCACTTCTCCAGAATAGTCATCTATTAAAAGATCTATCATCCCATCACATTCTGATATGATGAAAGATATGTCTTTTAGTGTGATGTCTCTGAATTCATCTGTATGTTCTCCTTCATCCCACCATCCTATTTCATGTGGAAGAACAACAATTTCTCCATTAGAATTAATAATCTTCACTTCTACAGGATAGCCATTCTGTTGGATGAATTGTTCTTGGTCTTGAGGAACACGATCTAGTTCAAATAGCTCTATGGTTTCTTTTATTGTACCGTGATGCAGCTTCTGTACAAACCACATCCCTTTTTCAAGGGATAGTGGTTTATAAGAAGAAAGCACCATTTCTAATTCTATCCACATATAAAATGGTTTAGAAGGTTATAAAATTGTCAGGCTGATTCCACAGCTCTTCTGGATTGAGAAAGCAAATATACAGCTCTACAAACCCAGAAACAACTGTTCTACCAGACCATGTGACAATGTTATTCTCTATAAGGAATTTAAACATACCCTCGTTCTCAGAATAATCCTTTACAAGCACCTCATTATAGAATTTGGTGTCTAGCCCATTTACATCTGCTGTTGGGCAAGAATATGCTTCTCCAGAGAATGCATCATATAGCATAATAGCCTTTCTACCTGATTCATAGCTTCCTAAAGAAACCACTAAATCTGTCCCTTTATAAGGGAAAACTGTTTTTACTACCATAATGATAAGATTAATGTGATTGTTGTGATTAAAATAATTGATGACAAATAGATGATTAGAAACACTTTTGTGTCTGATGAATTGTTTTGCATAATATTTATTTTATTCTGTATTTACCGCATTTACCGTTATTGCCCATTGCTGCTCTTTGAGGACTCATGGTTCTTGAACAGCTATACAAGAACGTTGCTAATGTGATGATTAAAATTAGACGTTTCATAATTAAATTGGGGTTTTATTGATTATCTTCTAATAAATGGTTTCCTAATTCACATGTTTGTTCTAATGGTAGTTTTGCCACTATTCTTTGTCCATCTAACACCAATATTGTGTCAAGATTGATGTTTATTTGGTATTCAGATTGTGGTGTAAACACTTTTTTACATGTGTGTGTTGGTGTTTCTATTCCTATATCTGGAGGAATAAAAAGGGAAACAATGGCTGTTATTACAACAACCATTGTTATAAACAAATAAGCTTTTCTCATAATGATTGCTTTTTGTATGTTAAATAATAGAACATTGCTCCTAAATATCCTGATATTGAAACCACTGTAATGAAGAACAAATTCTCTTTAGAGGGTTCTAATAGACAGAATCCAAGGTACATTGCTGCTGTTGTGGCTATTGTCATTAGAATAGCCATGATGAAGTTGAACATAATGTGTGTTGTTTAATTATCCCTTCTTCTAAACCTAATAGGCTAAACTTAGAAGGGAATGAGTTTTTGTTTCAATTATTTTTTGAAGGCCATAAATAAGAATGCTATTAGAAAACCTATAAATAAAACAGGTCCAAATATGCCTATTGAATTGTATATTAGGTCTCCAAGAGCAAAAAATGCTCCTAACAACAGCATAAGCATAAACAAGCGTAATAAGAATAATAATGATTTCATATGAATAGATTTAATTGGTTAAATGATTGATTTCTAATGCAATAGGTTGTAATAGATAGTCCTTGCAAACTATATGTTGGCATCTGTCCCCATACTACCACAACCTAATAGCAATAGAATGAGAGGCCTGATTACCCTCTCTCACCGTTTAGCAGGTTGAAGCTATAAGTAGATGTGAGAGCCTACCCCACTCATAGGCAAAACAAAAAAAAAATGAGCACTTTATAGACATACTTAGGTCTTTTGTTCCCTCTGCAGCTCAGATGTAATACTTATTTGGACCTATGTACATATGTACGCCAAAGCTTCTCTTTATACAGAAGCCCATCATCTTACGATGTTGTAGTTTGTATTACATCTGCTATCCCTTGGGAAGATAGAATGGTGCATTAAACAAAAAGGCTTAACAATACATCATATACCATTAAGCCTTATAACAATCGATTTAAAGGAAAGACCTATTTAAAGTCATATCCTATATAGTCTTCAAGACTAACAAGGACACCATTAATAAATGTACTCATATAAACACTTTGGTTTTAACAGGAATGAATAATAAGAAAAGCTATATTTATGTCTCGTAAATATCCAATATATGTATGATTTATATTTATATAATATATGTATTTGTGGGTATACACCCTCTAACATTCCTTCACAAAATCTTTATAACTAATTGATTATCAATCCCCACCCTACGTAAATGTTCCATGTTACCCACCCATATATACGCAATTGCATTATTAGAATGTTGATTCAATAGGACATTACGATGATGCACTTGTATAATGATAAAAAAAACACCCTGCTGTTAAACAGGGTGTTGTTATCAATTAGGCTGATGCGCTTAATAGAGCGTTCAGAAAGTCTGCACTAACGGTTTCTGTCTTTAATTTCTTAAAGCGACTGATAGCAAACTCTGCCTTAGCATCTTCTAACTCTTCATCGCGAACTGTTGCCCACTGGTTCTTGTTAATGTAGGAAGCAAAGTTGATTGTTGGAGTTGTTACTTTGGTAATATTACCTTCATCATCAACTTTATCAATCTCAGCAGTTCCTAACGTTAACACAACACTCTTAACCTGTCCATTAGCAAAGTCTGCATTGAACGGATGTTCTGTTGGAACAGAGAATGCAATGTTGTTGCGTGAATAACGAGTGAAGGTTCTACCATTTTCATTACGCTTACCTTTCTTATAAGGAATGTTTGCTTCAACGAATGAAATACTGTAGACACCTTTGCCCGTGAGTTCAAGAGTGTTTGTTTCA